>JAESGF010000226.1_pt1 | contig 31418 bp, 25 predicted proteins | sample 9269621 | NCBI WGS metagenome assembly JAESGF01 (sample SAMN14515066, study PRJNA621663) | algae metagenome | isolation source: Tolypothrix carrinoi HA7290-LM1 and co-occurring heterotrophs from dry rock... | place: USA: Makauwahi cave, Kauai, Hawaii | collected 2011-01-06
GGAGGGAACCCCGTTATTGCTGATAGAGGCTGTGTAAGACCACCTACTCGTAAGGGCAAGGGGCAACGGTCAATGAAATCAGAAGCCCACACCGTACCCGATAGGGTCGGTGTTGGGTAGTTCACCAATGATTCTCTCACCGCATCTAGGATGGGGGTTGGATCGAATCCAGATTTGTTTGCTAAAATCACAATGCCAAATTTTTGGCTGGGAATAGTTTCTAGGGCAGTTGTGTAACCATTGATTGCACCACCATGCCCAATAGTAGTGATGCCATCCTCTTGGGTAACAAACAATCCCAATCCATATCCCACATTCAGGGGAGTAATTTTCAGTACAGGGGTTTTCATAGTTTGCACGGAAGCTTGACTCAGAACTGATTTCCCTGAGAGTTTGCCATCCTGCAACAAGAACAGCATTAATTGTGATAAATCTTCCACTGATGAAAAAGCAAACCCAGCCGGATATTGAGCAGCATTATCTGGTGTGGGACGGACAATTTCTAATTTAGTTTTACCTGGTTGATATCCTTCTGAAGCAAGATAGGTAATGGCAACCTTTGGATCGAATGTCGTGCGTGTCATTCCCAACGCCGGGAAGACATGTTTCGCCATATACTCAATGTAGGGCATTCCACTAACTCGTTCGAGTACCAATCCAGCCACACTAAAACCAGGGTTAGAATAGCTGAGAACCGTTCCGGGAGGTGCGAAGGCGTTTTTTGGGGTAAAACTGGTAACATAGTCCTTAAGCGCTGCTGCATCGGTGCGTCCATAGGGTTCTACACTATCAAGTAATCCGGCAGTGTGGGAAATTAGTTGCCGGACTGTAATTTTTGGATTGACCTTAAACTCACAGAAGGTAACTTACAACGGGTTCATCAAGTTTTATCTGACCTGCTTCTACCAGTTGCATTAAGCCAATTACCGTTAGTGGTTTTGTGGTCGAGCCAATGCGGAATAGGGTATTAGAAGTTACAGATTCTTTGGTTTGTGTGTTGCGATCGCCAAATCCCTGTTTAAATACAACTTTGCCATTTTGCACAATTGCCACTGCCAATCCGGGCACATTCTGCGCTTTCATCTGTGCGTGAATAGCAGTGATAATTGGCTGAAATTCTGGATTTAGAGATTGTTCAAAGCTTGGGGTAGCAATAGTGCTTGATTGCATATGTGATAGACCTAATATCGAAATAAATTTGGATTAATGTCTTTATCTTATAAATTAAAAAGCGCTACCCACTCCACCAACTGTGCTAACAAATCGATGGATTAAGCAAAGCTTATCTCACTCAATCGAGTCATCCGATCGGGTGAGTCAACAGAGTGAATCAATCGTGGGAGGTTGTAATTAAATGCCTGACTTTATTATTCGGTTATGGCATTCAGGCTCTTGTTAAACAAAATGAAAATACTTGCTCATCCCAAATTCAAACTAGACACTGTTTCTGTTGTAAAAGGGTGATTTTATACAAAAAGTGAGACAATAATTATGCAATTAAAACTGAGAAATAATACTCGTATATCTGTTCTTGTCTTGGCGTTAGTTGGCAGTGCTGTAGCTTCGATGCAGTTATTGATATTACAAAAGCCTGCTATAGCTAGAGAGTCAGTACGGCGATGTATCCAAGACCTGATTGACGATGGTATCTCTGAAACTAATGCTGCGATCGCTTGTCGCGGTCAGCGAGATAATGATTGGCGCAATTATAGGAATAGAGATAATTATAGGGATAGTGACGGTAACTTAGAATTACGGGCAAGGTCTGGACCGACACCAGAGGGACGCTGGCGCTATTCAGCGCCCGGTGTGCCTTACGATGCCATGATTCGTGCTGGTTGTCAAAATGTGAGTGGAGATGATTGGCGCTGTCCAACTCCCAGATTGCGAGTTGATGTTCAGAGTCGGGTACGATTTCTCGAATTGCGGGCAAGGTCTGGACCGACACCAGAAGGACGCTGGCGTTATTCAGCCCCAGGTGTGTCAATTGATGCTATGAATCGTGCGGGTTGTCAAAATGTAAATGGAGATGATTGGCGCTGCCCAACCCCCAGATTACGAGTCGAGGTTACAGAAAAATACTGAGAAAAAGGGGCATGGGGGAGGCAGTGCGGTGAGACCAGCCCCCGTCTTGGTGAGTCCACTTGCCGTCTTGGCGGTTTCCGTCACGATGGCAAAGTGGCGAACCCGAAGGGCGGTCTCCGTCACGATGGGGGACTGGCGAACCCGAAGGGTCTTGGGGATCACCTGCGTGGAGCACCTGCCGTCATGGGGCATTGGGGAGTGAGGAGTTAGGAGTTAGGAGTTGGAAGAATCTTCCCCTTTCCCCTTTTGCCTTTCCCTATCATCCCGGAAATATGCAATGCCTTTTTTATGTATTGGTGATTAATTCCAACGCAGGACTTTTTCTTTGATTATGGTTTGACCGTTGTCAGAAATTCTTAGCACTTTTCGGGTGAGAACATAACGGATATCACCGTTAACTGCAATATACTGACTAGCTTCAGGTGCGCCTTTAGAATTATAGCTAGAGAGTGGAACTGCGATGCGACGATTGCCACTTCTAGTTATAGCAATATAGTTTGTGGGAAGATTGCTGCCGCAAATATAAACAATAAAGCTTTTGGTTTCGGCTTCACCAAAGATATTTTCACCTTCAAGACAAGCTTTAGCAAGAGGTTGACCGTCACCAGCGATCGCATTATTTACTCTTTCTTTGAGAACAACACGCTTGTTTTTGATTACTTGCAGTTCATAGGGGGTGACTGCGTATGCTATTTCTCCCTTGCTAGCAATATAAGTTTCACCAGTTGTGCTAGTTACTGGTACGGTGATTTTACTATTATCTGTTTTAGAAATACGCACGTAATACCCCAGCGCGTTGTTATTATCTCCTCGGCAAATATAAACAGAATATTTAGCTGTATCGAAACTGCGCTTGGGTAGCAAGTTTGCCGATGGACAAATTTGTGGCTGTGGGTTAACAGCTTTTACTGACGGTGTAAGTAAAAATAACGTAGTTGCACTCAGCAAAGCTAACTTTAAAGTACCTTTGCAATTGAACCCTGTTTGTAAAAATTTCATGTTTATCAAGTTTTAATCAGTAAAATCACCGTCGCCACAACTAGTTGATGGCGTGAAATTTCAGTAATCTAACGGTAGAAAAAGTGTTTTTATTATCGTAAAAAAAGAGGCTCAGGACAAGTAGATATCCTGAGCGCTCATATATTCTTTAATAAAAGTGATTTTTCCGTGTTTTTACTGTTAAGTATATTTTCTTAACTTGACTCGCACTCGCGTTTAGTTACATAATGACGGTAGCGAAACATAGCTTCTAGTTGTGCTTGCACTAGCCAACCGCTAAAAAATTCTACAGAATCGCCACCTGGCATTGAAAAGGCGATCGCATCAGTTAATTTAGTTTTGCCATTCTCTGGTTCAAATTGATGTCGATGCACCCAAGATTCAAAGGGACCTGATATCTGTTCGTCGGTAAATAGACGATATTCTTCACATTCGGTGTGACGCGCTAACCAAGTTAAAGGTAATAGTCCTAAGAAAAGGCGAAATTCTGTAATTGCACCAACGTTAAGTCCCCCCTCGCGACGCATAACTTGCACTGGTTGCCAAGGTGGGGTAAGCAGTTGTAAGATGTCTGGTCTTTCGTGAAATTTCCAAACAACTTCTACGGGTGCATTAATTACTGAAGAATGTTTAAAGTGAAGCATTGACAGAAGAACCTAAAATTCAACCTTCGTATTCTGTATCAATTTCTATATCTAAAGTTTCTTCATCTACCCGCAGATATAGAATGTTTGGACGACAGCAAACTTGACAATCTTCTACATAAGATTGCTGTCCACCTGCACTTAAGTCTACAAAGGTTACGTTTGGTTCGCCGCAATAGGCACAGTAAAATTCAGATGTTGTTTGCATGGAAAGATTATTGAATGAACGAACCGCAGAGAAGCCAGCGCTGTGCGGGGGTGGAGGAGTTTGAGGCGACTGGCGCGACGCAGAGGACGCAGAGGAAGAAGAGTTGGAGAGTTTTTGCGCTCATTCCTGTCTACGTTAAAAAAATTACAAGTTTAATGGCTGTAGTTCTTTTGCCGATGAGTTAAATTTACTTGTGGCGTCAGCCAGGTGCTTAATTAGTGTAGACTGTGGTAAGGGTCCTTGCAAGTGACTCCAGGGTAATATTTGTTCGGTTGACCAGTCGGTGTGAACGTAAGAATCTAAGTCGGGAATTTGTTTTTTGAGTTGTTTGAAAGCACGTTTGTAACTACCTAAAGAATCGCCAAAGTTGCGAGTTAGTTGTAAAAGTTGGGAAAGTCGGCGATCGCCTCTCGATAATAATGCTTGAATTATTGACCAATTGTAACTTTCTGGGCGAAAATCTATTCCCTGCGGTTTGAGTTGTTTTTGTAAAAATTGCAACCGCTTCTCCGCTTGGCGATTTACTCCAAACCATTGAAAGGGCGTGTGTGCTTTGGGTACAAAGGTGCTGCATCCTAGTGTTAACCGCAATCCTGGTGCAGCTTTTTTAACAGCACGCATCATCGTTACAGTTTGATCTAAATCTTCTGATTGTTCGCCGGGAATTCCTGCCATGCCGTAAAGTTTTAAACTAGATAATCCGCCAGCTTTGGCGTTTACCGCAGCTTGAATGATTTCCTCATTATGCAGCTTTTTGTTAATGATTTCGCGTAATTTTTCCGAACCGCTTTCTATGGCAATGGTAAGCGATCGCGTGTCTCGTTTTGCCAAAGTTTGCGCTAATTGTACCGTTACTGTATTAGTTCGCACTGAGGCAATACTCAAGCGTACATCGTCATATTTTGGCTGACTAATATAATTGAGTAACGATTCAAATTCGGGATGCTGAGTAACTGAAGCTCCTAATAATCCTAACCGATTTGTGACAGCTAAACCTCTTTCGATTGCGGGAATTAAAGATTCTTCGATACTTGCAGTTCTAAAAGGTAAAGTGAGATAACTTGCCAAACAGAAGCGGCACATTTCTGGGCAACTTCTCACCACTTCCACCATGTAAATATTTTCCCAAGCGGCTTTTTCGGTGACGACAGTTGAAGCTGAAAGAACATTTCCACGGTAAGTTTGCTTTTGCACTATTGCGGGAATTTCTGGGGAGATTGGTTGAATTGATTTGATATCACCATCCAAACTGTGATATTCAACTTGATACAAACTAGGAACATAAATTCCCGGTACTTGTGCAAGTGCTTTTAATTGGATTTGTCTAGAAGCGTTTCTAACTTCTTTGTAAGCTTCAATGAAATTCCCTAATAAATCTTCGCCATCTCCGAGTAAAATTACATCAAAGAAATCGGCGAAAGGTTCGGGGTTAGCTGTGAGGACGGGACCCCCACCAAAAACTATCGGATGATTGCGATCGCGAATATCTGCCCTAATAGGAATTTCTAAAGATTCCAGCAGATTTAAAATATTCACATAATCTAATTCCCACGACATCGAAAAGCCGAGTAATTCCGGTTTCTTTTGAAGTTGTTCGTGAGTATCGGTAAATAAGCGACTGACTTGCACATCATCACGCATTGCCAAAGTAGCCCATACTACCTGATAGCCTAGGCTAGTGATTCCCACAGTGTATTCATTGGGGAAAGCGAAAATTGTCGGGATAGCGTCGTTGTCGGGGGTTGTGGGAGTGAATAAAAGGCGTTCAGCAGCGAATACAGATGATGTCACAGTTGTTTTTTAGGGATTAGGGATTATTAGTTGTCAAAAAAAGTGTCACGCCAGTAGGGTGCGTTAGCGACGAAAGTACGGCACCATTATCAAGGATTTGGTGCGTTAGGATGAAATCCGTAACGCACCCTACAATACCTAGTTCCTTCATCTATATTTAATTTTAAGCCATATAATTATGATGTTAAAAAATAATGTTACCCCGTTTGCGAGAATAATCGGCAACGCTTGTAGAGATATCCCGTAGACTAGCCATAAAAAAATGCCAATATTGAAAGTAATCAGCATGACATATGAAACATCTTTGGCTGATTTCCTTTGCCATGTTTTTATCATCTGCGGGATGAATGAAAATGTTGTTAATGTAGCGGCGACTAATCCCAAAATTGTAGTAGAATCGATTATTCTGCAACCCTTTAACGCACTACCCCACATTCCAGCAGATTTCACTCAAGTAAAATCTACTGGTTATTTTACTTGAGATTTAAGCCTAATTTTTTGGCTTTTTCAGATAAGACTTAGCCCAAGCATATCGCTGTGAATCTTTTTTCAGTAAGTAATTCACTGCATCCTGTCGTTTAATCTCATCTTTTGTACTTCTGACTACTCGCTTGATTTCATCATCTATTTCCTCGGTTTTAGCGCCACGTTTCACTGCTTCTGCAAAGTAATAATCTCCTGTTGAATATTCACCTTTATCATAGTAAATTGCTCCCAGTAAAGTGTAAGGTTGATAACTTTGAGGATGATATTCAATAGCTTTTTTGGCAGAACTTTCTGCATTAAATAAATCATCAATGTCTCTGAACGCTGCACCTCTAGTTACTAAAATAGCTGACTTGAGATTACTTTCGCGGATACTGCTTAAGTCTAGATTAGTTAACTGTAATGCGCGTTCTGGTTCATCTGCTTTTCGCCAATAACTACTAGCAGTAGGAATGTGCCATTTATGTCCAGTGCGTTTAAATTCCTCTTCATAAAAATCTGCTTCCAGTTTGTAATGTGCAATAATAATTTTTGCCTCACGAGATAATAGATTTTGTTCTATAAGATGAACAACTAAGAGAGGATCTAGCCGCTCTTTTTTCTCCAGTTTTAGCATTATTGTGTAAAACGGTTCAAACGGTAATTGATTTCCAGGATCTAAAAGTGCATACTTTTTCTTGAGAGTTGCAAAGTGCTTTTGTTTAGCGAAAGTAATGATATCTTCACGTTGATTCTGTTTTAGCCAGTCTATCTCTGACTCACTTAGTAGTTCTCCTGATTCTACCTTTTTATTAAGAATATAAGCATATTTTTCGTTAGCGATCGCAATCGTTTCACTCAGTTTACGCTTTTTGAGAAAATTCATATCCTGCTCACTGACCTGATTTTCAAAATCAAGTCTTTTGAGAACTTTGTACAAATAACTTGAAGGAGATGAATCCTCATATTGGGTTGCTTTATACTTAGCTTTCAAAACAGCAAATTCTCGCTTTTGTTCAAGTTCATTAATAATAGCAAGCGTTTCCGTTAAACCGTGTTGTTCCAGCCAGTAAATTTCTGAATAAATTAGCTTTTTATCGGCATCAAGTTTTTGTAAAATGCTGTAAATACGAAGTTCAGCGACTAAATCCAACTGTTTATTTACTTGGTACTTCGTCTTCAAATTTGCAAATTCAGCCTCTCTTGCTGCTTCTTGTTGTAGAAAAATTTCCAAAGTTTCCAAAAGTTCTTGATTCAATAGCCAGTTCGCTTCTTCATCGCTTAATCGTTCTTTTATCTCAAGTTTTTTTAATATTTGATATAGTGGACTATTGGGAGATGAATCTTGATGTTTAGTAGCTTGGTACTTTGCCTTTAGCGTATTAAATCTTTTTATTTCCTCAACGATATTAACTGTTTTATCAAGTTTATTATCTTTTAATAATTTTATTTCTGAATCACTTAAGTGGTTTTCTGCTTTTAGTTTCCAAAGTATTGGATATAGAAAACTGGTTAGCGATAAATCACAGTGTTTGGGGACTTTATATTTAGTTTTAAGATAGCAAAAGTCAGCTTCTAGTCTTTTAACTTCTTCTGTTCTACGTTGTTCCAGCCAGATAATTTCAAGTGTTTCACAAAGTTCTTGCTTTCTCAACCAATCAAACTCTAATTCAGTTAGTTCAATTCCTAAGTCAACTTTTCGCAAGATAAGATACAGAAGACTCTCAGGTGATGAATCTTGATACTTAGTCGCTTGGTACTTGGATTTGAGAATAGCAAAGTGTTTTAAACGATTTTCAAACTCTTTTTCCATGTTGATAGAAGCAGCGATAACATTGCTTAATTTGTGTCAAGAAGAAGGGTGTAGGGGGTAGGGGGTAGGGTTGCAGGTCTCGTTGACGGCATTGGTCGGGGAATCATACGCCCCGACCAATGCAAACGCGAGTGAAAAACGGGGCGTATGTTTCCCACTGGTTGTTGGGGCTATCACGAATGTGCAACCCCACACCCTACACCCCACACCCCGCCCCAACGGGGCTTGGTCATTTGCCACTATAACAACACTTAAAAAAAACAGGGATGGCAAAATCACCACCCCACACTGGGAAATTTTCTTGAGAAAACTGCGTGTTACCTACAAAACTTTACACTGTCCTTCCTGCCGCAATAAATGATCGCACAGCACTAAAGCAACCATCGCTTCTACCATCGGCACAGCACGCGGTAAAACGCAAGGATCGTGCCTTCCTTTAGCGGCTAAAAGCGTTTCTTCACCCTCATTAGTCACCGTCTTCTGTTCTTTTCTAATGGTGGCTGTCGGCTTAAATGCTACCCGTAAAATGATATTCTCACCGTTGGAAATTCCCCCTTGAATTCCCCCGGAACGGTTAGTTACAGTGCGAATTTCACCGTTTTCATCAATATAATATTCGTCGTTGTGTTCAATTCCAGTTAACAGCGTCCCCGCGAAACCTGAACCGATTTCAAAACCTTTACTAGCGGGGAGAGACATTACACCTTTGGCAATATCTGCTTCTAATTTATCAAAAACTGGAACGCCTAAACCTTTGGGAACATTTCGCGCTACACATTCTACCACACCACCGATAGAATCGCCTTGCCTACCGATCGCCTCAATTAATTCAATCATCCGTTCGGCACATTCAGCATCGGGACAGCGGACGATGTTACTTTCAACTTGTTCTAAAGTGACGGTATTTGCATCAATCGCACCTTCTAAATCTTTGATGCGCTTGACGTAACCGATAACTTCCACATTAGCGACTTGACGAAGAATTTTTTTAGCGATCGCACCGGCTGCTACTCTACCAATTGTCTCACGCGCCGACGATCTACCGCCACCTTGCCAATTACGAATGCCATATTTGGCATCATACGTCGCATCCGCATGAGAAGGACGATACTTTTGTTGCATTTCGTCGTAATCTTGAGAACGAGCGTCTTTGTTCCGCACCAAAATTGATATTGGTGTTCCCAGAGTTTTACCCTCAAACACTCCAGAGAGAATTTCGCACTTATCTTCTTCTTTGCGAGGTGTTGTAATCTTACTTTGTCCCGGACGCCTTCTATCTAACTCTACTTGAATTTCTTCAGCAGAAATTTCTAGCCGTGGTGGACAACCATCAATGATAACTCCCACACCACCGCCGTGAGACTCGCCAAAAGTAGTAATGCGAAATAAATGCCCAAAAGTGTTGCCCATAATTAAAAAGAGTTAGGTAGAGACGTTCCACCGGAACGTCTGTATTTAGGTAGAGACGTTCCACCGGAACGTCTGTACGAGTTAGGTTTATGTATTTTAGCTGATGTGTTGTTCTCACCACAAAGACAAAAAACATCAAGATTTTGTCTTTTTTTTTCCTCTTGCGGTTATGATTTTTTAGTCTCCGGCATTGCTAGCCAAAACCAACTTAAGCCAACGGCGGCAATTCCTGCTAAGGTCATAAAGCCAATGTGATAACCTGCTGCTTTCACCAAAAAACCGCTTCCCAGGTTGCTCAATGCCGCACCAATGCCGATCGTAGTATTAATTGCTCCCTGTGCTAAATTAAATCGCCCAGTACCTTGAGTTAAATCTGCGACAACTACCACAACTAACACCGTAAAAATACCAGATGCGATACCGTCGAGTACTTGGACTGACACTAAAAACCAGGGATTGCGGTTGAGGGTGTACAATAAAGCGCGGATTAAGACTGCGGCAAAAGCTATTAATATCAACGGCTTTCTACCCCATTTGTTGGCGGTTGTTCCTGCCCAAGTCGCAACGGGAATCATGATTAATTGTGCCACAATAACAGCCGCAGAAACGTAAAGCGAAGGGGCATTCTGTTTGCCTCCGGTTAATTCCTGACTGACTAAAGGTAGTAGCGCTGCGTTGGCTAAATAGAACAAAATTACAGATGAGGCAAAGATGATGAGAGTGCGATCGCTCAATAAATCTTTCATACTGGCACGTTCTGTATTTTCGCGATCGTCGGCTCGTGCTTTTGTATTATCTATATCTTTTTTGCGAATCTGAAATACTGAAACAATCGTCAAAATACACAGAATGACAAAAAAGTAAAAAATCCACGCTCGTCCGACAAATTGCCCTAAAATACCAGCAACGATCGCTGCAACCACATTACCTGTATGATTCAGCGCTTCATTTCGCCCTACCCGCTTTTCTAAACGTTCTTTTCCTACCAATCCCAAGGAAGCAGCTGCAACCGCAGGACCGACAATGACTGCGGAGATACCAATCATACCTTGAGCCGCAATCACTGCCAAGAAAGCCGGAAAATGCACAATTACCATGTAGCTGATGGCAACGGTTAAAGTCGCGATCGCTATCAGCCGTCTTTTATCGCGGGAAGCATCAACTACAGCACCCAGCGGCGTTTGTGCTAAAATTCCGGCAATGCTGGTGATTGAAATAGCAATACCTACTTGCGCCGGATTTAAGTTGCGATCGGCTGTGAGAAAGATTGCCAGGTAAGGCTCAAATACATCTCGCACATCTCCCAAAGACAAGTTTACTCGATCTAGTGCCGCTACTGAGGAGCTTTTAGACTTGGGTTTTCCACGTTTCTGCTGACTAAAGAGCAGGTTTTTCACAACTCGTTGAAGCTTTTGCATCGTCTGCTCTTATCTTGCTTAAGAATTATTAATCACACTGTTACTTTTTATAAGATTAATCACCTCTTTCTGAAGAATTATTATTAGTAATATTTCTGAGAAATAAAAAAATATAGTCAAATTAATTACATATATTTCCCCAAAAATTGTATTTATGAGAATATACGCCTAGCCGACAGGCGCGAGATTCCGCACCTTTCAAGGTGTCGGTTAATGATTGCACCTATTGATAGAGTTTCAATCAACACTAATCTTGCTGTAGATGGATTAAAAATAAATGATGAAATCTCCACAATAAATTTACTAAACTTAAAACTTTTTCAGTTGCTTCTTTAGATGAATACGCTCTGTCTGTTTTGCTGGAGATGGAAAAATGGTGTATATGGATAAGCGTTTGCATGTGTTTGCTAATCCAGCTACACAATTTTACGGCGATACTCCTGCTTTAGTTGAAAAGGCGCCTTTACCGCAATGTGAAATTTCCGTGATTGTTCCGGTTCGTAATGAAGCCGAAAGTTTGCCAACAACGCTTTCGGCTTTGGCGCATCAGGTAGATTTACAAGGACAGCGGTTAGATTTCAGACGGTATGAAATAATTTTGCTACTGAATAATTGTAGTGATAATTCAGCAGCGATCGCCCGGAATTTTGCACAGCAGCATCCAGATTTAGTATTGCACGTAGTTGAAAAAACTCTAAGAGCAACTGAAGCTTACATTGGTCGAGTGCGACAAATTTTGATGGATGAAGCGTATCGCCGCTTAATAAGTATAGGACGCAAGCGGGGAGTAATTGCTTCCACTGATGGCGATTCTCAGGTAAGCGAGACTTGGATCGCTGCGACGCTATATGAAATTAGCTGCGGTGCGGATGCGGTGGGAGGAAGAATTATCACGCTTGAGAGTGATCGCGCAACTTTAGATTCCTACGCCAAAGCTTGTCATCTGCGCGAAGTCGGCTACCGCTACTTGATTGCAGAATTAGAAAGTTACCTTGACCCCGATCCTTATGATAGCTTTCCGCGACACTATCAACATTATGGGGCGAGTTTAGCGGTGACTGCCCAGATGTATGCGATCGCTGGCGGTTTACCAGCCGTGCGAACACCTGAAGATGTCGCATTTTATCATGCTTTGGTGCGCGTCAATGCCCGTTTTCGCCATAGTCCGTTAGTACGGGTAGAAACTTCCGCCAGACAAATCGGACGCACCGACATTGGTTTGGCAAATCAGTTGAACGAATGGTCACAAATGGGACGACAAAAGCAAGCGTTTTTAGTAGAATCAGCAGCAGCTATTGAAACTCGTTATTCAGCGCGTCATCAGTTAAGAATCATTTGGTTTTCTGTTCTTAACGGAAAGATGCCAACTCACATTCAATTAGCACCATTAGCTGATACTTTAGGAGTTCCAGCACAATGGCTTGTGCAAGAATTAAAACAACCATACACCTTTGGTTTGTTATTTGAGCGAGTTGAACAATGTTCAAAACAACAAGGAATTTGGCCGCAACGTTGGCAAAAAGTAGAAATTAAAACAGCAATTACCGACTTACGTCTGCGTTTAGAAAGTCTGCGTCGAAGTAACAACAAAGACGCAAATAAAGTTCCTACTTACGTATTTTAAAGATGTAGTACAAAACAGCTAAGTAGGTAGGTGCAAATAATTATAAAATAGGGTAGGGTGCGTTATAACGTTCGCTCTTAGCGTTCCCGAAGGGTAGTTTAACGCACCATTGGCGATTCTATTCGTCTCATTAGTGCAAGACAAGTAACACGAGCCGAGCGACAAGCCTATGAAGAGGGATGAGCCAGAAATGGAAGAAGATGAGCTTCGGTTAGAGTATGATTTAAAGAGTCTGCGGGTCAGACGGTTAGGTTCTGGACGAAAGAGTTTTGGCGAGATTGTTCGCCTAGAACCTGATGTTGCAGAAATGTTTCCCAATGCAGATGCTGTCAATGAGGCTTTACGGTTTCTGCTCAGAGTAATGCAGGAAAACAAACCTCCTAGCCCAAAAACGCAGCATAATAACTCGGTGCAGCAAACAGACGAAAGCTTTTAGTAGTCTGTTGCATTAATGCAGTGAGCCATTCATCGCTCAATTACTGCGAAATATCAACTTCATCAGTTAAAGGAATAAAAAATAACGTTAACATTCCCGGAATTGTCAGCAAAACAACAACGATAAAAAACAATTGATATCCCATCCATTGTTGAAGATAACCGCTAATAAATCCGGGTAACATCATTCCTAAAGCCATCAATCCGGTAGAAATAGCAAAGTGAGAAGTTTTGTATTCATTCTTTGCCAAATACATCAAATACACGCTATATGCAGCCGTGCCGATGCCATAGCCAAATTGTTCTACGCTAATTAAAAGATAAACTAATTGTATTTGCGGCTGCGTGTAAGCCATATAAACGTAAAATATATTGGGTAAATTTAAAGCTAAAGCCATCGGGAAAAGGCATCTTTTAATACCATAGCGTTCAATTAAAATTCCCCCAAGAATTCCGCCGACAATTAAGGCGATTGAGCCAAATGTACCATATGTCAAGCCGACAACAGATGTTGAAAGACCTAATCCGCCAACTTGTGTTTCATCTAATAAGAAAGGTGGCGTGATTTTGACTAGCATCGCTTCGCCAAATCGATATAATACAATGAAGGCGACAATTACCCAGATTTTTTCTTGGGTAAAGTATGCTTTGATTATTTGTGTGTAAGATTTATTTTTGAGAGTTACAGAGTTGCTAATTTCCGGATTTGGTAAGGCGAATTGGTGGAAAATGAAAATAGCCGCAAATATCAAAGCTGTGAGAGCGATCGCTAAACTCCAACTTGAAGTAACATTCAAAAGGGATATTTGTAACTTTCCTGCCCAAAATACTAAAACACCTGAGCTAAAAATTGCCGCCAGTCTGTAAAATACAGAACGAATTCCCACAAAAAAAGCTTGTTTTTCTTCAGATAAGGCAAGCAGATAAAATCCATCGGCGGCGATGTCATGGGTGGCAGAAATAAAGGCGATTATAGTTAAGGCAAATAATGAGATAAAAAAGAAGTTTGCTGATTGTAAGGATAAGGCTAAACCTGCTAAACAGCACGCCATTGTTAATTGTGTGTAGAGAACCCAGTTTCTTTTAGTTGAGTAAAGGTCAACTAATGGTCCCCAAAACATTTTAATTACCCAAGGTAGGTAAAGAAAGCTTGTCCAAAAGGCAATTTGAGCGTTGTCTATGCCGAGGTTTTTGTAGAATATAACGGAAACGTTGTTAACTAGGACGTAAGGTAAGCCTGCGGCAAAGTAAAGGGTGGGGACATAAAGCCAAGGGGAAGGAAATGTTGATTTTTGTATGGTTAGTTGAATGGGGTTTTTATTCATTGAGGAGTTACGAACCGCAGAGAAGCCAGCGCCGTGCGGGGGTTCCCCCCCGTTGAGGCGACTGGCGCGACGCTGAGGACGCAGAGAGGGAGGAGAGTATGAGGGGTTATTTTTAGGTATGTAAATGTTGAATTAAGTCGAAGTTTCCTTGACGCAATGTTTCGGGATTTGGCATTTTGTTTAAGCGCATTAGTTCGGTAATAGCTGCGGTTTCGGTGTCGCGCTGGCTGGTGGCTGCTGCTAATACTTGGTTGTCTTTGATGTAGAATACGATAAATTCGCGTTTTTGTAAGTCGCCATCGATAATAATTTCATCCCATTGTTCTGCGTGTCCGACGTAGCGTAGGGGAAAGTCAAATTGCATTGTCCAAAAAACAGGTACTGTTTTGAATTTGATTGATTTTCCTAGCATATTGTAAGCGGCAATGCGTCCTTGTTGGGCGGCAATGCGCCAGTGTTCTACGCGAATTTTCTCATTTGTGCGCTCGTCTGGAAAGCGGGCAATGTCACCTGCTGCATACAAGTTATCGGCAGCGCGAAGATATTCATCTACTGGTATACTTTTGTCTTTGGGGTGCAAGTCTACACCAGAGAGAATTTGAGTTGCAGGTTGTACGCCTATGCCTACGACAACTATATCAGCTTCAAGGCGTTGGTTATTATCTAAAATTACTGCTTCAACTTTGCTGTTTCCGATTAATTTAGTGACTTTTCTACCAAATTGAAAGCTGACACCGTTTTCTTCATGGACTTGTTGAAATAAGTGTCCTATTTCTTCGCCCAATATTTTTTTGAAAGGTAGAGAATCTGGTGAGATTACTGTTACTTTGACGTTTTTTTGGGTAAGACCAGAAGCGGTTTCCATGCCAATAAAACTTGAGCCGATGACTACAGCTTGCTTGGCTTGTTGGGCAGATGCTAGAATGCGATCGCTATCTGCAAAGCTGCGTAAGGTAAAGACGTTTTCTAAATCTGCACCTTCAACTTCTAGCTGTTTTGGTTTTCCACCTGTGGCTAACAGTAGAGCATCGTAACTGAGGGTTTCACCATCCTCAAAGGTGATTTTTTTTGCTTTGGCATCAACGTTGGTCGCCTGTTTGTTTAACAAAACCTCGATATTATGCTGTTTGTAAAACTCCGGCGTTCTCAGTGGTACTTGTTCTTTGGGAACATCACCGTTGAAATAATCTTTGCTTAATACAGTGCGATCGTAAGGTAGTTGATCTTCACGAGTAATCATGAGGATGCGTCCTTGATAACCGGCAGTTCTCAAGGTTTCTGCTGCATGGGCACCAGCTGCACCCGCTCCTAAAATGATAAATGTGCGTGAATCGACATTGGGATTGTATGATGCCATTGCAGGGGTTCTCAATCCAGATGCTTTTTCTGGTACGCTGACAATGACATTTTCGCCTTCGATTCTGACTTGATAACAAGGCAAAGAATCTAATCCCGGTGGCTCTTGCTGGTCGCCTGTGGTGATATTAAAATAAGCATTATGCCAGGGACAAACGATGTTGTTACCACTTAAGACTCCTTCTGCTAACGGTGCTTGGTAGTGCGTGCAAAATGCTCCAACAGCGTGAAAATTTTGATTAACGCGAATCAGCAATACGTCCGTGTCACCTACAGAAACCTGCCGTTTTTCGCCATCCTGCAAATCATTAACTTTGGCAACGACTGCTTCAATCTGCTGCATAGAATTTTTGCTGATAATATAACACGATTTCTAAAGTAAACTGCAATCAGTAAGTCATTCCTCGGTCATAAGGAAGAAATTTCATCGTTGAGGAGTAACATTGAGAAAATCTTTTTCTCACGAGTTAGCTGTATTAATTCTCGTGATAAGCTTGCACTAGAGCATTTATTCTCAAATCAGATGAATAGTCTCCCGCATCCGAAAAGAGAATTGATATTAGTCACGCATTGCACAAATCCATAACGAATTAAACTTGAAAAAACTCTGCGTACCTCTGCGATTACTCCGCGTTACTCTGCGTTTAAAAACGCTACGATTTTACGATGATGCTGTACTTATAAATTTGTATTAACACAAAATAAAGATGATAAATCAAACTCGCTCAAATAAATCAAGTCGATATTGTTCCTCGCGTTGACTTTTTAAATGTCGTAATTTATTCGGGGTTAACTCCATAAATGAATCGTGAACTTGATCGCCATTTAAAGGATAATCACGCGCATACTTTGTCCAATGAACTAAAAGCAAATGTCCTCCTGGTTCCAAATGTTCTAAAATGCACTGCTTGGCTTTTTGCAAATCTGACCAGCACCAGTAATATCCAACTTCTGACACTAAAACTAAATCAAACATTTCCTCAGGATACTGTTCTGGTAAACGCATGATTTGAAAGCGTACCTGCTTTAAGTGCTGACAGCGCTGTATTGCTTTTTCTTGAGCTAGCTTTGATACATCAATTGAAAGCAAAGAGTCACATAAAGATGCTAGCTTCTCTGTTAAAACGCCAATTGAACCACCAATTTCAAAAGCAGATTTATAGCGTTTCGGTAAAGCAGCGATTGTGGCAGTATATTTCTTCGCTTCGTATTCGCTGGTTTCAAATTTCCACGGATCGGGGTCAGTACCGTAAAGTGCTTCAAAATAACTTGGAGGAAGCGATCGCTTTTCTATCTCTAATAATTTTTTCGGCTTGGGGATACTTGCAGTGTTCAAAGCTTCGACAAAGTTATCAAAATTTACAAAGTCTTCGATAATCTGTTCAACTCCCGCATCCTGCAAAATTATTTTTTGTTCACCGCTAGCGACACCGACAAAATTTAGTTGCAGCTGCACAGCAGTTAAAACATCCCAAATTCCATCACCGATACAAACAATTTTTTCAAAATCTGATTCAGCATATAACGCTTTCGCTCTGGATATTGCGGTTTTGACAATATCTTCACGAGAAATACCATCATCAGCAGACGCAATCGGCAATTGTCCAACATCCAACTTTGCACTATCTAGTTTCATGCAAGCTGATGCACTCCATCCTCCAGTTGCCAACGCGATCGCCCAATCTTCTGTTTCTCGCAATCTCCGCAACATTACGGTTGCTCCAGGTATTTCCGCAAACAATGTATTATCTGTTGTATATTGTTCTTGCAACAAATCGACAAAGCGATGCTGAAGCCGAGATAATTCACTTTCTTCGGGAACACGTCCGAGAAACTCCTGAAAAATCTGCAAAGTTATCCCAGAATCCGTTGTGTGTCCGTAACTAGCCCAGTCCGTGTTAATATCTTCAATGCCATTAAGAGCAAACGCTTTCACAAAGCACTGAGTATCAACATCATTTGTTTTAGTTAGCGTTCCATCAATATCAAAAATTGCTAATTTCATTAAAACCTTTAATTTTCAACTTCTATAGGACTTACGCAAAAAACCTCTCAAATCCTCATTTCTCTGTGTTCTCTGTGCCTCTGCGGTTCGTTTTTGTGTGATTGCTGCGTAAGTCCTGTTCTAAATAAACTTCCCAAGGACGGGTGAAATTCAAAAGCATTTCTGGTGTCAGACGAAAACCTTCGGGATCGTCATCAATTAAATTGGTGATTTGCGAACGATAACAAGCGATCGCCTGTTTTTTCAACTCTACCACCGCAGCAATATCCAGACGCCAACTTGTTACTTTTTCCGATTCTGTCAAGGTTCCCCGTTGCTGTGGGTCCCAATCCCAGATAGGATATTCAATAATGCGCGGTGATAAATTTAAGTTACCCAAAGCAGTGTAAATTAACTTTGAAGTTGCTCGGTGGTCAGAGTGAGGATCGTACCGCCAAGGTAAAAAGATAATTTGCGGCGCAATTTCTCTTAAATAAGCACTACAACTTGCTATTGCACTAATATATTGTGTTGAAATTGACCCATCTTGCAGTCCGCAAAATGTTACGTTATCGGGATTAACGCCTAACTTACTCAAAGCTTCTAGCGTTTCGCTTTCACGTAATGCCTGTAATAAAGGTGCGGGATACTTCTGAGAATTAGGGTGAGAAAGCGTACCGTTACTGATAACTAAAACGCGGACATCGCAATTGAGAGAACGTAAAAGAGCGATCGCACCACCACAACCCAACGTTTCATCATCGGGATGAGGTGCAACAATTAGCACCGGACTATAAGCAATTTCCTTGATAGACCGACAAGGCAAAACATCAGGATTAGTTAGCGGTGATGCAGTCATATCATATTCGGTTAATTAACCACTAATAAAAACATCGCAATCCTCGTAGAGACGTTCCATCGGAACGTCTCTACAATATACGTAATAAGCCTGTCATGATATTATTCATTAAACCAAAGCGAATGTGCTGGATTACTTTCACCGAGAACATACTGTCCTACACTAGAAAGTGCAGCATCAAACGCCGGTTGACGCAGATACAGCGTTAAATCCCGGATGATGCGTTCCATCGGATTTGGTGGTAGCAAACCGCGAGTCCCAACAGAACGTTCGCACATTTGCATGATGTCAATGCAAATTTGTTCAATTACTGTTCGCACCATATTTGCATAAGCGACGAGTTGACTAGCTTGTGGGTTATCAACCGTCGGATAACCTCCAAACACAGGTGCATATGCTGCTACCATATCCGCAGCCGATCGCAACCAGAGATTACCAGTTTCAATCGCGATCGCCATTCTACCCAGTCGTTCTCTTTGGTACGGATCGTTTGTATAATTCAGTTTTTGCAGATATTCGCGAGTTAAATCAAATAATGCTTCTGCACCACCCAATTGCACCGCTGCAAAGCGAACGACTCCCACAGATAACCAAGGCTGTCTATAATAGTCTCCAGGTTCACCGATTAAAGCGTTTTGCTGCAACTCAACGCCGCTAAAATCTACTTTATAGCTAGCAGTTGCTCGCATTCCCGCAGGTTGCCACCAAGATGGATCGCTTACCGTTGCTACTTCATCCATTGGGACAATGCACATTTGCCAAGTGCCATCGGGTAAGACTCCATTCACAAACGGACGCTCAACGTAACCAGAACCAGAACAAAAGGTTTTACAACCTTCGAGGCGATATTTACCATCCTCTAGGGGAATAATTTTAACACCATCAGCAGCTTCCGCATTCCAAACGCCAAATATTTTCAGGCGATCGCGTGCTTCACTTGCATAAGTTGCGATTTGTTCTTTAGTACCAAAAGTTTGAATTAGTTGCAGTGCATTGATATGTCCCTCATAAACTCGCCCAACCGCCAAATTACCACGCCCTATCTGCTTTAATAACATTAGCAGTTGTTGAGTGACACTCGAATCAATTCCCGCACCCCACCCACCTAAACCTCGGTGTAAAGGTGCAGCCAACAAGCCAGCCTCAGCAATTAACTCAAACTCCTTTTTTGGGAAAGCGCCATTATAATCAATCGCGCTAGCGTTTAGCATACAATAATCAGCAATCTCTCTAGCACGCCTGAGAGCTTCCGCAATGCACGAATCATGCCATTCTGTAAGGATAACATCCTTTGATAGTTGACTAACGATAGCTGCCTCCTTGACATAACATATCTTCACATATTTATGAAGATAATGAAATTCAGTTGGATAACGCCTCTATCTTCTGCGGGAAATTTTGCGCGTCAGCACTCGTGTGCTTAAAACGTGCAATCAAAAGAAACCAATTTCTCATTAACCGATACAATCCGATCCAAGCGAATTTCTGTCCCATCCTTCAGCTTGATAAAATCTGCCTGATTCGCCGCATAAACATCGACAATCCGCCCTTTTACCTCAATTACCTCATCATCAACATTTTTATATACAATCCGGCATTCCTGGCGCAATGTCGCCAGGGATTCTAATTCGTCGTGAAAATCACAACTGACCAGCATATATGCATCCATTAAACTGCACCTTTTTAAAACGTTGAAACGCTTACTACGATTTTCTCATTTTATATTCGCCAAGACAATTTCTCCTTTCTTATTAATCTTCATCGGGTTATCCGGAAAAGCATTCTTATTCAAATAACGCAATAGACTCACAGTTCTAAACCGCTGATCTATCTGCGGAATTCCCTGTTTATTCATCCGAACCGGGATAATTTTACTTCCAACTAATTCGCCATCAGGGTTCATTTTGACTTCTAAAATCATTGAATAACTGGTTTCACCTTCTGTTGATAAAGTTCGGTATCCGAGAAAGTTTCCTAATGAATAAGCGATGAGTTTACCCTTATAGATTTCCATCGCTCTAGGGACGTGAGGTCCATGTCCTATAACTAAATCTGCGCCGGCATCAATCATCGTCCGAGCAAATTTCATCGAATTTCCTCGGTCTTCTCCATAGAAATATTCAGTCTTATTTTTCACATGCATTGCCCCGGTTCCCTCCGCACCTGCCTGCATGGAAATAATTACCAGATTGGCGTTGGATCTAGCTTCTTCAACGAGTGCTTTAGCTGTTTCTAAATCGTGCATTGAGTTGTAAATGTCATAGGTAGTAAATCCAATCATCGCTACCGGAACATTACGAACTTGTTTATAGAGAATTTGATTTTTATGACCTAATGTTTCAATGCCAACTGCGGCAAGATTATTAACAGTATCGCGAAATCCCACCTTGCCAAAGTCTAATGCATGGTTGTTTGCCATATTGAAAACATCAAAGCCAACATCAGCAAACAACTGTGCATATGCTGGGGGAGAACGAAAGGCGAAAATTTGCCCTTGATTGATATCTTTGGAAGAGTAGGGATAGGTAGTTAAACTAGTTTCCAGATTACCCAATAATAAATCGGCTCTTTGCAAGTATGCTCTCACCGACTTTGGGATTAGCTGATTGCGATCGCGTAGAAGTCTGTTATTTGGGTAATTAGTACCGGGAATTACATCCCCCACAGCTTGAATCGTGATGTAATCTGATTCTGGTTCCTCAAAACTTGGCAGTGGTGTGTATTCTGGCTGATATCCTGGTAAAAGCGGTATCGCTTCTTCTGAAGTTGCAGCTTGCGATCGCTGCACTTGCCCAAAGCGGACAAAGATTCCGATACTAATGCCTACACAAAAACAAAAGCTGATAAAACTCAAAGGGAGTAATCGCCCAATTCTATTTGCCATATTCGCAGTAGTTCCACTCCTCACATTATGGGATTAGTTTAGCCCATAAATAGGGAATTTTTGGTATAAATTAACGTATCCTCTTTGCAAATCTTGATAGCCAAATATTTAACAACACTCTGCGACCCTCCGCGTTTACAGAAAGTAGGGTGTGGGGTGTGGGGTGTGGGGTGTGGGGTGTGGGGGATGAAGAGAAAACTTTAGTTCTGGGTAACAGCCACGTAAAAAAAAAGATGTCCGATCGAGACACGCAGTGCGATGAAATACAGCGTCCTTATTTCAATCCCACGTTATAGCGCGTGGGTCTCTACACCCTACACCCTACCCCCTACACCCTTCTGAACTCAGCGTCCCTCTGCGTTTAAAAACGCTAAATGTTGCAATACTCTGGAATGCGATTGTCACTCGATACAATAGACATCTCCAGAAAAGAAAAAAGACCCCGCTTCCATTCCTCTCCCCGAAACGGAGAGAGGCTTTAAAACCCCCCTTCCCTACGAGGGAAGGGGGGCTAGGGGGGTTAGGTCTGTGTGTAAATTTGCGGTCTCTAAATCTTTTCCGGAGATGTCTAATGCGATTCTTCGCCGATGCAATCGCATTGTCACCCGATGCAATGGCATTGTCACCCGATGCAATCGCATTGTCACCCGATGCAATCGCATTGTCACCCGATGCAATGGCATTGTCACCCGATGCAATCGCATTGTCACCCGATGCAATGGCATTGTCACCCGATGCAATCGCATTGTCACCCGATGCAATGGCATTGTCACCCGATGCAATGGCATTGTCACCCGATGCAATGGCATTGTCACCCGATGCAATCGCATTGTCACCCGATGCAATGGCATTGTCACCCGATGCAATCGCATTGTCACCCGATGCAATGGCATTGTCACCCGATGCATTGTAAAGACGCGATAAATCGGCGTCTCTACATCTAACGCGATAAATCGCCGTCTCTACATCTTTGACAACAGATGACTACTACTTTATCGCGGCGATCGCAATTGATACCAATTGAAAAAATGATTGCGACAAATGGATTGTTGAAACGCTTGCATAGCAACAACTTTACAATCCAAAATCTAAAATCCAAAATCCAAAATGGTATGACTTGCAACTATCCACATAAGCTAAACCCCCAAACATTCCCCCCCTCTCCCTCTCCCCCCCTCTCCCCCTCATCTTTTCTTACATCCCTCAAGTTCTTCCAACGTCTCCGGATGAGCGATAAAGTAATCACTTAACCACAGACAACCCCTATTTAACAGTTCATCTAAGTTTTCAACTTGCCACACCTTGGCGGTTTTGTCCCAAGATGCTGTGACAATTCGTTTGCCATCAGGACTAAAACTGGCGCTGATGACTTCTGCTTGATGCCCAGTCAGGGTGGCGATGAGTTTGCCATTTAAGTCCCACACCTTGGCGGTTTTGTCCCAAGATGCGGTGACAATTCGTTTGCCATCAGGACTAAAACTGGCGCTGTAGACTATTGATTGATGCCCAGTCAGGGTGGCGATGAGTTTGCCATTTAAGTCCCACACCTTCGCGGTTTTGTCAACTGAAGCTGTGACAATTCGTTTGCCATCAGGACTAAAACTGGCGCTGATGACTTCTCCTTGATGCCCAGTCAGGGTAGCGATGAGTTTGCCATTTAAATCCCACACCTTGGCGGTATTGTCAGATGAAGCAGTGACAATTCGTTTGCCATCAGGACTAAAACTGGCGCTGATGACACTATCTTGATGCCCAGTCAGGGTGGCGATGAGTTTGCCATTTATGTCCCACACCTTGGCGGTTTTGTCAAATGAAGCGGTGACAATTCGTTTGCCATCAGGACTAAAACTGGCGCTGTAGACTTCTGCTTGATGCCCAGTCAGGGTGGCGATGAGTTTGCCATTTAAGTCCCACACCTTGGCGGTTTTGTCTCTGGATGCTGTGACAATTCGTTTGCCATCAGGACTAAAACTGGCGCTGTAGACTTCTTGTTGATGCCCAGTCAGGGTGGCGATGAGTTTGCCATTTAAGTCCCACACCTTCGCGGTTTTGTCAGATGAAGCTGTGACAATTCGTTTGCCATCAGGACTAAAACTGGCGCTGTTGACATATGCTTGATGCCCAGTCAGGGTGGCGATGAGTTTGCCATTTAAGTCCCACACCTTGGCGGTATTGTCAGATGAAGCAGTGACAATTCGTTTGCCATCAGGACTAAAACTGGCGCTGTTGACATATGATTGATGCCCAGTCAGGGTAGCGATGAGTTTGCCATTTAAGTCCCACACCTTGGCGGTATTGTCGAATGAAGCAGTGACAATTCGTTTGCCATCAGGACTAAAACTGGCGCTGTTGACATATGCTTGATGCCCAGTCAGGGTGGCGATGAGTTTGCCATTTAAGTCCCACACCTTGGCGGTATTGTCAGATGAAGCAGTGACAATTCGTTTGCCATCAGGACTAAAACTGGCGCTGTAGACTTCTTGTTGATGCCCAGTCAGGGTAGCGATGAGTTTACCATTTAAGTCCCACACCTTGGCGGTATTGTCAAATGAAGCAGTGACAATTCGTTTGCCATCAGGACTAAAACTGGCGCTGTAGACTTCTGCTTGATGCCCAGTCAGGGTGGCGATGAGTTTGCCATTTAAGTCCCACACCTTGGCGGTATTGTCAGATGAAGCAGTGACAATTCGTTTGCCATCAGGACTAAAACTGGCGCTGTAGACTGCTGATTGATGCCCAGTCAGGGTGGCGATGAGTTTGCCATTTAAGTCCCACACCTTGGCGGTTTTGTCAACGGAAGCGGTGACAATTCGTTTGCCATCAGGACTAAAACTGGCGCTGTTGACATATGCTTGATGCCCAGTCAGGGTGGCGATGAGTTTGCCATTTAAGTCCCACACCTTGGCGGTTTTGTCAACGGAAGCGGTGACAATTCGTTTGCCATCAGGACTAAAACTGGCGCTGTTGACATATGCTTGATGCCCAGTCAGGGTGGCGATGAGTTTGCCATTTAAGTCCCACACCTTGGCGGTTTTGTCAACGGAAGCGGTGACAATTCGTTTGCCATCAGGACTAAAACTGGCGCTGTAGACTTCTGCTTGATGCCCGGTGAGTTGATTTCGCTCTTGGATATTATCTAAAATCGTTCTTAAAGCTAAAAGTGGGCTAGCTGCGGGATATTCCTCCAAGGAACGATTATCCTTAACTAGCTTTTGCAAATCTTGTCCAGCTAACATTGCCGATCGCAACGCTCCTATTTGGTCATAATCAAACTGCTGTAAAGCATTGCTACCTTCTCGTTCTAATCTGGTTCCTTGTACTGCTTCTTGTTGTTTGTTAAAAGCAACTGTTGCCATTATCCCGGCAATTATTGCCCCCACCACAGATATACCCAAAATCAAAGAACCAAGGCGAATCCGCTGATTAGCTTTTTGCGTCGCTGCTTGTAAAATCTGATTAGCTTGCTTTTGTGCTTCTATGGCTTCTCGCTTATCTGATTCTTGGCTAGCTGCCAAAAACTGATAATCCTCAACACCCAAGCTTTTATCTCCTGCCCAAATCAAAGCATCCTGTAAAGCTGCACCCCGCAACAACCGTGATTCATCTTGACGATTTGTATCTATCCATGCTGTGAAAGCTTGAGAATAAGGACGCAGTTTGGCTAATTCTCTCTCAACCCAAGTCAGGTTAAAAACCGATTCATAAATCAAGTTATAAACTTTTAACTTTCCTTGCTGCTTAACCACCAACCCCGTTAACCGCAACTGCATTTGTTCCGGACTATCATTCGCCGCCACTTCACCCTGTTGTAAAATTTGCTGATAAAGTCCTAACAGCCTGCCTGCACGTTGGTCACTACTCAAAATCCGATCTCTAATCGTCTTTAAATGCTCAGGCTCATCCTGCGATTCCCAATTAGTAATAACATAAGTTTGAACCAACTCATTAACTTTAGACTCATCTTCAGTTTCCAGTCCCCAACCTTTAGTCTTGATTAACTTACAAAGTCTTTGAGTGAGAAACGGTTGTCCACCAGTCCAAGCCAAAATCTCTTGCAATACTCTTTGCGGATTACTAACCTTCCCCACAAACCCCAAAGCTAAGGGTTCAGCTTCATTTAACTCAAAGCCCGTGAGAGCGATCGCACGACCTATATTAAATGGTGTGCGCTTTTTATCTTTAATCAAATCCGAGGGAGTTGCTACCCCAAACAGTGTAAAAGTTATCCGCTTATACTCTGGTTGATCGGCACGCTGGTTATAGCAACTGCGGATTAAAGCAAAAAAATCGTCAACCGAAGGCAAATTTAAGCTGAGAATGCTATCGATTTCATCAATAAAAACAACAATGTTATCATTAATCGACGTTAGCAGCACATCCTCAATAAACTTGCCCAACCGCTGCACCGGCGAAAGTAAACCGTGACTTTCCCACCAGCTATCTAAATCAAAAGTTTCATACAAATACAGACTGCTAACAATACTATCAATCACCCCTGCATACCATTGCTCGGCAGTGATATCCCAACTACCGATCGCTGTAATATCAATAGCAGCACAAGCAACACCCTCAGCTTGCAACCGTTGCATAGTTCTTACCCGCAAGCTAGATTTACCCATTTGCCGCGAGTTCAGCACATAACAAAAATCCCCAGCCTTCAGCCCCGCATACAAATCTTCATCTGCCTGCCGCGTCACATAAGTGAGAGAATCAGAAGGGAGACTTCCGCCAACTTGATATTCATAGCTTGGCTCAACTGTAGAACTCATCTGTTAATTCTCAAGCAACCATCAAAACACCATTGATTTCACCTGAGCGCGATATAACTATTAATTCTCTGCAAGATGCTCAGATTATACCGCATCCTCTTCTCTGCGCCTCTGCGCCTCTGCGTGAGAAATATTTTAAAAACGGAGAGGGGGGGATTCGAACCCCCGTTAGGTTTCCCTAAAACGCATTTCGAGTGCGTCACCATCAACCACTCGGACACCTCTCCACAAGACATATTAAGCCTATAATAATTACACTATCACGAACCGATAAATTTTCACAAGACCGAAGCCCTATTTTCCGTAGCTTGAATAAACGCCTCAAACTCACCTTTCGGACTCCATTGAATCGCTCCATCTCGCCCAGTAAAAAACAGCTTCGTTTGGCTTTGACTCAATTCGGAGAAAATTTTCGGATCAAGGTCGGCGTTAGGTGCGATCGCTATCTGTGGTTGCAGCGCCAAAACCAAATCTTTCAAAGACTCAGTAGCGCACCACAGCACTTGCGGATGAGGCAAAGCTTTATTTTTCAGAAGTTGACGCAGTTCATCAGGCTTGAGATTACCCACCAACAACCAACTTTGATTTTGAATTTGCATTTGTAAGACGGGTAATTGGTCATTGATTAACTGCACGACTGCCGAACCAGTATTCACAGTTTGACCGAGTGACAAAGGTTGATAAATTCCCTTACTTTTTGGTAGTTCCTTTTGGATAGCCTGACTTGCCAATATATTGTCTGGGGTAGCAGAATAATCATAGAAAACTTTAATCGGCAAACGTTGCAGCAGCTCTAACCAACCACTGGTATCATCGCTTTGGAAATGAAGAGCGATCGCCCAATCAATTTGATTCACACTTTGCTGTTGCAAAAATGGTAAAATTGTGTAGCGTCCCGTACCTTCATCTCCACTATTAATCAGCGTTACCCTTCCTTGGTTTTGAATGACCAAAACAGGTTCTGTATCAGCCGCAAGCACTGTAATCTTAAATAAACTACTTGCAGAATGCCAAACTGGTATCAACACCAAAGCAACCGCAATCACAGTTGCAAACCACCAACGCCGCTGCCACCAACGCATCAACCAAACCGATATAATCAGAGCATAAATTGCCAGTAACTGCCAAATAGATATCGTCCCAACAGCAACAGAATTTCCTGGTAATTGAGCAAAAAATTCTGCTAGGCGAATGAGCAAATGTGTAGGGTGATACAACAAACTAGCTAAAGCACTGCCAGCCTGAGGAAAAATTAAGCTTGCCAAAGCGCTAATCATCCCACCGATACTAATTACGGAAATAAACGGAGTAGCAAGAATATTTAGGGGTAGACTGTAAATTACTACCACGCTAAACACTTGTAATAATAACGGTAAAGTCCAAATTGTCGCCGCTAAGGGAACAGCAATCAAAGAAGCGATCGCCGGAGGCAACCAATTCAAACGCTGAGTTAACGGCGGTACTGTTACTATTAATCCCAACGTTGCTAAAAAACTCAACTGAAATCCTAAATCCCAAATCCACAAAGGATTATAGAGCAATAACAGCGTCGCTGCCAGCAATAGCGATCCTAACTGCATCACCTTTCGTCTTAATGCCAAAGCTACTAATGCGGCAAATCCCATAATTACCGCTCTGAGTACCGCAGGCTGGAAACCAGTTAAACTTAAGAAAAGAATTAAGGCAAACGAACCAACAAGAAATTGCGTTACACGTCTGGTACGTCTTGTCAACCCCAGCACCACACCTAATATTAAAGAAGTTTGAAATCCTGAAGCAGCCAAAGCATGAGCTAACCCTGCTTGCACAAACAAATCGCGAATTTCGTAAGGCAAATCAACAGCTTTGCTTCCTAAAACCATAGCACTGACAAGCAGACCTTCGGGAATACCTAATCCGCGAACAAGCGATCGCACAATTCGCTCCCCAATTTTCCACCATCCCCATTTACGTTCTTCTTCTAAAATATTTATCTGCTTTCCAATCAAACCAGCAAAAGCCCCTTCCTGCTTGAGAAACTTTTGAAAGTCGAAACTACCAGGATTTGACGCTGCTTTTGGTTTGTACAAAACCCCAGTGATTGCAACTTGTTTACCAGGACTTAACCCAGTAGCTTGAAGTAAAGGCACAGTCACATACAACTTACCTGTTGCCCCTTTACTCATACCTGCTGAGTTACTTTCTTTTTTTACCTCATCCAGAGCCTTTACTTGCAACCAAAATTGTCCCCGTTGACTGCGAGTCAAGCGGGGTGTACTTGCCACCTCCCCGCGAACAATCACAAGTTGCTCTTGATTGTTGTTATTTCCTGGTGGAACAAACAGACTGATGTCATTTTTTCCAGGTTGCGGTACGCGGAATTGAAAATACAAACTTGCAAACAACCCAATCAAGCCAGCAACTATCCATATAATTGGTTTGGGATTAGTTTGCCAATTAGGTGGTGCAGCCTTAGTTTTCTGTAGTGCTTTTGTCAAAGTAATGCGGCGTCTTCTCAAAAAAACCGCTCCCACTATTCCCAAAATCAGCACCCAAACTCCACCGAAAGGAACTGCTGTAAACAGCAACCCTAGAATGTAGCCAAGACAAATAACTACACCATTTGCCTGAATCATTTTGCACTCATTACCCGACGATTAAAGTCGCGGCTACAAAACATTGTATTTAGCTTGCGTGTGCCTGCTTTGTACGCACAACGCCCCAGACTTTAGTTTGAGGGCATTTAGCATCTTTTGCAATAGCTGCATTACAAAGTCATACCCAACTTTAACCCCAATACAGCATGTACAAACAGTATACAAAGTGCCGTACTACCCACATAAGCGTGAACCGTCCGTAACCCAGCTTTATAACACTTTTAGCTGAAAACCCCGAAATTAAAACCTAAAAACCCAAAAAGTTTTTAGGTTTTAATGTCTTTTAAGTCGGGGATGAAAGCCGTGCGGGGGATTTATCCCCCGGTTGATTTTGTGTTATCTTATTTTTAACAGGAAGGGTAATCAACCTGTATAAAAACCTAACTGCTTAACAGCAATCTGTACCTTGACAATTGAATCTTGTTGGTTCTACTGCATTGTTCTAGTTTCCTCCTAGCAGTAGGTAAAAGATTCATAGGAACTAGACGACTCAGAATTTTGAAACAAATCGTTTCAGTTAAACAGAACTTGCAGCAATGCAACTAGGGTAGGGCATACCCAAAGTTACGCTTGGGGAGAGTCCCACCTCTGGGCTAGGTAACGTAAGGAACCTAGTTTAAGTGGTCTCGTTGAACCAAGAATCCCCGTCGATTTATCGCGGGGAGTGTCAATTCCCCCAAAGCCACTTAGAGAGATTGCACCGTTAATCAATAAAAGTAATAGCACAACTGAACCTGTGTAACGTCTCTACATGTTTTCTGTAGATGTCTAATGCATCGGTCCGTTATGCTATAACATCGGTCCGTTATGCTATAACATCGGTCCGTTATGCTATAACATCGGTCCGTTATGCTATAACATCGGTCCGTTATGCTATAACATCGACCCGCAAAAATTAACCCACCTTTCTTTAACCAAGCCGAGGTTAACTTTTAATCGCACCTCTGACTAAAATCACTGTACTCTCTACATTGGATGCGTTCACGAAGTGACTCCAAAGGAGTATCGCTTCAAAGAATATTGCCTTTAACCGCTTGCTATAAAAATGAGGGCTTTCTAAAATTGGTTGATGCTGCATTACCAAAGACAACACTCCACCTGTATAACCGAGTGCCATAAATAAAAACATCCACGGCGCTAGTTTACGATGATCGCTGCGACTTTTGAGCGCCGCATCTTTATCTTCAACAACTCGTCCTCTAAAACCAGTTAATCCCACAAAACTACCCATGACAAAAACAACGATCGCCATCAGAGCGCGGATGTCCCCAATGCACAATCGGTTCAGGGATTCCTAGAGAGCGAAATTCTGGGGCGATCGGTTCTAGAACTTCTGTTAAATTCACCATTCGTATTTCACAGCCTTCTCACTGTTTATCAAGAGAGCATACTCTTTCAGATTAAGCAAAGTAGTTTGTCAAGCTTTTATTGTCGTAGGCTTTGGAGGAAATCGAGCTTTGCTGTAAAATAATCAGCAACTTCTGTGGAAGTAAGCCGTATCACTTTTGTTTGATGTCGAATTGGTTGTAATGCTGCACCCAAAGTGCAATGTCAACTGCTAGCCTTTCTGTATACACATCTGGGATTCATCCCAGGTATCCGAAAATAGTCGCCAATTTGTAGTTGTTCAAAATTCATCATTGTGCAAAGAGTGAAAAGACAAAAAAAGATAAGGTAGAAAACTCCTTATCTTCTTCATTTGTTGTATTGTATATCGCCAAGACTAATTAAACTGTTGCCTTGTTAAGTAGCGGAAAACCCAGTTTCTCTCTTTGTTCCACATAAAGCTGCGCTACCCTTCGCGCCAAATGGCGAATCCTTGCTATGTAGCGAGTTCGCTCCGTGACAGAAATCACGCCTCTTGCATCTAACAAGTTAAACATATGCGAACACTTTAAAACGTAGTCCAAGCTGGGTAACACCAGCCCTCGCTCGGTTAATTGCGTAGCTTCCTGCTCATACATATTAAATAGTGTCAGCAGCATCTCAGGATTAGAGGCTTCAAAATTGTAAACACATTGCTCAATCTCTCCTTGCAGGTGAACGTCTCCATAAGTAATATTGTCTGTCCAACGAATCTTAGTGAGTGCCTCCACTTCTTGGAGGTACATCATCAGTCGTTCCAAACCGTATGTAATTTCAATGGAAACAGGACGGCAATCAATTCCTCCACACTGCTGGAAGTAAGTAAACTGGGTAACTTCCATTCCATCTAACCAAACTTCCCAACCAGTACCCCAAGCACCTACGGTCGCATCTTCCCAATTATCCTCCACAAACCGGATATCGTGGTCTTCTGGACGAATCCCTAACGCTGTGAGGGAATCGAGATAAATTTCTTGGATATTATCTGGTGAAGGTTTAATTAGAACTTGGAACTGATAATAGTGTTGAAAGCGATTGGGATTTTCACCATAACGTCCATCAGTAGGACGACGACAAGGTTCAACATAAGCCACAGCCCAAGGTTCTGGTCCCAACGCTCGTAAAAAAGTATGCGGGTTTTTGGTGCCTGCTCCTTTCTCAATGTCATATGGCTGGGCAATCAAACAACCGCGATCGCTCCAGAATTTATGCAATACAGCTATTACCGACTGAAAAATCACGTTTTAGTCTCCTTGGCTTGAAGCGTGCATTATTCATTGTGGCTTAAACTGTATGCTCTGACTACATTTGAGGCGACTACAAAAAAATCTCAAAAAAACTTTGAGAA
>JAESGF010000051.1_pt1 | contig 29905 bp, 24 predicted proteins | sample 9269621 | NCBI WGS metagenome assembly JAESGF01 (sample SAMN14515066, study PRJNA621663) | algae metagenome | isolation source: Tolypothrix carrinoi HA7290-LM1 and co-occurring heterotrophs from dry rock... | place: USA: Makauwahi cave, Kauai, Hawaii | collected 2011-01-06
AATTCCGGGAATGTAAGCTGTGACTTCAAATCCCGAAGTTAGTCGTACCCTTGCTACTTTACGTAGAGCTGAGTTCGGTTTTTTCGGTGTAGTCGTGTATACTCTGGTACAAACGCCTCGACGTTGGGGGCATTGCTTGAGAGCTGGGGACTTGGTTTTCTGACGCGCTTTTTCGCGTTCAGTTCGGATAAGCTGCTGTATGGTTGGCATGAGTTACAGCGCGTGAAGCTGCTTTAAGGTCTAAGTTTTCAACAAATCCTTATTATATCGTTTTCTGGGGGTTTTGTGTCAAATATTTGTTGGGCAATGGGCAATGGGCAATGGGCACGCTCGAATTGGGAATTGGGAATGAGAGATTCTTTCCATGCCCCATGCCCCATGCCCAATGCCCCATGCCCCATGCCCCATACCCCACTATCCACTATCGACTAACTGATAGAGAAGGAATTGCCACAGCCACAGGTAGCGATCGCTCTTTGATTATGAAAACGAAAACCACCGCCCATGAGATCCTCTGAATAATCGAGTATTAAATCGTTGATATAATCTAAGCTGGCAGCGTCTATCAGTATTTGGATGCCGTGACAATCAATTAGGCGATCGTCATCTTTCACCGTTTCATCAAAAGACATATCATAAAACCACCCCGAACAACCACCGGGTTTGACTGCCAAGCGAACGAAAATATTTGGCGGCAGCTGCTTTGATTTTAATCGCCCGATTTCGCTGACGGCTGATTGACTCAGTTCAATCATAAAATTTACGTTCTTAAATTGAAAACCCCATCTTCATATTACAGATGGGGTTAGCATTTAAGGCTGCTTTGCAAACCTTTGATATTTTCAATCGCGATTGACACGCCCAGTTAGCAAAGACGTTTTTTTACTCACCGGAATGCGCTATGAACGCCGACACTCACGCACAGCCGCGTCCAGGCTTCCAGGCTGATGAGGGCGACCTGCGAGATATGATAGAAACACAAAGGTGAATTATCTGCTTTTGATAGGGGTCTTTGAGTTTTCATCATTAGTGCGGGCGTAGTCGTCTTGGTAGCGCACAATATCATCTTCGCCTAAGTATTCGCCATTTTGGACTTCAATCAACACCAAAGGAATGACGCCAGGATTTTCTAGACGATGAGTTGTACATTGAGGTACGTAGGTTGACTGATTATTGCTTAGTACCACTTCGCGATCGCCACAAACTACCTTAGCTGTACCAGAAACGACAATCCAGTGTTCGCTGCGGTGATGGTGCAATTGCAAGCTAAGTCGGTGTCCGGGCTTAACTTCGATGCGCTTGATTTTGTATCCGCGCCCTTCTTCCAAAACCGTGAAAGAACCCCAAGGACGCAACTCGGTTGCAGCAACGCCTCTAGGAGTTCCAGCTGGAGGTATGGGCAGTGTGTTGATTTGTGTTGTTTCAGAAAATTGAGCCATAGTTACCTCATTAGGAGACATGACAAATTGCTTGTACTCTTTACCATTGATGAAAAAATATGGCGCAATGTAGCAACCGTGAAAATAAGCAATTCAGTTCACCTTTGCCAAACATAGCAGAACCACATTACATGGTGTAATCGGTAACTACTGAAATTTATGTATCTACACCAAGTCTTCATTAAGCAAGAGAAAAGCTTTGACTAACCTTTAAGAAAGGGAGTGGGGAGTGGGGGGCAGGGGGCAGGGAGACAAGGGAGACAAGGGGGACAAGGGGGACAAGGGGGAAATTCCTCCTCCTTGTCTTCCCCCTCTTCCTTGTCTTCCCCATCCTCCCATCTCCCCATCCCCCACTCTCCCCCTCTCCCTCATCGGGGTTGGAGAAAAATACCGATTCCGTTGTGGACGCGGGCGGCGGTGTTGGGGGAACGGTCGAGTAGTTGTCCTCCTAAGTACAGGCTAGTGGAACTACCGCCGTCTAAATTGAGGGCGTTCACACACCCCATACGCTGCATCAATTGGGCGTGTTCTGTCAAGGTGGGACCGGCACCACCTGCGCGATTATGCACGGCAGCAATCATTACTGTGCCTGTTGCTGTTGTGCAGATGGCGCTGCGAATCGCTTTTTCGGCAATAAAGGCATCGCTGAATTTTTCGGCTTTGGCATCGAGGACAATTTGATTATTTTGTACTAATAGCGGTCCTGCGCCAATAATATTGGGGTAACGGCTAAAGTCAACGGGAGTGGTGGCGCTGGAAATGCTTAAGCTAGTGCCAATGGGCAATAGATTCGCATTATTGACGGCGTTACCGCGTAAGACTAGCAGGTAGCCATTTTGGGGAATATTGACAGGGATGCTAGTGTCACCTGCTTTGCCGCCTAAGAATTGATTGGTAACTTGGTTATTTTGGACGACGAGAATGATTTCTTTGTCGGTAAGGAAGGTGTAGGTTCCCCATGCGGGGGTGTAACGGGCGATACCGCTTTGAACGTAACCACTGTTGACAAATGAAATCGGCAGTTGCTGGTTATTGGAGGTGGTTAAGGTTTCTGCTAAGGTGAGACGACCAAAGTAAAATTGTCCGGAATCATTCCAAGCGATCGCTCCTCGGTTGAGTATTGGACTAGATAACCATTGATTATCCCGACGAATCGCACCTAAAGGTAAGCGATTATTGCGGTTAAAATAACCACCATTAATTCCAGCTACGGCTAAGTATTGTTGCGCTGTTTGAATTAAAGGGGCAGTCCCTGTAAGAGTATTGAGGTTGGTTATTATTGGTTTCAGCTTTAGTCCCACGGTGCGGGGATTAACTTCTAACCAAACAACCGGAAATCGTTCTGTGCCTAAATTGACAATCTGCTGTCGCCAGCGCATTCCCTGCGCCCAAGTAATATCTTTGTCTACTAATGCATCGGGGCGAATATCAACGACCAGGCGATCGGGGTTTGGTATAGTACTTATCCGGGGCGCTAGACCAAAGGGGACGCTCAAATGAATAATAGTTTGGTTGTTGACCACTTCCACTTGTTGAATAAGTGGTTCTGGGGGCGCTTCCGGGGTTGTTTCCGGAGTAGGGGCTGGTATTATTACTGGTGGTAATTGTTTGAGAAAATTTGGCAGCTGTAGTGGTGCTGGTGCTGGTGCTGGAGGAGTATAGCGTTGGGTCAAAATCGGATCGGCGATGCCATCTAAGGTAATTATCCACTCTCTATTTGACAGTGCAGAGGTTTTGGGTGTGACTGTATCGGGGTCGGGTGGCAGCGCTTTTTTAATTGGTAACTCTTGTCTAATTTGCCAAGCAGTTGGGCGATCTAAATTTACAACGATGCGAGCCTGTTGAAGAGGGGCAACGCCAACAGTTGAAGATTGCGGACTTTGACTAATATCTGTTACTTTCGCGGCTGGGGTGGAAATCATTAATGTGTTGCCATTAACTTGCATCTGCCATCGAGATGTTTTGGCAAAATTAGTCACATCTAAATACCGATATCCTCCTGCCAAGACGCTGGTTAAAACTACTGGCTTTGTCTGAAGCGAAAACCACTGTACTGGCTGTTTGCTGGGATTGCTGCTATTTAAAAAATCTACTCCAACTAGTTGCCTGAGTGCCCCATCACTTAAATAAGTGCTAAATGAACCAGATTTAGAACGTTTTTGCAACCAAATACCTGGTAAGGTACGACCATTGAGGAAAATTTGATTACCATAAGAGATCACCCCTGTCAAAGGAGGTGGAGGTAACTGTTGAGTCAAAACTGGTGCTAATTTGGTTTCTACCGGAGACTGCTGGGCAAGAGTGGGAAAGGTAGCATATAAGCACAGTACTGTTGAAATGATTGGCGAGACGAAAGTTGGAAAAAATTTTCTATTGCCCTTATTAGCAATAGCTTTACGGTCTTCGTCTCGGCAAAAATTGAGCATTTTCACCATAACTTACTAGGTAATTTGGAAAACTATTACGGACAAGATGAATTAACTAATGTTTCTTAATATCAAAAAATCCTGACATCAAGTTTGAACTACAACGTGATAATCTATATGTTGGAGTGTTGTATTTTATAAAATTAAACGAGTAGTTTACCTACCAAAACCACTGCAATTTCCGTGTGTTGACTAACACTTTAAGCCAACCAGACGATAACAGTAGTCTGGGTGATTAAAGTTGAATTTAAGTCTTCCATCCTTACGGATGGTTGCAACTTAAGCGAGGTAGTGGTGGTAGTAACACAGGTGGCAATGGGTAGAAACGCAAAAATTTCCATAACAACAAAGATTTAGGAATTGTCAAATGGGCATATAGTGTAATACGCTGCTAAATATTGTTAAATATAAAGAATTTCAGCTTTAAAAACAGTGAAGCTTTAAAAACCAGTTTTGTTCCAGATCGGTCGAGAAAGACTATACCAAAAAAGTAGCTTTGATTTAAAAACAGCTAATTGAGGAAATACATAGCTTCACGATATAAATAAAAGACTGTTGATTCTCCATAAAATAAACACAAAAAAATAACGCGATTAGTTTAACACGGGTGAACCAAAAAATAAACCTGAAGTTAGATTTTTTTTTCCTAATTTTAGGTAAGTCTCTATTTTTGCATTTTTAAATGTGAGAAATTTTTTTTCACAGTAGTGACAAAATTCATAACTCAAGTTATCAGCAATAAAATATGAATAATCAACCCATGAATCAAGACCAACAAATGACATTTTCGGATACGTCTTCAAGGTGTAACTACCAGGGTCCTCGATGGTTAGTAGAAGAACGAGATGCTTGTGGTGTGGGCTTTATCGCCCATCGCCTAAACCAAGGTAGCCATGAACTTGTTACCAAAGCTTTAGCTGCTTTGACTTGCTTAGAACACCGGGGTGGTTGTAGTGCAGACCAAGATTCCGGTGATGGTGCGGGAATATTGACAGCGATTCCTTGGGAGTTGTTCCAAGCTGAGTTTGCCACAAAAGGTGTGGAACTAACTTCTACCAAAAATATTGCTGTAGGAATGATATTTCTACCGCAAGATATAGAAACAGCGGTTTCATGTAGGGCAAAAGTTGAGCAAGTGGCAGCAGAGGAAAAATTGACTGTACTGGGCTGGCGAGTAGTGCCGGTGCAATCTAATTTGTTGGGGATACAAGCAAGAGAAAATCAACCCCAAATTGAACAAGTTTTGCTAGCTTCTGAAGATAAAAGCGGCGATGAATTAGAACGGCAATTATATATTACTCGCCGTCGGATTTTCAAATCTGTAAAACACATTTCCGAAGATTTGTACATGTGTTCGTTGTCTAGTCGGACAATTGTCTACAAAGGCATGGTGCGTTCTGCTGTGTTGGGAGACTTTTATCTGGATTTAAAAAATCCGGCTTATAAAAGTGCATGGGCAGTATATCACCGCCGCTTTAGTACCAACACTATGCCCAAATGGCCCCTAGCGCAACCGATGCGGCTTTTGGGTCACAACGGTGAAATTAACACGCTATTGGGTAACATCAATTGGATGATGGCACGAGAAGCCAGCTTGAATCATCCAGTATGGGGCGATCGCCTCGAAGAACTCAAGCCTTTTGTTCACATCGATAACAGTGACTCAGCGACTTTAGATAACGTAGTTGAGTTATTGGTGCAGTCCGGACGCAGCCCACTGGAAGCATTGATGATTATGGTTCCAGAGGCTTACCGCAATCAACCGGATTTAAGTAATTTCCCGGAAATTGTCGATTTTTACGAATACTACAGCGGTCTGCAAGAAGCTTGGGATGGTCCAGCACTTTTGGTATTCGGTGATGGTCGCAAAGTAGGTGCAACACTTGACCGCAATGGCTTAAGACCAGCTCGTTACTGCATCACCAAAGATGACTATATTGTTGTCGCTTCCGAAGCTGGGGTAGTGGACTTACCAGAAGCCGATATTGTCGAGAAAGGCAGACTCGGACCTGGGCAAATGATTGCCGTGGATTTAGAAAGCCATGAGGTGCTGAAAAATTGGGAAATTAAACAGCGCATCGCTAAACAGCAGCCATATGGAGAATGGTTGCAAAAGTATCGTCAAGATATGAAGTCGTTGGTCGGTCAATCGTCTGTTAATGGTAATGGCAACGGACATGCAGTCAACGGTAACGGACATTCTACAACCAATAATATAGACAGTCAGGGCGGGGGAACCTCGTCCCGATTGCAACATCAAATTGCTTTTGGCTACACCACAGAAGATGTAGAAATGGTAATTCAGCCAATGGCAATGGATGGGAAAGAAGCGACTTTCTGTATGGGGGATGATATACCTCTAGCGGTACTGTCTGAAAAACCCCATTTGCTGTATGACTATTTCAAACAGCGCTTTGCTCAAGTGACAAACCCGGCAATTGACCCTTTGCGGGAAAGCTTGGTGATGTCGTTGAAAGTAGAATTGGGTGAACGGGGTAATTTATTAGATCCGAAGCCGGAATATGCTAAAAGGCTGAAGCTAGAATCGCCCGTGTTGAATACAGCAGAGTTAGAAGTTATCAAGCTGTCGGGATTTGCTACGGCTGAGTTGTCAACGCTGTTTGAAATAGCCGCAGGTCCGAATGGGCTGAAAGCAGCAGTGAAGGCTTTACAAGCACAAGCTGTGGAATCGGTGCGAGCTGGTGCGAAGATTTTAATTCTGAGTGACAAGGTAAGTGACGGCATCGGTACAGAATACACCTATATTCCGCCTTTGTTGGCGGTGGGTGCGGTACACCATCACTTAATCCATGAAGGATTGCGAATGAAAGCATCCTTGGTGGTGAATACGGCTCAGTGTTGGAGTACACATCACTTTGCGTGTCTGATAGGCTACGGTGCTGCTGCGGTTTGTCCTTATCTGGCTTTGGAAACTGTACGCGATTGGTGGTTAGAACCGAAGACGCAAAAGGCTATGGAACGTGGTACAATTACCACTCTCACTTTAGAGCAAGCTTTTGGTAACTATCGCAAAGCGGTGGAAGCAGGTTTGTTGAAAATTCTCTCGAAGATGGGAATTTCTCTGCTATCGAGTTATCAAGCAGCGCAAATCTTTGAGGCGATCGGCATCGGTCAAGATTTGTTAGAGTTGGGATTTTATGGTACGACTTCCCGCGTGGGTGGTTTAAGTATCAGCGAACTCGCTACTGAGGTGCTTTCGTTCCACTGTAAGGCTTTTCCGGAACTGACAACTAAGAAGTTAGAAAATTTAGGTTTTGTGCAGTACCGTCCGGGTGGCGAGTATCACATGAACAGTCCGGAATTGGCAAAAGCGCTGCATAATGCTGTAGGCTTGGCTAAAGTGAAAGAAAACGGCGCATCGGGCAAAACTGTTTATGACCATTACGAGGTATATAAGAAGTATTTGCAAGAAAGACCGATTACGGCTTTGCGTGACTTGCTAGACTTGCAAAGCGATCGCCAACCCATCCCCCTAGAAGAAGTAGAATCTGTAACTGAGATTGTCAAGCGCTTCTGCACCGGCGGTATGTCTTTAGGTGCTTTATCGCGAGAAGCTCATGAAACTTTGGCGATCGCTATGAACCGAATTGGCGGAAAATCTAATTCTGGGGAAGGTGGCGAAGACCCGGTACGCTTTAAAGTTCTGGATGATGTGGAAGATGGTAACTCGCCAACTTTACCGCACTTAAAAGGTTTGCAAAATGGCGATACTGCCTCAAGTTCCATTAAGCAAGTCGCATCCGGACGCTTTGGGGTAACACCTGGGTATTTGATGAGCGCTAAACAAATCGAAATCAAAATCGCTCAAGGTGCAAAACCGGGTGAAGGTGGACAACTTCCAGGAACAAAGGTTAGTCCTTACATCGCCATGTTACGCCGTTCTAAGCCTGGAGTAACGCTGATTTCTCCACCCCCGCATCACGATATTTATTCGATTGAGGATTTGGCGCAGTTAATTTTTGATTTGCACCAAATTAACCCGAAAGCACAGGTATCGGTGAAGCTGGTTGCGGAAATTGGTATCGGTACAATTGCGGCTGGTGTGGCAAAGGCAAACGCCGATATCATCCAGATTTCCGGTCATGATGGCGGCACGGGCGCATCTCCGTTAAGTTCGATTAAACACGCGGGTTCTCCGTGGGAACTCGGGTTGAGCGAAGTGCATCGCGTGTTAATGGAAAATAGTTTGCGCGATCGCGTAATTTTGCGCGTTGATGGTGGCTTCAAAACTGGTTGGGATGTGGTAATCGGTGCATTGATGGGTGGTGAAGAATTCGGTTTCGGCTCGATTGCCATGATTGCTGAAGGCTGTATTATGGCGCGAATATGTCATACCAACAAATGTCCTGTGGGTGTCGCTTCGCAAAAAGAAGAACTGCGTCAACGGTTTACTGGTATGCCAGAACACGTTGTCAACTTCTTCTATTTTGTTGCGGAAGAAGTGCGAAGTCTGTTAGCACGACTTGGTTATCGAACGCTTTCGGAAATCGTTGGACGTGCCGATTTGTTGAAACAGCGAGAAGAGGTTAAGCTGACGAAAACGCGATCGCTAAATCTCGACTGCTTGCTGAAGTTGCCCGACACTAAAGAAAACCGTAGCTGGTTGCAGCATGAAGAAGTTCATAGCAACGGTGTGGTTTTGGATGACGAATTGTTAGCGGATGCAGATATTCAAGCTGCGATTGACAAGCAATCTACTGTGACGAAAACTTGGAAAATAGTTAATACAGATAGAACAGTTGGCACCAGATTAGCAGGAGCGATCGCATCGAGATACGGTGACAATAACTTTGCCGGACAAATTAACCTCATTTTCAAAGGTAGTGTCGGACAAAGCTTTGGTGCATTCAATCTTCCAGGCATGAATTTAATCTTAGAAGGAGAGGCAAACGATTATGTAGGTAAGGGAATGCACGGTGGTGAAATCATTATTAAACCCCCGGCTACTGCTAACTATGACCCAGCACAAAACGTGATAGTTGGCAATACCTGCCTTTATGGTGCTACCGGTGGAGTATTGTTTGCCAACGGTTTAGCAGGAGAACGCTTTGCGGTGCGTAATTCTAAAGGTACAGCAGTAATTGAAGGTGCAGGCGATCACTGCTGCGAGTACATGACTGGTGGTGTAATTGTCGTCTTGGGTAAAGTTGGACGCAACGTCGCTGCGGGGATGACTGGTGGATTAGCGTATTTCTTAGATGAAGAGGGTGGATTTCCTGAGTTAGTTAATCGGGAAATCGTCAAACTTCAGCGAGTGATTACCGAAGCTGGTGAAAAGCAACTGCAAGAATTAATCAAAGCACATGGCGATCGCACTAATTCACCAAAAGCGAAGATGATTTTGCAAAACTGGCAAGAATTCTTACCCAAGTTTTGGCAGTTGGTTCCCCCTTCTGAAGCTGATAGTCCAGAGGCAAATCCCCAGTTTGTTGCCGAAAAACAACTGAGTTCAGTTTAGTTTTTTGTAGAGACGTAAGTAGGTTAGATTCCCGACTTCTTTAAGAAGTCGGGAATCTGAACACTATCAACAAACCATCAGCTAAAAATCTATTGAAGTCCCTAAAATTTTTCAAAACTTAGAGCGCAGTTTTAGTGTTACTTTACTACGTTGCTAATCTTATTGACCTATTGTTGTGCTTGATAATTTTAATTAAAAACACTCCTGTAATAGCTCCGTTGAGCATACCAAATAATAACCTAAAAACGAATACTTATACAACAAAAACGACAGAAAAAGGCTCCATTATAGTTCAGCAATTTATGAACGCCAGCGAAATACCTTTCTCATTATAAATATAGCTATACTTGCACCTATTGCCCCTAGCATACCCGGAATGAAAAATCCACTTAAATCTTGATGAAAATCAATAATTACTTTAAGTATTTCATTTGGATTTTTAAGTGAATCTCCAGGAGGAAAAATATTAAAGATTACTATAGCTTCATACCCTCCTATAGCCCCAATTAATAGTCTAAATATTTCAATAAAGAAATTGCTTTTCCTTGTGATCATTAGAGTAGCTATCCCAGCGAAAGCTCCTCCAGAACAACATACTCCAATTATTATTGCGAGCAATATTAACAACGTTTTATTGTCTGGCTCCCACATAATATTCAATTATTACTGAGTATAAAATTTTTTCCAGTTAAAAACATTATTGATTATCTACAGTAGGGTGCGTTAGCGTTTGGCATAATGCACCAAAACATAAAGGCTGGTGCCGTACTCTCGTCGATAACACACCCTACACATTAATGTCACTTACTTAAAGAAAAGTTGCTCTTCAGATCCCCGACTTCTTAAAGAAGTCGGGGATCTAACTTTTCACACTCTTATTTAGAATTACTATAATGACTAATAACTAATAAATATTACTTTTTAGCTGTCATTAACTTTTGGTCTTTATCTTGCATTTCTAAAAGTTCTGGTACAGTGACAAAGCTATAGCCCTGCTTTTTAAAGTAGTCAATAATTTGTGGTAAAGCTTGTACAGTTCTGGAACGATTACCACCACCATCATGCAGTAGCACAATTCCGCCCGGTTTTGATGCCCTCGTCACATTACTTATTAATCTAGATAAAGCTGGACGGCTGTAGTCTAAAGAGTCAGCAGACCACATGACTATTGTATATTTTTGGTTTCTGGCGTAAGCAGCCACCCCATTGTTCATCATCCCCCCAGGTGGTCGGAACAAAGTTGTTTTTACACCAGTAGTTTGATAAATCAGGTCAGATGTGCTCTCAACTTCGTAAGCCGCTACTTGTGGATTCATGGAATGATATCTGTGAGTCCAAGTATGATTAGCAATGACATGACCTTCAGTCACAATTCGCACACCCAAATCTGGATGCTGTTTTAGCATTTGCCCAACAATAAAAAATGTGCCTTTGATGTTATTTTTTTTGAGAATATCCAGTACTTTAGCTGTGCTTCCAGTCCACGGACCATCATCAAAGGTAAGAGCAATTACTTTCTGATTTTGACTGAGTTTTGCTTCTGCGATCGTTACCCCTTGAAAACGTTGTGGCACACTGTAAGCAAGACCCTTTGCTTTGGCTTCTTGCTGCCAAGTTCTCAGCATCGCCGATTTGAACTGCTCAATCCGCTGAGTTGTTTCTATACTAATATCTTTTTTGTTTGAATTTATACTGATTTCACTTTTTGCCTCGGAAGCTTTTGGGTTAATAGGCATCATTAAACCAAGGCTTAAACTGCTACCTAAGGCAAGCAGAGCAATTATGATTCCTTGCGACCAAAAAAACGACTTATTGTTTTCCACGTCATAGCTCCTTCAAGGGTCGAACCATCAGTCTCGGTTCTGAGGGTACGTTATAGCACATTTTTTGTAATTATTAGATACCAACTTTTTTCTGGTAATCCTGAAGAATTAAGAATTGATTAACAGAAATATAATAAAAATTGAGCAACTTAATTGCACAAGTTTAATTTCAGCTTAGATTATCCGGCTTGAGGCGATAGTAGCTAATAATAGCTATATGAATAACAAATCATTTGCCTAAACATATTTGTTATTTTTTAATATGAATTTTAAGTGTCAGACAAAAAATGAAGTTAAGACTTCAGAGATAATTTATCCTTCTTTTGTCACCAGACCAAGGCGAACAGGCTTTATTGTTTTCATCCTTTATCCTTTATCATTCATACTTTACAAAAAATATTGTACTGCTAAACGTTATTCCTTCCTTTTTAAAAGATAGTTAAATTTTCAATTTACTCAATGTATCTTTTGCTGTTTGTTAATTACTTAAATGTAAATTAACTTAATATAGTTGATATGAAGCAAGATGCACTAAAACCCTTAAAATTCCCTATTTCAAAACTCCAAATGCTTGTATAGCAAGCATTTCAACAATTTTAAATGGTAGCGTAGCTTTATTTTTGCCGCGACGTGCTAGTTCGTCAACGTGCATACAATGAAAGTAATTTACTAACTATCCTGATTTTAATCAGGGTAATTTTAAATTATGATACTTTGGCTATTAAGTATCAATGGAGACTAAAATATTGTCTTCTTGTCTGCCACTTTTAGCTATTAGTTGATTACAGTTATTACCTTCATACTACAATTATATGTCCTTGAATATAGTATAAATACTGAACCCAGAAAAAAATCGTTGCTTAAGCCAGTTAAAATACTGTATATTCTAGTTCCATTGAAGCATTTATTTGCAATCAAAAAGTAATATTGAATACGAGCAACACTGAAAGAGTTTGAATTGGAGTGTATTTTTATATACGAAACATCCAAATTAAATAATTAGTAATATCACATGATTCTCAATTTGTGTTGTAGCAACTATAGCGCTTCAGATGAGAATACAAAGCAGACCAAAAACACTTTCTACGCTACCCACTGATCTTGGGCAAATCGGACAGCGAAGCTAGCAAGTAGAATGGCAAAGAAACCCATAACGGAGCGTCCCCAAAAAGGATGACGAGCAAGTAGCACCCCACATGCGATCGCCAGCGATACAATACCGTAAGACAGACGATTTAGAGAAATTGTACCTCCCGATGCCAGTAACATACCGATGCCACAAAAACCATAGACAACAGTAATTAAACTAAGTTCCCGACGTAAGCGCCATAACAAATATATACCACCGAATATCATCACAACGTTAGTCAAAGGATCGCCGGCTAACAGCCACAAGAATAATCCTAAGCAGGCAAAGCCATAATTTACCTTAGTAGCATCCCATTTGTTGCGAAAATACCACAATAAACAAGCGCTACCGATAATAATCGCAAAAATCAGTGGATGCCAAGGGTCTTTAATGTAACCGTACTTCCAATTAGTTGTACCGACGACAATTTGCATTATCATCTTTAACCAACGCAGCCAATCAAAACCCAATGACGGACGCCATGCTTTTTGTGCGTGGAGGAATGCTAAAGCGTCCCCCATTGTAATTTGGCAATATAAGCTCCATAGAAACAAACCACCACCAGCGGCTAAACTAGCAATGTAAGCTTTTACACCTCTGCGTTGCCACAAACTTACAAGCAAAAGCGCAGGTATCAACGCGATTCCCGTAGGACGCGCTGCCGTAGCGATCGCACCCCAAAGCGCTGTCCAACCATATTGTTGTTTATCAAAAGCTTTTAAAGTAGCTGTACTAAACAAAAGATACAGTCCTTCAGAGTAAATCACACTGCCGAATAAAGACAGCGGACACCAAGCTAGTACAGCTGTTACCCAACGCGCTTTTTGTTTGCCATGACGCTCATTCATCCAAGCGTATAATACTATCAGCGCTCCTAAAAATGCGAGATTATTTACTAATGTGCCTGCGACTTTAAAAGGTAAGCCAACACTCATGAATGCGTGACTAACTAAAGGAAACAAGGGAAAAAAAGCAACCGATGGGAGTTGTTTTCCTGGAACTGAGTAATTGTATCCGAAAGTGGCGATCGCTTCGTAAAAGATACTATCCCAAGAAAAGAAAACATCCCAGCCAAATTTAGCCGCAACTCCTCCTGGTGGAACCGGAAGTAAAGGCACAATCAATAACATGATTATGCAGATAAATATGCGGCTAGATAGCCACATAGCAACTGGAAAAAACCACTTCTTATCATGAAAATATCTCATTTTGTAAACAAATAAACATCATCGCGTTGATATTTCAACTGAAATTCTGGTTTAGTTTTGAGTTGATTTAATAAACTAGCAGCAAATTGTGGATTACTTGCCCAACCTGGATGACGGACATCTAGCAATACATAATCAAAGATTGTTAAATCAGTTTGGGGAAAATTAGCATCAGTCAATTTGATTAATTGCCGATGTGCTAAGTGCGAGGAAATTGGATCTGTTGTGTAAACACTTCCTTTGGTTTGAACTTGAGCGATCGCTTCTTGTCTAGCTTGCCAAGTATCCAGAGATTCCAAATATCTTGACCAAAAATAGCCAAACTTTGCTAGAGCGAAGAAAGTCACTAAAGACCACAAAATAATTGCTCGTTTGTTTTGCAACCATCCCTTCCCTGCTGCAAGGCTGGAAATTACAGCTAACAACAAAAATGGAAGTGCTGGTAAAGAATATTGATGTACCAAATCTTTTTGAGGTTGGTAGTCAGCGATTATATTAATCGCCACACAAGGAATCGCACCGATTAAAGGTGTTATTCCTGAAAAAGAAAGTGAACATATTACAGGTGCTAGCAAGAGAACTAAATACACTAAATTATCTAATGATAAAACTTTTCCTAATACCAATCCCGGCTTTAATACTAGATTTTGAGCAATTTCTATAACTGAATTACCTAAATAGCTAAAACGCCCGACTGCGGCTGCTTCCCTACCACTAAAAAAGGGGATAATCATTTGAGAACTAATCAAAAACCAGGCAACACCAAGGCAAAGAGCAACAATACCGCACAAGCGCCGTTTTTCAAACAAAATCAACCAAACACCCATTGCAGCTATTGTCAAAGATAAAACTGCTTTACAACTTAAAATCAAGATAATGCTGACACAAAACCATGCAGTTTTACCTTGCCGCGCAAACCATACCGCTGCTAATAAAATAGGGAGAGCGATCGCTTCTGGGTGGAAATCAAACAAATTGACATTAAACACCACTGGATATAACAAGTACACAGCTGCCATTGCTATTGATTGCGGCTTTGTTAACTTAGCTTGACGCGCTAAATACCACGTAGGCAAAGCACCTAACGCTAAAGCAGCTGCCTGCACAGCGAATAACCAATAAACACTAGGGTAGATTTTGTACAATAAAGCCAAGGGATAAAAAATAAAAGCTGCATGATCGCCCAAAATGTGATATCCCATGAAACTAGAAACAGCCGGTTGTCCTTGACTAATTAAGTAAACTGCTTGGTCAAAAATTCCTAAATCATAAGCGCTTGATTGAAACAAAATGTGTCGTAAGCTGCTGCACGCAAATAAAATTACGGTACTGATGCCAATCATCCAACCCACAGTACCAAACATAATTAGTTTTTTTGGCATATCACCTGTACCAATGTAGTAAGCACGGAGAGTGCTTAAGATAATTTAAGCTAACCAAAGTTCTTGGGAAAATCGTACAGCAAAGGTGGCTAAAATAATCGCAAAAAACCCCATAATTGCATATCCCCAACGCGGATAACGAGCAAGCAATAATCCAAATGCAAACGACAGCGACACAATACCATAAGCATAGCGTTCAACAGATGCGGTAAGTCCGGTATTAAGAATTAATGCATACGAGAAAAAACCATATAGAACAGCAACCAAAGGAATTTTATTTCTAGAAAACCAAAGTAAATAAACACCACCAAAAATAATTAATATTTTAATTAATGGTTCACTTGTAAATGGATCGTTAGGTAACTGATTGCGTGTTAATAACCAGAGCAAAATCCATAGTACATAAAATCCATAACGCACCTTAGTAGCACTTAACTTACCGCGAAAACGCCATAAAAAATAACTGCTACCGATAATAATTATGAATAGTAAAGGATGCAATGGATCTTGAATAGAGCCATTTGCATTAGTTGAACCAACGACGATTTGCATCAACATTTTCCGCCAACCTTGCCAGTCAAATCCCACCGAAGAACGCCATCCTTTTTGTGCATGAAGAAATGCTAAAGCGTCGCCAAATTTAATTTGACAATACAAATTGTAAAGAAGCAAACCACTACCGACAGATAAACTAGCAACATATGCTTTTAAACCTCTGCGTTCTTTCCAGGAGACAAACAAAAAAGCAGGTATGAGTGTGATTCCAGTTACTCGCGTTGCTGTTGCTAATCCACCCCAAAAAACTGTCCAAATATATTGTCTTTTATCGAAAGCTCGCAAAGCAGATATGCTGCACAATAAAAATAATCCTTCTGCGTAAACTACAGTTCCGTAAACCGAATAAGGACACCATGCTAAAACAGCAGTTGTCCACCGTGCTGCGCTTTTACCATAACTTTCGTTTACCCAAGAATAGAGTATTATCAAAGCAGCTAAAAATGCAAAAGTATTTATCAATGTGCCTGCCACTGCAAAAGGCAAGCCAAGATTCATAACAAGTCGGATAATTAAGGGAAATAACGGAAAAAAGGCAGTTGAATATAATGCTCCATTATCGGTAGTTTGATATCCTGAAGTTGCAATTAAATGATACCAAATACTATCCCATGCAGTGAAAACATCCCAGCTAAATGTGGCAGCTATACCATTTGCGGGAGCGGGAAATAAAGGGGCAATTAACAACATAGTAACGGCTATGACAAATCGACTCAATAGCCACATTGCTACTACAAAAAAAATATTTTTATTTGTATATGCTATTAGCGTGGTGATATTTTTATGAAATGAATTTGTCATTTATTTTTCACCTTTATAATTTGATTTATTTTTGCCAGACAACTAATATAACTCCACCTACGATTAAGCTTAAGCCTATTAAACGAATCGAGGGAATTGATTCTTTAAAGATGAAGTAACCCAGCAAGACTGAAAAAACATAAACCAACGATGCAGAAGGACCGGCTACACTTAAATTGACTCTAGTTAACAGAAGGATGTAAGCAACAGCACCTAAACCGTAGAAAGCTAGTCCGGTTAAAAGTTCCGGTGTTGTAATAATGCCCAAAACTAAATTAACAGCATTACTTAAATTAACTCTGTCTAACTTCAGTGCGCCTAATTTTAAAAAAAACTGTCCTGTTACACTGGCAAGAACAGACATCAACAGTAAAAAAAATTCTTGTAAAGTCACAAAATTTTCCTTTAAATTATTGTTAGGATAAATGCAAACTTAGTGTTTTTATATATGTTGCTTGTAATTATATTGATGAATGATGAGATGGCTGAGACGCGGGTGTTGTTAATGTATGATTTACATCGCCAATTTCCTTGACGGTATAAACAGGACGACCTTTGACTTCTTCATAAATACGACCAATGTATTCGCCTAAAATGCCAATACAAAACAATTGGACAGAACCCAAGAAGAATAGACCAATTGTAATTAATGTGAAGCCAATTAATGGAGAAGCTGGATCGAATAAGCGCCAGTACAGCACTAAGAGTATCATTAATAGAGCGATCGCTGCTGAGAGCATTCCTAAATAAGTGGCTAGTCTCAAGGGAACTTTTGACAGGGAAACTATCCCATTCACTGCTAATGCCCAAGACTTACCGAAGGTATACTTTTCTTTACCAGCAAAGCGAGGATCTCGTTCAAAATGTACAGATGTTTGACGAAAACCTACCCACGCTCTTAAACCGCGAATGTAGCGGTTGCGTTCGGGCATACCATTTAGAATATCTACCACTTGCCGATCCATCAAGCAAAAATCACCTGTATCGGGTGGTATGTCTACATCAGCTAAAATCCTGAGTATGCGATAGAAGGCATAAGCAGTCAAGCGTTTTAGCCAACTTTCTTGTTTGCGAGACAGACGCTGGGCATAAACTACTTGATAGCCTTGTTGCCATTTTTCTATCATCGCTAAAATTAGCTCTGGGGGGTCTTGCAAATCGGCATCCATAACGATGACAATTTTGCCTTGAACGAAGTTTAAACCCGCAGTTACAGCGATTTGATGACCGAAGTTGCGTGCAAAACTGAGGTAACGCACGCGACCATCGCAATGGTGAAGTTCGCGAATCATATTTAAAGAGCGATCGCGACTTCCATCATCAATTAAAATTAACTCAGCCTCGCCGTCTAATTGTTCGATTAAATTACTCAGACGACGATACATCTCGGTGATGTTTTCTTCTTCGTTATAAATCGGTATAACTATAGAGTAAATTGGTTTATTCACTGTCCTGTTTGTGTTTTTACCACTGAAATGCACTGCTTATTAAATAATAGGAATGAGCGCTTTTCCTAAAGTCTTGTAGGGGACCCTACGTCAATTCAATGGTGACGACGAAGGAAGTGCGTAAGTCCTAAATAAGTCAGTATTATAAATTTTCTCAAATAAATTCATAGTTTACTTACTTTTATTCAAGCCACCTTGACTGCAAATCATAACCTTGATTAATTTTATTTACTTTTCTGTGCTAAAAGCAAAATAGATACACCAAAAGGAAGGCTCAATCGATTCATTAAGTGACGTTCGCTTGCAAATAAGAGACTTAAAAACTTATTGATATGTTTCGGCGGCAAATGCAAATCGCTGTTATCAATAGAATTACTTTCAAGTTTTAAACATGAACGCAAGTAACGCACGCCTGCAACGATAGGAAACAAAAAAAAGTTAAAATAGCTGCTGTAATGCACAGTATACCCAGCCTTTCTCACAACCTGTTGCAAATTTTTCAACACATAGCGACGTTTATGATGGTTAATTTCATCATGCTGGCTCCACAAAAACTGGTAAGCAGGAACCGTAACTAACAAAGAACCTCCAGGCTTTAATTTTGTATGCAATGCTAAAAGTGCTGCCAAGTCATCATCAAGATGTTCCAAAACATCGAGTATGAGAATTATGTCATGCTCATTGCTAAAAGGAATTTTATCAGGCAAGCCACCCAATTTTACCGGAATTACTTGCCGCTCATTGGCAATTTTACAAGCAATTTCATTCAACTCCATCGCTGAAAGTTGACCGTGACGGGCTAGCATTCTCAAGTTGCCACCTGTACCACAACCGACTTCGAGAATTTGGGCATTTTTCGGTAAACTTAAGTTAAGAATCGCTTGTTCTATAATCATCCGCCGACCGACAAACCACCAATGTTTATCTTCAACGGATGCATACTGTAGGTAAAAGTCTTTGTCCATAAGGCGTTACTTATTATTCACGATTTGACTTTTTAGCCTACCCAAAGTTTTTGGGCAAATCGAATATTAAAACTCGCAGATAAAATGGCGAAGAACAAGAGTGTTAGGTATCCCCAACGAGGATGGCGAGATAATAACATATCGAGAGCTACACTTAACGACACATAGAAAAAGTCGTTTCTCCATCCAGCTTTTATGATAAATACCTGAACTTGAGGCATTAGCTTTAGCTAGTATGTGTGAGATTGTTTTATGCGTTCTGCTATTCCTAGTGGGAAATCTGCAATCAATGTGTAAAAATTAACACGTTTGTGATTTTTGTCAACAGCGATCGCCACCAAACAAATATTATCTAATTGCTGCGATCGCGGTTGTCGCCGGCAATTTATAGTAAAGTTGTCTTTAAATATAAAACAATTATGAAAGCGATTACTCTGCTTGGTTCCACTGGCTCTATCGGTACTCAGACTTTAGATATTGTCTCGCAGTACCCAGATCAGTTCCGGATTGTGGGATTGGCTTCTGGGCGCAATGTAGAATTGTTAGCGGCTCAAATTCGCGCCTTTCGACCAAGTATAGCAGCGATTTGCGATGAAGATAAATTACCCGCGCTCAAAGAAGCGATCGCTGACCTCGATCCCCAACCTATTTTACTCGCAGGTGAAGCTGGAGTAATCGAAGTTGCCCGCTACGGTGAAGCCCAAACTGTTGTCACCGGTATCGTTGGTTGTGCTGGTTTGCTACCTACCATCGCTGCCATCGAAGCTGGTAAAGATATCGCTTTGGCAAACAAAGAAACTTTAATCGCTGGGGGTCCTGTAGTTCTACCCTTAGTTGAAAAACACGGTGTAAAATTATTACCAGCAGATTCCGAGCATTCTGCTATATTTCAATGCTTGCAAGGTGTTCCCAAAGGCGGCTTGCGGCGGATTTTGCTGACTGCTTCTGGTGGCGCTTTCCGCGATTGGGATGTAGCCAAGTTAGCAGAAGTGACTGTTGCCGACGCTATCAAGCATCCGAATTGGTCGATGGGACGTAAAATTACGGTAGATTCTGCCACTTTGATGAATAAGGGATTGGAAGTGATTGAAGCGCACTTCCTTTTTGGGATGGATTATGAAAATATTGATATTGTCATTCATCCTCAGAGTATTATTCACTCGCTGATTGAGTTGCAAGATACGTCAGTTTTAGCTCAATTAGGCTGGGCTGATATGCGCTTACCTTTATTGTATGCTTTATCTTTTCCCGATCGCATCTACACTGATTGGCAACAACTAGATTTGGTAAAAGCCGGAAATTTAACTTTCAGAGAACCAGATCACCAAAAATATCCTTGCATGAAATTAGCTTACGCAGTGGGGAAAGCTGGTGGATCTATGCCTGCCGTATTGAATGCAGCAAATGAACAAGCTGTAGCATTATTTTTAGATGAGAAAATTGGCTTTTTAGATATTGCTAGATGTATTGAATCGGTATGCGATCGCTTTAGAGATGATAACTCTGCCAATCCTTCTTTAGATGATATTGTGGCAGCTGATAAATGGGCTAGACAAGAAGTTTTAACCGCAACTGAAAATTTCGATGCGCGATCGCGTATCATTTCTTTACGATAACCAGATTAATAGCCGACTTTCTTAAGCCTTCAGTATGAGGCTGAAGGCTAACAACATATTTATGTAATAATTTCATAAAACGTTACTTTACATACCGTTTTTTGTGTCGCTTTCCGGTATATTGAGCGCAGGACAATTATACAAAAAATGCCCAGGATAAAAAGCTCGATTATATAACAATCCTATATGATTTGTGAAAATTCACATCGCCCCAGAAACCCGGTTTCTTGGAGAAACCGGGTTTCTAAACTTGGGTGAAAGAGCGAGTGCCGCAGTAATTGTTACTAAATGTAAAATTTTATGTTTCTCAACGCAAGACTTTTTTCAAGGGTGATTCTTAAGGAATTAATAATATGTTCGTTTCTTTAATTGTCGCGTGGGTAGTATTTACAATATTAGTGAAGATAGTAAAAACGACCGTCAGCAGTGCAATGACAATTGCGGCGATCGTTGTTTTATTACAAATAAGTTATGGCATTACTCCTCAAGATATTTGGAATCAAATAATTCACTTGCCTCAAACACTGTCGCAAACACAAGGTAGCGGTAAATAACGGTTAAAAATACCGCCCCCACAGGCTGTAAGCCGCTGGCTCTACGAACGAAGCCAGACGAGCGCAGCCTAAGATGATAAGGCTGCGCTCGTCTGGCTTTGCTTGTATAGCCGCACCCTTCTAGGGTGTCGGCGGCGATAAATTTGCGATATTCCCCCAACAACTAACCACCAACAACTAACAACTAACCACCAACAACCAATCAATTATTCATCGATCCCGAAAGTCGCGCTAATGCATCTTGAACAGTTGTAGGCAACTGACGCATAATTTTACCTCTTTCTTTGTCCACCGCGACTAATGTCACCTTGGCAGTAACGTATAACTCTTGCCTATCTGGTGATTCAATCGCATAATCCCAATTAATACGCACACCAGTTACCTCACTCATGCGCGTTCTGACGACTGCTGTCATACCTAAGCGAATTGCCCGATGATAGCGCAACGACAAATCTACAACTGGTAAATCACATCCTAAAGCAACTAAATCAGCAAATTCAATGCCTATAGATCGCAAGCATTCTATTCTTGCTTCTTCCATCCAGGCAATATAAGAACCGTGCCAGACAACACCTGCATAATCAGTATGGTGCGGTTGCGCTCTGATAAGATATTCAAACCAATTCTCAAATGCCCTCAGGGTTGGAGTGTCAATGGCACTTGTTGGCGATAATTGTGGTTGATTTGATTTTTCTTCAGACATTTTAACTTTTCTTAGCAGAAATTATAGATTTTTTACCAATCTAATGGTACAAAAATTAGTTGCCTTGTACAATTTAATAATTTAAAATTAACACTCACCAAGTAAAGTGAGGGTTTTATTATGCGTCCTCATTTTTCTTATTTCAGTTTAGTTATTGCTAGTTTACTTCTTTTCCCAGGTTTCGGGACGGCATTATCAGCAAATAAGCCAGTAAAATTAAATTTAATATCCCAGTATAATTACCGAGAAACGGCTCAGGCATTACCTCAGAAAAATAGCCGATTGGAGGTCAGGCAATTAAACGCACAGGCGATTAAGTTATTAGGTGCAAATCGCTCTGAACAAGCATTGCAAACATTGCAGAAAGCGCTATTACTTACCACAGACACTGGAGAACGCTGGTGGGAAGCGGTGACGCTGAACAATATTGGCAGAGTTTACCAAAAGCAAGGTCAGTATTCACAAGCACTTAAATCTTACGAGCAAGCTTTATTGATTAACAGAGAATTAGGCGATCGCGTTCAACTTGGCAAAACCTACAGTAACATCGGTTATCTTTTCGATGTTCAAAATAGACCAGATTTAGCAGTTTTTTTCTACAAGCATTGTCTGATCAACCGCGAGATTTCACGTCTTGTACCAGCAGCGCTAGAAGTAGATCCGGATGCTTACAGCATAACTGTTGCCCAAACATATCGTACTTTGGCTGAAAGATTACTGCAAGCGCAAAGACAGATTTCTCAAGCGCAGCGGGCTATGGATTTACTCAAAGTCGAAGAACTACAACAATATCTCCTGAATGTACCTGGAAATCAACGCACTGCGAAAGGCATTGAAATATCGCCAGAGGAAACACCAACGAAAGAAAAGTTGGATCAAACTCTCGATAATGCTGTTGTTTTAGGTAAAGAACTGACAAAATTACGTCAGATTTCTCCGGAAAGGCGATCGCCTCAACAAAAACAACGTATCGCCCAACTGGTAACAAATCAACAACAACTGTTGGATCGATTCAACGATTTTATCAATAGTCCTCAGGTGAGATCCCAGGTAGAACAAATTAACCGCACCGCCAGAAGGCAAAATTTAGATTTGGAGAGTCTTAACGAAATTCGCGATAATTTGGCGCGATTACCCCAAAAATCCGTCCTCGTCTATCCACTAGTTTTACCAGATAGCTTGGAATTGGTGCTGGTAACTGCTGATTCGCCACCAATTTATCGCAGCGTGGCTGTCAAACGCGAAAACCTCAACCAAACAATCTCAGCCTTCCGTCAAGCTTTACAAACTCCCAGTCAAAATGCCAAAAAACCTGGACGTCAGTTGTATGACTGGCTAATTAAACCGATAGAAAATGACTTGAAACAAGCTGGTACACAAACTATAATTTATGCACCAGATGAACAGTTGCGCTACGTTCCTCTAGCGGCTTTATATGATGGTACACAATGGCTAGTGCAGCGCTACAACATCAATCACATCACCGCTGCCAGCTTAACTAACTTCAACACCCAACCCGAATCAAAATTGCGGGTTTTAGCTGCTGCTTTTACCAAAGGTAATTATGAAGTTAGAGTTGGTAATCGAAAGTTTGCCTTTTCCGGTTTGCCCTTTGCAGCGCAGGAAGTGCAAAGCTTGGCTACCATCATCCCTGGAACTAAGAAAATTTTAGACGATGCCTTCAGCCTTGCCGCTACTGTGCCACAATTGGATGACTATACAATTGTCCATTTTGCCACTCACGCAGCGTTTGTGACGGGTAGACCAGAAAACTCTTTTATTCTATTTGGAAATGGCGATCGCATTAACTTGCGAGATGTCGCCACTTGGTCACTACCTCGTGTGGAATTGGTAGTATTAAGTGCCTGCGAAACTGGCTTGGGAGGCAAATTAGGCAGCGGTGAAGAGATTTTAGGCTTTGGCTATCAAATGCAAAAAACTGGCGCTAGGGCAGCGATCGCTTCATTATGGGCTGTCGATGATGGCGGTACAGAAACTTTGATGACTGCTTTTTATACTTTGCTCAATTCTAGTAAGCTGCCAAAATCTGAAGCTTTAAGACAAGCACAAATTGCTTTAATTACCGGAAAATCGCCTACAAGTAAACAGCAAAACGGTAGTAACAATATATCCCCTGCCGTTGACGGTAGCCTCAATCATCCTTACTATTGGGCACCCTTCATTTTGATTGGTAATGGGTTATAATACGCAACCGCTGAAACCTACTTCAGAAGAAAATGTCAATTTTACAAATTGTTTCTGAGGAGAGATTGACAATTTTGTCTCAGCTTAAAATAAACGCATTTTGATAGAAGCGACAAAAAGAATGCTTTTATTAAGTTTTGATTTGTGATTTTATGCAGAAGCGAAAAAAAGACAAGGCAGCCAATGACTTCTAAATAATGGGGTGTAGGTAAAAGGCGATCGTGTAAGCCACAAATACCAATAGCGCGATCGCAGTTCCTTCAAATCGAGCCAGCCAGTTGCACAGTCAGGGTTTCCCGACTTGAGCAATAGGAGCGTTGGGATTTTCCCGTTGCCTTTGTTAAGTGCAGAACCGCCCATTCGACTGCTCACCAATTGCCAATTACCTCTTAGCAATTCCCAAATTGACATCTACCTTTGGGAGGTTTTTTAAATACCCCATTAGACACAGAGATTTTTAACACTTCTTGGCTAAAGTTTTGTTACCTGTAGAAGTTGGCGTAGGTTGCTTGACAATATTGGCAAGTTCCTGTAGCTGGTTGATTGCTTCTGCACCTTCCAGCTTCATTAATTCGCGATCGTCCCGCATCTCCGTCCAAGTGATCCCGTAATCAGATACCAAAAAGCGAATCAGATGATTGTCACCCAAACTAACCATAAACGAAGCACTATTCATCTGGTCGCCACAGGTGTAGCAAGATGCCAGATATCCACGTCGCTCAAGTACAGTTGCCAAGGCTTGCAGGCTCATTACCAAGTCTTGAACGAATTGCCGATGTTGTTGCGCTAGTCTTAGAAACACGTTTTTCCTCCAAACACCACTATCATTTGATTGAAATTTATATTTTCTTTAGATTTCTTCATCAACTGGTATTGTAAACTATTCATTACAATTTCCAGAACGATGTTGAGTCGTTGAGTGGCTACCTTGCTAAGGGTAGTGCATAACTCGTTGGCGTTACGTATCAAAATATTCAGTTTGCAGATCCAAAATTTCGGACAGAATAGAGAAACTTAATCTTACCCTTATACTCCTGTGTCAAAGTAGATGCTTGCGGAAAGCAATCCGCTTTAAGAGTAGCGCAAATTTGGAACAAGTCAACCACGCAAAAGATACATATTACATCTTTATCGCGAATTTACAGCCAGATTTTGGATTGGCATAAGGTCTCACGCCTTGTTACGTATTCTGATTAAGTTTTTATAACGTGGTTAGGTTGTACTGTGTCAGAATCAGGAAAAAGCGATCGCGCTTTGTATACGTCTAGCTTGGCAGATAATCTGGTAAATTGTCGGTTTCAACTCTTTGCTGAATCTATAGTTCTCGATTTTTACCGTCCGCAATCAAGGTAAGACCTATCGGTCAGTTTAATAGAAGTCTAATCTAAAACCCAAAACCTGTGGTCTTATCACTGAGAATAAGTCAACTCAAAAACGCCATGTTGCCATTTAGGCAGGTTTTTCAGCCTTTTTCTTCATATTTGGATAAACAGTTACAGAAAATACAAAAAGTTTTGTTACTGATTTAGGTAAACAGTAGTATTAGATACAAAAATTTTTATTTTCATTACTATTACACAATAAAACATAAAAGACAGCTTAGTTGCTAATCGCTGTCTTTTATGTAAAAATTATCCGCGCACTCTTCTTTAGACGACTTGCCACCAACCGAAAGCAGGACCAATAAAACGGATTGTTATCCAGCCTATAACTGTAAGGATAATGCCAATCCAGGCACCTTTAGTAGTCCATTGGACAAATTTTTCGGATTGACTTTTGGTAATGGGAACCCACGGTAAGATGCGAGTTTCTTGACCGTATTTTTCTCCCAGAGCAGTTTTACGACGCTTTGCTTCACCCATAATCAGTAATTCAAAGTTACAAAATTTTTACGCTGTGACTACAGTTGTTTTAAATTCCTAATCCAAACGTCCCCAGTCCCGATGATAACTTGATTGCGATCGCTTCGTTCGCTTGTGCTTGACAAAACTTCAGAGGGTGTAGGGGGTAGGGTGTGGGGTGTGGAGGGAAAGACAACAAGAGCTTCATTAAGAACATTGATACAAGCCCCAAAAACACGGTGTAGGGTTCCCCGAAACCTGCAACCCCACACCCCATACTTTGTTTTCGGGCTGCTTTCTCAAAGCAATTCTTTTTTTTTAAACTGGGCTTTAAACCCACAAAGTAAGTTTTCTCCCAGGACCACACCCCACACCCCAAACCCCACACCCTGTTCTCTGTAAATAGCCAAGAAGATTATGTAGAATTTTCCTCATCTTGTGTAGAAAACAAACTCGGATCGAGATAGTTAATACGTGCTAGGGGACTAAGGGCAGCCAAAACTTGAGTACCGTAACTACGATTTATCACACGACTGTCAAGTAAAGCAACAATACCTTGACTTTCTCGTACCGGAGCGATCGCCCGTTGCAATTCATTCAAAGCAGTAGGCAATAAATATAAACGAAACCAATCTTGATGCGATCGCTTATAATAATCAACCCTGCCAGCCACCAACGGATTTTCTAAAGATGGCAAAGGCAAAGTCGCAATAATTAAAAGCTTGGGTGAAGGCAACACACCTTGATGCGATCGCCAAAATTCCCAACCACTGACCAAAATACCATTTTCATCCAAACAGGTTTTTTCTACCTGCACCCGCGAACCAAACTCAGATGCCAAAATTGCCCCGGCTTGAGCCTTTAATGGCACATCCCCCACCAGAATGACTGTCAACCCAGGCGCAGTTGCACTTAAACAAAGCAGCGTCCGGACTTTGTGAATAAAAGCTGATTGAAATTCCGGCGTATTCGGTAGAGGTAACTTATGCGGCAAATATAATTGAATCGCTTCTGTTTGGCTATCAGAAGAAAACTTCAAGCAAGTTAAATCATCTAACCCCAAACGTCCCTTAAAAATTGGAGCCTCAGTTTCCGGTTCTAAAGCGCTACCAATCAGCACCACAGGTTGCCGATTCCATATGGGCGAGAGAATTTTTCCTACTTCAATTGGTGTGTAATGTAAAGAAAATAAACCTTGGCGACGGGCAATAGTCGCCCAGAGGAGGGGAGGGGGGGAGGGGGGGAGGGGGGAAGTGGGGGAAGAAAGATGTTCATTATTATTTTGAAATGCCTGAACGAAGCGTTTCCACACATCTGGAAGCATAGTTGGATCTAAAGCCGAATAAAGACGGCTGAGAATTTCTGCTTCCGGTTGAGAAATCAGATAACATTCGTAAGGATTAGCCGGATGCAGGAACAGTTCCCGTGTCAGCTGTACCCTTACCTCGCGAATCAGATCAACTTGATATGGGCAAGCCAGCATCAATTGATCCCAATCATGAGGTTGAATTTCTCTTTTGAGTTGATGACGCACCCAATCTTCCAGATCGTCCACGCCATCAATAATTGTGGGAATACCTGCCGGAAAATCGTTTGTAAAAGTCAGTTGCGCTTTTAACCAAGCTTCAGGGGAAGTGAGAAACAGTCCTTGGAACCCATCTTTTGGGAAAGCGTCACCGGTCCTAATCGGTTTGCTGACTTGCAGCCACTGCTGTAGTCGGGGAATTTCCACTTTTGCAAGGCGTTGTTGTACCAATTCCGGGGCAACAATAATTACAGGACCATGCCACATTAATGCGGATGCTACAAAACTAGTGCGATATCGTCCTTGATAACCGCAAACCGCCCCGACTTGAATTAAGGCGCTACGTCCGGTACGTAAGGCGCGTGCTACCAACCTTGCCATCGTCAAATGATGGGGCCAGGAAGGGAAACCCGCCTGCGATCGCAAAAAGTTATGTAGTGACAAATGAACTTCTGCCTCAATCACACGCTTTTATCCCCATACAAAGTAATTTTTACCTACAAAGCCCCACTTTTATCATGTTGTTATTGGGTAATGCGGAATGGGTAATGGGTAATCGGGAATGGGGAATGGGGAATGGGTAATGGGTAATGGAAATAACTACCAATGCCCGATGCCCTATGCCCAATGCCCGATGCCCGATGCCCAATGCCCTATGCCCAATGCCCAATGCCCAATTACCAATTTCGGTGTTCATTATGCCTACATACACAGGAATTTCCAGCGAAGCCTTCAGGCATCCACTGGATCGCCAAGCCGAGGAAGCTTTACGAAATTTACCCGGATTTGATTTGATTGCTCGTAAATTTGTGGAATTTGTCTACGAACGCCCTCAGTTAGTCTATCTAATGGGCAACACCATCCAAGTCGGGCCGCGTCAATATTCCACTATTTACCAGATGTTTCGGGAATCCGTGCGAGATTTAGATATAATCTGTGAACCTGCACTGTTTGTCTCACAAAATGCCCAAGCAAATAGTTATGCTTTAGGGCAAGAGCATCCTTACATAGTCATAAACACAGGGATTTTAGACTTACTGAACGAAGCCGAGATTCGGGCGGTGCTAGCCCATGAACTGGGGCATATTAAATGTGGTCATACTATTTTAATTCAAATGGCGATGTGGGCGATGAGTGCCGCTAATGCCTTAGGTAGGTGGACTTTTGGTGTGAGCAATTTTGTTACACCAGCTTTGATTTATGCCTTTTTTGAATGGCGGCGCAAAGCCGAGTTATCCGCCGATCGCGCCGCGCTTTTGGTGATGGATGATTTAAATACGGTCATGTCTTCGATGATGAAAGTAGCTGGCGGTAGCAGCAAATATGCCCACGAATGTAGTTTACAAGAGTTTATCCGTCAGTCAGAAAATTATCAGGCTGATGAAGATGTGCTTAATCAAGTGTATAAATTCTTAATGTATAACGGCGCACAAGGCGAAATGCTCAGTCATCCTTTCCCGGTTGAGCGCTTGCATTATCTACGTGAGTGGGCAGTATCATCAGAATATCAGCAAATCAAGAAAGGAAATTATATGCGATCGCCCGCTGAGGGTGCTGTCAATGTTGGAGTACAAACACCGCAAAATCAAGAGGCAGAAAATTTACGCCGGAAAATTGAAGAATTGCAACGAGAAATTAACAAAATGAAAAAAGGGACTGGCGACTAGGGACTGGGGACTGGGGACAAGGGAGACAAGGAGGACAAGGAGGACAAGGAGGACAAGGAGGACAAGGAGGACAAGGAGGACAAGATCAATTTTCTTCTCCCTTGTCTCCCCCCTCTCCCTTGTCCCCCCCCTCTCCCTTGTCCCCCCCCTCTCCCTTGTCTCCCCCCTCTCCCTTGTCTCCCCCCTCTCCCTTGTCTCCCCCATCCCCCCCTCCTCCACTCCCCCACTCCTCCACTCCCCCACTCCTAAATGAGAAAATTAAATGCCTGACAGTTTATCATTTGCTTGTAGGTGGGAGAATTTACGCATTGCTCAGTATGGCTATTAACTGGATAAAACGGGTGTTTGTGTTAGCTACTATTCTTGCTGTTGTCTTGTTGTTGCCCTTCATTGCCTCGGCAGCACCTGCTAAAGTTGATTTTAGTAAGAGTGCGATTGTTGCTGAAGAAATCAACCTGACTCCTCAACACCGGCAACAACTTCAAGCTGTGCGTCAGCGTAGGAATAGAGATATTCAGGCAATGTTAGACTCATCCCAACGTGCCGAACTTGCCAAAACTCTACATGCAGGTAATAGTTTCAATCAAGCGTTAGAGTCACTTGACTTGCAACCAGATCAGCAAGAGATGTTGAAAGCGATCGTGCAAATTAGTAAGTTGAAAATGAAAGCTATTTCAGCACGCTTTTTGCACAATTAAATAACTAATTTTTGTAATGCCGTACAGCCAATTTACTATCGATGTCATATCGGAAATATTTGGATTTACTATTTCCGAGAGAATTGGCATGTTTACTGATGTTCCAGCAGTGGAGTATAGCACACTTTTAGCGCAAACTCTCAAAGAATATATTCCTTTGGCAGTTGCAATTGGTACAGAAAAAGCACGTTCGGAATTTATTATCGCTCCGATTCTTTTTGAAGTTAAAAAACAACTAGCAAATCGGATTAGTCTATTTTCTGGTAAAGAATTTAACGTTGCTCCAGAACAAGGTTTAAGTGGTTTTTGTGATTTTCTAATAACCCAAGTTGCGGGTTATCGATTGATACGGCTTGTGATCACTCAATTCATGCGATCGCGTACAACAAAGTGGCGTTGGTGCGTAGCGCCAACGTGCCGATGCCGTTGTTACCAGTATTC
>JAESGF010000227.1_pt1 | contig 29897 bp, 24 predicted proteins | sample 9269621 | NCBI WGS metagenome assembly JAESGF01 (sample SAMN14515066, study PRJNA621663) | algae metagenome | isolation source: Tolypothrix carrinoi HA7290-LM1 and co-occurring heterotrophs from dry rock... | place: USA: Makauwahi cave, Kauai, Hawaii | collected 2011-01-06
CCCATGCCGAGAAGATCATGAAGGTCCAGGACATGGCGCTGCGCAACCGCGCGCCCATCATCGGCCTCTTCGACGCCGGCGGCGCGCGCATCCAGGAGGGCGTCGCGGCGCTCGGCGGCTACGGCGAGGTGTTCCAGCGCAACGTGCTGGCGTCCGGCGTGATCCCGCAGATCTCCGTCATCATGGGCCCCTGCGCCGGCGGCGACGTCTACTCGCCGGCGATGACGGACTTTATCTTCATGGTGCGCGGGACGAGCTACATGTTCGTCACCGGCCCGGACGTGGTGAAGACAGTCACCAACGAGACCGTCACGGCGGAGGAGCTCGGCGGCGCCGACGTCCACACGACGCGCTCCGCCGTCGCCGACAACGCCTACGACGACGACATCGCGGCCTTGACCGATGTGCGCCGCCTCGTCGATCTGCTGCCGGCCTCCAACGTCGTCGAGGCGCCGGTGCTGCCGACCGACGACCCGTGGGATCGCGTCGAGCCGAGCCTCGACACGCTGATCCCGGACGCCGCGACGGCGCCTTACGACATGAAGGAGCTCCTCGAGAAGGTCGCGGACGAGGGCGAGCTGTTCGAGATCCAGCCCGGCTTCGCGAAGAACATCATCACTGCCTTCGCCCGGATCGAGGGCCGGACCGTCGGCTTCGTCGCCAACCAGCCGCTGACGCTGGCGGGCGTCCTCGATTCGGACTGCTCGCGGAAGGCCGCCCGGTTCGTCCGCTTCTGCGACGCGTTCGGGATCCCCATCGTGACCTTCGTCGACGTGCCTGGATTCCTGCCGGGGACGGCGCAGGAGTATGGCGGGCTCATCAAGCACGGGGCGAAGCTCCTCTTCGCCTATGCCGAGGCGACCGTGCCGAAGGTCACCGTCATCACCCGCAAGGCCTACGGCGGCGCCTACGACGTGATGGCGTCGAAGCACCTGCGCGGCGACGTGAACTACGCCTGGCCGACCGCGGAGATCGCCGTGATGGGGCCGAAGGGCGCCGCAGAGATCCTTTACCGCGCCGACCGGGACGATCCGGACGCACTCGCCCGCCGCATCGCCGAGTACGAAACGCGGTTCGCCAATCCGTTCGTCGCCGCCGAGCGCGGCTTCGTCGACGAAGTCATCCTGCCGCATTCGACCCGCCGCCGCGTTGCGCGCGCACTCCGCCTCCTCCGCGGCAAGGCGCTGGAAAACCCTTGGCGCAAGCACGACAATATTCCGTTGTAGAAAATCTTGTAGATTTTCTTCGAAAAGTGAATAGAGAGCTTCAGCCAACTTGCATTCGGGGCGATTGTCGCAAAACGGCCCCAATCTTTTCCTACCGCTGGTGGGTGCGGCCCGTGGGCAGCCATCGAGGAATGGTCCGAGGCACGATGCGGCGTACTGAGTTTCCCGTGTTGCGCGACTCGGCAAGCGAGGTCTCGTCCCTTGCCGCCAGCGATCCGCAGATCGCGGCGTTCGTGGCAAGCGTTCCCGTCTCGCGGCTCTGGGTGTGCGACCTGTCGCAGACCGAGCCGATCACGCGTGAGCGGCTGTCGATCGAGGCGTTCGGCGGCTCCTGTGTCGTCAGCGAGGCCGAGCTCGCCGCGCTGAACGCGGCGCTGAAGACGCTCGGCAAGGTGGACCGGATCATCGAGGCGGCGCACGACGGCGAGGTCCACCAGCTTCACATCCGCATCGTTCCAGTCGAGGGCGACGGGCAGCGGCGGGCGCTGGTCGCAGTGCGCGACGTCACGACCGAGCGCCGGCTTGAGGAGGCGCTGCAGCAGTCGACGTCCGTGCTGCGCGCTCTGAACGGCGCGGCGGTCACGACGGAGCAGGCGCTGCACCTCGCCCTCGCCGATCCGCTGACGGCCCTGCCCAATCGCCGCGCCTTCAACGGAGCGCTCGAAAGCGCCTGCGCGGCCGGCGGCTTCGCGCTGTGCCTGACCGACATGGACCGCTTCAAGGCAGTGAACGATTCGCTCGGCCACGTGCTCGGCGACCGACTCCTGAAGGCCGTTGCCCGGCGGCTGCGGCACAACGTGCGGGGCGACGACTTCGTTGCCCGGCTCGCGGGGGACGAGTTTGCGATCATTCTCAAGAATGTCGCGTCCGAGGAGGCGGCGCGGGAGGCGGCGAGCCGCATCCTCGCGGCGTTCGAGGCGCGGCTCGACCTCGGCGAGCTCGACCTCCACGCTGGGCTGACCGCGGGCGTCGCGCTCGCGGGGGCGGGAGACGACGCGAGCGCCGTCTACCGGAAGGCGGACCTTGCCCTCCATGCCGCGAAGCTGCGGCGCCGCGGCTCACTGACCGTTCACGCCTTCGAGCAGGAGAGCCTCGCTGCGCACGAGGACCTCGTCGCGGTGAAGGCGCTCCTCTCCGGCAGGCTCATCGCGCTGCGGCTCGACGCGGCGGTCGCCCGCTCCGGGGAGACCGTGGCGCAGGTGCTGCGCTTCGGAGCGCCGGACGCGCCGGAGCCGCTGGCGGGCCTCTGCGCGAGCGCCGCAGCCTTCGGGCTCGCCGGCGACGTTGTGTCCACCCTTCTCGCGCAGGCGTTCGCGGCCGTCGCCGACGCGTGGACGGGCCATCCGGTCCATCTCCGCCTGCCGGACGAGGCGGTCGTGGTCGATGACCTTGCCGAGCGTATCCTCGACCGTCTTGCCGGCGCCGGCTTGGAGCCGGAGGCGATTGCGCTGGAGGTGCCGCTGGCAGCCCTGCGGACCGGGGCGGGCGCTGCGGCGGCGACGCGGCTGAGGGCCGCGGGCGTGCCGCTGATCCTCGCCGACTGGGACATGAGCCTCGCCGCGTTCCGCCACACTGCGGAGGGCGCCTTCGGAGCGGTGAAGGTGGACGCAGACGCGATCGAGCCCCTTCTCTGCGCACGGACGACGGCCGACGTCTGCCGCGAGGCGTTCCACAGCCTCGCCACGATGGGGGTGACGGTATTCGCCGGCCGCGTCGGCAGCGACGCGCTCGCCCGGCGCCTCTTCGCCCTCGGCGTCACGGCAGCCGACGGCCCGGCCTTCGCGGCGCGCTCGCTCGATCTTCGCCAACCCCTCACCTCCGCCGCCTGAGCCCCGCGCCCACCCGCGGACCACCCCAGCGTCGCGCGACGCTCACCCGGCGAACGCGGCAAGCGCGATGAGGGCGGGCACCAGCAGCGCCGTCAGCGCGCCGTTCAGCGCCATGCCGATCCCTGCGAAGGCACCGGCGAGCGTGTCCACCTGGAAGGCTCGGGCGGTGCCGATCCCGTGCGCCGCGACACCCGCCGCGAAGCCCCGCGCGGCATAGTCGCGGATGCCGAGCGCGTTCATCAGCGGCGTCACCACGATCGCGCCGACCACGCCCGTGGTGATGACGAGGACCGCCGTCAGGGACGGGATGCCGCCGAGCCGCTCGGAGATGCCCATCGCGATCGGCGTCGTCACCGACTTCGGCGCGAGCGAGACGAGGACGTCCCGCGGCAGCCCGAGCCCCCACCCCATGAGGAGCGCCGAGGCCGTCGCGGTGACCGACGCTGCGACGAGCGCCACCGCGATCGGCGCCGCCGCCCGCTTCACCGTCGACCAGTTCTGGACGAGCGGCACCGCGAGCGCCACCGTCGCCGGCCCGAGCAGGAAGTGCACGAACTGCGCGCCGGCGAAGTAGGTCGGGAAGTCGGTTCCGGTGACCGCAAGCATCGCGATCACGAAGGCGGCGGCGAGCACGACCGGGTTGAGGAGCGGATGCCGGTCCGCCGCAGCCGCGATCCTGTCCGCCGCGGCATAGGCGGCGACCGTCAGCGTCAGCCAGGTGAGCGGCTCGGCGGAGAGGTAGACCCAGAGGGCCGCGACGTCGGGCGGCGCAAGGTCCGGCATCAGGAGACCCGCCGGGCGACGGCGCGGAAGACGAGCGCGCCGACGGCGAGGGAGAGCACCGTCGAGACGATCACGGTGCTGACGAGCGCCACGCCGTAGTCGGCGAAGAGCTCGCGATGCTCCACCACGCCCACCGCAGCGGGGACGAAGAGGAGGGAGAGGTTCTTGAGGAGCCCCGTCGCCGTCCCCGCCAGCGCCTCCCCCGGGCCGCCGCGAACAAGGAGAGCCGCCGCGAGGAAGGCCGCGCCGAGCACGGGCCCGGGCACGGGCAACCCGAGAAGCCGCACCAGCACCTCCCCGGCGAGCTGGCAGCCGAGGAGGACGACGATGGCATTGATCATGGGGCGCTCCGGCGTTTCGGTTGGACACGGTGACGGCCCCTTTCGTATGAGGGACGACCGGGTCGGTGAAGGGACGTCCATGTTCGGCAAGATCCTGATTGCGAACCGCGGCGAGATCGCCTGCCGCGTCATCAAGACCTGCCGCCGCCTCGGGATCAGAACCGTCGCCGTCTACTCCGACGCCGACCGCCACGCGCCGCACGTCGAGATGGCGGACGAGGCGGTCCGCATCGGCCCGCCACCCGCTGCCGAGAGCTACCTGCGCATCGACGCCATCGTCGAGGCGTGCCTTGCGACCGCCGCCGAGGCCGTCCACCCCGGGTACGGTTTCCTCTCGGAGCGCGCGGCCTTCCCGACGGCGCTCGAGAAGGCGGGCATCGTCTTCATCGGCCCAAACCCCGCCGCGATCGACGCGATGGGCGACAAGATCGAATCGAAGCGCCGCGCCGAGGCGGCGGGCGTTTCCACCGTGCCAGGTGGCGCGGGGGCGCTCGAGTCGGCGGAGGAGGCGCTCCGCATCGCGGACGGCATCGGCTACCCGGTGATGATCAAGGCGTCGGCCGGCGGCGGCGGGAAGGGGATGCGGATCGCGCACTCCGCCGCCGAGGTGAAGGACGGGTTCGACCGCGCCCGCTCGGAGGCGGAGGCCTCGTTCGGCGACGGCCGCGTGTTCGTGGAGAAGTTCATCGTCGACCCGCGGCACATCGAGATCCAGGTGCTCGGCGACAAGCACGGCAACGTCATCCATCTCGGCGAGCGCGAGTGCTCGATCCAGCGGCGGAACCAGAAGGTCCTGGAAGAGGCGCCCTCCCCGCTGCTCACCCCCGAGACGCGGGCCGCGATGGGCGCCCAGGCGGTCGCCCTCGCGAAGGCCGTCGGCTACGACTCGGCGGGCACCGTGGAGTTCGTGGCGGACCAGAACGCCAACTTCTACTTCCTCGAGATGAACACGCGCCTCCAGGTGGAGCACCCGGTGACGGAACTCGTCACCGGCCTCGACCTCGTGGAGGAGATGATCCGCGTCGCCGCCGGTGAGCCGCTTCGGATCGCGCAGGAGGATGTGCGGCTCACGGGGTCCGCCGTCGAGGCGCGGCTCTATGCGGAAGATCCGGATCGGGGCTTCCTGCCGTCAATCGGCCGGCTGCGGCGGCTGCGGATGCCTCGGGAGCGGGTCGACGAGACAGTCGTGCGGGTCGACACGGGCGTCGTCGAGGGATCGGAAATCTCCCGCTTCTACGACCCGATGATCGCGAAGATCATCACCTACGGTCCGACCCGAGAGGCAGCCATCGAGGCGATGTCGGTGGCGCTCGACGACGTCCGGATCGAAGGGATCCGGCACAACGGGACGTTCCTCGCGGCGCTGATGTCCCACCCGCGCTGGCGCGAGGGAAGGCTCTCGACGGGCTTCATCGCCGAGGAGTTCGCCCCCGGCGCCACGCTTCCGCTGGACGAGGCCACAAGAGCGCTCCTCGCCGCCGGCGCGTTCGTCGCCGAACTGATGGACGCCCGGCGCCGCGACGGCTTCGGCGCCCACCCCGCGCCGATCCCGCGGGAGCTCGCCGCCCTCTTCTCGGACGGGATCCGCGTCGACGGCTCGGTCGTGAGCCAGCACACAAGGTGCGAAGCCGACCGCTACCGCGTCACGGTCGAGGACGAGCGCTTCCTCATCGATCGGCCGACCGACATCGACGGCGTCCTGAGCTTCGGGATGCGGCGCCGGCACGGCTCGGAAGGCGGCAGCGACTGGGAGGAGATCGCGACGGAGGTGCAGCCGACGCCGGTCGCGATGGGGCTGTGGCGCGGTTCGGGCGGGCGCGCCTTCAACTATCGCGGCCGGCGCGGAACGGTGCGTGTGCATCGCCCCCGCATCGCCGACCTCGTCGCGCTGATGCCGGAGGTCTCGGCCGCCGGCTCCGGCAAGAAGGTCCTCTGCCCGATGCCCGGCCTCGTCCGCTCGCTGATGGTGAAGGCCGGCGACCAGGTGGAGGACGGGCAGGCGCTCGCCGTCATCGAGGCGATGAAGATGGAGAACGTCATCCGCGCCGAACGGTCGGGGCGCGTCAAGACGGTCGCCGTCGCGGAGGGCGCGAGCCTCGCCGTCGACGCCGTGATCCTCGAGTTCGAGTAGTGGCGACGCGGTTCCTCATCGAGGGCCGCGTGCAGGGCGTCGGCTACCGCGCGTGGGCGGCGCGCGAGGCGAAGGCGCGCGGGCTGAGGGGCACCGTGCGCAACCTCCCGGACGGCCGCGTCGAGGCGGTGGTGATCGGCACGGTGGAGGAGACGGACGCTTTCCTCGCCGCCTGCCGCCGCGGCCCGCCGCTCGCCGAGGTGACGGCGATCGGCCTCGAGGAGTGGCCCGACCCGAAGCTCGACGACTTCGTGGTGCTGCGCGACTGACGTGCGCCAGCACCGGAGTGTGCGGTCACTCCACCTAATGCACTGATATCTGGCGTCCCGCGAGACGCACCTCCTCGCGGTGGCGCCGCGCCGGAGTCTCGGCTAAGTGGCCGAAGGGGCTGGCGGCGAGGGAGGCGGGATGCGCATCGTGACGGTCGGCGCGGCACAGCTCGGCCCGATCCAGCGGGCCGACGACCGCCGCGCCGTGGTGGCGCGGATGGTGGCCCTCCTCGACGAGGCGGCCGCGAGGGGCTGCGACCTCGTCGTCTACCCCGAGCTCGCCCTCACCACCTTCTTTCCGCGCTGGCTCATGGACGACACCGAGGTGGACGCCTTCTTCGAGCGCGAAATGCCGAACGAGGCGACCGCGCCCCTCTTCGCCGCCGCCCGCCGCCACGCCGTCGCGATCTCGTTCGGCTACGCCGAGCGGACGCCGGACGGCCGGCGCTTCAACACGGCGATCCTCACCGACAAGACGGGCGCGATCGTCGGCACCTACCGCAAGGTCCACCTGCCGGGCCACGCCGAGTTCGACCCGGTACGCACGCACCAGCACCTCGAGAAGCGCTATTTCGAGCCGGGCGACCTCGGCTTCCCCGTCGTCCACGCCCTCGGCGGCGTCATCGGCATGATGATCTGCAACGACCGCCGCTGGCCGGAGAGCTACCGCGTCATGGGGCTGCAGGGGGTGGAGATGATCGTCCTCGGCTACAACACGCCGGCGGTGAACGGGCAGAGAGCGGCCGAGGGGCCCGAGGAGCGGCTCTTCCACCACCGCCTCGTCCTCCAGTCGGGCGCCTACCAGAATGCGACGTGGGTGGTCGCCGTCGCGAAGGCAGGCGTCGAGGACGGGCATCCGCTCATCGGCGGCACGATGATCGTCGACCCCGACGGCCACATCGTCGCCGAGGCGGCGACGGAGGAGGACGAGCTCGTGGTCCACGCCTGCGACCTCGACGCGACGCGGTTCGGCAAGGAGACGATCTTCGACTTCGCCCGCCACCGCCGGATCGAGCACTATGGGCTCATCACGAGCCGCACCGGCGCCGAGCCGCCCTCCCCGTCCGATCCCGGAGCACCATGAGCACCGTCTTCCGCCTCGCCGACCTTCCCGCGAAGGAGCGCTACAAGCTCCTGTGCGCCGCCGTGATCCCGCGCCCGGTCGCGTGGATCACCACGCTCGCTGCCGGCGGCACCGTGAACGCTGCGCCGTTCTCCTTCTTCAACGTCTTCTCGGAGGATCCGGCGCTCGTCATCGTGGGCATCGAGCGGCGCGAGGGGCGGCCGAAGGACACGGTCGCCAACGCGGAGGCCGCGGGCGCCTTCACGGCGAACCTCGCCGACACCGCGCTCGCGGAGGCGATGGTCGCGACCGCGGCGGCCTTCCCGCCGGACGTCGGCGAGGCGGAGGCGCTCGGCCTCGCGCTGGAGCCGGGCATCACCACCGCCGTGCCGCGCCTGCGCGATGCGCCGGTCTCGCTCGAGTGCACGCTGTTCGAGCTCCGCGCGCTCGGCAACGACCGCCACCTCCTCATGGGCGAGGTGACGGCCGTCGTCGCCCGCGAGGGCCTGTTCGATCCCGCGAGGCGCCGCCTCACGGTGCCCCACTGGGACCCCGTCGCGCGGCTCTACGCCACGAGCTACGCCGCGCTCGGCGAGCCGTACGAAATCCAGGTGCCCGACTGGCGCACGGTCCGCCGGGCGGCGGAGTGAGGCTTCACCGGGGCGGCGGGGCGCTGTAGCGTCGCCCGGCCAGCCGAGGAGTCCCCCCATGCCCCACCGCCTGACCGAGGCCGCCCGCGGCGTCTTCATCATCTCCGCGACGCCGTTCAGCGACGACGGCGCCGTCGACGTCGCCTCGCTCGACCGGCTGACCGACTTTTATATCCGTTCCGGTGTCGACGGGATCACCATCCTCGGCATGATGGGCGAGGCGCCGAAGCTCACGCAGGAGGAGCGCGTCGCTGTGCTGGCGCGTGTCCTCGCCCGCGTCGACGCGCGGCTGCCGGTGGTCGTCGGCGTATCGGACGCCGGGCTCGACAATCTCGTCAGCCTCGCGAAGACCGCCATGGATCATGGCTCGGCGGGCGTCATGGTCGCCCCCAACGCGGCGCTGAAGACGGAGACCGCCGTGGCGGCCTACTTCGCCGAGGTGGCGAACCGGTTGCCGGACGTGCCGCTCGTCTACCAGGACTATCCGCTCACGACGAACATGCCGATCTCGGTCGACGCGTTCCTGCGCATCGTCGCCGAGGTGCCGTCCGTCGTCATGCTGAAGCATGAGGATTGGCCGGGGCTGTCCAAGATCAGCGCAATCCGTGCGCAGGCGGACGCGAAGGGCCTTCGCCGGCTGTCGATCCTCACCGGCAACGGCGGCCTCTACCTGCCGCAGGAGCTCGCCCGCGGCGCCGACGGGGCGATGACGGGCTTCGCCTACCCCGAGATGCTGGTGGAGGTTGTCCGCCGCCACCACGCGGGTGACGTGGATGGCGCGGAGGACCTCTTCGACGCTTACCTCCCCCTCGTCCGCCACGAGCAGCAGCCAGGCTTCGGCCTCGCCATCCGCAAGGAGGTCCTCCGGCGGCGCGGCGTGATCGCCTCTGCCCTCGTCCGCGCGCCGGGCGCGAAGCTCGACCGGACGGCGCACGAGGAGCTGACCCGCCTCATCGACCGGCTGGAGCGCCGGCTCGGGAGTGCGCGGCTCGCGGCGGAGTGATGGAATTCGACCTCGTCATCCGCGGCGGTACGGTCGCGACCGCCTCCGACACCTTCGCCGCCGACGTCGGCATCGCAGGCGGGGTCGTGACGGCGCTCGCCCGCGGCCTGCCGGACGGTCGGGAGACGATCGATGCCACGGGCAGGCTCGTCCTCCCCGGCGGGATCGAGGCGCACTGCCACATCGAGCAGGAGTCCTCCACGGGCGCCATGACGTCGGACGACTACGCGTCGGGCAGCCGCTCCGCGCTCTTCGGCGGCAACACGACGATCATCCCCTTCGCCGCCCAGCACCGCGGCGAAAGCGTGGTGGCGACGCTGGAGAAGTACCACGAGCGGGCGCGAAAATCCGTCCTCGACTACTCCTTCCACCTCATCGTCTCCGACCCCACCGAGACGGTGATGAGGAAGGAGCTGCCGAAAGTGTTTGCGGACGGGATCACGAGCTTCAAGGTCTTCCTCACCTACGACAAGCTCGTGGTGTCGGACGAACAGCTCCTCGACATCCTCGTGACCGCCCGCGAAAACGGCGCCATCACGATGACGCACGCGGAGAACAACGCGCTCATCAAGTGGATGGTGAAGCGCCTCCTCGCGGCGGGCCATACCGCGCCGCGCTTCCACGCCGTCAGCCACCCCGCGGCGGCAGAGGCGGAGGCGATCAGCCGTGCCGTCCGCCTCGCGACGTTCGTGAACGCGCCGCTCCTCGTGGTGCACGTTTCGACGGACGAGGGCGCCACCATCATCGCCGACGCCCGTCGCGGCGGACACCCCGTGTTCGGCGAGACGTGCCCGCAGTACCTCTTCCTGACGCGAGAGGACCTCGACCGGCCGGACGGGGCGAAGTTCATGTGCTCGCCGCCGCTCCGCGACGCGAAGCTCCAGGCCGACCTCTGGCGCCACCTGCAGGCGGGCTCACTCGTGCTCTGGTCGTCGGACCACGCGCCCTACCGTTATGACGAGACGGGGAAACTCTCGGCCGGTCCGGACGCGCCGTTCCCCCGCATCGCGAACGGGATGCCGGGGATCGAGCTCCGCCTCCCGCTCCTCATGTCGGAGGGCGTCAACCGCGGTCGCATCACCCTCAACCAGTTCGTGGCGCTGACGGCGACCAATGCCGCGAAGCTCTACGGTCTCCACCCGCGCAAGGGCACCATCGCGGTCGGCTCCGATGCCGACATCGCGATCTGGAACCCCGGCGAGACGCGGCGCGTCGCCCAGGCGGGGCTGCACGATGCGATGGACTACACCCCCTTCGAGGGGATGGAGCTGACCGGCTGGCCGGAGACGGTGATCGCGCGTGGCCGGATTGCAATGCGTGGCGGCGAGATGCGCGCCGCGCACGGCGACGGGCGCTTCCTGAAGCGTGCGCCGTTCGACTGGACCGGCTACAGCGCCGCCCGCCCGCCGGAGCTGGACCCCGCAATCGCCTTCGGCGCGGCCCTGCTGTGACCCGTCGCGCGGGCAGGCCGGCTTGCCTCGCCGCCCACCCGTCGCCCGTGCCAGGCTCCGGCGTGCCGGACCGCCCGGCCCGGCACGCCCTTGCCAACACCGAGTCGGACCGCGTCACGTTCACACGCGCTAGCGGCGGGCGCCGGGGGGCGGCATGCTCGACGGCGGATCGAACAGCGCCGGATGCCGCAATTTCGCTGACGGGCGATGCGACGTGGCGGGCGATCGCCGGTTGCGCGGTGCACGGCGGCAGCGGGTGCTGCCGGCGGCGCGCGGCTTGCAAGAGGCGACCCAGGGAGACACGACGATGACCGGACGCATCCTCCTCATCAACCCGAACTCGAACCCTGCCGTGACCGAGGGCATGGCGCGCGCGGTCGCCCCGCTCGCACTGCCGGGCGGTCCGGCGCTCGAGTGCATGACGCTGGTCTCAGGTCCGTTCGGGATCGAGACACAGGCCGACATGGAGGCGGTCACGCTTCCCTTGCGCGAGACTGTTCTCGCGCGGGCGGACGCGGATGCCTACGTCCTCGCCTGCTTTTCAGAGCCGGGGCTCGCCGTCTGCCGAGAGGCGACGCGCAAGCCCGTCCTCGGCATCCGCGAGTGCGCCGTCCTCTCGGCGCTCACGCAGGGCGACAGGTTCGGCGTCGTGGCGCTCCGGCCGGCCTCGGTGAAGCGGCAGGCGCAGGCGTTCCGGGTGATGGGGGTCGACAGCCGCTGGGCGGGGTCGCTGCCGCTCAACCTCACCGTTGCGGCGGCGGAGATGCCGACTGCCTACGCCCGCATCCGGGAGGTCGCGACGGGGCTCCTCGAGCGCGGCGCCGACACGATCCTCCTCGGCTGCGCGGGGATGACGCGGCACCGCGCCCCGCTCGCCGCCGATCTCGGCGTGCCGGTGATCGACCCGGTGCAGGCCGCGGCGTCGACAGCGCTGGGGCTCGTCCTCCTCGCCCGCGCCTCGGCGGGGAGAGCGGACGTCGCCGCCTGATGGACGCACCCGGCGGAGGGCTCGCCCGGCTCGAGGCGGAGGTCCGCCGCGACCTCTTCCGCATCGCTCACCCCTATCGCCCGTGGCTCACGCCCCGGACCGGCCCGGACGGCCGCCCGGCGCTCGACGTCCTTGTTGCCGGTGCCGGCCAGTCGGGCGTCGCGGTCGGCTTCGCGCTTCTCAGATCGAAGGTCGACAACATCCTCCTCGTCGACCGTGCCGACGAGGGGATGGAGGGTCCCTGGCGCACCTATGCGCGGATGCCGACGCTTCGCAGCCCGAAAGACTTCACCGGCCCCGACCTCGACATCCCGTCCCTCACCTACGAGGCATGGCATGAGGCGCGATACGGCCGCGCGTCGTGGGAGGCGCTCGACCTCATCGCCCGCGAGGACTGGGCGGACTATCTCCTCTGGGTCCGCCGCGTCACCGGCGTCCCGGTCCGCAACCGCACCGCGTTGACGGCCATCGCGCCGGCGGGCGATCTCCTCGCCGCCACGCTTTGCGACGAACACGGCGAGCGCACGGTGTACGCGCGGAAGATTGTCCTCGCGACGGGGCAGGAGAGCACCGGCCGCTGGTGGCTGCCGCCAGAGATCGAGGCGCTGCCGGCGCATCTCCGCGCCCATACGGCGGACCCGATCGACTTCGCGGCGCTCGCCGGCCGCACCGTCGTCGTCCTCGGCATGGGCGCCTCGGCGCTCGACAACGCGGCGACGGCGCTGGAGGCCGGCGCGGACGTGACACTTCTCTGCCGCCGCGCGGAGCCGCAGGTCGTCCAGCCCTATCGCTGGCTCACCTTCCGCGGCTTCCTGCGCCACCTCGGCGACCTCCCGGACGATTGGCGCTGGCGCCTCATGCGGCACATCCTCTCTCTCCGCGAAGGCTTCCCGCAGGCGACGTGGGACCGCTGCGCCCGGCACGCGGGCTTTCGGCTGGTGACCGGCGCACCCGTGACCCGCGCGTGGGCTGACGACCGCGTCCACCTCGAGACGCCGCCCGGCACCTTCGCGGGCGACCTCGTGATTGCCGGCACCGGCATCGAGAACGAGTTTGCCCTCCGCCCGGAGCTCGCCAACTTCGCGGGGAATATCGCCACCTGGGGCGACCGCTACACGCCGCCCGCGGAGGAGCGTGACGATCGCCTCGCCCGCTTTCCGTATCTCGCGCCGGACTACGCATTCACCGAGACGCGGCCGGGAGAGACGCCGTGGATCCGCAACGTCCACCTCTTCTCGATCGGCTCGACGATGAGCTTTGGCGCCTCGGGCTCCTCCATCAACGCGATGACGACGGCGGTCCCCCGCCTCGTTGACGGACTCACCCGCGGTCTCTTCACCGGCGATCTCGCGGCGCACTGGGCATCGCTCGCCGCGTACGACGTGCCGCAGGCGACGATCCCGGCCGAGTGGCTCGCCCTGCGGGGCTGACTGTCGCTGTCACGGATCTGTTGCGAAACGGGCGGCCTGCCGCTATGTGAGGCGCTTCTCGACAGAAGGTCGCCCGGCCTTTCCGGCTCTCATCGCCGGTTCGTCAGGGCATGCCGCGGCGGCCGCCTTACCCCTGGAGTGGAAAATGCCCAAGATGAAGACGAAATCGGGCGCGAAGAAGCGCTTCAAGATCACGGCGTCCGGCCGAATCAAGGCAGGCCAGACGGGCAAGCGTCACGGCATGATCAAGCGGTCGACCAAGTTCATCCGCAACGCCCGCGGCACGACGGTCCTGTCCGATCCGGACACGAAGATCGTCAAGTCGTTCATGCCGTACGGAGGCTGACCCATGGCTCGCATCAAGCGCGGCGTGACGGCTCACGCCAAGCACAAGAAGGTCCTGAAGCAGGCCAAGGGTTTTTACGGGCGACGTAAGAACACCATCCGCACCGCCAAGGCCGCCGTCGACCGTTCGCACCAGTACGCCTATCGCGATCGCAAGAACCGCAAGCGCGAGTTCCGGGCGCTCTGGATCCAGCGCATCAACGCGGCCGTCCGTCCGCTCGGCATCACCTACGCTCGCCTGATCGACGGCCTCAACAAGGCCGGGATCGAGATCGACCGCAAGGTGCTGTCCGACCTCGCGATCCACGAGCCGGCGGCATTCGCGGCGATCGTGGAGCAGGCCCGCAACGCCCTCCCCGAGGAGCTCCGCGGCACGCCCGCGACGGCCTGACAGGCTGACGGCCCGAGGAGCCGATCAGGAGCGCCCGCCACCCGCGGGCGCTCTTTTCGTGTCCACCGGCCGCCACCCATGGCGACGCGCCGCGCTGTGGCTCGCTCGTCAGGCGGCAGGGTCCGGATCGGCCGACATTGGCGATGGCTCCCTTGCCGCTGGCGGGCGGCCCAGCCCGCTCAGATCGCCTTCATGCCGCGCTGCACGGCCGGGCGGGCGCCGACCTCGGCGTGCCACCGGCGCACGTTCGGCAGCCCCTCGAGGGGGATCGGTGCACGCGGGTAGTCGATCCACGGGTAGGTCGCCATGTCGGCGATGGTGTACTCGTCGCCTGCGAGGAACTGCGCCTCGCCGAGGCGGCGGTCCAACACGCCGAGCACGCGCTCGGCCTCCTTCATATACCGGTCGATCGCGTAGGAGATCTTCTCCGGCGCGTCCTGCATGAAGTGGCCGGCCTGGCCACGCATCGGCCCAACGGCTGCCATCTGGAACATCAGCCACTGCATGGCGACGGAGCGATCACGCCGCCCTTCCGGCAGGAAGCGGTTCGTGAGCTCGGCGAGGTAGACGAGGATCGCGCCCGACTCGAAGACCGCAAAGTCGTGGTTCTCGCGGTCGACGATGGTCGGGATCTTGCCGTTGGGGTTGAGGGCCAGGTACCCGGGCGCCTTCTGCTCGCCGGCGGAGAGGTTGACGCGGATCAGCCGGTAGGGGAGCCCGAACTCCTCGAGCGCGATCGCGACCTTGAGCCCGTTCGGCGTCCGCGCGGTGTAGAAGTCGATCATCGCCAGCTCCCCTTGCCATGGGGAAAGAAGGTCACGCCGCGGGCGCGTCGGCAAGCCTGCGCGTCGGCCGCCAGACGGTCCGGAACACATGGTCCCAGATCGTGGTGGTGACACCGAAATTCACCGTCTCGTCGCGATGGTGATGGATGCCGTGGTGGCGCTTCAGAAGCCGCGGGTACCACGGGCGCATCGGCAGGTGATGGCAGGCGACATGGACGTATTCGTACGCCTGGTAGCCGAGGAGGATGCCGGCGTTCAGCGCCAGCGACCAGGCGAGCGGCATGCCGAGGAGCACCAGGAAGGCCGTGTGCACGGCGACGAGCCCGACCGTGATCCGGATCTGCAGCTTGATGTTCTTGCGCTCGTTCGCCGGATGGTCGTGATGGGAGCGGTGGCTCGGGAAGCAGCGCCGGATCAGCTTGTACGCCGGCTTCTCCGGCTCCCAGTGCAGCATCCAGCGGTGGAGGATGTACTCGAGCAGCGTCCAGTAGAAGAGCCCGCCAAGGACGACGGCGATCACCGTCAGCGGCGCACCGGAGACGGCGGTCGCCGCGACGACGTAGAGCGCGGCCATCCCCGTCGAGACGGCAACGATTGGCCTGAGGCCGCTCATTCCGAGGATCGAGAGCGGGGTCGCTTGCGTGGTTCCGTCAGTCATGGCGCACCCGTTCCCGCGTGGAGGAGAGATCCGCCGCCTGCCCTCGCATCACGTCCATCGCACCCGCCCCGATACGCCGCGCCAGAAGCCGTGTCTCGGCCTCCTCCCGGAAGGCTGCCGAGATGCTCGTCATTCGCGGGAGAATGCGCGGTGTCCGACGCGGCTCCGGCGCAATCTCCCCGAATCACGGCTCCTCTACACCACCATAGCCGTCGCCGCGCAACAGCGGCACAGAGATGCAAGCCGAGACCTCCTCGCTAGCCGCGCGGTCCGACAGACCGTCGATCTCCTGTCGGGCAACGCATCGATGCAGCGGACGATCCGGCGGCGCCTCGTTGCCGCAGTCGCACCGGAGTGATCGGGCGGAGAGAGGGGCGGACTGGCGCAAACGGATCACGCTCGCTAAGTGACGGCGGGCGCTGTGGTGCAGGTGCGCAACGCGGGGGCAGCGCTTCCCCGCGCGGGCGCGATGCTGAGGCACCGCCGCCATTGTTTCGCCGCTTGACCCGGACGACAGTCGCACGACCGCAAGGACACCGACCATGGACGCCCCCGTCTCCCTCCCCGCCGATATCGCCGCCCTTGAGGCGGAGATCGTGGCTGCCATCGAGGCCGCGGCGGACGAGGCGGCACTGGAGGCGGTGCGGGTCGCGGCGCTCGGCAAGAAGGGTTCCGTCTCGGAGCGGATGAAGACGCTCGGCGGCATGGACGCCGAGGAGCGGCGCGTGATGGGCCCCGCCCTCAACGGCCTCAAGGCCCGCGTGACGGACGCCCTCTCGGCCCGGCGCGCCACGCTGGCGGCCGCTGCCCTCGACCGCCGCCTCGCCGCCGAGACGGTGGACGTCACGCTCGACCCCCTCCCCGGCGGGCTCGCCACGGGCCGCATCCACCCGATCAGCCAGGTGATGGACGAGCTCGTCGCGATCTTCGCCGACCTCGGCTTCTCGGTCGCCGAAGGGCCGGACATCGAGACCGACGACCTCAACTTCACCAAGCTCAACTTCCCCGAGGGGCACCCCGCGCGGGACATGCACGACACGTTCTTCCTGCCCGAGCGGGCGGACGGGACCCGCCGGCTCCTGCGCACGCACACGAGCCCGGTGCAGATCCGGACGATGCTCTCGCAGAAGCCGCCGATCCGGGTGATCGCCCCCGGCCGGACCTACCGCTGCGATTCGGACCAGACCCACACGCCGATGTTCCACCAGGTCGAGGGCCTCGTCATCGACCGCGAGGCGCACATCGGCCATCTCAAGTGGGTTCTGACGGAGTTCTGCAAGGCGTTCTTCGAGGTCGAGGAAGCGTCCATGCGCTTCCGCCCGTCCTTCTTCCCGTTCACCGAGCCCTCCTATGAGGTCGACATCCGCTGCCGGCGGACGCCGAACGGCATCGAGCTCGGCACGGGCGACGACTGGCTCGAGATCCTCGGCTCCGGGATGGTGCACCCGAACGTCCTCAGGAACTGCGGCATCGACCCGGACGAGTTCCAGGGCTTCGCATGGGGCATGGGGATCGACCGGATCGCGATGCTGAAATACGGGATGCCGGACCTCCGCGCGTTCTTCGACGCGGACGTGCGCTGGCTGCGTCACTACGGCTTCGCGCCGCTCGACCGCCCGTCGCTCGCGGGCGGCCTGTCGCGATGATCGGCCGTCTCCTCTCGATCGGGGCGGCATTCGCCCTTCTCGCCGGCTGTATGCCGACGCCGCCGACCGACATCAGCGTGCGCACCTATGCCGTGTCTGGTCGCACGTCGAGCGCGCTGGAGCGCTCCGTGAGCGCGCACGGGCCGACGATCCCGGGCATGCAGGGCCGTGCCTTCGCCGCAGTCGAAACGGAGTTCCTGCCTTACTTCGCGCCGCAGGAGACGCAGGGCGGCTGCCGGTTCAACCGTGATGGCCGTGTCGCGCTCCGCTCGGAGGTGATCCTGCCGGAGTGGCGGCAGCGGGAGACGGCCGACCCGGAACTGCGCGAGAAGTGGGACATCCTCGCCGAGTACGCCGTGATCCATGAGGCGGGCCACATCCGCATCAGTCAGAAGTACGCGCTTCAGCTCGAATCCGCTTTCCGTGCCGCCCGTGCGCCCAATTGCACGGAGCTCGATGCGAAAATCGTCGAGAACGCGCGCACCATCTTCTCCGCGCACCGGGCCGAACAGCTGGAGTTCGACCGCACCGACCTCGTCCGATTCCGCCGCTTCCTGAACCAGCGCGGCTACACCACCGACGGCTGAGTCCAACCCATGAAGTTCACGCTGTCCTGGCTGAGGGAGCACCTCGCGACCGAGGCGCCCCTCACCGAGATCGTTACCGCGCTCACCCGGATCGGGCTCGAGGTGGAGCGGGTCGACGACCCCGCCGCCGCCCTGAAGCCGTTCTCGATCGCCCGCGTGGTGACCGCCGAGCAGCACCCGAACGCCGACCGGCTGCGCGTCCTCACCGTCGACCCGGGCGACGGGTCAAGCGTGCAGGTCGTCTGCGGCGCGCCGAACGCGCGCGCCGGCCTCGTCGGCGTCTTCGCACGGCCCGGCAGCTACATTCCGGGCACGGCCGTGCAGCTCGAGACCGGCACCATCCGCGGCGTCGAGAGCCGCGGCATGATGCTGTCGGAACGCGAGATGGGGCTCTCCGACGAGCACGACGGCATCGTCGACCTCCCGGCGGACGCGCCGGTCGGCACGCCGTACGTGGAATGGGCGCGGCTCGACGACCCGGTGATCGAGATCGCCGTCACCCCCAACCGGGCGGACTGCCTCGGCATTCGCGGCATCGCGCGCGACCTCGCGGCGGCCGGGCTCGGCAGCCTGAAGCCGCTCGACACCTCGCCCGTGCCAGCCGCGCCTGGTGGCGCCGCCGCTCCGGAGGTGGTGCTCCACTTCCCCGAGGGCGATCCGCTCTGCCCCGCCTTTGCGCTACGGCTGATCGAGGGGGTCGAGAACGGGCCGTCGCCGGACTGGCTGAAGCGGCGGCTGACGGCGATCGGGCTGCGGCCAATCAACCGGCTGGTCGACGTCACGAATTACATCACCTACGCGCTCAACCGGCCGCTCCACGTGTTCGACGCCGACAAGGTCGCGGGATCGCTGGTGGTGCGCCGCGCCCGCGCAGGCGAGACGGTGGAGGCGCTCGACGGGCGGACCTACACGCTTGATCCGTCGATGTGCGTCATCGCCGACGACAACGGGATCGAGTCTCTTGCCGGCATCATGGGCGGCGAGGCGTCGGGCTCGACCGACGGCACGACCCGCGTCCTCGTCGAATCGGCACTCTGGGAGCCGCTCAACATCGCCCGCACCGGCCGCACGCTCGGCATCAACACCGATGCGCGGCACCGCTTCGAGCGCGGCGTCGACCCGCAGTTCATGGTGCCGGGGCTCGAGGTCGCGACGCGCATGATCCTCGACCTCTGCGGCGGCCGTCCCGGCCCGGTGACGGTCGCGGGCGAAGCTCCCGGCGGGACGCGGACGATCACCTACCCGCCGACCGAGGTGAAGCGCCTGTCCGGCATGGATGTCGCCGAGAAGCGGCAGGCGGCGCTCCTTCAGGCGCTCGGCTTCACGGTGGACCGCGGCGCGAAGTGGCAGGTGACGACCCCCTCCTGGCGCGGCGACGTCGAGGGGAAGGCCGACATCGTGGAGGAGGTCGTGCGCATCGTCGGCATCGACGACGTGCCGGCTGTGCCGCTCGCGCGCCACTTCCCCGTCGCGCCGAAGGTGCTGACGCCGCTGCAGACCCGCGTCACCACCGCCCGCCGCGCGCTCGCCGCCCGCGGCATGGTGGAGGCGGTGACGTGGTCCTTCATCGGCCATGACGACGCCCTCGCCTTCGGCGGCGGCGCGCCTGCGGTGGCGCTCGCGAACCCGATCGCCGAGACGCTGTCCGACATGCGCCCGTCGCTGCTGCCGGGCCTCGTCCGCGCCGTGACGCGCAACGTCAACCGCGGCCATCCGGACCTCGCCCTCTTCGAGGTCGGCCAGGTGTTCGCCGGCGACGAGCCCGCCGACCAGACGACCGTCGCCGCCGGCGTGCGGCAGGGGCTGTCCCGCGTCGCGGGCGCCGGCCGCCACTGGTCCGACCAAGCCGAGCCGGCGGGGGTGTTCGACGCGAAGGCCGACCTCCTCGCCGTCCTCGCGGCGGTCGGCGGGCCGGCGAATGCCGAGGTCAGCCGCGACGCTCCGGCCTGGTATCACCCCGGCCGGTCGGGCACGCTGCGGCTCGGCCCGAAGGTGCTCGGCCATTTCGGCGAACTCCACCCCCGCGTCCTCGCCGCGATGGATGCGCCGGAACGGCTCGTCGCCTTCGAGCTGACGCTCGACGCCATCCCCCTCCCGCGCCGCAAGGGGACGACGAAGCCCGCCTACGCCGCCTCCGACCTGCAGCCGGTGCGGCGCGACTTCGCCTTCCTCGTCGACGAGGCGGTGGACGCGCGCACGCTGGTGAAGGCTGCCCGCGGCGCGGCGAAGGCGCTGGTGACGGACGTCGCCGTGTTCGACGTCTATCGCGGGCCGGGCGTGCCGGAGGGGCAGAAGTCGATCGCCGTCGAGGCGACGCTGCAGCCGACCGAGCGGACGATGACCGACAAGGAGATCGACGAGGTCTCGGCGCAGATCGTGGCCGCCGTCGGCAAGGCGACGGGCGCGACGCTTCGCGGCTGAGCCGGTGCGGGCGCGCGTCCCCGCCGGACCCCTCGTGACCCTTTCACGCGGCGCCTGAACCGAGTGTCGTGCCTCTCCCGCACCGCGCGAGCCTTGTTCGAGGGCGGCGCGGCGCCGCCGGGTCCGGAGCACGAGGGGCGGCTCGGCGCCGCCCCTTCCTTGCGGGGGGCAGCAGGCGCGGCTACGTAGCCCCCGTACACCACAAAGGCTTGCCGATGGGTTCGATCATCCAGCTTATCCTCTACGTGATCCAGCTCTACACCTGGATCGTGATCGCCTCGGCGATCTTCTCGTGGCTCTACGCCTTCAACGTGGTGAACCCGCGCAACCAGTTCGTCGGCATGATCGGCTCCACGCTCTACAAGCTGACCGAGCCTGCGCTGCGCCCAATCCGGCGCATCCTGCCGGACCTCGGCGGCCTCGACCTTTCGCCGATCGTGCTCCTGATCGGCCTCTGGTTCCTGCAGGTGCTGATCGTCAACAACGCCGGCGCGCTGCTCTACTAGCCCGAAACGAAGAGAGCGGGCCGAAGCCCGCTCCCCTCCTCCCCAGACCCAGGCCGTTCCCGGCTCTCTGCCGTCTCTCACGCCCCCGCAACTACGCGGCGGTCTCCCGTCGGGCTGCTGCCTGGCGGCCCTGACACTCGGCGCGGCCTACTCGGCCGCCATGGCGAACGTCACCTCGTCCGCCTGCCGCAGCTGCTCCATGAGCGTCGCCCACTTCGCAAGCGCCGCCGCACGGTTCGCCTCCTTGATCGGCCCGAACCCCTTCACCGCCGAGGGGATGCGGGCGATCTCGACGAGGAGGCCATAGGGTGCCTCCCCGACCTTCTCCGTCAAGAGGGCGACATCGCTGAAGGCCATCGCAACCATCTCCCGCTCGTGCCGCCGCTCCTCCGAGCGGCCGAACGGGTCGGCCCACGTGCCGCGCAGCCGCTTCATCCGCGCGAGCTGGCGAAAGGCGGTGAAGATCCATGGCCCGAACGCACGCTTCTTCGGCCGCCCCGTTGCGGGGTCGATCGGCGAGATCATCGGCGGGGCGAGCATCACGCGCACCCGCTTCGGATCCTCGAACTCGGCCTTGAGCTTCGCGACGTAGGCGGGGTCCGAGTACAGGCGGGCGACCTCGTACTCGTCCTTGTAGGCCATCGCCTTGTAGAGGCTCTCGGCCGCCGCGCGGGTCAGGCGGAGGCCCTTCTGACCGCGCTCGGCGTCGGCAACCTTGAGCCGCTCCACCGCCGCCGTGAATCGGGCCGCGTAGGCCGCGTCCTGGTAGCGGGTGAGCTCGTCGGCGAGGAAGGCGATGCGCTCATCGAGCCCCATCTCCTTCACCGTCGCACGCTCGCCGACGGCGCCGAGGATCGACTCGGGATTCGCGGCGAGCACCCGGCCGGCGCGGAAGGCCGCGATGTTGAGCTTCACCGCCGCACCATTGAGCGTGATCGCCCGCTCGATCGCCTCCGCCGTGAGCGGCAGGCCGCCGGCCTGCCAGGCGACGCCGACGAGCATCATGTTCATGAAGATCTGGTCGCCGAAGAGCTGCTCGGCGACATACGCCGTGTCCGCCGCGACGAACCGCTTCGACGCCTCCTTCAGGGTGCGCGTCATCCGCGCCTCGTCGAAGGAGAGGACGCGCTTCATGACGAACTCGGCCGTCGGCTGCACCTTCGTGTTCGCGATCGCGAGCGTCCGGTCCGGAGCGGTCATTGCGAGCGAGTCGGCGTTGCAGGCGACGAGCATGTCGGAGGCGATGAGGGTGTCCATCGAGGCCGCCGGAACGCGCGGGCCCTCGATGGCCATGCCGGCCGGCGCGAAGCGGACGTGGCTCGTCACCGGGCCGTTCTTCTGGGCGAGGCCGGTCATGTCGAGCGTCGAGCAGGTGATGCCGTCGATGTGCCCCGCCATGGCGAGGACGGCGCCGACGGTCGTGACGCCGAAGCCGCCGATGCCGGTGATGAGGACGTTGTGCATCCCCGTCAGCGCCGGCGCCGCGGGGGCGGGGAGCGCCGCGACGAGCGCCTCGATGTCGAGCGACACCGTGTCGACCTTCTTCAGCGCCGCGCCGTCCACCCACGCGAAGGAGGGGCAGAACCCCTTCACGCAGGAATAGTCCTTGTTGCAGGTGGACTGGTTGATGACGCGCTTGGTGCCGAAGTCCGTCGGCAGCGGCTCCACCGAGATGCAGTTCGACTGGACGGAGCAGTCGCCGCAATCCTCGCAGACGCGGTCGTTGATGAAGAGGCGGACGTCCGGGTCGTCGTACTCGCCCTTCTTGCGGCGGCGCCGCTTCTCGGCGGCGCAGGTCTGGTCGTAGACGATCGCGGAGACGCCCTCGTACTGCGCGAACTCGCGCTCGAGCGGCATCAGCTCGTCGCGGTGGAGGAGCGGCGTGCCGTGGCCGAGGTCGTGGGCGGTATAGAGCTCCGGCCGCTCGGAAACGAGCGCAACCTTGCCGACGCCCTCCGCGTGGAGCTGGCGGACGATGTCGACCGGGCTCAAGGGCCCGTCGTGCGGCTGGCCGCCGGTCATCGCGACGGCGTCGTTGTAGAGGATCTTGTAGGTGATCGGCACCTTCGAGGAGACCGCCTGCCGGATCGCGAGGATCCCGGAGTGGTAGTAGGTGCCGTCGCCAATGTTGACGAAGACGTGGCGGTCGCGGCTGAACGGCTGCTGGCCGACCCAGGGCACGCCCTCGCCACCCATCGCGATGGTGCCGTCGGTGGTGTTGCCGTTGATCTCCGTCATCGCGTGGCAGCCGATGCCGGGCATCGCGCGCGAGCCCTCGGGCACCTTGGTCGAGGTGGAGTGCGGGCAGCCGGAGCAGAAGTAGGCCGTCCGCTGCCCGCCTTCCGCATGGCCGGCGGCCCAGGCGGCGCGCTCGACCATGCGCATGGCGACGGTCCGCATGTGGTCGTCCGCTTCCGCGCCGGGGATGACCGAGAGGAGCGCCTGGACGAGATCCTGCGGGCGGAGCTCCAGCACGTCCTGCAGGAAGACCTCGCCGTCCGGCCGCCGTTTGCCCCAGATCTGAGGCCGCTGGCCGTCGGGGAGGCCGTAGAGCGCGTCCTTGATCTGCGCCTCGAGGAACGGCCGCTTGTGCTCGACGACGACGAGCTTCTCCTTGCCACGCGCGAAGCGGACGAGGCCGTCGGTCTCGAGCGGCCACGGCATCGCGACCTTGTAGACGGCGATCCCCATCGCCCTCGCCCGCGCCTCGTCGATGCCGAGGAGGGACAGCGACTGCATGAGGTCGCGGTAGGCCTTGCCCGTCGCGACGAAGCCGATGCGCGACCGCTCCGCACCGAAGGCGAGGCGGTCGAGCCGGTTCGCCTTCACGTACGCCTTCACGGCCGGAAGGCGCACGTCGCGCAGGAGCCGCTCCGTCTCGAGGCGGTTGCCGAGGAGGAGCTGGCGGTTGATGTCGTGCTCGCGCCGCGGGTCGGACCGCTCGGGGAACACGAACGAGAGGCGGTCGCGGTCGACGGAGACGAGGCCGGACGCGTCCATCGTGTCGGCGACGCAGATGATCCCCGTCCAGTTGCCGGCGTAGCGGGACAGCGCGATGCCGTGGAGGCCGTAGTCGAGCACCTCCTGCAGGTCGCACGGGTTGAAGAACGGCATCTCGAAGTGGAGGAGCGCGAACTCGGACTGCGCGGGGAGGATGGACGACTTCGCGAGAAGGTCGTCGCCGCACAGCGCCAGCGCGCCGCCGTACTTCGACGTGCCGGAGGCGGTCGCCTGCTTCAGCACGTCGCCGGCGCGGTCGACGCCCGGCGCCTTGCCGTACCAGATGCCGACGACGCCGTCGTAGTCGGAGCCCTTGCCCTGGAGGCCGAGCTTCTGGGTACCCCATACGGCGGTCGCGCCGAGTTCCTCGTTCACGCCGGGCTTGAAGTGGATGTCGAGGGGGTCGAGGCGCTTCTTGTTGCGCATCAGCTCCTGGTCGACGCCGCCGAGGGGCGAGCCTCGGTAGCCAGAGAAGAAGGTCCCGGTCTTCAGCCCCGCCGCCCTGTCCATCGCCATCTGGTCGATGGCGACGCGGATCAGCGCCTGTATCCCGGTCATGTAGACGCGCCCGCGATCGAGCTCGTACCTGTCGGACAGCTTCACGTCGCGCGTCATCGGCCCCTCCCCAAGGCAGTCGACCCTGGCTCATCATTTATGCTCCCGCCGGGGGAGTTTCTGTGCTTTTTTGGATCGACCGACGCGGCGACGAGGAAAATTCAACTCAATGGCGGCCAATCCTGAGCCCATCCTTCTCGACGCCACCGACCGGCGGATCCTCAGGGCGATGCAGCGCGACGCCTCACGCTCCGTCGGTGATATTGCCTCGGAAGTCGGGCTCAGCCAAACGCCCTGCTGGCGGCGCATCCGCCGGCTGAAGGACGCCGGCGTGATCGAGGGCATCGTCGCCACGGTGAATCGTGAGGCGGTGGGGCTCGGCTTCGTGTCCTACGCTTTCGTGAAGCTCGCGCTCCCCTCGCGGGAGAACATGCTGCGGTTCGACACCATGGTCGCGCGCTGGCCCGAGGTGATCGCCTGCGAGCGCGTGACGGGGGCGGTCGACTACCTCATCAAGGTCGTCGCCGCCGACATCAAGGATTACGACCACTTCCTGCGCCACAAGCTCCTCGACAGCGACCTCGTCTCCGATGTCCAGTCCCGCATCGTCGTCTCGACGGTGAAGGAGACGACGTCGCTGCCGATCGGCGACGACTGAGCGGCTGAGAGCCGGCTAAAGCGGCGCCTCGCCAACCTGCGGAGCATAGGTGCCGATGCTCCAGAGGTTCCCCTCCCTGTCCCGGCACAGGAACTCTCGGCTGCCATAGCTCGTGTCCTCCACAGGACGGACGACCGTGGCGCCGCTCGCCGCGACACGGGCGTGCACGGCGTCCGCGTCGGGAACGGCGAGGTAGAGCGAATCCGTCCGCCGCCCGTCCGCCGGGCCGCGCAACGCCTCGTAGGCATCGTCCCGCGCCGCGCCGAGCATCAGGATCGAGCCGCCGACCGAGAGCTCGGCATGGATGATCGTGTCGCCGTCGCGGTAGACGACGCGCTCGGTGAAGCCGAGGACGTCGACGAGCCAGCGGATCGCCGCTTCGGGGTCGCTGTAGCGCAGCGTCGGGTAAAGCCGGGTCGTGGTGTCGGGCATGTGTGCCTCCCTTTCTGCGTCTGCACGCTAGCGGCCGCTCTCGGAGAGGTATTGAAGGAATGTCAGCCGGCGTCGGCCAGCCACGGCCCCGCAGCGACGCGCCGTGCCCACTGTGTCGGCGGCTCGCCGGCAAGTTCGGCGAACTCGCGGACGAGGTGGGCCTGGTCGGCATAGCCGGCCGTTGCGGCGACGTCCGCCCAGGGGGCCCCGGCGAGCGCAAGGCGGCAGGCGTGGCCGTAGCGCAGCATCCGGGCGAGCGTCTTCGGGGCGACGCCGAGCTCGGCCCGGACGCGCGACGACAGCAGCGTGCGGCTGACGCCGAGATCCGTGGCGATCCTGTCGATCCGCACGCGCCCTCCGGAGCGCGAGAGGCGATCCCAGGCGTATCGCGTGGTGGCGGACGGCGGCGGCCCGAGGCGGTCGGCGATGAACCGGGCGAGGATCTCCGCCCGGGCTGCCTCCGGCGCGTTGCCACATGCCTCGACCAGCGCGCGGCCGGCGCGGCCGAAGAGATCCTCCACCGGCACCATCGCACCAGCGAGAGCCGACGTCGCGCCGCCGTAGAGCCGGAAGGCGGCAAGCGGATGGAGGTCTGCCTGCACGCACTCCGCGCCACCGTCGGAGCGGATGTGGACGGGCCCCGGCCAGAGCCCAGCCGAAAACGAGGGCTGCCGGTCGGGCGCTGCCGGGTCGCGGCCGAACGCGATCGCGAACGGCGTGCCGAGGCTGACGATCAGCGGGATGCGGAGCGGCACCGTCTCGCGCATCTCGCTCCCGGTCCCGCGCTCGCTGTAGGTGGTGAGCGCGAGGACAGCGCCCGCGAGTTCGGCCGGTGGCGCGTGGCGACGCAGGGCAAAGGGCGGCTCGGCACCGGCTTCGTCGTGCCGATCGTCGGCACGGGATGATGATCTCGTCACTCGGGCGGCCTCCCTGCCGAACCCGGAGGCTCCGCCGGTTCTCGCGCGATGGCAAGGCGGCCCGCGTTCGTCCGCGGGCGACAAACGCTAACGAAACCTTAACCGCGGTTGGAGAAGGTGAAGGACCGGCGCATACTCGTGCGCGAATCGTGATTGGCGGGGCGATGGCGGCGACGACGCTGTTCGGAGCGGACGAGGAAGCCGAGACCGGACCGGCGCCCCATCGGGGAGCCGCCGCGCGACCGCGCGGCGTCGTACCGGTGTCCGCTCCGCGCCGTGAGCCCGACGCGCGCCCGACCAGCCCTGAGCCGGCAGAAGCCGAGCCACGACCCGCGGCGGACGACGCGCGGGCGTGGGCGCCAGAGCGTGAGGATCGTGCGCCGAAGAACCTCTCGGGCCACGTCCGCCTCCTCGCCAACCCTGGCTACGGCCAGCTCCTCGCCCGCGAGCCGCTGCTGAGGCGGGCAATCCCGTTCCTCACCGTCATCTTCATCCTCGTGATCGGCGCCTACCGGATTGCGATCGCGGTCGACCATCGCGCCACGGTGGAGGTCGACGCCAGGGAAAGCCTCACCCTCATCGCCGGCGCCCTCTCCGCCGAGATCGGCCGGCGCGCGGGCGACCTGCCGCTGGAGGCGCTCTTCGCCGAGGCGCTCACCACGGAGGCGACGGCGCGCGGCCGGCAGGTGGCGCTGATCGAGGCCGACCGCATCGTGACGACGAGCCCGTTCCGGCCCGACCTCGCCGACGCCTCGCCGACCGCGCTTCTCGGCGCCAACCAGCCGCTGACGACCTTCGGCCGTCGCGCGGGGGTGATGGAGATCACAGAGGGCGGCGCGGCGCTCTACGCCACCGTGCACCACATCGAGGGTGCGGACGCGATGATCGCCGTCACGCAGCCGGTCGCCGCCGTTCTCGCCGGCTGGCGGGAGGAGCTCGCCACCAACGCCGTCCTCTTCATGTGCACGGCGGGCGTCATCATCGTGATCGTCTACGCCTTCTACGCGCAGGCCGCCCGCGCCCGCACCGCCGACGAGATCTACACCGCCACCCGAACCCGCATCGACACGGCCCTCACGCGTGGCCGCTGCGGCCTGTTCGACTGGGACGTCGCCCGCGGGCGCATGTACTGGACGCACTCGATGTTCGAGGTGCTCGGCATGGCGCCCCGCGACGAGCTGATGGGGTTCCGCGAGGTCTCCTCGCTGGTCCACCCGGATGACGGCGACCTCTACGACATCGCCGACCGGCAGCTCCGCTCCGGCGAGCCGGTGCTCGACCGCACGCTGCGCATGCGCCACGCCGACGGCCGCTGGATCTGGCTGCGCATCCGCGCCGAGCTGACGACCGACGGCGAGGAGGGCCGGCCGCACCTCATCGGCGTCGCGCTCGACATCACCGAGCAGAAGCGCCTCGCCGAGCAGTCCGCCACCGCCGACATGCGGCTGCGTGATGCCATCGAGACCGTGTCGGAGGCGTTCGTGCTCTGGGACGCGCAGAACCGGCTCGTCATGTGCAACACCAAGTACCAGCAGATGCACAACCTGCCGGACGACGCGGTGAAGCCGGGGACGCCCTACCACGTTGTCATCGACGCCGCCCGCCAGCCGGTCGTCTCCTCCCACCTCATCGCGAAGTCCGACGGGCCGGACGAGGAGCGGTCCTACGAGGCCGAGCTCGCCGGCGGGCGATGGCTCCAGATCAACGAGCGGCGCACCAAGGACGGCGGCTTCGTCTCGGTCGGGACCGACATCACGACGCTGAAGACGCACGAGGAGCGCCTCATGGTGTCGGAGAAGTCGCTGAAGGCGAACGTCGTCGAGCTGAAGCGCGCGCAGCGGATCGCCGAGAACCAGGCCCGCCAGCTCGCGGACCTCGCCGAGAAGTATGCTGAGGAGAAGACGCGGGCCGAGGACGCCAACCGCGCCAAGTCCGAGTTCCTCGCCAACATCTCCCACGAGCTCCGGACGCCGCTCAACGCGATCATCGGCTTCTCGGAGATCATGAAGTCGTCGATGTTCGGCCCGCTCGGCGCGCCGAAGTACGACGAGTACTGCCGCGACATCCACCACTCGGGGACGTATCTCCTCGGCGTCATCAACGACATTCTCGACATGAGCCGCATCGAGGCGGGCCAGGTGGACCTCTCGGTCGAGACGGTGGACCTGACGGAGCTCTTCTCGGAGGCGACGCGGATCATGACGCCGATCGCGGCCGAGAAGAACATCACGCTGGCCTCGGCGATCGCGGACGGGATGCCGATCCAGGTCGATCGCCGCGCGATGAAGCAGATCCTCCTCAACCTCATGTCCAACGCGGTGAAGTTCACCGCCAACGACGGCTGCGTGACCACCCGCGCCCGCATCGAGCGCGACGCTGTGGTGGTCTCGGTGGAGGACAACGGCATCGGCATCCCGAAGCGCGAACTCGACCGCCTCGGCCAGCCCTTCGTGCAGGTGGAGAACCAGTTCACGAAGACGCACCAGGGTTCTGGCCTTGGCCTCGCGATCGCCCGCTCGCTGACCGAGCTCCACCACGGCAAGATGGAGATCCAGTCCGAGGTCGGCGTCGGGACGACGGTCACTGTGCGGCTCCCGCGCGAGGGGGATGCGCGGGCGGCGGCCTGACGCGGCTTCTTCGCGGGGGCAAAGGGGGGCGTTTCGTGGGGCTTGGTCTATCACTTGCGTCCGATCTCGGGCGCAAAAGCTTCTCTGACGTCGCCCGCTTGGCACGGTCAGAACTCCGCCTTCCGGCGCCGCTCGATGCGTTCGCGACCTTCGAGGAAGGGCGAGACGTCATCTATGCGTCGCTGTTCCCGAACGAAGAGCCGGTTGCCGTCATGATCGAAGGCCGGCGCCTCCTCGTCGAGGCGCGCACGTCCGGGCTGGGCCCCGGCTATCATGCCACGCTCGTCGACTGTCTGGATCGGATGGCGCTGCTAGGCGGGCTAGAGTGGCGGGAAACTGAAGACGCGAGTGACGAGACGGGCTACTTCGCCACGCGTGACCCCGCACTTTTGCAGGCGGAGCACGCGACGTTCCTTGCCGCCCTGCAGGAGAGAGTGGTCGAGATCAGCGCGGACGCACCGTCCGGCCGCAATATTCAGATCAATCTCGATCTCTCCCGGTTCAGCCTCGGACCCGAGGCCGACGTTCACACCCAACGTGGGCCGAGAACCCGGGACGAGTTCGCGGGCGACTCGCCCGAGGCCCATTTTCCCTGGTGGACCCTCGGACTTGGTGCTCCGGCAGCGGCTTCGCTGATCGAGACGCTGCTCTGGACCGAGTTCAAGTGGCGAGCGCCGCTCGACGATCGCGACGACGTCGTGGCCGCAGCACTCCTGCGTCTGGCGGACATCGCTGGCGACCTCGCCCCTCCGGCCATGGCGCGGGTTCGTCTGTTCCTCGGGAGCGATGCCGAAGCGCTCGGGGTCGACGCCCTTCCGCCGTTGAGCGATCCGCCCATGATCGGATACGCGCGATGGCCGGCCCGACTGCAGTTCGACCGAGGGTGGTCAGCCGTACTGCCCGGCCACATGTCGGCCTTAAGCAGCGATGGCGGCAAGCGTAGAGGTTGGTCCGCGGAGTGGGGCAGCTGCGGCGTTACCGTTTACGAGGGACTTGCGAATGACCCTGATCCCCCACCCGCCATCGACGAAATGATGCCGACGGACAACCGGCGGCGGGACGACGATGTCGTTCTCGGCTGGAGCGAAGCCGGCAGCGGACCTCTCGCGCGTTCGGGAAAAATCATCGCATACGCGCCGGGTACACTGCTTCTTCTGTCGCTCAGCATGGACGAGGATAGACGAGGCTGGACCGAGGAGGTCGCC
>JAESGF010000228.1_pt1 | contig 29779 bp, 30 predicted proteins | sample 9269621 | NCBI WGS metagenome assembly JAESGF01 (sample SAMN14515066, study PRJNA621663) | algae metagenome | isolation source: Tolypothrix carrinoi HA7290-LM1 and co-occurring heterotrophs from dry rock... | place: USA: Makauwahi cave, Kauai, Hawaii | collected 2011-01-06
ATCCACGAGGTCCGCGGTGTCGAGCCCGTCTGGCTCGAGCGGATGGCCGACTACAACCGCGAGCTCCTCGACCTCTGGGGCGGTCCGGCGCGAGCGCAGACGATCCCCCTCGACGAGCCTGCCGTGCTGTCGAGGGTGACGGATCGAACGGGCTGGGAGAGCAACCGCTACTACACCGAGTGGGGACGGCCGCAGGGTCTCATCGACGTCATGGCGCTGCCGCTCGCCCGGAACGCCGAATGGGTGGGCACGATCGGCATGGGCCGCCATGAGACCGCCGGCGAGATCGGCGCGGCGGAGGTCACGCTCGCCCGCCTGCTCCTCCCCCACCTGCAGCGGTCCGTGGAGATCTCGCGCCTCCTCGAGCTGCAGACCGTTGCCGCGCAGACGTTCCGGGCGACGCTCGACACGCTCACGGTCGGCGTCGTCCTCGTCGATGCGGAGCTGCACATCCTCCACACCAACAAGGCCGCGGATGCCATGCTGTCGACGGGCGACCCCGTCCGCGTAATGGCGGGCCGGCTTGGGGCGCGGGCGCCCATGGCGTCGGCCGCGCTCGCCGAGGCTGTCCGCCAGGCGGGCGAGAGCGAGGCCGCGCTCGGCCGCCGCGGCTTCGGCATCCCCGTCCCCCAAGCCGACAGGACGCCCTGCCTCCTCCAAGTCCTGCCGCTCCAGGCGGGGGCGCTCCGCTCGACGTTGTTCGACGCCGGTGCGGCCGCCGCGGTGTTCATCGCCTCACCGGCCGCGCCGGTTGCGAGCCCGGCCGTGGCGCTCGCGGCGATGTTCGACCTCACGGCGGCAGAGAGCCGCGTCCTCGCGAGCATCGCCGCCGGCCGCTCGGTGCAGGAGACCGCCGCGGCAATGGACGTCGCGACGAGCACGGTGAAGACGCACCTCCTGCGCGTCTTCACCAAGACCGGGACACGGCGGCAGGCGGACCTCGTCCGCCTGTTCACCTCGCTCGCCCTCCCGGTCTGATCCGGTCCAGGGCGGCGCGGTGCGCAGCGGCAAGTCACGATGACGGCGATATCCTCCCAGCCTCGAAGGCCGGCCGTGCACGCGCTCCTGTGCTGGGAACTCGGCGCGAACCGGGGCCACGTCGTCGCTCTCGGCGCCATTGCACGCGAGCTACTGGCGCGGGGCGACCGTGTGACCTTCGCGGTGCAGCGCCTCGACGCGCTCCGAGCCTTGCGGCCGCTTGCGCCGGAGGTCGCCGTCCTCCAGGCGCCCGTCTGGCCCGGGCTGTTGAGCACGGGCGGCCAGAGGACGCGCGTCCAGACCGCATCGTTCGGCGACATCCTCGCCGGCCTTGGGCTGCGCGATTCCGGCGTCGTGGAATTCCTGCTGCGCGGGTGGGATGGCCTTCTCGCCGCGGTGAAGCCCGACGTCGTGGTTGCCAACTTCGCGCCGATGGCACAGCTCGCCGCGCGCGGCCGCGTGCCGGTCCTTGCGGCGGGCAATGGTTTCTCCCTCCCGCCGTGCGAGCTCGACAGCTTTCCGCGCCTCATCGACAGCGAGCGGAGCTACGGCGAGGAGCACCTCCTCCAGGCCGTGAACCTCGGGCTGGCGCGCTCCGGCCGTCCCGCCCTCGGCCGGCTGCCGCAGCTCGTGGCGGCGGACGTGAGGGCGCCGCACGTCCTCGGCATCTTCGACCCCTACCGCGCGTCTCGCAACGAGACGCGCCGCCCGCCGATCCTCCCCGCGTGGACACAGGCCCGCGCGGGATCGGGCGACGAGGTGTTCGCCTACTTCTCCGACACGATGTCCCGGCCGGAGCGGCTCTACGATGCGCTCGCCCGCCTCGCGCGCCCGGTGCGCCTGCACATCCCGAACCTTGCGCCCGACGTCGCGGCGCGGCTCGCGGGCGGCGGCGTCATCGTCGAGCCGCGCCCGCTGGCCATCGCTTCCATCGCGGAGAAGAGCCGCCTCGTCGTCTCGCACGGCGGGCTCGGCTTCGTGTCGATGACGCTGGCGGCCGGCCTGCCGCAGCTCATCCTCGCCCCCGATCTCGAGAAGTCGCTGATCGGCCGCGCGGTGCAGGCCCTCGGGGTCGGTCGGCTCCTCGACTGGCGCGCGGCACAGGCGGAGCGGATTGCAGCAGCGGCGGAGGACCTTGCAGCGGACGAAGCCACGCGACGACGCGCAAGCGCGCTCGCCGACGACCTCGCCCCGGAACTCGTCGCCGGCAGCGCAGCCTGGTTCGCCGACGAGGCCGTCAGGCTCGGCACGCTGTAGGGCGTCGCCGCCTCCGCGGCCGTGGCTGCGCGCGCCGGATCACCGCGGAAGGGGCACCGTCATTCCCACTCGATCGTCCCCGGCGGCTTCGACGTCACGTCGTAGACCACCCGATTCACCCCTCGAACCTCGTTGACGATGCGGCCCGCAACCCGTGCGAGGAACGAGGGCTCGAAGGGGTAGACGTCCGCCGTCATCCCGTCGGTCGAGGTGACGGCGCGGAGGGCCAGCACCTGCTCGTAGGTGCGCGCGTCGCCCATCACGCCGACCGTGTGGACCGGGAGAAGGACAGCGAAGGCCTGCCAGATGCGGTCGTAGAGGCCGGCGGCGCGGATCTCCTCGATGTAGATCGCATCGGCGCGGCGCAGCACCGCGAGCCCCTCCCGCGTGATGGGGCCGGGGTGGCGGATCGCGAGGCCCGGCCCCGGAAACGGGTGACGGCCGACGAGGGTCTCGGGCAGGCCGAGCTCGCGCCCCAGCGCACGCACCTCGTCCTTGAAGAGGAGACGGAGGGGCTCGACCAGCTTCAGCCCCATCCGCTCCGGCAGGCCACCCACATTGTGGTGGCTCTTGATGGTGACGGACGGCCCGCCCGTCGCCGACACACTCTCGATCACGTCCGGGTAGAGCGTGCCCTGCGCGAGGAAGTCGCCGCGGACGGCCTTCGCCTCGCGCTCGAACACCTCGACGAAGAGGCGCCCGATGGTCTTGCGCTTCGCCTCTGGGTCCGAAACGCCGGCGAGCGCGTCAAGGAAGAGGTCGGCTGCGTCGACCTTGTTGAAGACGACGTCGTTGCGACCCGCGAACATCGCCTCCACCTCCGCCGCCTCGTTCTGCCTGAGGAGGCCATGGTCGACGAAGATGCAGGTGAGCCTGTCGCCGATCGCCTCGGCGAGAAGGACGGCGGTGACGGTGGAATCGACCCCGCCGGAGAGGCCGCAGATGACGCGGCCATCGCCGACCTCGGCGCGGATGCGGGCGATCGCCTCGTCGCGGAAGGTTGCCATCGTCCAGTCGCCCCGTGCGCCGGCGATCCGGCGCACGAAGGTCTCGATGAGGCGCGCCCCATCCGGCGTGTGGACCACCTCCGGGTGGAACATGAGGCCGTAGGCGCGCCGCTCCTCATTGGCGATCACGGCGAACGGCGCGCCGGGGGAGCGGGCGACGACGCGGAATCCCGGCGCGGGCTCCACCACGCGGTCGCCATGGCTCATCCATACGGTATGCCGCTCGCCCGGCGACCAGACGCCCTCGATGAGCGGCGACGGCTCGACCACCTCGACCTCGGCGCGGCCGAACTCGCGATGGTCCGCCGCCTCGGCGCGCCCGCCCATCTGCACCGTCATCGTCATCTGCCCGTAGCAGATGCCGAGGAGCGGTACGCCCGCCTCGATCAGCGACTGCGGTGCCCGCGGGCTCCCCTCCGCATGGGTGGACGCCGGGCCGCCGGAGAAGATGATCCCCTTCGGCCGGTGCTCGCGAAACGCCCGCTCGGCATCGGAGAACGGGGCGATGACGCTGAAGACCCCCGCCTCCCGAACGCGGCGGGCGATGAGCTGCGTCACCTGGCTGCCGAAGTCGACGATGAGGATGGTGTCGTGGGTTGGCTCGGTCATCGCGTCCCTGATACGGCCGGCGTCGATCATCGGGCCTGATGCCACACGGCGGGCCGTGCGGCGAGGCCTCCGCCGCTCAGCTCTGCCCCGCGCTCCGCGGCTGGTACGGCGCGTCCTCCCGCCAGCGCTGCATCATATCGACGAAGTCTTTCGGAAGCTCGGGCGGCAGGTCGATCTGGAGCGTCACGAGGAGGTCGCCCTTCGCACCCGACTTCCCCGGCAGCCCGAGCCCGCGCAGCCGCAGCGTCTTGCCGCCGGACGAGCCGGGCGGGACGGTGATGTTGACCGAGCCCGACAGCGTCGGCGCGCGCACCTTGGCGCCAAGCGCGGCGTCGTAGAGCGTGATCGGCAGGTCGAGACGCAGGTTCGCCCCCTCGCGGGTGAACACGGCGTGGGAGGCGATCCGGAGCGTCAGGATGGCGTCACCCGGCTGGCCGCCCGTCGGGCTCTCGTGGCCAAGTCCGCGCAGGCGGATCTGCTGGTCGGGCTCCGCACCGGCGGGAAGCTTCACGTCCACTGTCCGCCCGGTGGGCAGCGAGACGCGCAGCTTCTCGTCACTCGCCAGATCCTCCAGCGAGACGGTGACGACCACCTCGAGATCCTGCCCGCGCTCCGGCGCCGCGCCCGCGCCCGCCGTTCCGAAGCCCGCGCCGGCGTTGAAGCCGCCGCGCCGCTCGCCACGCGTGCCGCTCATGAACTCGCGCAGGATTTCGTCGACGCCGCCCTCGCCATCGGTGGAGAAGCGGAAGGTGCGCGAGTTCCCTCCCGCGCCGCCACCGCCGGCCTGGCCGCGCGCACCGCCGAAGCCGCCGAACCCGCCGAAGCCGCCGAACGGGTCCGCCCCGCCCTGGCCGAAGCCGGACGTGGTGAAGCGCGGCTGGCCGGCCGCGTCGATCTCGCCCGCGTCGAACTTCTTGCGCTTCTCCTTGTCGCCGACGATCTCGTAGGCCTGGTTGACCTCCGAGAAGCGCTCCTCGGCCTTCGGGTCGTCCTTGTTGGTGTCCGGATGATAGCGTTTCGCGAGCCGTCGGAAGGCGGACTTGATCTCGCTTTCCGAAGCGGTCTTCGATACGCCGAGGACGGTGTATGGATCGCGCGCCATCCTTGTCCAATCTCTAGGGGGCCGGCCCCACGCTGGCAGCCGTGCCCGTCTCAACGTCCATGATGCAGACAGCCTTATCTAGTGTGAGCCTCGCATGAGCGCGAGCCTGAGCGACGCCGCGCTTGCCGCCGGCGACATCCCCGACCCGTTCGCCCTGTTCGAGGCTTGGCTCGGCGAGGCGGCGGCGACAGAGCCGAACGACCCGAACGCGATGGCGCTCGCCACCGCCGATGCGGACGGGCTGCCGGACGTGCGCATGGTTCTCCTCAAGGGCCACGACCGTCGCGGCTTCGTCTTCTATACCAATCTTCAGAGCGCAAAGGGGGAAGAGCTCGCCGCCAATCCGCAGGCGGCGATCCTCTTCCACTGGAAGACGCTCCGCCGGCAGGTTCGGGTGCGCGGCGCCGTCTCCCCGGTGACGCCGGAGGAGGCGGACGAGTATTTCGCATCGCGGCCGCGGCTGTCGCGGATCGGGGCGTGGGCGTCGGACCAGTCGAGGCCGGCGCGTGACCGGGGCGAGCTCGAGGCGCGCGTCGCGGCGCGGGAGACGGAGTTCCCTGATGCCGTGCCGCGGCCGCCGCACTGGTCGGGCTTCCGCATCGCCCCGCAGCGGATCGAGTTCTGGCAGGACGGCGCCTTCCGCCTCCACGACCGCTTCGTCTACACCCCCGACGGGCACGGCTGGCGCGTGACGCGGCTCTTCCCGTGAGTGAACCCGCGGCCGGGGAACCGGCGGCTGGCGCGACGCCCCGCGCCTCCCGCCGCGTGACGGTGATGCACCGTCTCGAGTACGCCGCCGTCCGCCTCTTCGGCGCACTGTTCCGCCTGTTCCCGCCGGAGGTCGCGTCCGCCACCATGGGCGCTGTCCTCGGGACGGTCATGCCGTTCACGAGCCGCCACCGCCGCGCGCTGGAGCACCTCGCCCTCGCCCTGCCCGACAAGACCGAGGCGGAGCGAAAGCGGATCGCGCGCGCCATGTGGTGGCATTTCGGCCGCGTCTTCGGCGAGGCGTTCGTGATCGATCGCCTCGTCGCGGACCGCAGCCGCGTCGCGTTCCCGCCCGACTTCGAGCGCTTCCGCGAGGTCGGGCGCGAAGGCGCGATCAGCGCCGCCCTCCACCTCGGCAACTGGGAGATCGCCGGGATCCTGCCGCGCGAGGCGGGGCTGCCGCTCGCCGGCGTCTACCAGGCGCTGCACAACCCGCTCGCCGACCGCCACCTCAGGCGGATGCGGGCGGCCGCCTTTCCGGCGGGCCTCTATCCCAAGGGGCCGGACCTCGGGCGGACGCTGATCCGCCTCGCTCGCAGCGGGATCGCCGTCGGCATCGTGTCGGACCTGCGCGAGAAGCGGGGCATCGGCGTCACCTTCTTCGGCGAGCCCGCCTACGCGACGCCGCTGCCGGCGCTCCTCGCCCGCACGGCCCGGCGGCCGATCATCGCGGGCGCCGTAATTCGCACGAAGGGCGTCCGCTTCCGGGCGCTGATGGAGGTGATCGACGTGCCGGTGACGGACGACCGGGACCACGACGTTGCCGTCGCGACGCAGGCGCTGCACGACGTCTTCGAGCGCTGGATCCGCCTCGCGCCCGAGCAGTGGCTGTGGACACACCGCAAGTGGGCGCGCTCTGCGGCGCGCCCGCTGGTGGTTGGCGCGCGGCGGCGGGACAGACATCCCAGCGCTTCCGCGTCGCGTGAAACGATGAACGCCAGTGGAAGGACCAGCACACCATGAGGTTGCTAGCGCTTCAGCACTCGCGCGATTGTTCCACGTCTGGTATTCATGTTATCGCAACGTTTTACCGGTGTGAGGCTTGCGCGTTGCTCACACGGGAAGTAGGCGTTGGGGGATGGGGCGAGGCTTGCGCGGGGCTTGGTGCCGCGCTGAACCTGACCGGGGCGAACGGCATTGTCCGCACGAAACCGACGTGCCGCAGCGTTCGAAAGACCTTCGCGGTCAGGCACCCGCCAGCGCGACGATGGAACGGCCGGTTTCGCGTGCGTCTTGTGTACCGGTCGTGGACGACCGTTTGTGGGCAGTGCCGATGAATAAGATAAGGACTGCGAAGTTTCAGCTTGGGCAAGTTGTGCGCCATCGGATCTTCAGCTTCCGTGGCGTGATCTTCGATGTCGACCCGACCTTTTCCAACACGGAAGAGTGGTGGGAAGCTATTCCCGAGGATATCCGCCCGCGGCGCGATCAGCCGTTTTACCATCTCTTCGCCGAAAACGACGAGACGGAGTACATCGCCTACGTGTCCGAGCAGAACCTCCTGCCGGACGACACGGGCGAGCCGGTCCGCCACCCGCAGGTGAGCGACATGTTCGACCGGCGTGACGGCGCGTACTGCGCCCGCAGCACCCACTTCCACTGAGACACCCGCAGGCCGGTATCCGCCGGCTCGTGGCTGCCTGCATCCGGCTGGCCGCCGACCTCCCTCGCCCCTGTTCCCGGCGCGATGACTGCGCCTCGGTCGGCTTTCCTCACCTCAAGCGCCGAGACGCTCGTGATGCGCCGAGCGCCCCGAGTTCCCGTACGCCGCGACACCGTGACGCGCAGGCCGGCTGGCGCCGTCGCCTGCTGCCAGCGACGCTGCAGCGACACCCGCCACCGAGCATCAGGCGGGAGCTGTAGGGCCGGAACGGCGGCTCTGTGCCGCCGGAAACCGTGGCGACCATGAAGCCTCGCGGCGGCCCGAAGCTGTCGCCCGGGCCGCGGCGGTCGTTACTGGGAGGCTTCCTCGACTGCTCGGCGCTGCTCGGCGACGAGCCGGGCGCGCGCGGCCTCTGCCCGCTCCTCGAGCTGGCGCTGCAGGTCCTGCTGCCGCTGCGCGATCGTCTCCGGGTTGAGGCCGGCGCCGTCGTAGGCGGCGGTGAAGCCGATCAGCGTCATGTCGAAGCGGACGGCCTTGCCCTGCTGGTTGTACGCCGTCAGCTGCAGCTTGCCGCCAGCCTTCAGGCGGGTGATGAAGCCCGCGTCGATCGCCGCCTCGGCATAGCAGGCGTTCGGGAAGCATATGCTGTACTCGACGCGGGTCGGGTCGCCGCCGTCGATCTGCAGCGCCACGCCGGGCTTGATCACCATGCCGACGGGCACCGACACGAGAAGCGCCTTCCGCGCCTCGCCGGGAGTCTCGCGGATGGCGATGGAGGCGAGGAACTGGCCGGCGTCGGTGCGGAGCTCCTGCGTGATGAGGCAGAGCTCCTTGTTCGCCTGCGGGTCCGTGTTGCAGATCTTCAGCCAGGCGTTGTCCTGCCCCGGCGGCGTCTGCTGCTGCTCCTGAGCGGCGGCGCCTGTCGCGAGCCCCACTCCGGCTGCGAGCGCCACGCCCATCATCGCCCGGCGTGCGTAACTCTTGCGCATGCGTCTCTCCATACTCGTTCGGCGCCTCTGACGGGTCGCTCCCCCGCTACAAGGAACGCTTAGACCGCATGCCTGAAAATGGCTAGAACGCGGTTTATGACGATTTCGAAAATTCGTCGGCCGGCCCACCGAAACGGGAGCCTTATGCCCGCCTTCCGCATCGCCGCCGCCGCCGCCCTCGCCTGGGTTCTCCTCGCCGGATCGGCGCTCGCGGAATTCGGCATCGCCATGCACGGCGATCCGACTCTCAGCCGGCGGCAGGCCCTCCCCTACGCCAACCCCAGCGCGCCGCAGGGTGGCCGAATCACGCTCGGGATCCTCGGCACGTTCGACAACCTGAACCCGATGATCCCGCGCGGCACCCTCGCGCCCGGCATGCGCGACCTCCTCTACGGCAACCTCGTCTACGAGAGCCTCCTCGACCGCAACTTCGCCGAGCCGTTCTCGCTGTACAGTTTTCTAGCGTCCGACGTGTTCGTCCCGGAGGACCGTTCGAGCGTCACCTTCACCATCGGCGAGCTGGCGCGCTTCTCCGACGGCACACCGGTGACGGCCCGCGACGTCGTCTTCTCCTTCGAGCTGCAGCGTGAGAAGGGGCGGCCCAACCAGCGCACCTACTATTCCAAGGTCGAAGCGGTCGAGACGCCGGACGAACGGACGGTGACCTTTCGCTTTCCGAACGCCAATGACCGCGAACTGCCGCTCATCCTCGGCCTGATGCCCATCCTGTCGGCCGCCGCGACCGATCCGGAGAGGTTCGGCGAGACGACGCTGTCGCCGCCCATCGGGAGCGGGCCCTACGTCGTCGCGGAGGTCGACCCCGGCCGCAGCGTCCTCTACCGCAAGAACTCCGACTACTGGGGCCGGGACCTCCCGATCAACCGCGGCCGCTACAACGCAGACGAGATCCGCTTCCGCTTCTACCGGAACGAGACGGCGATGTTCGAGGCCTTCAAGACCGGCGAGATCGACCTCTTCCTCGAGACCGAGCCGCGACGCTGGGCGACCGCCTACGACTTTCCCGCCGTACGGGAGGGCCGTGTTGTCCTCGACGAGATCCCCGTCGCCACGCCGCGCGGGATGTTCGCGTTCGTCTTCAACACCCGCCGCGCAATCTTCGCCGACGTGCGCGTGCGCGAGGCGCTGAACCTCCTGTTCGACTTCGAATGGATGAACCAGAACCTCTTCCTCGGCCGCGTGAAGCGCACGAGGAGCTACTTCGAGGGCTCGGAACTCGCCTCCACGGGACTGCAGCTGAGCGAGACCGAGCGCAATCTTCTCGCGCCCTATCTCAACGTTCTCCTCGCCCCCGTGCTCGCGGGAACCTGGACGCCGCCGGTCTCCGATGGCTCCGGCCGCGACCGCACCGCGATCATGGCGGCGCTCGCGCTCCTGAACCAAGCGGGGTGGCGCGTCGATGGCGGCCGCCTCGTCGACGCCAATGGCCGGCAGTTCTCGTTCGAGATCCTCGTCACCACGGACGACGACGAGCGCCTCGCCCTCGCTCTTCAGCGCTTCATGCGTCCCGTCGGCATCGATGCGCGGATCCGCGCCGTCGACCCGTCGCAATATTACGCGCGGATGATCGACTTCGATTTCGACATGGCGCGCGTGTACTGGCCGTCATCGCTGTCGCCCGGCAACGAGCAGCTGCACCGCTGGTCGATCGGTGCGGCCGACACGCCGGGCTCGCTCAACTATGCCGGGGCGAAGGAACCCGCGATCGACGCCATGATCGCGACGATGCTCGCCGCCACCGACCGCGAGGCGTTCGTCGATTCCGTGCGCGCGCTCGACCGCGTCCTTCTGTCGGGACGGTACGTGATCCCGCTCTACCATACCCCCGCACAGTGGGTCGGCCGGGCAACGCGCATCGGCCGGCCGCAGCAGCAGAGCCTCTCGGGCGCCGAGCTCGAGACATGGTGGGTCGAGGACGGAGGAGACTGATGAGCGCGAACGACAACGGCGAGGGCGAGGCCGCGACGCAGGGCGACGCCGTGACGCCGCTCCGCATCGACGTCGTCTCCGACGTCATGTGCCCGTGGTGCTTCATCGGCAAGCGGCGGCTCGAGAAGGCGCTCGCCGAGACGGCGGACGTCGAGGTCACCGTCGAGTGGCACCCCTTCCAGCTCGACCCGACGCTGCCGCCGGAGGGCAAGGACCGGCAGCAATACCTCGCCGAGAAGTTCGGCGGACCGGAACGGGCGGAGGCGATCTACGACCGCGTGCGCGCGGCGGGGGCGGACGAGGCGATCCCGTTCGCCTTCGAGAGGATCGCGCGCTCGCCCAACACCATCGACGCGCACCGGCTGATCCGCTGGGCCGGCATCGAGGGCGTCCAGGACCGCGTCGTGGAGCGCCTCTTCAGCCTCTACTTCGTGGAGGGCGCCGATCTCACCGACCGTGCGACGCTGGTTGCCGCGGCGGTCGACGGCGGGATGGACGGCGCCGTCGTGGCCCGCCTTCTCGACAGCGACGCCGACCGCGCCGACGTCGAGGCGGACGTCGCGCGTGCGGTCGCGATCGGAGTCCAGGGCGTGCCGACCTTCATCTTCGACGGCCGCTATGCGGTGAGCGGGGCGCAGCCGCCGGAGGTTCTGGCAAGGGCGATCCGCCAGGTCGCCGCCGAGAAGGCCGGCGCGCCCGTGGCCTGAGGGGGGCGGCGCCGTCCTGCCGGCCGGCTCCGCCCTTCACACTCAGGGCGCGCTCAGTCGTCGTCGCCGTCGTCGTCCCCGCCGCCGCGACCGCCGCGGCCCTCTCCACGGCCACCCCGTCCGCCGCGGCCGCCATCATCGTCATCATCATCGTCGTCACGGCCACGGCCCCGGCCCCGGCCACGCGAGCCGCGGTCGTCGTCGTCATCGTCATCCCTCCGCCGCGAGGAGACCGCCCGCTGCGAGGCGCGGCTCGCGCGATCGAACTCGCGCCGGAGCCGCTGGCCGAGCCGCCGACCGGGGAACCAGTCATCATCGTCGGCGAGGGCCGACGAGACCGGCAGAGCCGTCACGAGCGCCGTTCCGGCAGCAAGGGTGGCGAGGCGGCCGAGGAAGAGCCGACGGGAGGGGACCTCCACCGTCTCGTCGTCGTGGCCCATGGGAGTGTCGTGCATGTCTCGTCTCCGCTGTTGGTCACCGGCGCGGCGACACGACCGCCGCGCCTTGCGGAGCCTTCCAACGGGGAACCGGGCTCTTTATTCCCGGCCGGGCGAGAAAAGTCGCCGCCGCCGCTCACGGACGGGCGGAGGACGGGGAGCGCAGGCTCGGCCGCGGGGCTAGAGCGCCGAGATGATCTCGCCGACGAAGCGGTCGAGGCCGGCAAGACGGCGGCGGCACAGCCGCTCGGCCGTCAGGATCGCCGTGACACCGTCCAGCGCCGCGGACAGGTCGTCGTTCACGATGACGTACTCGTAGTCCGCGTAGTGGGCGAGCTCCTCGCGGGCGTTCTGGAGGCGCCGGCGGATCGTCGCCTCCTCGTCCTCCGCCCGCCGGACGAGCCGCGCATGAAGCTCCGGCCCGGACGGCGGCAGCACGAAGATCGAGACGAGGTCCTCCGGCATCGCGCGGGCGATCTGCTCGGCGCCCTGCCAGTCGATGTCGAAGAGCACGTCGCGCCCCTCGGCGAGCGCCAGCTCCACGGGCTCCCGCGGCGTGCCGTAGAAGTTGCCGTGCACCTCGGCCCACTCGAGGAGCTCGCCCCGCTCGCGCCGCCGCTCGAACTCCTTCACCGTGATGAAGTGGTAGTGGACGCCGTCGACCTCGCTCGCCCGCCGCGCGCGGGTGGTGACGGAGATCGACAGCGACAGCGCCTTGTCGTTCTGCAGGAGGAGCCGCGAGAGCGTGCTCTTCCCCGCGCCGGACGGCGAGGAGAGGACCACCAGCATCCCGCGCCGGCCGAACGGTGCGGGACGCTCCGAACGGTCGGGCCGGTCGGTCATTCGAGGTTTTGCACCTGCTCGCGGAACTGCTCCACCACGGCCTTCAGGTCGAGGCCGAGCGCGGTGATCGCGTGGTGCGGCGCCTTCGAGCAGATGGTGTTCGTCTCGCGGTTGAGCTCCTGGGAGAGGAAGTCGAGCTTGCGGCCGACCGGCCCGCCCTCCTCGATGAGCGCGCGGGCGGCGGCGATGTGCACGGCGAGGCGGTCGAGCTCCTCGCGCACGTCGGCACGCGTCGCGAGCAGCGCCGCCTCCTGGTGCAGCCGCTCCGGGCTGAGGCCGTGACCCTCAAGGAGTTCGGAGAGCTGCCGGTCGAGCCGCGCCTTGATCGCGGGGAGGGCCCGCTCCGGGTGGCCGTCGATGAGGAGGCGCAGCCGCTCCATCTCCTCGAGCTGGGCGAGGATGGTCGGCACGAGCCGCGCGCCCTCCTCCCGCCGTTCGGCTTCGAGCGCCGCGACGACGGACCCCGCCGCCTCCATCATGACCGCGTCCAGCGCCTCGGTCTCGTCCTCCACGGCGACGTCGATCACGCCGCGGAGCGCAAGCAGACCGTCCGCCCGCGGCGCGGCGACGGAGCCCGATGCGGCAAGACCCTGGATCGCATCGACGTAGGCGGCGAGCTGGTCGTGATTCACGTCGTAGCGCGCCGCGGTCTCGCCACGCTTCACGGTCAGCGAGAGCGCGATGGAGCCGCGCTTGAAGGCGGCGCCGACGAGGCGGCGGAGCTCGGGCTCGTGCCGGTCGAGCCCGGTCGGGAGCCGCAGGCGAAGGTCGAGCGTGCGGCCGTTGACGGATCGCGCATCGAGCGACCAGGCGACGCCGCCCGCCTCTCCGGCGACGGTGGCAAAGCCCGTCATCGACTGGACAGGCTGCGTCACGCGGTCATTCCGTCGGCGCCCTCAGCCCGCGCTGCCGCTCGATCTCGCGCCAGCGGGCGACGTTCTGCTCGTGCTCGCCGAGCGTGCGGGCGAAGGCGTGGCCGCCCGTGCCGTCGGCGACGAAGTAGAGCTCGTCGGTCTCCATCGGGTTCGCCGCCGCCCGCAGCGCCGCGAGGCCGGGGTTCGCGATCGGCCCCGGCGGCAGCCCCTCGATCTGGTAGGTGTTGTAGGGGTTCGGCCGGTTCAGCTCCTCGCGCGTGATCGTGCGCGGCTCGCTCCACGCATCGCCGCCATAGATGCCGTAGAGGATCGTCGGGTCCGTCTGCAGGCGCATCCCGCGGCGCAGGCGGTTGCCGAACACGCCCGCGATCCGCTCGCGCTCGGCCGCGACGCCGGTCTCCTTCTCGATGATGGAGGCGAGGATCACGAGCTCGCGCGGCGAGGAGATCGGCAGGTTGGCGTCGCGCCCCTCCCACACCTCGGCGACGGCCGCCTCGTGCGCCGCCTGCATCCGGTCGATCAGTGCCTGCCGGGACATGCCGCGCGTCACCTGGTAGGTCTCGGGCAGCAGCGAGCCCTCGTCCGGGATGCGGGCGATAATGCCGGACAGGAGTTCGCTGTCGTTGAGCCGGCTCACGACCTGCGCGGCGGTGAGTCCCTCGGCAACCGTCACCGCGTGCTGCACGACGCGGCCCTCGTCGAAGCGCTCGATCACGTCCTTGATCGAGGCGTTGGCAGGGACGACGTACTCGCCCGCCTTGAGGTTCGCCTCGTTCACCGCCGCGGCGGCGAGGAACACCCACTTGTTGGAGATGACGCCGCGCTGCTCGAGCCCGGTCGCGATCGCCTCCGTGGAGGCGCCGCGGTCGATGATGACGGCGACGTCCTGTGCGAGGGGACCCGGCGCGGTGTAGGCCTGCTGGCCCCAGAAGAGCACCGCCGCGCCGCCGACAACGCCGATGACGAGGAGCGTCATCGCGAGATTCATCAGAATGACGAAGGGATGCCGCGACGCCCTCGAGCGCCGGACCACCGGCGGCGGCTCCGCGGCGCGGCGGCCGCCCGAGCCCTTGCCATTGCTCCTGCCGCCCGTCGCCACCAGGGGCTCGGGCCGCCGGGGACCCCGCGGCGCCTCGCCCTCGACTTTCGTCTCTACGCGACGACGGTGCCTCACGGGCGCCTCCGGTCAGACTCTTCGGAACACGAGCGACGCATTGGTGCCACCGAACCCGAACGAGTTCGAGAGCACGACGTCGATTTTCTTCTCCTGCGCCGTATGCGGCACCAGGTCGATGGCCGTTTCGACAGACGGATTGTCGAGGTTGATGGTCGGCGGCGCGACGTTGTCGCGGATTGCGAGCAGCGAGAAGATGGCCTCCACCGCGCCCGCCGCACCGAGGAGGTGGCCCGTGGCGGACTTCGTGGAGCTCATCGTCAGCCCCGCGCCGTTGCCATTCAGAAGCCTGTGGACGGCGCCGAGCTCGATCTCGTCGCCGAGCGGCGTCGAGGTGCCGTGGGCGTTCACGTAGTCGATCTCGTCCGGCTCGATGCCTGCCCGCTTCAGCGCCGCCGTCATGCAGCGGTAGGCGCCGTTGCCGTCCGGCGTCGGCGCGGTGATGTGGAAGGCGTCGCCCGACATCCCGTAGCCGATCACCTCGCCGTAGATGGTCGCGCCACGGGCCTTCGCGTGCTCCAGCTCCTCGAGCACCACCACGCCGGCGCCCTCGCCGATCACGAAGCCGTCACGGTCCTTGTCGTAGGGGCGCGAGGCGCGGGTCGGCTCGTCGTTGAAGCCGGTGGAGAGGGCGCGGCAGGCGGCGAAGCCCGCAAGGGCGAGGCGGCCGATGGGCGCCTCGGCGCCGCCCGCCACCATCACGTCCGCATCGTCGAGGGCGATCAGGCGCGCCGCATCGCCGATCGCATGGGCGCCGGTGGAGCAGGCGGTGACGACGGCATGGTTCGGGCCGCGGAAGCCGTAGCGGATCGACACGTACCCGGAGGCCATGTTGATGAGGGCGCCGGGGATGAAGAAGGGCGATACGCGGCGCGGCCCACGTTCCTCCAGCGCCTCCTTGGCGCGCTCGATGCCGAGGAGGCCACCGATGCCCGAGCCGATGAGGACGCCCGTCCGGTTGCGCTCCTCGTCGTCGGCCGGCTCCCAGCCGGAATCGCGGATCGCCTCGTCCGCCGCCGCGGCCGCGAAGATGATGAACTCGTCGAACTTTCTCTGGTCCTTGACGTCCATCACGGCATTCGGGTCGTAGGCACCCGGCTGATCGCCACGCGGAACCTGGCAGGCGATCCGCGAGGCGAGATCATCCACGACGCACCGCGTCACCGGCGCAGCCCCGCTCTTTCCCGCGAGGATCGCCTCCCACGAGACGTCCACCCCGCTCCCGAGCGGATTGACCGTCCCGAGCCCCGTGACTACGACGCGTCGCACCATCCCTACTCCGTTCGCCCGCTCAGTTCGTCGCGTTCTTGTCGAGGAACTTGATCGCGTCGCCGACGGTGAGGATCGTCTCGGCCGCGTCGTCCGGAATCTCGACGCCGAACTCCTCCTCGAACGCCATCACGAGTTCGACCGTGTCGAGCGAGTCGGCGCCGAGGTCGTCGATGAAGGACGCGTCTTCCGTCACCTTCTCCTTCTCGACGCCGAGGTGCTCGACGACGATCTTCTTCACGCGCTCTGCGGTGGTGTCGCTCATGGGAAGTCCTTCAAGTCTGGGCCAGGCCTGGCCGCTGGGATGGGTGGATGCGGCACGCGCGTCAACGACGACGGGGACCGGGGAGAGCCGGTCCGGCCAGATCGAAAGCGCGGTATCACAACCTTTCTCGGTTTGAAAAGCGCCCGGACGCATGGGTCCAACGCCGGGCGTGAGGTCATCGAGCAGGAACGCCGCGGCGCGGCGTCATCGGACAGGACCGCCGGGGGGCGGCGTCATCGAAAGGCAACGCCGGGCGGCGGCGTCATGGATCAGAAGCCCATCGCCATGCCGCCGTTGACGTGCAGCGTCTGTCCCGTGACGTAGCGCGCCTCCTCCGACGCGAGGAACACCGCAGCGCCCGCGACATCCTCGGGGGTGCCGAGCGTCCCCGCCGGGATCTCCTTCATGATGGCCGCGCGCTGCTCCTCATTGAGGACATCCGTCATCTTGGTGGCGATGAACCCCGGCGCAATGAGGTTCACCGTTACATTCCGCGCGGCGACCTCCTGGGCGAGCGCCTTGGTCATGCCGACGAGGCCCGCCTTCGCGGCCGCATAGTTGACCTGCCCGGCATTGCCGAACGCGCCGACCACCGAACCGACGTTGATGATCCGCCCGGCCCGGCGCTTCAGCATGCCCCGGAGAAGCGCCCGCGAGAGCCGGAATGCCGCCGTGAGGTTGACCTCGATCACGGTGTCGAAATCGGCGTCCTTCATCCGGAGCACGAGCCCGTCGCGGGTGAGGCCGGCGCAGTTGACGAGGATGTCGATGGGAGCGATCGCCTCCGCGTCCGCGGCGAGCCGGTCGACCGCGGCGCGGTCGGAGAGGTCGGCACCGAGGGCGTGGGCCGCGCCGAGACCGCCGCGGGCCGCCTCCGCGCGCTCCGCCGTGGAGCCGGCGGCGATCACGGTCGCCCCCTGCCGCGCGAACGCCGCCGCGATGGCGCCGCCGATGCCGCCCGTCGCGCCGGTGACGAGTGCGGTCTTGCCCGCAAGCTCGAACATCACGCGGCCATCCGCTCGGCGAACGCGGCGATGTCGTCGGGCGTGCCGACCGCGACCGCCTCGAGCGCCGGGTCGATGCGCTTCGCGAGCCCCGTCAGCACCTTGCCGGCGCCGATCTCGATCACGGTGCGCACCCCGCGGCCGGAGAGGGACGCGACGGTCTCGCGCCAGCGCACGCGCCCCGTCACCTGCCGGACCAGGCTTTCGCGGATCGCGGCCGGCTCGTGTAGCAGCGTGACGGAGACGTTGGCGAGGAGCGGCGCCGACGGCGTCTCGAGCCCCGCCTCGGCAAGCGCCTCGCGCATCACGTCGGCGGCAGGCTGCATCAGGGCGCAGTGGAAGGGCGCGGAGACGGGAAGGAGCATCGGCCGCCGCGCGCCGCGGGCGCGGGCGATCTCGACGGCGCGCTCCACCGCCGCGCGGGAGCCCGACACGACCACCTGCCCGGGCGCGTTGTCGTTCGCCACCTCGCAGACGTCACCCTCGGCAGCGTCTGCCGCGACCGCCTCGGCGGCGGCGAGGTCGAGCCCGAGGAGCGCAGCCATCGCCCCCTCCCCCGGCGGAACGGCGGCCTGCATCGCCTCGCCGCGGCGTCGCAGGAGCCGCGCCGCGGTCTCGATCGACATCGCCCCGGCCGCCGCGAGCGCGGTGTACTCGCCCAGCGAGTGGCCGGCGACCAGCGCCGCGCGCTCGACCGAGACGCCCTCCGTCTCGAGCGCCCGAAGCGCCGCGAGGCTCACCGCCATCAGCGCCGGCTGCGCGTTGGCGGTGAGGCGCAGCGTCTCCTCCGGCCCCTCGAACATGACCGCGGAGAGCTTTTCGCCGAGAGCCTCGTCGACGCGCTCGAACACCTCGCGGGCGGGGCGGTACGTGTCGAACAGCGCACGGCCCATGCCGACGGTCTGGCTGCCCTGTCCGGGGAAGGTGAAGGCGAACGACATGCGGTCCGATCCGGGAAAGGCTGATCAAGGAGCGGGCGGCGACTGCCGCGTCGGCGCGCACCAACATGAGGAGATTAGCCGCGTCAAGGTCCGCGCCGGCGATTGTTGCCGCCGGCCGGCAATCTCCGCTTGATTTTGCGGCAGCGCTCTGCCATCTCGCCGGTTCACCCACGTTGGCCTGGGGCTGAACGGAGGGGGCGCGCGCAAGCGGGCCCAGGCAGATCGCCGTCCTCCCGTGTCCCTGCTCGCGAAGTCGGGTCCCTCACGGGCTTCGACGAGGCTTGGCGCCGACGGAGCCGCACCGATGGTCGGGGCGGAGGGTGGCGGGTCCGCCCGCTGACCGAGGCTTTTGATGCCCCTTTACGAATCCGTGTTCCTCGTCCGCCAGGACGTGTCGGGACAGGCTGTCGACGATCTCGTCGAGGCCTACAAGACCGTGATCTCCGAGAACGGCGGCTCCGTCGGACGGACGGAGAACTGGGGTCTCAAGACCCTCGCCTACCGGATCGAGAAGAACCGCAAGGCCCACTTCGCGCTCATGGACATCGACGCCCCGGCGGGCGCCGTCCAGGAGATGGAGCGCCAGATGCGGCTCAACGAGGACGTCCTGCGCACCATGACCATCAAGGTCGAGGCGCACGAGGACGGCCCGTCCGTCATGAAGCAGAAGCGCGACCGCGACGATCGCCGCCGCCGCGAGCGCGGCGGCCGCGAGGACGACGATTCCTCGTTCGAGATGCGCCCCGGCGGCGACCGTGACCGCGACCGTGGTGATCGCGGCGACCGTGGCGATCGTGGCGACCGCCCGGATCGCGGCGGTGACCGTCCGGATCGTGGCCCGCGCAGGGAGTTCGCATAATGGTCGACATCGCTCAGCTTCCGACGCGCCGGCCCTTCTTCCGCCGCCGCAAGACGTGCCCGTTCTCCGGCCCCAACGCGCCGCGGATCGACTACAAGGACGTCAAGCTCCTGCAGCGTTACGTGTCCGAGCGCGGCAAGATCGTCCCGTCCCGCATCACGGCGGTCTCGGCGAAGAAGCAGCGCGAGCTCGCCAAGGCGATCAAGCGCGCCCGCTTCCTCGGCCTCCTGCCGTACGTCATCAAGTGAGCCGGCGCGGGCCTGCCCCGCGCCATTTCCCCGGGCCCACCGCCCGCCATCTGGGGCACAGCCTCTAACCGCCGGAACGGCGGGACAGATCGGAGACCACCAATGCACGTCATCCTGCTCGAGCGCGTCCCGAAGCTCGGCGACATGGGCGAGGAGGTGCGCGTCCGCGACGGCTACGCGCGCAACTACCTCCTGCCGCAGGGCAAGGCCCTCCGCGCCAATCGCGACAACCGCGCCAAGTTCGAATCGCAGAAGGCCGACCTCCAGGCCCGCAACGCCGAGCGGCGCACCGCCGCCGAGGCGCTGTCGAAGAAGGTCGCCGGCAAGAGCTTCATCGCCGTCCGTCAGGCGGGGCAGACCGGCCAGCTCTATGGCTCGGTATCGACGCGCGACATCGTCGAGGTGCTGGCCGCTGCCGGCTTCACCGTGGAGCGCCGCCAGGTCGACCTCTCGGTGCCGATCAAGGAGATCGGCCTCCACGACGTGAGCCTCATCCTCCACCCGGAGGTGATCGTGCCGATCACCATCAACGTCGCCCGCTCCGCCGACGAGGCCGAGCGGCAGGCCCGCGGCGAGGACGTCCTCGCCCCCGAGGTGGATGAGCCGGACGAGGACGACTTCGACGACGAGCCCGCCGAGGGCGACAACGCGGCGGCCTGATCGCGGCATCCCGGTGGCCCGTCCGCCGGGCTGCCACCACCGCGCGGCAACCCCCGCGCGAGCCTCGCAGGATAGGGTCCTCCGCCAACGGACGCTCACAGTCCCGTTCTGGCGAGGATCGCGATGCAGAGCCAAGGCTGTGCCACCTGCGCGAGGGCACCCGCCCTCAATTTCGAGTTCACGTTTGCCTTCCAGCCGATCGTGTCGTGGCCGGAACGCCGCGTCATCGCCTACGAGGCGCTGGTGCGCGGGCGGGACGGCGCCGGCGCTGCGTCCGTCCTCTCCCGAGTCACGCCGGAGGGGCGCTACAGCTTCGACCAGGCGGCGCGCAGCCGCGCCATCGGTCTCGCCGCGCACCTCTTCGCCGACGACGGCGCCCTCCTCTCCATCAACACCCTCCCGAACGCGATCTACGAGCCGCGCCGCTGCCTGCGCACCACATTGGAGGCGGCGACCGCGCACGGCTTCCCGCTCGAGCGTCTGATGTTCGAGATGACGGAGGACGAGGAGGTGAGCGACCTCGCCCACCTGAAGCGCATCGTCTCGCACTACAGGGAGAGCGGCTTCACGACGGCGATCGACGATTTCGGAAAGCGCTTCGCGAACCTCGATTTCCTGGTCGACTTCCTGCCGCACGTCATCAAGATCGACCGCGTGCTCATCTCCGGCGTCGACGGCGACCCGGTCCGCCGCGCTGTCCTGCGCGGCCTCATCGCGATGACGCGGGAGCTCGGCGTCCGCGTCGTCGCAGAGGGCGTCGAGACGGTCGAGGAGCTCGCCTGCCTCCTCGACCTCGGCTTCGACCTCTTCCAGGGCTTCTTCTTCGCCCGCCCTGCCCTCGAATCGCTTCCTGCGATCGACTTCGCCGGCCTCGCCGCCCGCCTCGCGGCGGCGCCCCGGCCGGACCCGACCGTCCCGGTGGTGGCGGTGATGCCGCCGCTCGCCCGCACAGCCTGACCGGCCGGCGGGCAGGCCCCCGTCAGAACAGGAGGTCGCCGGCGGAGAGGTCGGCGATGCCGAGCCCCTCGAAGGCGATCTTCGTCGCGCCGAGGTCAATCATGATGCCGACGCTCGTCTTGACGAGGACGAGGTCCTCGAAGGTGGTGTGGAAGGCGGAGAGGTCGACAACGTCGCCAGCCGCGAAGCCGGCGATGATGTCGATCCCGTCGCCGGGCGCGAACACGAAGGTGTCGCCCCCCGCCGCGCCGGTCAGCGAATCGTTTCCGGCGCCGCCGTGGATCGTGTCGTTCCCGTCGCCACCCCCGATTACGTCGCTGCCGCCGCCGCCGAAGATCCGGTCCGCACCGTCGCCGCCGTCGATCGTGTCGTCGCCCGCGACCGCCGCCACGTCCGCCGTCTCCGGCACACCGCCGACGAGCATCGTCTCGCCGTCGCCGAAGATCGTGTCGTCGCCATGGCCGCCGGAGAGGCTGTCGTCGCCGGCATTGCCCGCCATCGAGTCGCTGCCCGCGCCGCCGAACAGGCTGTCATCGCCGGCGCCGCCGAACACGCTGTCCGCGTCGGTCCCGCCGAAGATCGTGTCGTCGCCCGCGCCACCCCAGCACAGGTCGCGACCCGAGCCGCCCTCGGCGCGGACGCCGTCACCGCCCATGTGGATGACGTCGTCGCCGCCCTCGCCGAAAAGGGAATCCGCGCCGGTGCCTGAGAAGAAGACGTCGTTCCCCTCGCCTCCGTGCACCTCGTCGTCGCCCGCGCCGCCGGCGAGGACGTCCTCCCCCGCACCGCCGAAGAGAACGTCGTTGCCGCCCTGTCCGCCGAGCCAGTCGTTCCCCTCGTCGCCGTGGAGCGTGTCACTGCCCTCGCCGCCGAAAAGCGTGTCGTGGCCTTCGCCGCCGTGGAGCGCGTCCCGCTCCGTGCCGCCGTCGAGCCGGTCGTCGCCGGCGCCGCCATCGAGCGTGTCCGGGGCGCGGCCGCCGGAGATGGTGTCGTTGCCCCCCATCCCGTGGATCTCGTTGGGCCCGTGGCCGCCGATGATGACGTCCGCCACAACGTCGTTCGGCGCGCGGTAGAACGGCTCGCGCGGCCCGAGTTCGCGCGTGCGGGTGAGGTTCAGGTTGGTCCGGAACTTGAGAGGCATGGCCGTGTCTTCATGAAGGGGACCGCCCGATGCGGCCCGTCAGCCGGCGAACGCCCGGTCGCCGCCCCTATTCCCGCGACCCGCGCGACCTCTCACGGCGAGCACTCCCGAAGCGGCCAATCCGCGACACCTTGACAGCTCGACGGAGCGCCACAGGATTGATCGCGCGTCACGCCGGAGCCTCTGCCGCCATGAACCCGCTCCTGAACCGACTTCTGAAGCGCCTCATCACCGAAGGCACGCTGACCGTGGAGACAGCGGACGGAAACGAGGTCACATTCGGCGACGGAACAGGCGAGCCGCAGCGCATGGTCCTCCACGATGCCGGCGTCGATCGTGCGATCGCCCTCAACCCGGAGCTCACGCTCGGGGAGACCTACATGGACGGTCGCTGGTCGGTCGGCGAGGGATCGCTGGCGGGCATTCTCGAACTCATGATGCGGAACCTGCGCACGCGCCATCCATCGCGAGCGCGCCTCGTGCTGCGGCGCCTGCTGCGCCCCATCGCGCAGCACAACACACGGCGGGCGGCGGCACGGAACGCGCGCCACCATTACGACGTCGGCAACGACCTCTATCGCCTCTTCCTCGATGACGACTGGCAGTATTCCTGCGCCTACTGGCCGTCCAACGACATGACGCTCGAGGAGGCGCAGAAGGCGAAGAAGCGCCACATCGCGGCGAAGCTCCTCCTCGATCCGGGCCACAAGGTGCTCGACATCGGCTGCGGCTGGGGCGGCATGGCCCTCTACCTCGCCGAGTTCACCGGGGCGGACGTGACCGGCATCACCCTCGCCCGCAACCAGGCGGCCAGGGCGACCGAGCGCGCTGAGGGCAAGAGCAACGTCTGCTTCCGCCTGCAGGACTACCGCGCGGTGCAGGAGACGTTCGACCGCGTCGTCTCGGTCGGCATGTTCGAGCACGTCGGCGCACCCTACTACGACGAGTATTTCCGCGCCGCGGCCCGCGTCATGAACGACGACGGGGTGATGCTTCTCCACTCCATCGGCCGCTTCGACGGGCCGGGCTCCACCAATCCGTTCATCGCGAAATATATCTTTCCCGGCGGCTACATCCCGGCGCTCTCGGAGGTGCTGCCCGCGGTGGAGCGGGCGGGCCTCTTCGTGACCGACATCGAGATCTGGCGCCTCCACTATGCCGAGACGCTGAAGCACTGGCGCGAGCGCTTCCTCGCCAACCGCGCCGAGGTGGTGCGCCTCGCCGACGAGCGCTTTCTCAGGATGTGGGAGTTCTACCTCGCCGGGTCCGAGGCCGCCTTCCGCGCCGGCGACATGATGGTGTTCCAGATCCAGCTCGCAAAGCGGCTCGAGACGGTGCCGATCACGCGCGACTACATGGCGACGGCCGAGCGTTCTCTCGCCGCCCGCGACTCGGGCCGGCCCGCCGCCCCTTCGCTTGTCGCCCGCCACGGCTGACCGGCATGTCCTTCGACCCGGATGCGCTCGACCGGCTCTATGATCGCGCCCGCCGCGCCGAGCGGAAGGGCGACCGCGCCGCTGCGACCCGCCTCTTCCGCGAGTGCCTCGCGATGGACCCGGACGACCATTGCGGCGTCACCCTCCGCCTCGCCGCGCTCGGCGATGGCGCGCCGCTGACCGCTCCGCCCGCCTACGTCGCGACCCTCTTCGACCAGCACGCCGATACCTTCGACGACATCCTCGTGGGCCAGCTCGGCTACGGCGTCCCCACCCTCGCCCGCACCCTCGTCGGCCGCCACGCCGCCGGCCCGTTCCGGATGCTCGACCTCGGCTGCGGCACCGGCCTCGCCGGGATCGCGTTCGCCGACGTCGCGCCGGAGATCGTCGGCGTCGACCTCTCCGAGGCGATCCTCGCCCACGCGGACGAGCGCGGCGTCTACACGGAGCTCTACGTCGGCGAGGCGGTCGCCTTCCTGGACAGCTGGGACGATGCGCCGTTCTCGCTCGTGGTGGCGACCGACGTCTTCCCCTACCTCGGCGACCTCGCCCCGTTCGCGCTTGCGGCCGCCGCGGTGCTCGCGCCCGGCGGCCTTCTGGTCGCCTCCACCGAGCGCCGCGCCGACGGCTGGGGCGTGACGGCGACACAGCGCTTCAGCCACGCGACGGCCTATGTGACGGAGACGCTCGCGGCCGCTGGCCTCGCGACTGTGGAGGTGGAGGCGATCGTGGTGCGGCACGAGGAGGGCGTGCCGGTGGAGGGGGATCTCGTCCTCGCCCGCGCCGGCTGACAAAGAGCGAGTCAAGGCCCGAGTGGCGACCCGTTGTGACCGACGGAACCGGAATTTAACATTTCCTTGGATGTTCGGCCTTAGTTCCGTGACACCGCCAGCCGGCGCGGGGCGGGGCGACGAGAGCGTCCGTGTGGAGAGTCAAGGACGGCGTCTGACGAGGCCGCCTCGAATCGGGCACCACGGGTTCAACGGGACGGCTGAAGCCGGCTAGCTGTCGTCCACCAGACGGGGGACGCATGAACAAGCCCATCGACCACCTCGCATTCGAGGCGACGCGCTCGGCACCGCAGAATATCGAGGTGGAGCAGCAGCTCCTCGGCGCGCTCCTCGTCAACAACGAGGCGTTCTACCGCGTCTCGGATTTTCTCAAGGTCGAGCACTTCTTCGCCGAGCCGCACCGTCGCGTCTACGAGATCGCCGGCAAGCTGATCCGCGCCGGCAAGGTGGCGACCCCGCTCACCGTCAAGACCTTCCTCGGCGAGGAGCCGATCGCCGACCTCGCCCCCGTCGAATACCTCGCGCGGCTCGCGGCGAACGCCACCACCATCATCAACGCCGAGGACTACGGGCGCACGCTGTTCGACCTCGCCGTCCGCCGCCAGCTGATCTCGATCGGCGAGGACATGGTCAACGAGGCGTTCGACGCCCCGCCCGAGACGACGCCGCGCGTCCAGATCGAGGCGGTGGAGCGCCGCCTCTACGAGCTCGCCGAGACCGGCCGCTACGACCAGGGCTTCATCGCCTTCTCGGACGCCCTCACGGCCGCCGTCGACATGGCCGCCGCCGCCTATGACCGCGCCGGCGGCCTGTCGGGCATCGCGACCGGCCTCGTCGACCTCGACCGCCTCATGGGCGGTCTCCAGCGTTCCGACCTCATCGTCCTCGCCGGCCGCCCCGCGATGGGCAAGACCTCGCTCGCGACCAACATCGGCTTCGCCATCGCGCGGCAGTTCCGCCCGGGCGAGCCGGGCGCCAAGACGAAGGACGGCGGCATCGTCGGCTTCTTCAGCCTCGAGATGAGCGCCGAGCAGCTCGCGACCCGCATCCTCGCCGAGCAGTCGGGGATCTCGTCCTCCCACATCCGCCGCGGCTCCATCGACGAGAACCAGTTCGCCGACATCGTGGAAGCCACCAAGGCGATGCAGACGATGCCCTTCTACATCGACCAGACCGGCGGCATCACCATCGGCCAGCTCGCCGCCCGCACGCGGCGGCTGAAGCGCCAGAAGGGGCTCGACGTCCTCATCGTCGACTACCTCCAGCTCCTGTCGGGGTCGGGCAAGCGCTCGTCCGACAGCCGCGTGCAGGAGATCACCGAGATCACCACCGGCCTCAAGGCGCTCGCCAAGGAGCTCGAGGTCCCGATCATCGCGCTCTCCCAGCTCTCCCGGCAGGTGGAGCAGCGCGAGGACAAGCGGCCGCAGCTCTCGGACCTTCGCGAGTCGGGCTCCATCGAGCAGGATGCCGACGTGGTGCTCTTCGTCTACCGCGAGGAATACTACCTCCAGAGCCGCAAGCCCGCCGAGGGAACGCCCGAGTTCTTCGAGTGGGAGGCGAAGATGGAGGCCGTGCACGGCATCGCCGAGGTCATCATCGGCAAGCAGCGCCACGGCCCGACGGGAACGGTCAAGCTCCAGTTCGATGCGGAGGTGACGCGCTTCTCCAACCTCGCCCCCGAGCGCGCGGGCCTCGTCAGGACCGACGACGCGTTCTGACCCTCACGCCGCGGCAGCGGGCAGGAACTCCGGCGCGCCGAGCCCCTCCTCGGCCAGCGCGGCCTGGACGGCGGGCCGCTCGAGGACGCGCGCCGTGTGGGCCTTCCATGCGGGGTAGGCATTGAGGTCGAAGCCGGCGCGGCCGGCCCAGCGGCTCATCACGAAGGGGTAGAGGTCGGCCGCCGAGAACGTCCCTTCGATGTAGGTGCCGCCGGCCGCGAGCCGCTCGATCTCGTCGAGGTACCCGGCCACCAGCCGGCGGCCGGCCTGCCTGACCGCCTCGTGCCCGGCCTCCTCACCGATGTAGCGCTCGGGCCGGAAGATGTGGGCGAAGGCGACGTGGACGGACGAGGAGAAGAAGGCGAGGAGTTCGACCGCCCGCGCCGCCGCCATGTCATCGGTCGGGATCAGGCCGCTGGCGGGATACCAGCGACCGATCAGGGAGATGATCGCGACGTTCTCGGTCACGACCGTCTCGTCCACCTTGAGCGCCGGAACGCGGGCGTGCGGGTTGATCGCGAGGTATTCCGGCGTCTTGTGCTCGCCCTTGGCGAGGCTGACGCGGTGAGGCGTGAAGTCCGCCCCCGCCTCGCGGAGCGCGATATGGGAGGCGAGGGAACAGGCGCCGGGGGAGTAGAACAGCGTCAGCATGGGGAGCTCCGGGTGGTGACGGCCGCTCCTAACGCACACCGCCGCGCCCGCCAATCCGCGCCGCGCCGCCCCCGGGCGCACGCCGGCTGGGGAAAACAGGGCGGCAGCGGCGGGCGCCGGCACGCGATTCGTGGCACGACGGAAGGCGCCGAGTTCGAGGAGGGTTCACCGTGGCTGAGTACGACCGCACCCGCGCCCCGATCGGCTACGTCCACGCGACGGTCGCGCTGTCCGGCGAGGCGAAGCTGGTGGCGGCCGAGCTCGAGCGGATGCGGGTCGGCGGCCTCGTCGACCGGGTGACGCTGGAGGTGATCGTCCCCCGCGCGCGGCTCGACCCGACGCCGGAGGCGAAGCGGATGGCGATCATGAAGGAGAGCGACATCGACCGCGCCCTCGACGACCTGAAGGCGGTGTCGCACCGGCTGACCGACGATCAGTCCGCCTACGTCGCCGACGTGATCCGCCGCTTCGCCGCGATCGTCGAGACATGAGCGCCCTCGCGGTGCCGGTGGACGGCGCGCCCACGCGGCGACAGGCGGTAGCCGACCGCGAGGCTCTCCGTCAGCCCGAGCGCCTTCAGCTTGCGCACCCGCGCCTTGAACGGCCGCTTCTCGAGCCCCGCCTCGTGCGCCAGCTCCTCCGCAAGCCGCCCCTCGTTGCGCGCGATGAGGTCGAGGAAGCGGCCGGTCCACGGGCCGATGTCCGCCCGCGCGTCCCAGCCGTCGAGTGTCGCCGCGATCGCGTCGAGCGCCTCGGCCGACAGGTCGTCCGCCTCCCGCAGCGCCGCCCGCGGGTCCTCCCCGGCATAGGACACCTCGATCCGCTCGAGTGTGCCAGGCTTCATCGTGCCCAGCCACGCGCGGAAGCCGGCAGCATCCGGGAAGCCGGCGCGACGCGCGTCGGCGTCGCCCACCTCGTCGGCCGCGACCGGGCGGATGTCGCCGATCGCGAGCACGCCGACCTTCGTCTTCAGCGTGCCGCCGGGCTTCACCGTGCGGCGGCGCCAGCGGCGGAACTGCACGGTGATCTCGCCCGCCCTGATCCGCTCGAGGATCTCCCGCCTGATCAGCATCGGCCCCTCCCGAGTGCGAAGGCCCCCACCGTGGATGGGTCGCACGCGCCGAGGCAACCCGCCGGTTCGAAGGCCGGCGCCCGGCCCCCCGCAGAGCGGCGCGCAGCCGCCAAAGCCCGCCCGCCCGCAGCGGTGTACCCGTGAACGCGGCGTTCAGCGCGCGCCGCGAAGACGGCATACCCGCGAGCCCTCCGCCGCCGCCGTCCTCGGCGGCCTGCGCCGCACGGATCACCATCGACCCTGCGGCGGTCGCGCGAAACTGGCGCACCCTGCGCGACCGCTCGCGCGGCGAGTGCGGCGCCGTGGTGAAGGCCGACGGCTACGGGCTCGGCATCGCGCGCGTCGTCCCCGCGCTCGCCGCCGAGGACTGCTCCACCTTCTTCGTCGCGCTCGCCTCGGAGGGGGTCGCCGTGGTCGAGGCGCTCGGCAGCGCGGCGGCGGCGAGCACGGTCTACGTCCTCAACGGGCTCTTCGACCCCCTTCCGGCGCGGACACACGGCCTCGTCCCCTTCGTCTCCTCTCCGGCGGCACTCGGCGAGTGGCCGGACGACCTCCCGTTCGCCCTCAACGTCGACACGGGCATGAACCGCCTCGGCTTCACGCCGGCGGAAGCGACGGCGGTGACCCGCCGGCCGGTCCTTCTCGCCAGCCACTTTGCCTGCGCCGACACGCCGGACCACCCGTTGAACGCGCGGCAGGAGGCGGCGTTCGCGTTCGTCCGCGCGGCGTTCCCTGACGTGCCCGCCTCCCTTGCCAACTCGGCGGCGCTCCTCACCCGGCCGGCGGCCCACCACGACCTCGTCCGCCCCGGCATCGCGCTCTACGGCGGGACGGCGGCCGAAGGCGTCCCGCCCCTGGAGCCGGTTGTCGCGCTGGAGGCGCGCATTGTGCAGGTGCGCGAGGCGGCGGCGGGGGAGACGGTCGGCTACGGCGCCGCCGAAACGCTCACGCGGCCGAGCCGGATCGCCATTGCCTCGCTCGGCTACGCGGACGGGTACCTGCGCGCCGCCGGCGGCTCGGACGGTGCGGCGGGGGCGCCTGCGGCGGTGAACGGGGTCCGAACCCGCCTCGTCGGCCGCGTCTCGATGGACCTCGTCGCCGTCGACGTGACGGACGCTCCGGCCGCCCGTGGCGACTTCGTCGAGCTCATCGGGCCAACCGTGCCGCTCGCCGAGGCGGCCGCCCGCGCCGGCACCATCGACTACGAGCTCCTCACAGGCCTGTCGCGCCGCGCCGAGCGGCGGGTCGGTTCGCTGTGCGCTTGAGGCGCCGCAACGGCCTCCCCACCTCGGCAGCGCCACGGACCGCCGCGGCCACACGGAGGAGATCATGATGGCACCCCCCATCGCCATCGAACCCGCCTGCCCCGAGGCGCTCATTCCGGCCGCCGCATCGCTCTTCTGGGAGGCGTTTCGGCAGAAGCTCGTCGTGGCGCTCGAGCCGGAGGCGAAGGCGCTCCGATTCCTGGCGAGCGCCCTCCTCGCTCGCCGCGCGGAGGCGGACGCCCTCGTCATGGACGGGAGCGCCGTCGCGCCGGAGGCCCGCGGCACGGGAGTCGGCACCCGTCTCCTCGATGCCGTCGCGGTGGAGGCGGCCCGGCGGGGCTTGGGCGCCGTCCGGCTCGGCGTCATCGACAGCAACCCGCGCGCGGCGGCGCTCGACCGGCGCAGCCGCTTCGTCACGGTCCGCCGGGTCACGATGGGGCCGCTCCGCCACTTCCTCGGATTCGGGAGCGCCCACGCGATGATGCCGCCCGTACAGCCGCCCACGACGCCGGTCCCGCGCTGATGGCTCGCCCCGCCGCCCGCTTCGTCTGCCAGTCCTGCGGGGCGGTCACCTCCCGCTGGTCGGGCCGGTGCGACACGTGTGGCGAGTGGAACACCATCACCGAGGAGGCGGACGTGATGACCGCCGCCACGGGCAAGGTCGCGAAGCTGAAGGGCCGCCGCCTCGCCCTCTCCTCGCTCGACGCCCCTATCCCGGAGGCGCCACGCATCGAGACCGGGATCGGCGAGTTCGACCGCGTCACCGGCGGCGGGCTCGTGCCGGGGTCGGCGATCCTCATCGGCGGCGACCCGGGCATCGGCAAGTCGACGCTTCTCCTCCAGGCCGCCGCCGCGCTCGCCCGGAGCGGCCGCCGCGTCGTCTACGTCACCGGCGAGGAGGCGACGGCGCAGGTGCAGCTCCGCGCCCGGCGGCTTGGGGCCGGCGACGCGCCAGTCGCGCTCGCGGCGGAGACCTCTGTCGAGACGATCCTCGAGACCCTGCAGGCCGGACCGCCGCCCGCGCTGGTGGTGATCGATTCCATCCAGACGCTGTCCACCTCCATCGCGGAGGCCGCGCCCGGCACGGTTACGCAGGTCCGCGCCTCGGCGCAGGCGCTCATCCGCTACGCCAAGCTCTCGGGCGCGGCGGTGATCCTCGTCGGCCACGTGACGAAGGATGGCCAGATCGCCGGCCCCCGCGTCGTC
>JAESGF010000033.1_pt1 | contig 29752 bp, 26 predicted proteins | sample 9269621 | NCBI WGS metagenome assembly JAESGF01 (sample SAMN14515066, study PRJNA621663) | algae metagenome | isolation source: Tolypothrix carrinoi HA7290-LM1 and co-occurring heterotrophs from dry rock... | place: USA: Makauwahi cave, Kauai, Hawaii | collected 2011-01-06
CACGCTTGGCGCGCTCTGCGCGGCGTCCGGCGTCATCGTGACGGTCCACCCGCAGATGCTCGACGTCGCCTCCATGAGCCAGTTCCTCATCATGGCGGCGGACCTGATGGACGTCGTGCTGCGGGCGGGGGCGGACGTCCGGCTCGACTTCTTCCGCTACGTTCTCACCCGCTTCGAGCCGTCCGACGGGCCGCAGGCGCAGGTGGCGGCTTTCCTGCGCGGCCTCTTCGGCGAGCGGGTGCTCGACAATGCCATGGTGAAGTCGACCGCCCTCGCCGACGCCGGCCTCTCCAAGCAGACCCTCTACGAGATCGGCCGCGAGGGGATGAACAGGGGGACCTACGACCGCGCCCTCGAGAGCCTCGACGCGGTGAACGGCGAGATCGAGGGCCTGATCCGCGCGGTCTGGGCGGGACGTGCGGCGGCGGCAGCGGCTGAGCTTGTTGACAGCTGACAACTTTGGGAGCCGGGCGATGACGAAGCGGCGCGAGGCGATGGAGCGGCTCCTTGGCAAGGGAGCGGCGGGGCAGGGTGAGGCGCCGGCCGCGCCGCCGAAGAGCCCGCCGCGCGAGGCCGTCCGCGCCGGCGCGGTCCGCACCATGGGCCTCGCGCTCGACCGGCTCGGCGCCATGGGCCCCGGCGAGGCGGTGGAGGAGATCGACACGGCGCTCTGCGAGCCGTCCTTCGTGCGCGACCGGATCGAGGATGGCGACGACGAGGAGGTGGACCGGTCGGGCGGCATCGCCGAGCTCGCCGCCAGCATCGCCGAGGGCGGCCAGGCGGTGCCGATCCTCGTCAGGCCCCACCCGGAGAGGCCGGGCCGCTACCAGATCGCCTACGGCCACCGCCGCTGGCGCGCCTGCCGCCACCTCGGCCGCCCGGTCCGGGCGATCGTCCGCCCGCTCGACGACGACGCCCTCGTGGTGGCGCAGGGGCGCGAAAACAACGAGCGGCGCGACCTCTCCTTCATCGAGCGGGCCGAGTTCGCGGCGACGCTCGTCCGCCGCGGCACCTCCCGCGCCGTGGTGGGGCGGGCGCTGGCGGTGGACAAGTCCGAGCTCGCCCGCCTCCTCGCCGTCGCCGAGGGGCTGCCTTCGGGCCTCGCCCGCGCGATCGGCCGCGCCCCCAAGGCGGGCCGGCCACGCTGGCTGCGCCTCCTCGAGCTCGCCCGCGGCGAGGCCGCCGCCACGGCGCTCGCCGCCGCCGCCCGGGTGCAGCACCTGTCGACGGACGCCCGCTTCCGCGCCGTCCTCGACGCCGTGACGCCGCCGGCCGAGCCGGACGGCGACGCGGTCGGCGAGGGCATCCCGGTTCGCATCCGCCGTGGCCCGCGCGAGACGGTGATCACCGTCGACGAGGTCCGCGCGGCGGGCTTCGGCGAGTTCGTGGCGGAGCGCATGGGGGAGCTCTACGCGCAGTTCTGCGGCGGCGGGACGATCCGCGAGCGGGACCTGTAGGGCGGACGCGTTGCGCCGCGCAGAACCGTGTCGGTGACGGGCGGCAATCGAATGCCAGGGGGCGGCAAGCGCCGCCCTCCCACTCTCCGATCGAACGCACGATCTCCTCGACCTGCGCCGGACTGTGCGTCCGCGCATTGCGGTCGTAGGGCTCCAGTTCGCGAATCGCGCGGACCTGCACCGCAGAAGCTGGCAGGATCTGCGGCTTTTTCGATGCCTTCAGGGCTCCGTCAGCGAAGCGAAGTGAAAAAAGGAACTCGGCGAAAACACGCAAATCCCGCGGTGGCGCGCCCCCGCGGCTTAGCCCCAGGGGGGCCGAAGGGACCCATGCCGGGGGTATCTGCCCGATCCACCCGGGCGCGATCCTGCGCGAGGACGTTCTCCCGGCGACGAAGCTGCCGAAGACCGAGATCGCGAGGATGCTCGGGATCTCCCGCCAGCACCTTCACGACATCCTCAAGGAGAAGAAGCCGGTTTTCGCCAACGTCGCCGTCCGCTTCGGGAGGCTCTTCGGCAACGGGGCGACGGTATGGCTCAGGATGCAGGCCGCGCACGACGCCTGGCACGCCGAGCGCGAGGTCGACACGTCAGGGATACCGACGCTGCAGCACGTCTGATCGGCTGCCGCTGTCCGTCGTCCGATCCGGATCCCGGGTTCCGCCTGCCCCGGGACACTCCCGCGACACCGGCCTCCCGCAACCGGGGCGCCTGCGGGCCTTGCGACGCCCCCTCACCCCGCCGCGACGAGGTCGATCAGGTACTGCCCATACCCGCTCTTCCGGAGCGGCTCGGCGCGGGCCACCACCTCGTCGTCGGTGAGCCAGCCGCGGCGCCAGGCGATCTCCTCCGGGCAGGAAATGCGCAGGCCCTGGCGCTGCTCGAGGGCGCGCACGAACATGGCGGCGTCGAGGAGGCTGTCGTGGGTGCCGGTGTCGAACCAGGCGTAGCCCCGGCCCATCGTCTCGGCGTGCAGCGTGCCGCGGTCGAGATAGGCCTGGTTGACGTCGGTGATCTCGAGCTCGCCGCGCGCCGAGGGCTTCACCGCGGCGGCGATGTCGAGGACGTCGTTGTCGTAGAAGTAGAGCCCCGTCACGGCGTAGTTGGACGGCGCCTTCGCCGGCTTCTCGAGGATCTGCTGCGGCCGGCCGTCGGGGCCGAAGGCGATGACGCCGTAGCGCTCGGGGTCGCGCACATAATAGGCGAACACCGTGGCGCCCGTCGGCCTCGACGCGGCGGCTGCGAGGAGATCTTCCAGGCCGTGGCCGTAGAAGATGTTGTCGCCGAGGGTGAGGGCGACGGGATCGGAGCCGACGAAGTCGCGGCCGATGATGAAGGCCTGGGCGAGACCGTCCGGCTTCGGCTGCTGCGCGAAGGAGATCGACACCCCGTAGGCGCTGCCGTCGCCGAGGAGGCCCTCGAACAGCGGCGCGTCATGCGGCGTCGTGATGACGAGGATGTCGCGGATCCCGGCGAGCATCAGCGTCGACAAGGGATAGTAGATCATCGGCTTGTCGTAGACGGGCAGGAGCTGCTTGGAGACCGACCGTGTGATCGGGTGCAGCCGCGTTCCCGCACCGCCGGCCAGAATGATGCCCTTCATCGTGCGCTCCGTCGTTGGGCCCCGCGCGGCCTGTCGCATCCCGGCCGCGCCCGCGGTCCCTGCTGTCGGGCCGCGCCCGCGGCCTGTCGCATCCAGCGGCGGGCGCGTGCAAGGGGCGTTCCGGGTGGGCTGCCCCGCGTCCTGCCGCCTCCGCCCCCCGTCCGATCGGCGGCCGGCGATTGACGCCGCGCGGCCCGATGCGTTTTGGTCCTGCCGGTCGTCGCCCGCGGGCGGACGGCGCGCGGGCGCTGCCGGGCCTGCCGCGGGGCGGATCGGCCGGCGCCCCGCCGGCCGCGATCCCGCATCGGGCCGGGCACCCGGGCTGCGGCGCGCCGAGGCACAGGCGAGGCCCGGAGGCCGGTGCCCGACCCCCGGGCCCCGCTTCCGCGTCCACGACAGAACACCCGCGGCAGCCGCCGCGAACCGCAACAGGACCACCCCGATGCCTCTCACCGAGAGTCCACCACGATGATGCCCGCCTCCGTCGTCACGGTCGGCCCGGCCCGCTTCGGCAACGACCTGCCGCTCGCCGTGATCGCCGGGCCGTGCCAGCTCGAGAGCCGCGAGCACGCCCTCGGGATGGCCGCCGCCCTCAAGGCGATCGCCGGGCGGCTGAAGGTCCCCCTCGTCTTCAAGACCTCCTTCGACAAGGCGAACCGCACCTCGGCGAAGGCGCGCCGCGGCATCGGCCTCGAGGGCGCGCTGCCCATCTTTGCCGAGATCCGCGACACGCTCGGCCTGCCGGTGCTGACCGACGTGCACGAGCGCGAGCAGTGCGCCGCGCTCGGCGAGGTCGTCGACATCCTGCAGATCCCGGCCTTCCTGTCGCGGCAGACCGACCTCATCCTCGCCGCCGCCGCGACGGGCAGGGCCGTCAACGTGAAGAAGGGCCAGTTCCTCGCCCCCTGGGACATGGTGAACGTCGTCGAGAAGGTGCTGTCGGCCGGCAACCCCAACGTCCTCCTCACCGAGCGGGGGACGAGCTTCGGCTACAACACGCTCGTCTCCGACATGCGCGCCCTGCCGGTGATGGCGCGGACCGGCGCGCCGGTGATCTTCGACGCGACCCACTCGGTGCAGCAGCCGGGCGGGCTCGGCGGCGCCTCCGGCGGCGAGCGCGAGTTCGTGCCGGTGCTCGCCCGCGCGGCGGTCGCGGTCGGCGTCGCGGGCGTCTTCATCGAGACGCACGAGGATCCGGACAGGGCGCCGTCGGACGGGCCCAACATGGTACCGCTCGACCGTTTCGAGGCGCTCCTCGCCGACCTCGTCGCACTCGATGCCCTCGCCAAGGCGCAGGCGGCCGCCCGCCGCGGGTCCGCGGCAGCGAATGAAGGCCGCGGAACCGCGGCAGCAGATGAGGGCCGCGAATCCGCGGCGGCGGATGAGGGCCGCGAATCCGCGGCGGCGCAAGAGGCCGCCCTTTGAACCCGATCGTCCTCATCCCGGCCCGCCTCGCGGCGACGAGGCTCCCCAACAAGCCGCTCGCCGACATCGCCGGCGAGCCGATGATCGTCCGGGTCTGGCGCCGCGCCGTGGAGGCCGACCTCGGGCCGGTGGCGGTGGCGACGGAGGCGGCGGCGATCGCGGAGGCGGTGGAGGCGGCGGGCGGCAGAGCCGTGCTGACGCGGCCTGAGCATCCGTCGGGCTCCGACCGGATCCACGAGGCGCTCGGCCGGATCGACCCCGACGGCCGGCACGACGTCGTCGTCAACCTCCAGGGGGACCTCCCGACGGTGACGCCGGCAACGGTGCGGGCCGCCGCCCTCCTCCTCGCCGACGGCGCCGTCGACGTCGGCACGGCCGCCGCCCTCATCACCCGCGAGGCGGCGCGGGTCGACCCGAACGTCGTCAAGATGGTCGGCTCGGAGGTGGCGCCGCGGCGCTTCCGGGCGCTCTACTTCACCCGCGCCAGCGCGCCGTCCGGCGACGGGCCGCTGCACGAGCATGTCGGCCTCTACGCCTGGCGGCGCACGGCGCTGGAGCGGTTCGTCGCCCTGCCGCCGTCCCCGCTCGAGCGGCGCGAGCGGCTCGAGCAGCTGCGCGCCCTGGAGGCCGGAATGCGGATCGACGTCGCCGAGGTGGACGAGGCGCCGCTCGGCGTCGACACGGAGGCCGACCTTGCCCTCGCAAGGGCGATGGTGCTCGAGGCGACGTCATGACGGGAGGGATCGGGATGAGCCTCGAGGGGATTGCCGCCGAGCGGGCGGACGAGACGACCGTGCACGACGTCGCGCGGCGCACCCTCGCGCTTGAGATCGCCGGTCTCGAGACGATGTCGGCCGCCCTCGCCGGCCCGCTCGGCGCGGCGCTGGCGCTCGCCGTCGACACCATCCGCGCGGCGGAGGCGCGGGGCGGCCGGGTGATCGTCACCGGCATGGGCAAGTCCGGCCATGTCGGCCGCAAGATCGCCGCGACGCTCGCCTCGACGGGCACGCCCTCCTACTTCGTGCACCCCTCCGAGGCGAGCCACGGCGACCTCGGCATGGTCCGCGGCGAGGATGTCGTCCTCGCCCTGTCGTGGTCCGGCGAGGCGCCGGAGCTCTCCGACATCGTCGCCTACACGCGTCGCTTCAGCGTGCCCCTCGTCGCGATCACCTCGCGGCCGACGAGCGCGCTCGGGGCGGCCGCCGACGTCCTCCTCCTCCTGCCGCAGGCGCAGGAGGCGTGCCCGAACGGCCTCGCCCCCACGACGTCGACGACGATGCAGATCGCCCTCGGCGACGCCCTCGCGGTGGCGCTCCTCACCCTCAAGGGCTTCACCGCCACCGACTTCCGCGCCTTCCACCCGGGCGGCAAGCTCGGCGCCCAGCTCCGCAAGGTGCGCGACCTCATGCACGGCGGCGACGCGGTGCCCCTCGTCGGCGAGGACACCGGGCTGTCGGACACCATCATGGAGATGACGGGCAAGCGCTTCGGCGTGACGGGGGTCGTCGACGAGGGCGGCAACCTCGTCGGCGTCGTGACCGACGGCGACCTCCGCCGCGCCTTCAGGAGCGGCCTCGTCGACCAGCCGGCGCGCGCGGTGATGACCCGCCGGCCGCAGACGATCGGCCCCGACGCGCTCGCCTCCGCCGCGCTCGCCCTCATCAACAGGGCGGCGATCACCAGCCTCTTCGTGGTGGAGGGGCCGAAGCCGATCGGCATCCTCCACATCCACGACCTCCTGAGGGCAGGGACGGTCTGACGCGCGAGCCCCCCGCCGGCCGCATGGCACCGGCCGGCGGCATGGCAGCCGCCGTGCTTGCAAATGGGAACGGGCTCGGGCATGGCCGGCCCGGGCGGGCGCTGCGGCCCGCCACCGCCGCGGCCGTGACCGCCACGACGACCACGACCTCGACGACGGCCGGGACGGCCATGACGGCCATGGGGGATGGAGGGACGATGCGCATTCTCGTCACCGGCGGCGCGGGATTCATCGGCTCGGCGGTCTGCCGCCACCTCGTCGCCGAGACCGGCCACACCGTCGTCAACCTTGACGCCCTCACCTACGCGGCGAACCTCGCCTCCCTCGCCCCGATCGAGGCGGACGGGCGCTACACCTTCGTGAAGGGCGACATCCGCGACCGGCGGCTGGTGCGCGACCTCCTCGCGGCGCACGAGATCGACGTCGTGATGCACCTTGCCGCCGAGAGCCACGTCGACCGCTCCATCGACGGCCCGGGCGAGTTCGTCTCCACCAACGTCACCGGCACCTTCGAGCTCCTGGAAGCCGCGCGCGCCCACTGGAGCGGGCTCGAGGGCGCGAAGAAGGACGCCTTCCGCTTCCACCACGTCTCCACCGACGAGGTGTTCGGCGACCTCCCCCTCGACGGCGGCCTCTTCACCGAGGAGACGCCGTACGATCCGTCCTCGCCCTACTCGGCGTCGAAGGCCGCCTCCGACCACCTCGTGATGGCCTGGCACCGCACGTACGGCCTGCCGGTCGTCCTCTCCAACTGCTCGAACAATTACGGGCCCTACCACTTCCCCGAAAAGCTCATCCCGCTGATGATCCTGAATGCCCTCCACGGCGAGCGGCTGCCGGTCTACGGGCGGGGCGAGAACGTGCGCGACTGGCTCTATGTCGAGGACCACGCCCGCGCGCTGGAGATCGTGGCGACGCAGGGTGTGCCGGGCCGCTCCTACAATGTCGGCGGCCGCAACGAGCGCTCCAACCTCGCCGTGGTGGAGACGATCTGCGACACGCTCGACAGCCTCGTGCCGGCCGCCCGGCCGCGACGCGAGCTGATCGCCTTCGTCACCGACCGGCCGGGGCATGACCTGCGCTATGCGATCGACGCCACGCGGATCGAGACGGAGCTCGGCTGGCGCGCCCGCGAGACGTTCGACACGGGCCTCGAGAAGACGGTGCGCTGGTATCTCGACAACGAGAGCTGGTGGCGGCCGATCCGCGAGGGGCGCTACCGTGGCGAGCGGCTCGGCGTCGCCGCCGCCTGACGGTCCCTCCCCGCTCCGCCCCCGACGAGGCCCAACCCCGTGAACGTCCTGCCGCTCGACCTCCCCGATGTCCTCCTCGTCGAGCCGCGGCGCTTCGCCGACGAGCGCGGCTGGTTCTCCGAGACCTGGAGCCGGCGCGCCTTCGCCGCAGCCGGCATCGACCTCGACTTCGTGCAGGACAACCAGAGCCTCTCGCGCCCGGCCGGCACCATCCGCGGCCTCCACCTCCAGGTCGCCCCGCACGCGCAGGCGAAGCTCGTCCGCGTCGTCGCCGGCGCGATCCTCGACGTCGCGGTGGACGTGCGCGAGGGTTCTCCCACCCGCGGGCGCTGGGTGTCGGCGGAGCTCAGCGCCGAGAATGGTCGCCAGCTCCTCGTCCCGCGCGGCTTCGCCCACGGCTTCGTGACGCTCGTTCCGGACACGGAGGTCGTCTACAAGGTGGACGGGATCTACGACCGGGGATCCGAGCGCGGCATCCGCTTCGACGATCCGGAGCTCGCCGTCGACTGGGGCGGCCCCGGCCCGTTCGTCCTCTCCGAGAAGGACAGGGCGCTTCCCGCGTTCCGCGACGTCGGTCCGCTCGCCTTCTGAGGACCCTCCGATGAAGATCCTCGTCGTCGGCCGCAGCGGACAGGTGGCGACCGCGCTTCTCGAGCGGCCCGGCGGCCACGAGGTGGTGGCGCCCGGCCGTCCGGCGGTCGACCTCACCGACGCTGCCAGCCTCGAGGCGGCGGTCGACGCGCACCGGCCTGACGCGGTCGTCAACGCCGCCGCCTACACCGCCGTCGACGCCGCCGAGACCGACGAGGCGGCCGCCTTCGCCCTCAACGCGGAGGGCCCCGGGGCGCTCGCCCGCATCCTTGCCCGGCGCGGCATCCCCCTCGTCCACCTCTCCACCGACTACGTGTTCGACGGCACGCTCGACCGGCCCTACCGCGAGGACGACAGGGTCGGGCCGACCAGCGTCTACGGCCGCTCCAAGCTCGCCGGCGAGGAGGCGGTGCTCGCCGCCGGCGGCCCCGCGATCGTGGCGCGGACGGCCTGGGTCTACGCCCCGTTCGGCAAGAATTTCGTGCGCACCATGCTGCGGCTCGGCGCCGAGCGGGACCACCTCCGCGTCGTGGCCGACCAGCGCGGCAACCCGACCTCGGCCCTCGACATCGCGGATGCCGTGATCGCCCTCCTCGAGCGGCGGGACGGCTGGGCGGAGGGCGGCGAGATCGTCCACCTCGCCGGCACCGGCGAGACCACCTGGCACGGCTTCGCGGAAGCGATCTTCGCCCTCTCTCCCCACCGCCCGCGGGTGGAGGCGATCGCGACGGCGGACTATCCGACGCCGGCCCGCCGCCCGGCGAACTCGCGCCTCGACTGCACCCGGCTCCGCGACCGCCACGGCATCGCCCTGCCCGACTGGCAGGACTCGCTCGCCGAGGTGATGCGGCGCCTCCTCGCCTGACCGGCCCGACCTGACGCGCCGTGCCAGGCGGCGCCGCAACACGGCCGGCGCCCCTCGCCCTGCCCTCGATGCACGCGGACGACCGCCTCGCCGGGATCACCGGGTAGGGCGCGCGCCCTGTCGCCCTGTCACCGCGGCGTTCGCGGCCCCGGCTCGTCGAGAGCCTCGCCCGCCATTGCCCGGCGGGGTGACCTGTCGACGACTACGGAAATAATTCACAAATAATCGTTAAGGTTGTAGAAGTATCGAGTTCGCAAGCGGCTGGCCCCGCCAGTATTTTCGCCAGCTAATAAGGCCCGCGCATCACCAAACAGCGATTGCTGCCCATTTTTCGACGGCCCTTTGACACCGCTTGACCACAAGATCGAGAAATGATCCTTTGATGCAAGGCCCCCACCCGGTGCATTCCAAGGCCAGTCATTGTTGTATTCGCCTGCGCCAGGCGCAGGCTTCGTTTTGCCGTAACCATTTATTCGCGCGAAGGATTTCGCATGCCGACATTTTACGGGACGAACGGCTCCGACACGCTGACCGGGGGCGCGGGAGCCGACACCATCTTCGGGTATCCGAACGGTGGCGACCCCGACCTCGACACGGGCAACGATTCCCTCGACGGCGCCGGCGGCAACGACGTGATCTACGGCGGCGGCGGTGACGACACGCTGCGCGGCGGGGCGGGGTACGACTATCTCTACGGCGGCGGCGGCGCCGACCTCCTCGACCTCGGCACGGACAACACCGGCGGCCAGGCCTTCGGCGACGAGGGCAACGATTCCATCGTCGGCAGCGGCGGCGCCGACTACCTCGAGGGCGGCGCGGGTGACGACACGGTCAGCGGCGGTAACGGCAACGACCAGATCAACTGGAACTACACCGAGGAGAGCGGCAACGACCTCCTGCAGGGCGGCGCCGGCGACGATGCCATCGGCTCGTACGCCGGACAGGACACGATCGACGGTGGCACGGGGGCAAACGACCAGGCCTGGATCGAGCACTTCGGCAGCGATGTCGGGCTGATCGTCGGGCAGACGGTGGCGGCGGGGCAGATCACCGTCATCAACGTCGACTACCTGACCTTCCGCGGGCAGGACGGCAACGACAGCGTCCTCGGCACCGGCAGCTACGACGACTGGCAGGGCGGCGGCGGCAACGACACGCTGAACCTCGGCGCCGACACGCTGGGCGGTTACGCCGACGGCGGTGCCGGCGACGACAGCATCATCGGCAGCAGCGGCAGCGACGATCTGCGCGGCGGGGCCGGCAACGATTCGATCGCCGGCAACGACGGGATCGATTATCTGAGCGGCGACGTCGGCAACGACACGCTGGACGGCGGCGCTGGCGACGACCTGATCGGCCTGTACGGCACCTTGGCCGACGGCGACGACCTCCTTCAGGGCGGCGCCGGCAACGACCAGATCTATTCCTACGGCGGCCTTGACACGCTTGACGGCGGGACGGGCGCCGCCGACTACGCCTACGTCGACCGTATCGGCTCCGCAGTGGGTATCGCCCTCGGCCCGGTCGCGGGGCCGGGGCAGGTCGTCCTCCTCAACATCGAGCAGCTCGACTTCAGGGGCGGCAGCGGTGACGACACGGTGCTCGGCCTCTCCGGCGCCGACACCCTCTACGGCAACGGCGGCAACGACAGCCTCGACCTCGGCAGCGACACCCTCGGCGGCGAGGTCTACGGCGGCAACGGCAACGACACCGTGCTCGGCAGCGCCGGCGAAGACTACATCCAGGGGGAAGCCGGCGACGATTCGATCGCCGGGAACGCCGGCCAAGACTACCTCGACGGCGGTGCCGGCAATGACATCATCGCCGGCGGCGCCGGGGACGACACCATCGGCAACTTCGGCACCGACGTGGGCGACGATCTCCTCCAGGGCGACGCCGGGAACGACTACATCCAGTCCTTCGCGGGCGCCGACACCATCGACGGCGGGACGGGCAACGCCGACTCTGCCTATATCGACCGGTCCTCGAGCACGGTCGGCATCGTCGTCGGCAACACGGCAGGGCCGGGGCGGATCGTCGTCCTCAATGTCGAAGACCTCCAGGTCAACGGCGGCAGCGGCGACGATTCCGTCGTCGGAACCGGCAGTGCCGACACCTTCTACGGCAACGGCGGCAACGACACCCTCGACCTCGGCGCCGACACACTCGGTGGCTCCGCCTACGGCGGCGCGGGGAACGACCTCGTCACCGGCAGCGCCGGTGAGGATTACCTCGAGGGCGGCACCGGCGACGACACCCTCCTCGGCGGCGCCGGCTACGACCAGCTCTCGGGCGGCGACGGCAACGACCTTCTCGACATGGGTCCCGATACCGGCCCCGCCAGCAACTTCAACGGCTACGCCTACGGCGGCAACAACAACGACACGATCCTCGGCAGCGTCGGTGTCGATTATCTCTACGGCGAAGCCGGCAACGACGTCATCGAGGGCCGTGGCGGCGGCGACTACATCGACGGCGGCACCGGGATCGACACGGCGAGCTACGCCTCGTCCGGTAATGGCGTTCGCGTCATCCTCGGCGGTGCGATCTCCGGCGGGCATGCCGCGGGCGATTCGCTCGTCTCCATCGAGAACCTCATCGGCTCGGCGTTCGCCGACACGCTGACCGGCAACGCCGCGGCCAACGTCATCGAGGGCGGGGCGGGCGGCGACTCCCTCACCGGCGGCACCGGGATCGACACCCTCTCCTACGCCTCCTCGGCGGCGGGGGTGAGTGTGAGCCTCCTCGCCGGGACGGCCTCGGGCGGCGACGCGGCCGGCGACACGATCGCGGGCTTCGAGAACATCCTCGGCTCCGCCGCCGGTGACAGCCTGACCGGCGATGCCGCCGCCAACGCCATCGACGGCGCCGGCGGGGCGGACACGATCGAGGGCGGCGCGGGCAACGACACGCTGACGGGCGGGGCCGGCTTCGACACCCTCTCCTATGCCGGCTCCGCGGCGGCCGTCACGGTGGACCTCGCCACGAACGCCGTCTCGGGCGGCCACGCGGCCGGCGACAGCGTCGCGGGCTTCGAGGGCGTCACGGGGTCCGCCTTCGCCGACAGTCTCTCCGGCGACGGCGGCGCGAACCGCCTCGAGGGCGGCGCGGGCGACGACACGCTCGGCGGCGGCGACGGCGACGACACGCTCGCGGGCGGTGCCGGAGCGGACCTCGTCGGCGGCGGCGCAGGGGTGGACCTCGCCGACTACGGCGCCTCGGCGGCGGGCGTCACGGTCGACCTCGCGGCGGGGACCGGCGCGGGGGGCGACGCGGCGGGCGACACGCTCTCCGGCGTCGAGAACGTCCTCGGCTCGGCCTTCGCCGACAGCCTCTCCGGCGACGCCGGCGGCAACGTCCTCATCGGCGGCGGCGGCGCGGACACCATCGAGGGCCGCGCCGGCGCCGACACGCTGGAGGGCGGCGGCGCGATCGACCTCCTCTCCTACGCGGGCTCGGCGGCAGGGGTCACGGTCGACCTCTCCACCGGCGCGGTGTCGGGCGGCGATGCGGCCGGCGACGTCATCTCCGGCTTCGAGAATGTGCTCGGCTCGGCCGCCGCCGACAGCCTGACGGGCGACGCCGGCGGCAACGCCCTCGACGGCGGCGACGGCAACGACACGGTGGCGGGCGGCGCGGGCGCCGACACGCTCGCGGGCGGCGCCGGCACCGACGTCCTCTCCTATGCGGCGTCGGCGGCGGGGGTCACCGTCGACCTCCTCGCCGGGACGGCCTCGGGCGGCGACGCGGCCGGCGACGTCATCTCCGGCTTCGAGGCCGTGATCGGCTCCGCCTTCGCCGACAGCCTCGCCGGTGATGGCGGCGCCAACACCCTCGACGGCGGCGCGGGCAACGACACGCTGGCGGGCGGCGCGGGCAACGACACGCTCGTCGGCGGGGCCGGCGCCGACACGATGACGGGCGGCGTCGGCGACGACACCTACATCGTCGACGCGGTGGGCGACGTCGTGGTGGAGCTGGCTGGCGAGGGCACCGATACGGTGCTTTCCTCCGTCTCCTACGGCCTCGGCACCGGCCTCGAGAACCTTACCCTGGCCGGCGGAGGCAACCTCATCGGCCGGGGCAACACGGATGCCAACCACCTCATCGGCAACGGCGGGGACAACCGCCTGCTCGGTCGGGGCGGCGCCGACACCCTCGACGGCGGCGATGGCAGCGACACCCTCGTCGACACCGACGGCGGCGACAGCCTCAGGGGCGGGGCCGGCAACGACTTCTACACGATCCGCGCCGATGGCTCGGTCGTCATCGAGGATGTCGATGCCGGTATCGACCTTGTCCGCTCGTTCGTCACCACCACGCTTGGCGCCAACGTCGAGAACCTCAGCCTGTTCGGCCAGACCGCCATCGACGGCACGGGCAACGATCTCGCCAACGTCATCGTCGGCAACAACGTCAGCAACGTTCTCACCGGCGAGGACGGCGACGACCGGCTCGACGGCCGCGCCGGCGACGACGCCCTCTTGGGCGGTGCTGGCATCGACCGCCTGTTCGGCCGCGGCGGTGCCGACACCCTCAATGGCGGAGCCGACGGCGACTTCCTCTACGGCGAAGCCGGCAACGACGTCCTCGACGGCGGCGACGGCAACGACGTCATCTCCGGAGGAGTTGGCAACGACACGCTGACGGGGGGCGGCGGCAACGACCAGTTCCTCTTTGAGGGTGCCTTCGGCGGCGACATCATCGCGGACTTCGAGGACGGGTCCGATCGCATCAATCTGCGCGACTTCCGCGAGGAGAACGGCGGCGCGGCACTTGTCTTCGCTCAGGTCCACCTGCAGCAGGCGGGCACAGCGGTGCGCATTCGCTTTGACTTCAACAACGACGACCTACCCGATCTGGTAGACCTCGACGGCGATGGCGTCGCCGACAACGTCCGCATCGACGTCCTCGGCACCACGGTCGCCCAGTTCACGGCGGCGGACTTCATCTTCTGAACCTCGTTCCCGCCGGGCACCCGACCCGGCAGAGGCAGCCACGAGGGCTGCCTCCCCTCGCGCACGGGTCGCGTCAGCCGGCGTCGTGCGGCCTGAGTCGTTGGCCGCCCTGACGTGCAAATCTTAGAATAGCCGCGACAGCCACCGCATACGTGCGGTGCTGCGCAGCCGCGAGCTCCTGGTGAAGACGCGCGGGTCGCTCGAGAACCACCTGCGCGATATCCAAGCATTCGGACTGACGATCGGGACGGTGGCGATAGGCCAGTCCGACGTTCCCGGCCAGAATCTGGACCGACGCTTCAGAGAAGGAGGCTCGGCTCGGGCTTAGCGAGTCGCCAATCGGATGACCTCCAGAACGTCGGGGCAAAGCAAGTTTAGTCGCTCAGTCTTGTCGTGATCGTGCGTTACCTTCTGGCGAGGTGCCCTTGAGGGGTTTAGGATAGATAACGCAGCGACTGCTGTTCCGCAGACAAAGGGGGCAGTGATGCGTGGCTTGCTTCCGTTCGTCGTAGCAGCTGTCATGATGGTAGGATTAGCCGGTTCTGCCGAGCGAGACGCACCCGGCGAAAGTGCCATCCGTGACCTTCTGCTTCGTGTCCGCCATTGGAAGGTGCTCTTCGACTTCACGCCATCATCCACACCAACTGCAACCGCCTATGGACCCGAGATCGAGTTCTTCCGTCGTGGCGACAGGCTCGTGGGCAGGACGACGAACATGCTCGGGAACATGAACTGTGAAATCCCATTCGAACTTCGCGCCGATGGCTTCGACTTCGGAAAGTGCGACGGCAACAGCAATCTCGTTCTCGTCGACGTGTATTATGACCCCATCGATCCGCTATACACGTTCAAACGCCTCAGTGCGCCTCAGAAGGTCTGGATCTCTCCCATCACAGAGATCGAAGACACTGGAGAGCGCTGATCGGACGCTGCGCGCGAACCGTTCGGCGTCGCCAACACGTCGATCAACGAGCACCTTGCCGGCCGGGTGGTCTCGACCTCACCACCGAGGCAGAGCAGACGGCAGCATGACCCAGTGCAGTTTTCGGTGCCGGATCATTTTGCGGCACGCGGCCACTTGTGTCCGCTTAGCAGCGACGCCCCCGGAGGTGGAGATGAGGTGGATGCCATTCTCACCTCCGACGGCATCGCGAAGAGTCAGGGTTGCGCCGTCGACGCACGGGGTCCTGGAAGGCGGCGTCCACAATCCCGGCGACCTTCATCGGCATCGAGCTGGCGAAGGACGTGTTCCAGCTGCACGGCGCGGCGGCGGACGGGACAGTCGTGTTCCGCAAGAAGCTGTCGCGCGTCCAGTTCGCGAGGTTCATGTCAGGGCACCCGCTGTGCACCGTCGCGATCGAGGCTTGCCCCGGCGCTCACCACTGGGCGCGTGAGCTGGCCGGGAAGGGACATCGTGTCCGGCTGATCCCGCCGCAAAACGTGAAGCCTTTCATCAAGCGGCAGAAGAATGACGCCGCCGACGCGGAGGCGATCGTCGAGGCCGCACAGCGACCGACTATGCGCTTCGTCGCACCGAAGCCCCCCTGGCAGCAGGCACGGGCGATCGCGTTCCGAACCCGCGAGCAGTTGGTGAAGCAGCGGACGAAGACCGTGAACGCGCTGAGGTCGCACCCCTAAGAGTTCAGTCATGTGGCTTCAGAGCTTATTGGCTACGTCTCGCGCCTGGCCGACGTCGTGGACGGTCCGGACGCCGGCTTCCTAACCTCGCGCGCTCGATCTGCCGCCTGCTCCTCGGGCAGATCGCGCACCTGACCGATCGGATCACCGCACTGTCGGCCAAGGATCGCCGAGATGTCGAAGGCGACGGACACGCCACGACGCCTGCAGACGATGCCGGGTGTCGGCCGATCACCGCGCTCGCCGTCGAGACCTTCGCGCCGCCGATGGAGCAGTTCCGTCGCGGACGAGACTTCGCGGCATGGCTCTGCCTGGTGCCGCGCCAGCACTCCACCGGCGGCCGGCAGCAGCTCGGCAGTACATCGAAAATGGGTCAGCGCGATATCCGGCGCTTCCTCATTACCGGCGCCATGGCAGCGATCAGGTGGGTGTCGCGCCGCGATCGCATACCGATGGGTGCCAAATGGAGCAGACCGAAAGCGCTTCATGTCCCTGCATTGGGCTCGGAGCGCGGTCGGGATCGGCAACCCACCAGGATCGCCTCAGCCAATGCCAATTCGTTCTGCTAGGTACCGGAACTGGACCTCTGTGTCCGGCGCAAGGCGAAAGGCGACCCGGAAGTCTTCGAAGCCATAGGCCGGGTGAGTGCGGCGGATCCGGGCCGTGAACTGCAGCGCGTCGTTCGGCCGTTCGGCGGCAGCGAGGCAAAGGGCGGCGACCATCCAGATGTGATGGTGGGAATTTGGCCGTTCGGCCGCGCGTGTCGCAGCCTCAGCCGCGTCCTCGAACGAGCCGGCGCGAAACATTGCGATCGCTTGAGACGCGAGAATGCCGAAGAGCAGCGGATCGAACGGGCTGAGGGACCGGGCATGATTGGCCGCCGCGATTGCGACCTCTGGCTCGCCAGACTGGCTGCCTACAAAGGCAAGGGCGTAATGGCCGGGGCCAAAGTTCGGCGCGAGACCGACCGCGGTTCGAAGTTCGTGGAGAGCCTGGTCTCCCGACCGGCGCAGCCACAGAGCCCGCCCCATCGCCCAGTGTGCGGTCGGGTCACGCTCGTCCGCCTGGAGGCTGCGCCCGGCGGTGTCGAACGCACGACCGATTTCGCGATCACGATCCTCGGAGTGATGCAGGAAGGCGTTCTGGAAATGCGTGAAGGACAGACCAGCCCAGGCGCGGGAAAAGGTCGGGTCCATTTCGACCGACCTTCGGAAGAGCGCCTGCGCCTCTCCGTTGTCGGCTCTGGTGAACCGATACATGTGCCAGAGACCACGGTGAAAACATTCCCAGGCACCGAGCGAGTCCGGGTGGGCGAGGACGGCGCGGTTCCGCTCGGCTGCCTCGATCTCGCCTGCAAGGGTTGCGACGATGCGATCGCAGATCTCGTCGCGCGCATCGAAAACATCCTCGCCGGCGCAGTCGTAGCTGTCGGCCCATTGCACGCGCCCGTCGCTCATGTCGACGAGTTCCACTCCGAGCGCGATCCGCTCTCCATGCCGTCGTAGCGTGCCGGTGACGAGGTAGTCCACACCGAGCAGCCGTGCCGCCTCCTCGTCAGACAACCCGCGCTCAGCCAGTGCGAACACCGAGCCCCGAGCGGTCACCCGGACGCTGCGTAGCCGAACGAGGCGCGAGATGATGTCGTAGACCACCCCGTCGGCAACCTCCTCCGGCGGCGCGCCGCGCGGGCGGAACGGCATGACGGCGAGCGACGTCCAGCGAGCCGCGCCCGGGGCGAATACAGGCGGCGTCGGCTCCGACGCCGTCATGGCGTGCAGAAGCTCAATCTTCGAAGACACGCCGAGCTTGCGATAGATGGTGCCGAGATGGGTACGGACGGTGGCCGGCGATATGAACAGCCGCGCGCCGATGTCGCGGTAGCTCGCTCCCTCGCTGTAGGCGAGCGCGATCTCGCGTTCACGCCGGCTCAGCTCGCCCGTCTCGGACCTGCGCATCCCATCGACGCTCCAACGGCGCCACTCGCCCGATGCTAGCCGGAAAATACGGCAGATGCATCAGGCGAAATACGCAGGCTGCTCGATATCCCGGCGCACCCGCAAAGAGGCATCTACCGGTCACCATCACTTGGAGACCGGAAGATGAGCCTCTCGCAAACCATCACCAAACCGGACGACGTCCCCGACTTTGCGGCGCTCAAGTCGCGCCAGCGGGCGATCTGGTCGGCAGGCGACTACGCCGCCGTTGGCACCACGCTGCAAATCGTCGGCGAGACCTTGTGCGAAGCCGTCGATCTCCGGGCCGGCGAACGCGTGCTCGACGTCGCGAGCGGCAACGGCAATGCCGCGCTCGCCGCCGCGCGGCGTCTTGGCGCCGTCACCGCGACCGACTACGTCCCGGCGCTGCTCGCTCGCGGCCAGGCGCGTGCCGAGGCATCGGGCCTGGATATCGCCTTCCAGGAGGCGGACGCCGAGGCGCTGCCGTTCGCCCGCGGCAGCTTCGATGTCGCGCTCTCGACCTTCGGCGTGATGTTCACCGCCGACCACGGGCGGGCCGCGTCCGAGTTGGTCAGGGTCACGCGATCGGGCGGACGGATCGGCATGGCGAACTGGACGCCGAACGGCTTCATTGGCCAGCTCTTCAAAACGATCGGCGGCCATGTTGCGCCGCCCGCGAGCGCGAGGTCACCGTCGCTCTGGGGCACCCCCGACTGGATCGAGGCGGAGTTCGGAGCGCACGCCGCTGGGATCAGCCTTACGCCCCGGTCCTTCACCTTCCGCTACCGCTCGCCGGAGCACTGGCTGGACGTGTTCCGGAGCGTCTACGGCCCGATGCTCAAGGCCTTCGCGTCGCTGGATGCCGGCGGGCAATCGGCGCTTGCGGCGGACATCATCGCCCTCATCGGCCGCTTCAACAGGGCGGAGGACGGCACCGCGGTGATCCCGTCCGAGTATCTCGAAATCGTCATCCACCGGGCCTGAACCCGCACATCAGGAGTTGATCATGACCAAGCTCATGCGCAGCGTCGCGCTCGGCACCCTGCTCGCCGCCGCGATCCCGACCCAAGGGGCAGTCGCGCACGAGTGCCAGGGCCAGAGCGGTGGCACCCGACCGAACGAAGCGGCGGCTGACCGGGCGCACATCGTCCTCGGCGCCGACGAGCTCGCCTGGAAGAAGGGCCCTGCCTCGCTGCCGCCGGGTGCAGAGATTGCGCTGATCGAGGGCGACCCGTCCAAGGCCGCGCCGTTCACCTTCCGGCTTCGCTTCCCTGCCGGATACGAGATCCCGCCGCACACGCACCCGGCGATCGAGCATGTCACGGTGCTCTCCGGCCGCTTCGTGATCGGCATGGGTGAGAGCTTCGACCCCGCGGCGGGGCGAGAGCTCACGACCGGCGGCTTCGTCGCGCTGCCGCCAGGCCACCCGCACTCTGCCTGGACCCGGGACGAGACGGTCGTCCAGCTGCACAGCGTCGGCCCTTGGGGGATCACCTATCTCGACCCCGCCGACGATCCCCGCGGCGACTGATGTGCGGCGTGCCCGGCGAGCGGCCGGGCTCCTCGTCTCCCGCATCCTCCAGCCCGACCCCCAACTACAGGTGTCCAGATCATGGCGACCCTCGACGTCTCCTCCGCCCGGATGGCCTTTTCGATGAGCGATACGGAGGTCTTCGGCTTCAATCGCATCTACGAGGCCGATCCGGACTTCTGGCTGTTCAACACGCCCGATTCTCACGCGGTTAGGATGTGGGGCAGCGGGCTCTCCTATGACGCGATGGGCTACGCCCAGTCCGGCCTCGTCAGCAGGATCGAGATCGACTTCTTGAACGACAACGCGGCCGCACCAGACATCCGGATCACGGGCATCTCGGCCTCTGCGCCTCGCCTCGACGACGGCCCCGCCGAGTTCTGGCACCTGCTCCAGGGTAACGACGTGATCTACGCTCCGGACAGGGCCAAGGGCGCCGCGCTTGTCTATGTCAGTCTGTCCGGCGACGGGCTCGCGGCGCCATCAGGAAGCGGCCGCGGCGGGCACGACATCTTTCACGCCGGGGATGGCGGCGGCTCTTTCGTCGGCGATGTGTACTCGGTTGGAAGCCTTACTCCAGGCGCCCCGACCGCGACCTATCGGGGCGGCAACGACCAGATCCTGGGCCTGGAGACGCACGTGCAGCATCTCCACATCGGCGACGTCTCCTACGTTCATGCGGGCAGTCGCCTTTTCGGCGGCGACGACACGATCCTCAACCAGTCGACCTCGATTTCCGCCGGCGCGACCGGCGATGCCAACGTGGTCGTGGGTTCGAGCGGAGCAATGGCGAAGTTGGTGGGCGGTAACGACGATCTGACCGGGGGCGCGAATTTCGGCGGCTGGCTGGCCGGTGATGTCAGCTTCATGCGGGACCACAGCCTCGTCCGCGGCGGAGCCGACACCATCCGAGGCGGCGAGCTTGGCGACCTCGTCGTCGGCGACGCCTATCGGATCGAAGGCGGCACGCTCTTCGGCGGCGACGACACGCTTTTCGGCAATGGCGGCGACGACAGAATCTTTGGCGACGGCTACGATATCGTGAATTACGACTACATTGCGGGAGGTGACGACGTCATCAGGGGTGGCACCGGGGACGACATCCTCGTCGGCGACAGCGATAAACTTGGAGCTAACGCATATGGTGACGACCGGCTTTACGGCGACGAAGGCAACGACCGCCTGATCGGCGAAGGCGGATCGGATGAGCTGACCGGCGGATCGGGCAATGACGCGCTCCAAGGCAATGCGGGGAACGACAGCCTCTTTGGCGGCTCGGAGACAGATCAACTTGAGGGCGGCTCGGGCAATGACCTGCTTGACGGCGGCTCCGGGTCGGATCGAATGTACGGCGGTGGCGGTAACGACGTCTACTTCGTCAATGAGGATCTCGACAGGGTCTTTGAAGATGCGGGGGGCGGTCACGACACGATCTGGTCCTCCTTCTACGCGCGGCGACTGCTCGACAACATCGAGGAGCTGCGATACAGCGGCGCGGGTAGCTTCACAGGCATCGGCAACGATCTGAACAACACTATTGCCGGCGGCGCGGGCAACGACAACCTGCGCGGCGGTGACGGCAACGATGTTCTGATCGGCGGCGCTGGCGCCGACGTGCTCCATGGCGGGGCGGGCAGCGACACAGCATCCTACGCCACTGCCACCGCAGGCGTCGAGGTGCGCCTCTCGGGCAGCGGCTACGGCGACCACGCGGCCGGCGATGGCCTGAGCGAGGTCGAGAACCTCATCGGCTCCAGTTTCAACGATGCGCTCTACGGCGACGGCGCTGCCAACCGGATCGTAGGCCGCGCGGGCGACGACTACCTGCAGGGGAACGGTGGAGACGACATCCTGACTGGTGGCGCCGGCCTCGATATCCTCATCGGCGGCGTAACGGGCAGCGACACCTTCGTCTTCAATGCCCGCAACGAGGGTCGGGACACGATCGTCGACTTCTCGAGCGGGATCGGCAACGACGACCGGCTGCTCTTTGAGGGCGACGCCTTCGGTGGCCTTGCCGCCGGCGCGCTCGCCGCAAACCGTTTTGTCGCAAACGAGAGTGGTGTCGCGACCGCCAGCGGTAACCGCTTCGTCTACGAGACCGACACCGGAATCCTGCGCTTCGATGCGAACGGCTCGGCGGCCGGCGGGGTCAAGGAAATCGCGCTCTTCAGCGAGGTGCCGATGCTTACCGTCGATGACTTCTTCATCGCCTGAGGCGTGCTGGCCTGGAGAAGGTTCGCCCCCGGTCTCTCTCCCTCCGCCACTAGCCCCCTCGAAAGCGTTCTCCTGATCCGGCTGCGGCCGGATTAAAAGCCCGGGTTGCGCGCGCGACGAGGTAGGCGCGGTAGAGCGGTGCGGCCCGCCAGAGTGGGACGGCGACGAGGTCCAGCCGGTCGCGGAAGCGGACGAACGGGAACCCGCAGATCCAGGCGGCGTCGAGCTGGGCGGAAACGAGGAGCGCCCGTAATCTCCTGATATGTCCTGCGGGTCACGAGCTCGACAGGGTGGCCGGTCGCACTCTCAAGGTAGGCCTGGAGGCGGGCGAGCAGCACGACGTCGTCGCTGACGAAGACGGGCGTCAGACCGAACCGGATTGGCGGCGCGCCGACGACGGGCTTTGCCAGCGCGAGAACCGCGAGCCCGGCCACGACGGCCCTGCGGCTCGGGCGCAATGATGCGGTCGGCCCTTCTCCCATGGCGCCCTCCCGGCGTCATCAGACCTTCTTGTTTTCACGTATTCTAAGACGAATTCGCGTCGGTAATCCACGCCTGATGCGAAACGACGTCCCGCTTGACCCACCTAGAGAATTCAAATATCCACGAATCATGGAATCGAACGACACAGAAGCCCTGACGGCGCTCGGCCACCCCGGCCGCCTCGCCGTGTTCCGCCTGCTCGCCCGGCGAGCTCCGCATGGGGTAAGGCCGAGCGAGATCGCCGACGCGCTCGCCCTCAAGCCGAACACGCTTTCGATCTACGTGAAGGAGTTGACCCGCGCCGGGCTCCTGAGGACGTGGCGGGACGGGCGGTCGGTCTTCTACGGCATCGACCTCGACCGGGTGGGCGGGCTCGTCGACTTCCTGGTGAACGACTGCTGCCGCGGCCGGCCGGAGCTGTGCGTCCCGCTCGCCGAGCGTTCGCTCCAGCGCGCCGTCGGAGCGAAACGGCCGCTCGACGTCCTTTTCGTGTGCAGCGGCAACTCGGCCCGCTCGGTCTTCGCGGAGGCCATTCTGTCCCGCGACGGCAACGGTCGGTTTCGCGCCCACTCTGCCGGGACGCGCCCCGCGGCCGCCCTCCGGCCCGAGGCGGCCGCCGTGCTGACGGCCCACGGCCACGACCCGGGCCGCTTCACGCCGAAGGGCGTCGACGCCTTCCTCGATCCGGCGGCGCCCCGGATGGATCTCGTCATCACCGTCTGCGACCAGGCGGCCAACGAGGAGTGCCCGCCGGTGCCGGGGCTTCCCGTCACGGCCCACTGGGGTGTGCCCGCGCCGGCAGCCGCAGGCGGTGACCGGCAGGCCGCGTTCGACGGCGCCTACGCCGCCCTCGAGAGCCGCATCGCCTGCTTCCTCGCACTGCCCTTCGATCGCCTCGACCCGCTCGCCCTCCAGCGCGAGCTCGACACCATCGGCGGCGCGCCCGCCCCGAAGCGGAAGGCCGGCTGATGGCACGGATCGCAATCAACGGGCTCGGGCGGATCGGCAAGCTCGCCCTCCGCGCCTTCTTCGAGGAGGGCATCCCGGGCGAGATCGTGCTCCTCAACGATCCGTCGGGCGACCCGGCGCAGCACGCGATGCTGCTCGAGTTCGACAGCGTCCACGGCCGCTGGCGCGAGACCTTCGGGCACGACGGGGAGAGCCTCACAGTCAACGGCACGCGGATGCCCTTCACGCAGGAGAAGCGCATCGAGGACCTGCCGCTCGCCGGCCTCGGCGTCGATCTCGTCGTTGACTGCACCGGCGTCTTCAAGATGCCCGCGAAGGTGCAGCCCTATTTCGGCGCGGGCGTCCGCAAGGTCGTCGTCTCCGCGCCCATCAAGGAGGCGCCGGCGCTGAACCTCGTCTATGGCGTCAATCACGACCGCTACGACCCGGCCGAGCACCATCTCGTGACGGCGGCGAGTTGTACCACCAACTGCCTCGCGCCGGTGGTGAAGGTGCTTCACGAGGAGATCGGCATCCGGCACGGCTCGATCACGACGATCCACGACGTGACGAACACTCAGACGATGGTCGACCGCCCGGCGAAGGACCCGCGCCGCGCCCGCTCGGCGCTGATGAACCTCATCCCGACCACCACCGGCTCGGCGACCGCGATCACCCTCATTTATCCGGAGCTGAAGGGCCGGCTGAACGGCCACGCCGTGCGCGTGCCGCTCCTCAATGCCTCGCTGACGGACTGCGTGTTCGAGATGGAGCGGGAAACGACGGTCGACGAGGTGAACGGGCTCTTCCGCACATGGTCCGAAGAGCGGCTCAAGGGCATCCTCGGCTACGAGGAGCGGCCGCTCGTCTCGTCCGACTTCCTGAACGACTCCCGCTCGGCGGTCGTCGACGGGCCGTCGACCATGGTCGTCAACGGCACGCAGGTGAAGGTCTACGCCTGGCACGACAACGAGTGGGGCTACGCCTTCCGCCTCGCCGACGTGGCCCGCCTCGTCGCGAGAAACCTGTGAGCGTCGCCGCGCGCCGCGAGGGGCTGGCCGCCTACGCGGCGGTGACGGCCGCCTACTGGGCGTTTATGCTGACGGACGGCGCGCTGCGGATGCTCGTCCTCCTCCACTTCAACAGCCTCGGCTTCTCGCCGGTCACGCTCGCCTACCTCTTCCTCCTCTACGAGTTCGCCGGCATCGTCACGAACCTCTCGGCCGGCTGGATCGCCGCCCGCTTCGGGCTGACGACGACGCTCTATGCGGGGCTCGTGCTCCAAATCGGCGCGCTCGCCGCCCTTGCCTTCCTCGACCCCGCGTGGGGCGTCGCGGCGTCTGTCGCCTTCGTGATGGCCGTCCAGGGCGTCTCCGGCGTTGCGAAGGACCTCGCCAAGATGAGCTCGAAGAGCGCGGTAAAAGTGCTCGCGCCGGCGGAGGAGAAGGGCGCGCTGTTCCGCTGGGTCGCGGTGCTGACGGGCTCCAAGAACGCGGTGAAGGGGCTCGGCTTCTTCACCGGCGCCGTCCTCCTCGGCGTCGTCGGCTTCACGACGTCCGTGGTCGCGATGGCGGTGATGCTCGCCGCCATCCTGACGGCGGTCGCGGTCTTCATGCCCTCCGGCCTCCCGGCGGGGCGCAAGGACGCGAAGTTCCGCGAGGTGTTCTCCAAGGACGCCAACGTCAACCGCCTGTCGGCCGCGCGGCTCTTCCTGTTCGGCGCGCGCGACACGTGGTTCGTCGTCGGTATTCCGATCTACTTCTACAGCGTCCTCTCCGACGGGACGCCCGACGGCAACCGCGCGGCCTTCTTCCAGGTCGGCACGTTCATGGCGGCGTGGATCATCTTCTACGGCTTCATCCAGGCCGCAGCGCCGCAGATCCTTCGCGCACGGGACCGCACGCTCGGCGAGATCGTCGGCATGGCGCGGCTCTGGGTCGGCGTGCTCACGCTGATCCCCGCCGCGCTCGCCGCCGCTGCGGTCGTCGCCGGCGGCACGGCGCCGTGGCTCACGGTCACGCTCATCTTGGGCCTTCTCGCCTTCGGCGTCGTCTTCGCGCTCAATTCGGCGCTCCACTCGTACCTCATCCTCGCCTTCACCAAGGCGGCGCGGGTCACGATGGACGTCGGCTTCTACTACATGTCGAACGCCGCGGGGCGCCTCCTCGGCACGCTCCTCTCCGGCGTGTCCTTCCAGATCGGCGGGCTGCCGCTCTGCCTCGCCACCGCCGCGCTGATGTCGGCCGCGAGCTGGTTCTTCGCCGGCCGCCTCAAGCGTGGCGCGCTCGGCGAGCTGGCGGACGCCCGCGTTCCCACGAAAGAGGTCAAGGGTGGGTCTTCCGACTAGCCTTCTCGCGGCGCTCGGCACCGCCGCCATCGCCCTCCCGGCCACGGCCGGCGAGCGCAACGCACTCCACATCGTCGGCTCCTCGACGGTGTTTCCCTACACGAAGCTCGTCGCCGAGCGGTTCGCCGAGGCGGGCGAGCACCCCGCGCCCGTCGTCGAGTCCACCGGCACCGGCGGCGGAATGCGCAGCTTCTGCGCTGGCGTCGGCCCGGACACGCCGGACTTCACCGGCGCCTCCCGTGCGATGACGTGGGAGGAATGGAACCTCTGCCGCGAGAACGGCGTCTTCGACATCACGGAGATGACGATCGGCTACGACGGGCTGACGCTCGCGGTCGCGAAGTCCTCGCCGCACCACTTCGCGCTCACGCTGAAGGACATCTACACGGCGCTCGCCGCCGAGGTGCCGGTGGACGGGAAGATCGTGACGAACCCGCACCGGCTCTGGTCGGACGTGCGACCCGAGCTCCCGGCCATTCCGATCGACGTCATTGGGCCACCGCCCACGTCAGGCACGCGCGATTCGTTCGTCGAGCTTGCGATGCACGCAGGCTGCCTCTGGTACGCGGACCTGCAGGCGCTCCAGGACACCGACCCGGAGCGGTGGGAGGCGGTGTGCTCGACGATGCGCACCGACGGCGGCTACACGGAGGCGGGCGAGGACGACGAGGAGATCGTGGCCGCGATCGAGGCCGCTCCCGACACGGTGGGCGTGTTCGGCTACGCCTACCTCCTCGAGCACGAGGGCACGATCCGCGGCATCCCCGTTGAAGGCGTCATCCCGGATCTCGTCACCATCGCACTCCGGGAGTACCCGCTGGCGCGGCCCCTGTTCCTCTACATCAAGAACGAGCACCGTGACCTCGTGCCCGGGATGACGGACTTCCTGCGCGAGTACATCGTCGCGGCCGAGCCACCGGAGTATCTGTTTCCCGCCGGCATGGTGCCGATCCTGGACGACACGACGCGGGAGCAGATCGCGGGCGAGGCGCTCGACGGCGTGCCGATGCGGCCGCCCGGCAGCTGACGGCACCTGTCATGGCGGTCACCATCTACCACAACCCGGCCTGCGGGACGTCGCGCAACGTCCTCGGCCTCATCCGCAACTCGGGCGAGGAGCCGGAGATCATCGAGTACCTGAAGACGCCGCCGTCGCGCGAGCGGCTCGTCGAGCTCATCGCGGCGATGGGCACTGGCGTCCGCGCTCTCCTCCGCCGCAAGGGAACGCCCTACGATGAACTCGGTCTCGACGATCCACGCCTCACCGACGACGAGCTCATCGACCTCATGCTGACCCATCCGATCCTCATCAACAGGCCCATCGTGGTGACGCCGCTCGGCGTGCGGCTCGCCCGCCCGTCCGAGAGGGTCCTCGACATCCTGCCGAATCCGCAGCGTGGCGCCTTCACCAAGGAGGACGGCGAGGCGGTCGTCGACGCCGCCGGCCAGCGGATCGCGCCGGCCGGCCGATGAGCGCGGCGGACACGCTCGCCGAGCCTGCGGGCATCGGCGCCTTCGAGAGATGGCTGTCGCTCTGGGTCGCGCTCGCCATCGGCGCCGGGCTCCTCCTCGGCACCGTCGCGCCGGGCGCATTCGAGGCGCTCGCCGCGCTCGAGGTCGCCAACGTCAACCTCCTCGTCGCCGTCCTCATCTGGGCGATGGTCTACCCCATGATGGTGGCGGTCGACTTTGCGAGCCTCGCCCACATCGGCGACCGGCCGAAGGGGCTGGTGCTGACGCTCGTCGTCAACTGGCTGGTGAAGCCGTTCACCATGGCGGGACTTGCGGTCCTCTTCTTCGAGGTCGTCTTCGCGGACCTCATCGCCCCGGCCGACGCACAGCAATATATCGCCGGCCTCATCCTCCTCGGCGCGGCGCCCTGCACGGCGATGGTGTTCGTGTGGTCGCAGCTGACGCGCGGCGACGCGACGTACACGCTCGTGCAGGTCTCAGTGAACGACCTCGTGATGGTGGTCGCCTTCGCGCCGATCGTCGCCTTCCTGCTCGGCGTCACCGACATCACCGTGCCGTGGCAGACGCTGATCCTCTCGGTCGGCCTCTACATCGTGGTGCCGCTGGCGGCAGGGCTCGCCACCCGGCGGGCGCTTGCGCACGGCGACCGGGCGGCGACGGAGGCCGCGGTGGCGCGCTTCACGGCGGCGGTGAAGCCGTTCTCCGTCGTCGGCCTCCTCCTCACCGTGGTCCTCCTGTTCGGCTTCCAGGGGCAGGTGATCCTCGACGACCCGCTCCTCATCGCCCTCATCGCGGTGCCGCTCCTCATCCAGTCCTACGGCATCTTCGCGCTCACCTACGCCGCCGCCTGGGCCTGGCGCGTGCCGTTCAACGTCGCCGCCCCGTGCGCGCTGATCGGGACGTCGAACTTCTTCGAGCTCGCCGTCGCGGTCGCGATCTCCCTCTTCGGCCTCAACTCCGGGGCGGCGCTCGCGACTGTGGTCGGCGTGCTCGTGGAGGTGCCGGTGATGCTCTCCCTCGTCGCGTTCGCGAACCGCACGCGCGGCGCGTTCCCCGCCGACGCCCGGGATGGCTGAACCGGGCCCGACGGCGGAGGATCTGCCGAACATCGATCCGGCGTCCCTCCGCCCGATCGACGTCGCTGCGCTCGCCGGCGCTGCCGGGCCGTCCGTGCCGCCGCGCACCCTCCTCCTCTACGGCTCCCTGCGCGAACGCTCGTTCTCCCGCTTCGCGGCCGAGGAGGCCGGGCGGCTCCTTCGCTGGTTCGGTGCGGAGACGCGGATGTTCGACCCCGTTGGGCTGCCGCTGCCGGACGCAGAAGCGCCGACGCACCCGAAGGTCGCGGAGCTGCGCGAGCTCGCCATCTGGTCCGACGGCATGGTCTGGTCCTCGCCGGAGCGGCACGGCGCGATGAGCGCGGTGATGAAGGCGCAGATCGACTGGCTTCCCCTGTCGCTCGGCGGCGTCCGACCGACGCAGGGAAAGACACTCGCCGTGATGCAGGTCTGCGGCGGGTCGCAGAGCTTCAACGCCGTCAACCAGATGCGCGTCCTGGGTCGCTGGAAGCGCATGGTGACGATCCCGAACCAGTCGTCCGTCGCCAAGGCCTTCAACGAATTCGACGATGCGGGCCGGATGCGCGCCTCGCCCTACTACAACCGCATCGTCGACGTGATGGAAGAACTGATGAAGTTCACGGTCCTCGTGCGGGGCCGCTCCGGTTACCTGACGGACCGCTACTCCGAGCGCGTCGAGAGCGCCGAGGCGTTGTCGAAGCGCGTCAACCAGACTCCATCTGAGGCGGCTCACCACCGCCGCTGAAGCCGGGCGCGCAGGATGACGGCCAGCGCGTTCATGGTGATGAGAAAGCCGAGGAGGACGAGAATGCCGGCCGAGGTGCGGGAGACGAACCCGCGCTCGGGACTGTCCGCCCAGATGTAGATCTGCGTTGGCAGCGCGGTGGACGCATCGACCACGTTCGACGGCGCGCTGGTGATGAACGCGTTCATGCCGATGAGGAGGAGCGGTGCCGTTTCGCCAAGCGCCTGGGCGAGGCCGATGATCGTCCCGGTAAGGATCCCAGGCATCGCGAGCGGGAGGACATGATGGACGATCACCTCATGCTTCGACGCCCCGACGCCGAGCGCCGCCTCGCGGATCGACGGCGGCACCGCCTTGAGCGACGCGCGGGTGACGATGATGATCGTCGGCAACGTCATCAGCGCTAGAACCATTCCGCCGACGAGCGGCGCGGACCGCGGCAGGCCCATGAAGTTGAGGAACACGGCGAGGCCAAGGAGGCCGAAGATGATCGACGGCACCGCCGCGAGATTGTTGATGTTGACCTCGATGAGGTCGGTCCAGCGGTTCTTGGGCGCGAACTCCTCCAGGAATACCGCTGCGGCTACTCCCATCGGGAAGCTGAGCAGGAAGCAGACCAGGAGCGCATAGGCCGACCCGACGATCGCGCCTCTGAGGCCGGTGAGCTCGGGGAAGCGGCTGTCTGCGTTGAGGAAGAGGCCGGTGTTGAACGGGGCCGAAACGACGCCTCGCTCGACCTCCGGCTGATGCAGGTTCTCCTGTTCCGCGACCGGCATCCGCTTCCCGTCACGCTCGCCGCGACGGGATTTCTGGTGGCTGCCGTGGTCGTTCTCTCCACAACGGCACCGCTCGTCGCGGGGCGCGGCCGTGTTCGCAATCATGCTCGGCTTCGGGTCCGGCCTCACCAGCATCGTGCGGGGAACCCTGCCTCTCGCGTCTTCGGAACGGCCGGTTACGCGAGCCGCCTCGGCAGGATGGCTTCGGCCCGCATGCTCCTCGCAGCCGTCGCGCCGTTCTCCTTCGGCTTCATCCTGGCGAAGGCCGGTGCGACGACCGCTCTCGCCGTGTCAGCGGTCCTCGCCGTCGCCGGCTTCGCCTGCTTCGTCATCACTGCGCGATTGACGCGCCCGAGGTCTGGCCGTTCCGCCAGGCGTCGCCTCGCGGCCAAGTCCGATGTGAGCTAGCGTTCTCGGTGGGCCGGGTACAGTCACCGGGAGAAGCAACAGCGATGTGTGGTGGATGCCCACGGTGAGAATGCCCGAATCTGGAGCGTCTCCTTGGGAGCGGGGCGAGGTTGGGGGCCAGAGAAGGTTTGACCTTGCCCCCTGGAGTGCCCTCGATCTGAACTGGGCTCCTTCGAGAGGAGCCAGGGATGAAGAAGAGCCGTTTCACTGAGGAGCAGATCATTGCGGTGCTGAAGGAGCACGCGGC
>JAESGF010000229.1_pt1 | contig 29506 bp, 34 predicted proteins | sample 9269621 | NCBI WGS metagenome assembly JAESGF01 (sample SAMN14515066, study PRJNA621663) | algae metagenome | isolation source: Tolypothrix carrinoi HA7290-LM1 and co-occurring heterotrophs from dry rock... | place: USA: Makauwahi cave, Kauai, Hawaii | collected 2011-01-06
TAGCCAACCTCGAAACCGAGGAAGCGTAAGCACTAGGAAAGAACGCTTTCACTTACACCGTGGAGTGAGGTATGGACAAATTATCTAGCTAGTGGTAGTTCTGTCCACACATTTAGAAGCGGTTAATTCTGCCAAGTTTACAAAAGCAGATTTTTCCCCGGCTTCAGGCACAGTCAGATTTACTTTCGGTAGTCTCCTGGTTGGGAGTGCTATTTTTGCTGGTTGTAACTGGATTGGAAACAGACTTAAACTTAATTGTCCGCAAAGGCAAAACCGCCCTACTGATTTCTTTAGGGGGGATTATTGTTCCCTTTGCCACAGGATTAGGATTGGGATGGTTGCTACCAGATAACTTTTTAGCGAACCCTAACGAACGGTTAATTTTCAGCTTGTTTATCGCGACTGCGATGAGTATCTCAGCAGTTCCGGTAATTGCCAAGGTACTGATGGACTTAAAGTTGATTCGGCGCGACATAGGGCAAGTTACCTTAGCTGCGGGTATGACTGATGATACTCTTGGCTGGATTCTCCTTTCTGTTGTGTCGGGTTTAGCAACCAGTGGCAAATTCGATTTTTCAACGGTATTTAGGTCGGTTGCGGGAGCGGTAATATTTTTGGCAGTTGCCTTTACTATCGGGCGATCGCTTATGGCTTGGGTGTTACGCTGGGTAGATGATTACATCGGCGGCGCTACGGCTAGTTTATCAGCTTTGTTAGTTTTGGCGCTAGGTGCTGCCGCTTTCACCCACTACTTAGGCATTGAAGCCGCATTGGGAGCTTTTGTTACTGGAATTCTCGCCGGACAATCGCCACGCTTTAGTCGAGAGGCAGGAATAACTTTAGAAGTGATTACGGGTGGGTTTCTGGCGCCGATTTTCTTTGCCACAGCCGGATTAAAGGTAGATTTAGTGAAATTGCTGGCTCCGGAAACATTATTTATTGGTTTAATTGTGTTGGCGATCGCCTGTTTTGGCAAGTTTACCGGCGCTTACATCGGTTCTCGTGTCGGTGGCTTGACTCATTGGGAAGGTATCGCGATGGGTTCGGGGATGAATGCCCGTGGCGCAATGGAGATTATTGTCGCTACTATCGGCGTTTCTTTGGGCGTACTGAACCAGCAAATGTATTCGATTATTGTCATGGTGGCGATCGTTACTTCTTTAATGGCTCCCCCTTTGTTACGCTGGTCGTTATCGAAAGTAGAAATCGGTGAAGAAGAAGCTCAACGCTTGCAAAAAGAAGTACTCGCAAGCCGCAGTTTTATTAAGCGCATCCGCCGAATACTGCTACCCACTCAAGGCGGACCGAATGTAAGATTAGCCGCTCAGTTAGTCAGCCATCTCGCACACCAAAATACCCTAGAAGTCACGGCATTGTATGCTAAAAAAGATAAAAAAACCATAGCTAAAACAGTAGATTTATTAAGTAAAGCTATAACAAATCATACGCCTGAGTCAGCGTTCGCCGCCGTAGCCGAGCAAATTCAACTGCCGGCGGGTGGTATGTTGAACACGAAAGTAGAATCGGGAAACGATATTGCTGACGTGATTGTTAAAGAAGCCAGCAAAGGATATGACTTGATTGTGATTGGTGCAACCGAAAGTCCGCGCAAAAGCGGTGCTTTGTTTAATGTGCTGGTCGATCGCGTCATTCAGGAAGCTCCTTGCGCCACAATGGTAGTGAAGTCGAATTTGCTCAAAGCGAAAGATTTGGGCGAAGCGATTAACTCTTACAAGATTAATCAGATTTTAGTGCCTACAAGTGGCGGCGATCGCAGCGAATATGCAGTTGAAGTTGCTAGCACAATCGCGGCTCAGATTGGCGCGACTGTAACATTAGTTAATGTTGTGAATCGGACTCAGCGCGAGTATATTTTGTTTGAAGAGCAGACAATGCGATCGATAACAGATATTGCCGAACAGATTGTGGAACAGCAAGCAGAACTGGGAAGGGGACTAGGTGCTGAGGTGAAAACAGCAATTCTGACGGGAATTCCCGAATTAGAAATTCTCAACTTTGCCCGTTCTCAGCAAGTAGATTTAATTGTCATGGGTAGCACTATTCGGACGGTAACAAATCGGGTGTTTTTCGGACACCGCGCCGATGCTATCCTGAATAAGGCACCTTGTCCGGTGGCGGTGATTACCTTAAATGGTAATTCGTGGCGTTAAGTGAAGTTGCGCTTTATTCACCAAAGCCCCTCCGGGGCGGGTTACAGGTTTGGGGTTGCAGGTTTCAGGGAAAACCGCCCTGGAGGATTGGTCAGTATTGACCCTTTTAAGGGGAAGAAAGAAAAAAATGTACTCTTCGATACGTAGTACTCGCTCGTAAGCGCGTCCTTACTTGAACAGGACTCTTTTAAAGGAGGAGTCCCCACACCCCACACCCTATACCCCACACCCTGTTCATCCACACGCAAAAAGCCTGGGGGTTCAATTCAAGACCATTGCGATCGCGAGCAAGTATATAGTGGAGCTCAAATCTCGGATGGACATCACACAGGTTTTTTGCGACCTAGACGACTTCTGTTTAGGATTTGAGTCTAGGTGGAAACAAGCACATCTGCCGCAAATGAATGGTGAAAAGTTAAGCCGTGTCGAATGTGCGTGAGCGATCGCCATCTGTCTGTTGTGTCTGGTCGTGAAATAAAATTTGTCTGGTTGGGTAAGGCAAATCGATACCGTTTTCGACAAGCTTTTTCTTGATTGCAGAAATCACTTTATCCCGCGATTTCAAATCATCTGCCCGTCGTGGCGGATTAATCCACCAACGTGCGCGGATATTAACAGTACTTTCAGCTAAATCCATCACCAGCACATCGGGAGCGGGGTCTTTCAAAACCTCCGGAACGCTATGCATTGCTTCGAGCATTAACTGCTTTGCTCTGTCGATATCATCGCCGTAGCCAATACCAACATCGTACTGCAATCGGCGATTATCAAAAGCAGTATTTACAGTTACAGAATTGGTAAATAACTCAGAATTAGGAATGACAATCCGGCGACCATCATAGGTTCTGATTGTTGTAGCTCGTGTCTGGATATTTTCGACTGTTCCCTCAAAATTTTTAAACACAATCTGGTCATCAATTTGAAACGGTTCAGTCAATAGAATTAAAATGCCAGCTAAGAAGTTTTGCAAAATATCGCGGAAGGCAAAACCAATTGCCACACCACTAATTCCCAAAAGTCGTATTAAATCACCTGCTTTGAATGTGGGAATTACTATTGACAAAGCCACAAATAGACCCACCAGAATTGTTGTACCTTGTGCCAACCTTCCCAGTACCATTCCCAAATTCCGAGCGTGACGATAATTACGGGTCAAGCGTTTGACGACTTTCTTAATTGTCCTAGCAGCGAAAAAGAAGATGGCAAAGACGATTAATGCCAGCACGATATTAGGCAGCAGGACAATGAATCCGTTAATCATTCCTTGAATTTTGTCCACTACTGCGGATATCTCTGCGTTCATGTTAATTGCTTACTTACCAGCACCGCTGATGATAGTAGAAAGTTAGAAAATTTAACTCTATCTGAAGGAGCGTTAATCAATTAGCTTTTGTTGAATTCTTCCTTAGAGGTAGTTGGTCCGATGATTTCTTCAACTTGGCTGACTTCAAATATTAGCTTAAAAGGTCGTCCCATCTCTTTTGCCAAAAAAGCTTCTAACAACCTCACCTGCTTGGGGGTAATAGGTTCTTTTGCCCGCACGCTTAATCTAACTTGTGGAGGATTGGTTAGCCAGTTGGTATCGCTTTTAACTAAATTCAAGCGTTGAAAGGTCACGGTTCGGTTTAGCAGCACCTTTCTGAGACTACTTTCCAGCCGTGCTTGTCTGACTAACTCGCCAAAACTCACGCTCAAAGGAATCAGCAAGACACCTGTTAAAGTCAGTGTCCAAATTAACGGTGTTCGTGCCCTTTTCAGTGGAGAATAGCCGACAATGAAAAACGTCAGCATACACGCTAAAGTAATGCCTAAGAGGTTGGTGAGGTAGAGTAAAGTTGCTCCCTGACTGAGTGACCAGTTTGCTTGCGACAGTCCTAAACCGATGACACAAACCGGCGGCATCAGAGCGACTGCGATCGCAGTTCCTGCTAAACTAGCAGATATTTTCGGTTGCACCTTGGCGTAACCACTAATCGCACCAGCTACCACCGCGATACCCAAATCTAACAAAGTCGGTTTAGAACGAGATAACACTTCACTGCCAAAGTTGGAAATGCCGACCAGCGAACCCAAACTATAGGCGATCGCCATTGCCATCAGGGTTCCTATTACTACCGCAATCAGACCGAGACGAAACAACCTAACATTACCTGCCAACGCACCAAAGGCTAACCCCCGAATTGGCAGCATCAACGGTGCAATAATCATTGCACCGATAATCACAGCAGCGCTATTGGTGAGTAACCCAAATGTAGCGATCGCACAGGAACTAACAATTAAAATCAGGTATGTTGCGTTCGGGGTAGATTCCTCTAGCAAGTCTGTTTTTAGCTGCTCTACCTGGGTTGGTTCTAAGCTACGTTGCCTAAAGTTTCGGAAGCGATCGCCAATATCAAGCATTGCACTTTCCTAAAATTCTTACTTTACCTTTAATCTTTAAATTACAATCTCGTCCCTTGGGAGGTTTTATATAACAATAATTTGATTAAAATGAGCGCAGAAGTGAGCGGGGTAATTTTAGCATGGCGATTGGAGAAGCTGCAATTGAAGAAAATCTCAAGCAATTTCTTCTGGTACTTTCGGTTTCTCTGAGTGTGGCAACGCTACCACAGATATTTAGCTGGTTTCGTCATATTCCCTACACCCTACTGTTAGTGATTGTCGGGTTAATGCTGGCACTGGTAGATGTCAGATTGGTGTACCTTTCCCCTGGCTTAATTTTGTCGATTTTTCTACCTCCCTTGTTGTTTGAAGCTGCTTGGAACTTGAAATGGGCAGACTTAAAGCGGGATTTAGTGCCAATTTGTTTGTATGCGGTAATTGGGGTAGTAATTTCCATTGCCGGAGTTGCGTTTGGGTTAAATCAATTTGCCGGAATTTCCCTGACAACTGCTTTGCTAATTGGAGCTTGTCTTTCTGCCACCGATCCGGTTTCAGTCACAGCATTATTTCGGGAATTGGGAACAGAAAAACGGCTCTCAACTTTAATGGAAGGCGAGAGTTTATTTAATGATGGCATGGCAGTGGTTGCCTTTGGCTTTTTAATCGCGCTGTCGTTGGGAACCGCTGAATGGGGATTCCAACCAATTTTGGTACAGTTTTTTACAGTTGTCGGTATCGGTGTAGCGGTGGGAGCCTTAATTGGGTTTGGCATCTCTTATTTAACTCAGCGCTTCGATTTGCCCTTGGTAGAGCAGTCATTAACCTTGGTTTCCGCTTACGGTACTTATCTAATAACTGAGGATTTAGGCGGTTCTGGAGTGATTGGAGTCGTTACTTGTGGTTTAATTCTGGGTAACTTTGGCTCTCGCATTGGCATGAACCCGCGTACACGAGTGATTGTAACTGAATTTTGGGAGTTTTTGGCATTTTTTGTCAATTCGATTGTGTTTTTGCTGATTGGCGACCAGATACAGTTTGCGATTTTGAGAGAAAACTTGGGTGCGATCGCCATCACAGTTGCAGCGATGATTTTGACACGAGCGATCGCTATCTACGCACTGGGCAATGCGTGCGATCGTCTCGCTAACTCGGAAATCGGCTTATCAAAGCAAACAGTACTTTGGTGGGGTGGATTGCGGGGTGCTGTTTCCATTGCCTTGGCATTAAGCGTGTCAGCCAGTTTACCAAATCGAGAAGCATTGATTGCTACAGTCTTTGGCGGAGTATTGTTTACGCTGCTCGTACAAGGATTGACCATCCAACCTTTGTTAGAAAAGTTACAATTGCTGGGAGATGCACCCCTGCGGCAGCAATATTTAGAGATAATTGCCCGTCAAACTGCCCTCAATCGAGTACTGCAACACTTAGAAAAAGTTGAGCAGCGTCCTGGTATTGAGCCAGAGTTTTACGACTATCAAGAAGCGCTGATTAAAGGACTTGAGCGTCTGCAAGCAGAAATCGAGAAATTACAGGATGAGCATCCGAATATGCGGGACTTTACAGTTGAGCAGCTGCGCTCAGAACTGCTAGCAATTGAAGCAGATACATATGCTGAATTTGTTCGCTCAGGTCGATTGAATCGGGAACTTGCACCCTCTCTGCAACAGTTTATCGATTGACACTCCTGTTTTACTGGGCAAAGTGGCGATCGCATAAAAAACTTCACCGTTGCTTACCTGCTTTTCTTACATCAGTCTAGTGCAGCGAGTCGTTGGAATGCCGACAGTGCTAGACCATCTGCGAGGTGCTGGCGTATCACCTCGGCACACGCAGCCGGACTTAACAACGAGGTATCGACTTCAAGGTCATAGATGCCAGGGATGTGGACTTCACGTTGCCATAACTGAACCGGACGTGGCACCGGGGAGTCGGCTGCACTGACCACGTTCCACCCCGTGTTTTGTCGTCGTTCAATAATGATCTCGATGGGGCAGTGAACGCCTACGAACAAGACCGGCAATCCGTTCAAACGCCGGGCACTATCGGCTAGAATGCCCCGCTCCCTTGCGTATGCGTCATGGTGTCCGACATCAACCACGACATTCAGTCCCAAGCGGCTGTGGGCGGCGATGGACTCATACATGGCGCTGTACAGAATGGGAACGAGGGGTTCGATGTCCTGGCGTTCTCCCCCTGGTCGCAGACCGATCCCAGGCAGGTATCGTGCGGGAGTCATTTGCATAAACCTATCGACACCCAAGTTCATCCATAGGCCATCAAACGTCTCTTGGATCACTGCGACAATGCTCGACTTCCCTGATCGTGGGGTACCATTCAGGATGATAATCTGTCCTAGCTCCTGTGTCTGTCCCATGATCGCTCCTCGCGTTCTTAATATATTGCGTTCTTAATATATATAGTTAAAAGATGGTGGCTTGTCTGGTGGGATAGGATTTTTATTACTCCTTATCTAGATGCTTGTTTTTGGTAGAGACGTGACGGTGGAACGTCTCTACAATAAATTAGGGATTTCATGCCTTAATTGAGCAATGCCGATTTTTTTTAACGACCTACTTAATGACTAATCAAAAACGAGTTTACATTATTTTGGGTACTCGTCCGGAAGCAATTAAACTAGCCCCGGTGATTCAGGTATTCCAACGCTCTTCAAGCTTCGACACGCAGATAATTTTGACTGGACAGCATCGCGAAATGGTAGAGCAAGTGATGCAACTGTTCAATTTGAAGGCAGATCGCGACTTAGAGATTATGCAGCCTCAACAATCTCTGAGTGACATTACCTGCCGTAGTTTACGAGGTTTAGAAACATTATTTCAAGCAAGCAAGCCAGATTTAGTATTAGTGCAGGGAGATACGACAACGGCTTTTGCCGCGACTTTGGCAGCTTTTTATCAAAAAATTGCTGTAGGTCATGTAGAAGCGGGTTTAAGAACTGATGAATTATTCAATCCCTATCCAGAAGAAGCTAATCGTCGGTTGATTTCGCAACTTACGCAGCTGCACTTTGCCCCAACTCCTTTGGCTGTGGAAAATTTGCAACGTTCTGGGGTTTTGGGTGAAATTCACCATACGGGTAATACGGTAATTGATGCATTGTTAAATGTGGCAAGTCGCAAACCAGCTTGTAATATACCTGGTTTAAATTGGGATTCACATCGCACACTGTTGGCTACAGTCCATCGTCGGGAAAATTGGGGAGAACCGTTACAAGGAATCGCGCAAGGATTTTTACAGATTTTAGATAAGTTTCCGGATACAGCTTTATTGTTGCCATTACACCGCAATCCCACAGTGCGAGAACCGTTGCAAGCGCTTTTAGGAAATCATCCGCGAATTTTCTTGACAGAAGCGCTAGATTATGCTGAGTTGGTGGGGGCAATTGGGCGATCGCATCTTCTCCTCACAGATTCTGGTGGTTTGCAAGAAGAAGCACCCAGTCTCGGCAAACCAGTATTAGTTCTGCGAGAAACTACCGAAAGACCAGAAGCAGTCGCTGCGGGTACAGCCAAACTTGTCGGAACCGCTAGCGAAGACATTTTTGCCGCTGCAAGTCAGTTGCTGAGTAACTCAACCGCTTATGAAGCAATGGCAAATGCGATTAATCCCTTTGGGGATGGTCATGCAGCAGAGCGCATCTTGCAAATTGTGCAAAATTATTTGAGTATCGGTTAAGGAAAATTATCGCGTGATTTCGATATAAATAAACTTTTAAAACCGGGTTTTCCGGTTTTTTGTTTTTTCAAACAGGACTTACGCACTCGTCATGAAAGAATGAACCGCAGAGGACGCAGAGAACGCAGAGAAATAAGAGATAGCTAGATATAGCGGTAGCCACAAAGTTTAGGACATTTTGAATAGTCCAAACAACGTAATATTAATCATAAACCTTCTGCCTTCAGCATAGCTGCCTTCTGCCTTCTGCTATAGCTAGTGGTGCGTTATAACGTACCGAGTAGCGCGGAACCCGTTCCGGCAGCGTCTCCGACAGGAGAAGGGTAGTTTAACGCACCATTAATGGTTCAAGGTGCCGTAATGAATGCGGCATTCCACCTGCTGGTGGTTTTATATTTAATTCAACCCACCTACTTAAGTGTTTTGCAACAATTACTTAGAAGTAGCTACTGGCTCGTTTACGCTTGACTCCGGTTGTTGTGTAGGCTCATCTTCTTCTGGCAAGCCGTAAATTGACCTGTACAATTTAACGTACTGCTTCGCAGATTGATACCAACTGAAGTCTTCATTCATACCGCGTTTTTGTAGTTCCAGCCATTGCGGTTTATAGCGGTAGCCTTCCCAAGCACGAATCATGCAGGTAAATAAATCTAGCGCTTCATAGCGGTCAAAACAATAACCAGTGCCTGCCCCATTCGTGGGGTCGTGGTGGGTTACAGTGTCAACTAATCCCCCGGTGCGGCGGACAATTGGCACGCAACCATAACGCAAGGCTAGCATTTGGCTAATTCCGCAAGGTTCAAAACGGCTTGGCATTAAGAAGGCATCAGACCCAGCATAGATGCGACGAGCTAAAGCATCGTTATAAAGTAGGTAAGTTGCCATGCGTCCGGGATAACGCGATGCCATTTGCCACATTTGAGTTTCATAATTGCGATCGCCTGTCCCCAACAACACAAATTGTGCATCTGTATATGCCAAAAACCGATCCATAATTTGCAATGTTAAGTCAATGCCTTTTTGGTCTACTAATCGTGTCACCATCCCAATTAAAAAGGCATTGTTGTTAACTTCTAATCCCACTTCTTCCTGCAAAGCAATTTTATCAGCTTTGCGTTTTTCTAATGTGTCGGGAGTAAAAGTTTGGGCGATGTATTTATCATCTGCTGGGTTGTAAATCTCGGTATCTACACCATTAATAATCCCAGATAACTTACCGCTAATAAAAGACAGCAAACCTTCTAAAGTTTCACCGTATTCAGGTGTCTTGATTTGCTCGGCATAAGTAGGAGAAACTGTATTTACCCTATCAGCGTACTGCACGGCTGCTGCCATTGTGTTGTGTCCTTGCATATACCAAGGACACCAAGTAATTTTCTCTAAATACCAACGCCACGGACCTTGATAAGCCAAGTTATGAATTGTAAAAACGGTGGTAATATCAGGGTCTTGATTCATCCACACCGGAATCATCCCCGTGTGCCAATCGTGACAGTGAACTATTTCTGGCTTCCAATAATTCCAGCAAAACTCGGCTGCACCGTTAGCAAACAATGTAAACCGCCAATCTTCATCATCTCCAGAATAAATGCGGCGGGGCATGAATGCGGGATGTCCAAATAAATATAACGGAACATCAGTACCGGGCAGAATTGTTTCATAAACTGCAAAGTGCTGAAACATCGCATCTCCCCACCAAATCGGTTCTTTGGGGATTTCCATTTTGTCTGGCAACATGCCGTAGTATGGCATGAAGATTCGCACATCATGCCCCATTTGTCTGAGGAATTTGGGTAAAGCACCGACAACATCACCCATTCCGCCAACTTTCGCAATGGGAGCTGCCTCAGCTGCTACAAATAAAATCCGCATGGTAGTTTCTGTTTCCCCGTGCCTACATCAGAATTCCACATGTAGGGCAGGCATTGCCCACCCTACTTATTGACAATGGAAATCTTTCTTCATCTAATCACATCTGCTTGTGCAACAGCTCAAGAACCGCGTTGAATCTCGGTGAATATTTTATCTAAAATTTCCTGCGCTCCGTGTTGCCGCAACAGTTGTGCCAGTTGGATGCCTAGTTGTTCGGCATTTGCAGCAGAACCTGTGACGGTATCTTTGACCAGATTTTTGCCATCGACGCTGGCAACTATGCCAGATAATGTTAAATTATCACCATTTAGCTCGGTATTTACACCAATAGGTACTTGACAACCGCCTTCTAATTCACGTAAGAAAGCGCGTTCGGCTAAACAGCGATCGCGTGTTTGTGAATGCTCAATACCTTTAAGTAGCGAGATTAACTCACTATCATCAGCACGGCATTCGATACCTAATGCACCTTGTCCAACTGCGTGGAGAGAAATTTCTTTGGGGAGGATTTGATGAATGCGATCGCTCATTCCCAATCGCTCTAAACCTGCTACCGCCAGAATTATCGCATCATATTCACCCGCATCTAATTTTGCCATGCGTGTATTCAAGTTTCCTCGAATATCTTTAAATGTAAAGTGGGGAAAATGATGTCGCAATTGTGCCAGCCGGCGCAGCGAAGATGTACCGATTACCGCACCCGATGGTAAAGTATCAATTTGCTTGTCTTTGTGCTTTTCATGCACCACCAAAGCATCTGCGGGGTTTTCCCGTTCTGTAATTGCTGCCAGTGCTAACCCTTCTGGCAAGCGAGTCGGTAGATCCTTAAGAGAATGAACGGCAAAATCAATCTCCCGGTTAAGCATTCCTACTTCGAGTTCTTTGGTAAATAGTCCCTTGTCCCCAATCTTGGCTAATGCCACATCCAAGATTTTGTCTCCTTGAGTGGACATGGAATGAACTTCAAAAGTGATATCCGGAAAGAGTTTCTGAAGTTGTTCTTGTACCCAGTGAGTCTGAACCAGAGCAAGTTGGCTTTTGCGGGTACCGATGCGAATTGTGCGTGGAGGACTGGATACAGATGATGTCATAAACGCAGTATGTTAAACCAGGCAATTAATTTACTCTCATCTAGACTACCGCAGTGAGTGACTTGACGTGTGGCTATTTCCTTGATTCGAGTTAAGTTTATTTTTTAGTTTTGTTACTAGGTTTGATGAACTTTTGTAAAGTAATTAGCCAGAAGTGGCAATTATTTTCTCACTTGAAATTTTTTGTCTTGATGTTGTTTTGTTTGGAATTGAAAATTTTTACTTAAAACCCTCGTTGGTACAGACGTTCCGGTGGAACGTCTCTACGAGCAATGTTTTTTGTATTAATATTGTTTTCTATTTTCTCAGTACAAAATACAGGGAAATGGTAATTTTGTATATTTATTTCAGATTTTCACATTTTTTTAGACTTGAGTTAACTGATAATTGTGACGATAAAGAAAACCCCAAATCAGAATCATGGGCAAACCTGCCGTGAGAGGGAAGTTTGCATTTTGCCAGAACGTTAGTAATAATTTGGATACTTATTATTTAGAATCTGTTTTTCATTTTTATGAATCGTTCCGCTTGTCTTATTTTTAATCCGGTTGCGGGTCAAGGCGATCCAGAACAAGAATTAGCACAAATTCAGGCAATATTACAGAAAGAAATTGACTTAGATATTTATTTAACTACTGAAGAAATCGGTGCTGACAAACTCGCACAGCAAGCAGTTGAGCGCGGGGTAGATGCGATTATTGCTTCTGGGGGAGATGGCACCCTTTCGGCAGCTGCAACTGCGGTAATTGGTAGTAATATTCCTTTTGGCATTATTTCGCGGGGAACGGCAAACGCTTTTGCTACTGCTTTGGGAATTCCTGATTCAATCGCCGCCGCTTGTGAGAATATTTTACAAGGAGGAACTCGAAGTGTAGACGTAGCTTATTGTAACGATCGCCCGATGGTGTTGCTTGCAGGTATTGGTTTTGAAGCGGAAACAGTGGAACGCGCTGACCGAGATGCGAAAAATCGATTTGGCATTCTGGCGTATATCTTAGCAGGACTGCAAGAATTACGCAATTTAGAAACTTTTGATGTAGAAATCGAAACTGATGAGAAAATAATTAAAACTTCTGCTGTGGCGGTGACGGTAGCAAATGCTGCACCTGCTACTTCGGTTTTGGCTCAAGGACCGGCGGGAATTATTGTTGATGATGGGTTACTCGATTTAACTATAGTGGCTCCAGCGAATAAGGCAGGAGCGATCGCTGCAACATTTCATCTGTTTCAAACCGCTTCTGCGGGTATCCCAGTCGAGCGCAATGACATCGGCTATCTGCGCTCTAAACAATTCAAAATTACCACCGAACCACCGCAAAAGGTCGTCTTAGATGGTGAACTAGTTGGAACAACTCCGATTGAGATTAAGTGTGTTCCCGCAGGTTTGACCGTTTTTGTGCCGAAGAATGAAGAAGTTGTGCCTGTGGAAAAACTAGAGGGACTTCCTAACCTGGTAATTGAGATGAAAAACACGCAAGATACTCCATCTGATACTTAATTTTAAGTCCTTAGCTGTAGTAATAAGGAAAGGGAAGAAAGCAATTATTAAGTTCTTTATACATCGGATTTTACTCTCGAAAAATCCTTAATTCAGCTTTGAATATTTGATTTTTTCCCTTTTTAGATGAAATTAGGAAAATTTTGCATATAAGTTGTATGCATTCTGCTTTTTTATGCCTGTTAAATAGCGAAACCCCGAATAAAGTAGGATTGCGCTACCACTTAACTATGCCAATTAATTATAAATTTACTGCTTTTAAGCAATTATAAGAGATTCTGATTTGTCACTTTCGGATTAATTTACCTCAACCTTAATGTAGATACAACTTTAACAACAGCTTAATAACATGGGAATAGTAATGTTACATCAAATTGTGATGTCTGCTACTTGTCTGCTGTAATAAATATTTTACAGATTAGCAGCAAAAGATTGTTTATCAAAGTTTGATTTGATACTCATCTCAACGTAATTTATGTAATACGACTAAAACAAGAAAAAGCTAATTCGTTTATTGTTTGCCTTGGTAATTTAATTTTTTTTATAAAATACATAAGAAAAATTAATAATTAAATAAATTCCCCTTTTTACGTTCATTAATAAAAAAAATTAACAAGAGGCTTCATGAATGCGAAAAATCCTAAACAAACATTTGACCTACAGCTAAAAGTTGCTCAACCGGGCAAACAATTGTCTAAGAGCTTTGTGGCATTGACCGGGCAACAATTACAGTTATTGAATGAAAGTCTGAAGATGTTTTGGGCAACATTACAAGAACAGCACGCGACAATAGAAGAATTGCGCTCTGCAAATGAGGCACTGATAGCGACTCGCAAGTATTTGGAAGAAGAACGTAACCGCTACCAAGAGTTGTTTGACTTTGCGCCGGATGGATATTTAGTAACAGATATTAAGGGTACAATTTCCCAAGCAAATTATGCTGCTGCCAAGTTGCTTAACATCGACCAAAAGTATCTAGTAGGTAAAAAGCTGATTAGCTTTATTCCAGAGGCAGATCGTCAAGCTTTTCGAGTTATGCTGACGCAACTTTATGGTATGAAGCGATTGCAAGAATGGGAAGTACGTTTGTGTAGACGAGACAATACGCTGATTGATGCGGCGATGACGATAGTGACTGTGTATGATGCAAATCATAAGGCGATCGCCTTACGTTGGCAACTGCGAGAAATCACCGCACGCAAGCAAGCTGAAGAACAAATACGCGAACTGCAACTGCAAAATTTGCAATTAGTAGAAGCAGATCGTCTCAAATCACAATTTTTGTCAATAATGTCGCACGAGTTGCGTACTCCCTTAAACGCGATTCTAGGATTTTCTCATGTGCTGCTACGTCGATTTCGCCCGAATGTTGAGCAGCAACCATTAAACATGGTGGAAAATATATACAGCAATAGTAAGCACTTGCTGTCGTTAGTTGAAGATATTTTGGATTATACCAAGCTAAAAGCCAAACGTTTGGAATTGCAGTTAGAAACGTTTGACTTGGCTGACTTGGTAAAAACGACTGCTGAAGAAATGCGATCGCTCGCAAAGCACAAAAATCTCGATTTACAGGTTTATTTAGCTCAACCGAGCATTTCTGTAGTCAATGACCCCAGCAGAATGCACCAAATTATAGCTAACTTGCTGGATAATGCAATTAAATATACCGAATCCGGTAGCGTGGTTATAGAAGTTACCGAACTACCCGAAGAGAAATTAGCGATCGCTGTTGTCGATACTGGCATTGGCATCGGTGAAAAAGATTTAAAGTTGATTTTTCAAGAGTTTCGCCAAGCAAATCAGACTTTAGCTAGATGTCAAGGAGGGACAGGTTTAGGACTGGCTATTACTGATGCTTTAGTGCAATTAATGCAAGGAACCATCTTTGTAGAAAGCAGTTTAGGGCAGGGTTCTACCTTTCGGGTGGAATTACCCCGCACTTTGTCGGCAAAATAAACAGGACTTACGCTGTTAGACCTCTCAAACCCTTATTCCTCTGTTTCCTCTGCGTTCTCTGCGGTTCGTTTTTCCGTTATTGCTGTACAAGTCCTAATAAAGAATATTGCGCTCACCCAAAAACAACTCCGCGATAAATTTCTGCGATCGGCAATTCGATCCCAACTGACTCCAAGGGAATCGATCGCTCTAAATCGTTAAATTCAGTGAGCAACCAACCTTGAGTTTGTTTGCTATAGCGTTCGACAAAAAGTTCATCCTGCTCGATTAATAAATATTCGCGAAAACTCTTAATTGATCGATACATCCGAAATTTACTTTCGCGATCGTAATCTGCTGTAGAAGGAGATAGCACTTCAACAATCAAGATCGGATTCAAGACTTCATCTTGGCGATTGCCATTCAGTTGCGGTTCACCGTCAAAAACCATCACGTCTGGATATAACCCGCGTCGATAATCGGGAATCCACAGCCGCAAGTCGCTGTTAATTGGCTCAAATCGAGTATCGCGCATTATAGAGGTAAAATAGGTCAAAATATTCCGACCGATACGGCTGTGTTTGAGCGATCCTCCTGGCATGGGTACGATTTCTCCATCACGATATTCGCTGCGTCCTTCTGCTTTTTCTTCGATCGCACGATATTCATCTAAATTGTAGCGGCGCTCGATGGTGGTAATCATAAGTCGTAACCGATCGCATTGACTGTAGGGCAACAAAACTATTTTGTCACAGATTTGGGCTTCAGGAAGAAGGGGAAAGGGGAAAGGATTTTTGAGGAGGGGAAAAGGTTAAAGGGGAAAGGGAAAAGGGAAGAAGCAATTTTAAACAAATACAGTTGATTTTAAATAACTCCGCCCCTTTCCCCTTTTTTCCTTTCACGGCAGATGACGGCAGGTGCTTCACTTGGGGAGCCACTGCGTTGGACGGGTTTCCCGGCAGACGCGCAAGTGGCGATTTGCTCCCAAGACCGCACTGCCTCCTCCACTTGGGGAGCCACCCCCACAGGAAGGGTTTCCCGACAGCCACGGGAGTGGCGATTTGCTCCCAAGACCGCACTGCCTCCCCTTTCCCCCTCCCAGATTGGTGAGTTGAGTCACGCGATCGCCGCATCTTAGATTATCTTAAAAGGTGCGTGCTTCATGAAAATTCAGGAGTAAAGTTGCTTTGAAACTTGTGTCCGATCCGGCGATCGCCGACAAAATTCGCAAGATGAATCAGCGGGTACGATGGCAAGATCCTGCAATTGTCGAGCGGGGCATTGACCAAACTCGCATGGTATTGGATGATAATCGCTTCACAGATCGAGAGTTCTCGTTTTTGGTTGTGGGTGATAGCGGTTCCGGATCGCATCACGGACACAATCCTCAACGAAAGGTAGCTGAACTAATGCTGCCCCATCACGACGAAAGCCGTTTTCTGCTACATACCGGTGACGTTATCTATTTAGTAGGGTCAAGCGAGTACTACCACCAAAACTTTATCAAGCCTTATAGCGAATTCCTCGTAGGTGGCGAGCATCCCAAGCGTATCGCTTATGACCAGATGGTCTTCAAGCTGCCGATTCTACCCATACCGGGAAATCACGATTACTATAACTTACCGATTGTCTTGGGCTTAGTGTCTTGGACAACACTGCCAATCCGTCGTTTACTTAAGTCCAAATTAGATTTGAATGTGGGCTTGCATGGCTCAGGAAGAGGTGATGCTTACGCCAAAGCGTTTTTGGACTATCTGAAGGCGTTTAAGCTTCCGGGAGATTTAGGGCGTCATTTAGATGAACATTATACGGAAAAAACGGATACCGGGCGTTGTCTTAGCTACCAGCCAGGAAAATTTACCCGCCTTCCGAATCGTTACTATACTTTCCGCTATGGGGGTATTGACTTTTTCGCTTTAGATTCTAATACATTTAACGATCCGCTGCCTCTAGCCTCGACTCGTGAAGGCGATGTCGATCGCCAAATATTGCGCGATCGCCGCGAGGATTTACAGCAAGAGAATCAGCAAATCATGGAAACCATAGCGAAACTCAATCCGGATAATCCTAGCGAAGCCGATCAACTCGACGATTTGCACCAAAAGCTGACACAAATTGAAGAAATTATTGTTGATATTGACAAGCAATTAGCCGCCGATAAAACTACAACAGTAACTGATATCGAACAATTGGAATGGTTGAAGCGAAGATTAATTGAGTCTTGGAATACTAGCGAAGTGCGGGGAAGGGTAATTTATTTTCATCATCCTCCCTACGTAACTGAAGCGACAAAATGGCAACAGGGACAGACTTTTGCAATTCGTAGCCGTTTGCGTAATGTGTTGAATGCGGTAGCTAAGGCGGTAGGTGACGCTTCTCAAGGTCGTCCTTTGGTCGATTTGGTGTTAAATGGTCACGCACACTGTTTGGAACACATTGAGACAGTGGAAACCGGAGGTGCTGATTCTGGTGTTAACTGGATTATTTGTGGCGGAAGTGGGTATAGTCTGCGACGTCAGCGAACTGAGGGAGCCGATTTGGTGGAAGAGGATAAATTGATTGCGCGATCGCATCTTTTCATCGGTCGCAACGGTCAAGGTTCTCAAAAGCGCAGACCTTACTCGTGTTTACGCATTGATGTTAAAGATGGTAATCCTCCTAAGTTTATTGTCCGTCCTTTGGTTGCGGAGTGGTATCAGCGACGCTGGGGACATCCGGAAATTGAGCCGTTTACGATTTGAGCAAGTAGTCAGCGCTGTCTTTGCCCAAGCGCTAACTACGAAATATTTTACTTTTTATAATCAAGGTTTTTAATAATTAATAAACTTTGATGATTAATTGAAAATTTTACTAGGCGGAAGTGTTTTTGCCGGGTAGCTAATTTAGCATTAGCTAAATTGTTCTTTAGAAATTTATGTCCCGGCATTTAGAACGGCTACTGCAAATAGATTCATTGTTAAGAACGGCAACGCGACAAACAAACGTAAGCCTTGCTCAAGAATTAGAAGTCAGCGAACGAACGATTCGTAACGATCTGGCTTTTTTACGCGATCGCTTTGATGCACCTTTGGAGTATACCCCGAAATTAGGTCATCACTACACTGATTCAGAATGGCGATTGCCGAGTATTTCTTTAACTAAAGGTGAGTTGTTTGCTCTTACCGTGGGTGCGAGGATGTTAGAAGCGTATGCTGGTTTACCTTATGCGTTGCAGTTGCGGTCGGCGATCGCACAACGCACGCAAACGTTTACCTGAGAAAACCTGGGTGAATGTGCAACAGCTAGCATAGGTCAATAAACCCTTTGCAGTTAATATCTTGTTCGCTTAATATGGGTGATTGCTGACAAGTCAAGTTTGATTAACTACTTTATTTCAAATTTTACCAGCTACATCAACTTTAAAAGTTGGTGTAATAAAGGCTGGGAAAATACTGTGGCTGAGTTCACCCTTCGGGTACGTCCGTTTGAACTCGACGGGAACCGCTAAGACTTCTGAGCAAATTTAGCGAGACAATAAATCGTTTATTTTCGACTAGCAATGGATAACGTTATTAATTTGTCTTTTCGGGTAAATGGTACCGAATTACCAGCCGATCATAACCATCGACTTTTAGCTGCTATCTGCAAGTTATTACCGCAGATACACAAATTAGACAAAATAGCGATTAACACTATTACGGGTATCCCAAACAAACAGGGAAAAATCACCCTTACGCACAAATCTCGATTACTTTTGAGATTACCTGTAGAAGCGATCGCTCAAGTTTATCCCCTCGTCAATCAAACTCTAGATATAGGTGGTTGCAAAATCCTACTGGGTGACGCAGAACTGCAAACTCTAAAACCAGTAGATATCCTCAAAGCCAGACTGGTAACTATCAAAGGCTATACCGAACCGGAGACATTTTTAGGTGCTGCTCATCGTCAATTACAAGAATTAAGTATCAACGCTAATGTTGGTATTCCTGCGAATGAAAAGGGTGAACCCAAACGCTTGACGCTCAAAATTAGACATGAAGAAAAACAGCACATAATTGTTGGTTTCAGTGTAATTGTTTCTGACCTGAGTCCAGAAGATTCAATCAAACTGCAAATTCACGGGTTGGGTGGTAAGCGTCGTCTTGGTTGCGGCATTTTCTGCCCAAATATTTCGGTTTATCAAAGCAATAGAGGTAATTTCAGTGCTGAATCCGAAAAAATTACTAGCTAAAAGTCCTAAAGCAGATGGTGCAGAACTTACTCTTAATCAGCATTTAATTGATACTGATAACGCAGCACAGGCTATTTTCAGAGGAAGAATTTTAGATAACTGGTGTCGATTTTTTAAAGTTAAGGATGCTAGTAAATTTTTATATCATTTACGAATAGCATCGCTTTTTCATGATATTGGCAAAGCAAATTCAGAGTTTTTAACAGGACTGAAAAGCAAGAAATACAAACAAAGTTTACGTCATGAATGGTTGAGTGCAATGATTTTGCATTTACCAAGCGTGAGGAAGTGGTTAGAGCCAAGTAAACTAGATTTGGAAGTTATTACGGCGGCTGTAAATTCTCATCACCTCAAATCTCATCCAAAATGTTGGGGGATACCAAGAACACTTGTAAAGGAGTTTGAACTTTACATTAAAGAACCAGAAGTTATTAATATTCTGGAGAAAATAGGAAAAATTGCCGATGTTAATGGACTTCCAGAATTACCAGAGAGTTGGGTTGCAAGTGATAGGTTTTGGCAGCAAGTTTATCAACTTGACTTATAAAGCTTTTGCGGAAGAAAGATATACGGAGAAAAGGATAAACAATTATGACCGGGAAGAAACAGTTGAACTAACTGACAAAAATGGTAAAACTAAACAGGTTCAACGTTACTACTATACTGTTACAGTTCCAGAAGGTGCGTTTTTACCTGATTGGGATAAATCTAATGATGACCCGAATCATGGTATTTGGGTTAAATTATGGCGGGATATGTTGTGGCAAATTGTTCGAGGTGTTCCAGCAACGCGCAACCCTTTTAATTTTCGAGTAAATGGTGCATCGTATTCACAAGATGTAGAAGCAATTTGGGCAGCATTACAACAGCCAGAAAAAATAATCGGACAGTCGGGTAATTATTACTTGGGTGCAACGGCAATAAATCCTGAAAATATACCAGTAAAAGATAAGGCAATATATCAATTTCTCTTACATTTTTGGGTTTTTGTCACGCAAGTGTATTCTCCCACAATTCTTGATAAAGATGGTCTGCGCGAGTTTGCTGGTTATGCTCTCGCAATTCCGGATGTCGCAAATCTGCGTAGATTTTGTAGTATTTTTCAGCAGGTACTAGCAGCACGCGAATCAGATAAATGGCGGCATCTTCCACGGGAAGCTATTATTGATTTACCCGAAGAAGGTGCATTAGACCTACTATTACTTTTAGAAGACCGCATTAAACGTGAAATTGGCGGTCAACAATTACGGCGTTTAATTTTAGGAATTGAACTCATCCATGCCGAAAAAGTAGGTAATAATATTAAAATTCGCTCGGTTAGTTATGTGGAACCAGTTACAAAACTAATTGATGATTACCGCACAATTAAAAAAATGTACTGGTGTCCTTGGTTCCGCAAGCAGCGATTAATTAATTTATTAAAGAATAAATCAGAGTCAGATGAGCAAGAAAATAATTTACCCCAGATTCAGCCGTGGAGTGATTTTGATGCTGTTTTAAGCCGGATTCCTCGAAAGTGGTTGCAAGACTCGTTATTTAGACATGATGCTCGTGAATTCTTTAAACATGAAGTAAAAATTGATATGAAAAAAGAAATTCGTGATGATGCAAGAATTATTTATGATGTTTGCCAGCATTATGTTTTGAGTAAACTGGAATCAAAGTATGATTTGAAATGGGATAAATGCAAAGGTAATCCGAAAAAAGAAGAAGAGTAGAACGAAAAAAAATATAAGATTGCTAATGAAGCATTTTTAGCAGTGCGATCGCGAACCGAAAAACAGGCTTTTATAGATTATTTTGTATCTACTCTCTACCCCTTTGTAAAAGAAAATGAATTCGTTGAATTTGCTAATACACTATTTAACAAATTTGATGAAATTCGTCCGCTAACACTTTTAGCGCTTTCCAGTCAGTATCCTCTAAACAAAAAGCCTGACGATAAAAGTTCTGAAACTACAGTAGAAGCAACATAACCAAAAATTACCTTTGATTGCCTTTAGGCGTATAGTTGTTAAAAGGAAAATCGCCATGAAAAAGAATTTGAATTTATTTGCCACAGTTTTGACTTATCCTGCACCATCAAGTAACTATCGGGGTGAATCTGAAGAAAATCGCACAGTTTTGCAAAAAATTTCCAAAAATGGTCAAAAGTATGCTGTAGTTAGTCCGGAATCGTTGCGAAATGCATTGCGAGAAACTTTGATTTTAATGGAACAACCGCATAACCGCACGCGGATACATGATGCAGACCAATTAGCTGTAGAATTTAAAGAATTTCCCAACGCTAGCAAGTATGCAGATGATTACTTGTTTGGCTTCATGGTGGCAAAACCAGAAGACGCAAAGAAAAATAAACCTTTACCACCAAAACGAGACAGCATTTTTCGCTGCAATATGGCAGTTGCATTAAGTCCTTACAAATATGATGCGGTGTTTCATCAATCACCACTGAATGCCAAAACTAAAAATAATGAAAAGACCTATTGGAATAATGCCGGCACATCAGCACTGTTGCACCGTGAAGTCACGCATACCGCATTTCAGTATCCTTTTGCCTTATCTGGAAGGGATTGTCAGCAACATCCAGAATGGGTGCGGACATTATTGCAAGCGATCGCTCAACTTAATCGGGTTGCAGGTGGTCATGCTCGTGCTTATTATGAATTTGCACCCCGCTCTGTAGTAGCAAGGCTTACACCTAAGCTTGTGGCTGGTTACAACACTTATGGATTTAATGATGATGGTGATTTCCCTGAGTTACTGCAAAGATTAGGGAAAGCCAACACAGAAAACTGTGACCTACCAGGAAATGAATTTTGGTTGGGTGGAGAAATCGTCCGCAATTTAAATGAAGACACGAAAAAACGCTTGGAAGATGCGGGAGTAAATCTTTATGCTAACCCTGAGCATTTATTTGATGCATTGGCTAACCAGTTTTTAGAAGGTTGAGAGCATGGCTAATCCTCATTCAGAATTAGTTGAGCTATTTTTACATCTGAAAGCACCATTTGCTGCATTTCGACCCTTTCAATCTGGTTCTTATCGTTCGACAACAGCAGTACCATCACCTTCAACTGTGTATGGCTTAATACTCAATTTAGCCGGGATTGAACAGCGGAAAGAATTAGCTGCTCCTGTGACGCTTATCAAAGAAGATTTGCCAGAAATAGAAATTGCAATCGGGCAAGTTTCCCAGCCAGAAATAGCATTTCTTTCTCAGCAATTACATCAATATCCAGTCGGTGCATCCGGTGCAGAATTGGCGCAAAAGACATACGGTGCAAAGTATTGGATAGCTCCAGTGCGACGAGCAGTGTTAGTGAATCTAGATTTAATTGTGGGTGTACGGGCAGAAAAATGGTTGTGCGATCGCCTCGATTGGGTTCGGGTTCCAGACCTGACATATGTATCCTACAATCGTCTTGCTGTGGATTGGTTTGCAGATGAGGCTTGTCCTGTAATACCCGAATTAGCCATCGAAATTATTTCCCCTGGTCAAACTTTTGGCGAGATGACCGAAAAAGCAACTAACTATCTTAAAGCTGGTGTCTCTCGTGTTTGGGTTGTGGATACTAAAGCCAAGACTATCACGATTTTCTATCCCGATGCCCCACCTCAAACCAAACGAGGTGAAGATTCTTTAGAAGATTCGCTGTTTGAAAAGTTGCAAATTACACCCCAAGCAATCTTTCAACAAGCAGGAATTCCTTAAAATACAGGACTTACGCAAAAATTCTCTCTCTTCCTCATTCCTCTGTGAACTCTGCGTTCTCTGCGGTTCGTTTTTCCATGACAAGTGCGTAAGTCCTAAAATAGTATTTCCTCTGATGTCGTAAGGCGTAAAAATTACAACTTCACTCTAGTTACTCCGTTCTCTTGTCCCGTTGAGTTGGATCTACTAAGTTGGCTTTTTTAACTTCTGGCTCGTAACCGCAGTTAACGCAGTGGAACAAGCGAACCCGCACTTCTTCTAAGTTGGCACGTAAGATCCAATACGGGAATAGTCCGTAAGCGTTACAGCCACAATTAGGGCAAGTGGAAAAAGAATCGTTTCTGTTAGTCACTGTACAATTGCTTTTACCAATTCCTTAAATAGTAACTTTGCAGCTTTGGCACTAATGCGCGATCGCACTAATCGAACCGGACGACCGGCAGTTTTTTCAGCATCCAACTGAGAACCCAGAATTGCACCAATCTCATTATCAAGGCGGCAGCGCTTAACCTCGATGCGGGTGAAAACCCATTGCCAGAAAGCAATACGGCACAAATCAGAACCACCGACAATTTTAATTTTAGTTTTATCGCCTGATGCTTCTAGGGAAGGTGCAAGCCCCAAGGACTTCTGAAAGCGGCGTAGTGACAGGTAGCGTTTTGTGGGCTTTCCAGACTTTCGACCCTTGCTAATTCTTACCTCTGGCTTACCGTCAGCACCAAAGTAATTTTCTAACGGGTAAATTTGACTGAGGATAATTGCCTCTAATCGCAACCCGAAACCAAAGGTTTTAAATACCTGGCGATAAGCCGTAAATTTCGGAGCGGTCAAAAGCTGCTGTAGTTCGACCTCAATACTGTGTTCTTCTCGCTGTAAGTCACATAAACGTCTTGCGTGATGCCGAACTGTTTCAGTAATGTCCAATCCAGCAGAGCGATCTAATATCGCGTCGTATCGTTTGATGAATGCGTTCCCCACACAACCACCCCCACAATAAGGGCACGTCACCATCAATTGCCCGTCGAGAATTTACGTGTGCGACTTCTGGGAATTGCCAAGCTAAGTCTTGACGCAAACGATTGATAATTGGCGATTGCACCCGGTTGAGGTGAGCAAGTCGCAACACCAATTCTCTAATGCGGGTTGTGGTGAAATCGCGAATTTGTACAAAGCGCCTGGGGGAATCGAAATAGTCAAAGTAGTAACAGGCGAGTGCTAGTGCGTCGGCATCGTCATCTTTGTCGGGCAGACTTAATTGGTGTTCCCGGTAATTTCTCAACTCTTTGTGTCCCACAAGTCTGACCTCGACCCCGGTACGAGCCAAGTGTGTTCCCCAAAGTTTTGAGTAATTTACACCAGTCGGCTCCATGAGTGCAATATCAGGATGCAGCGCCAGCAGTGCTTTTATTCCCTCGCTGTTGGCGCTAAACGACATGAACGGACATTCATAGTAAAATTGACGAGGATCGCTTGGCTTGCTTTCGAGCAAGCACGCTCTAACTGAGGACTTGCTAATATCAAGCCCCAAAATTCTTTTATTCTCTTGCATTGGGTGTGGTTGTTGGTTATTAACCCCGTATAAAAAGCCTGCGAATCACCCAAAAGCACGTAGCCTAACTCACTCTTAAGGCTGCGTCAAAACGGGACCTTGACGCTACGAGGCAAGCTGTAGAAAGTGCAGTAACCGAGCTTGTGAAAAGGTAAAAGCAGTAATGCTTGATTCGTCCTGAAAGCCCTAAGTTGCTGCACTGTTTACAGGCGAATGATTTGGACTCGATCCGCGACTCCCCAGTGTGGGGAGTTTCGCCGGTGAGTTAGTCCGGCTCGTCAGGCCTAAAAATCGTCATCATCGTCATCATCGTCATCGTCATCGTCATCCTCTTCTGTGATGACCTCGGACTGTACAGTTACAGCAGTTAGCAAGTTCCGAAACTGAGGCATTGATGGCGCTTCTGGGTTTAGTCCTTGGGCTTTTAAGAAGTCGGCTGTCGCGTCCCACTCCTTACGTAGCTTGTCTAATTTTTCTTCTAAACGTTCGCATTCGCGGGCATGTTTTCTTGCATTGTCGTAAAATTCCTGTGCTGTTGGTCCGACGATGCTTTTTGCTTTTTCTCTCAATCGGACGACCACAGATTCAACTGTTTCTTTTTCATCCAATTCAACAGAAAAACCGATTCTTTCGTTGTTGTAGCTACCAGTTGAAATTAGAAAATGTGCGTGTAGGCGTTTAATTTTCATGGTGGTGATAAAATACTTCCGTCTGAGTTGTCGGAAGCGATGCCGAGTACGGCAACGTTTCGCGATCGCGCTCTGTGTGTGCAGAGTGCGATCGCACTCCTCATTATCCAAGCTTGCGCCGCAACTTCTCCAGCACGGTTTTACCTTCTGAGTAGCGTTTCCCGGTGAAACCGAGAATCTCAGTGACAATATCGCTATCGGACTTTTCGGCTCCAAATCGCTGGATCATCCGCCAAAGTAGCTTGTCAGCGTCGGAACAATTTTCCTCCAAATCCGCCTCGGAAGCGGTTTTTAGGGCATTTTCTGGAGCATTTTGGGGCTGGATCGCGTTGTCACTACTTGGTGCTAGCATGGTTGAACCATGCCGGGATGATGCTGTCTTCATTTCCCTGTAACTTGGGAGTTTACAAGGACTATCGTCGAGCAGACAGTGCGACCGGTCTTGTTTTAACCAGTCAACAAGGTCGTTATTTTTCAAGGATTTGGCGTGGATGAGCGCTTTTTTCCCCAGTCTTATGCGGTAAAAAGCGTCTGCCAAATCTGATTTACCCTCAAGTCCCCAAGCCGCTACTCGGTCATACTGCGAGAGTAAAACTGTAAACCGCCGCGCTTTACGACCTCTGCGGGCGTGACGCTCCAGCCATTCCCCAGACGAGGGGACTTTAGAAACCAGTTCCGGGTACTCCTCAACGATAATTACCCGTTCTGTACCGTCTAACGCGCTGTCACCGCGCTCATTACGGGTTTTCATTTGTTTGGATAAATCCTCCAAATCTGACAACATTCCGCGCTCGATAGCCGCCCAATCCTCGCCTTTACCAACTACTTCAAGTCCCAGCCAGTCAGTAGGTGTACCCTCGCATTCGTATACCTTGACACGTCCGCCAACGGTGTAAGCTAGGTACTGAGCAATGGTTGACTTGCCTGTCCCCATCTCCCCAATCACCATTACTTGTTTGCCTTCAGTGGCGGCAACGAGATCGGTGATGATGTCGAGCGGTTCAGTGACGGTCGTTGCAGCGACATCGATGATGTTTTGCACTTCGGCACCCATATAGGGAAGCTGATCGTAAACTTTAAGCAGGTGCAAGGTGGTTTGACGTGTCATTTCGCACACGCCGATAGTCACTTTGCAGGCGATCGTAATGCCATGCAACCCAAATAACCATCCAGATAACATTACTCTCCCAGTTCCCCAAAGTGCGTATTTGGCAATTTCTTTGGGGCTTGGGAGGCGCATCGGTACCCAGTAATTATCTGCCATAAAGTACCCCCTCTTTAAATGCCCGAAAATCAGAGTTACATTGCGAAAGTGCTATTTGTAACTCAGCATTTTTGATGTGCAGCCAGATGGCGACGCCGAGCGCCGCCACTCCTAAAAATATGGGTGTAGCGTCGCTTTCTTTCATTCGTCGTTGACTTGCCCCTCAAGCCGAATTCTGGTTACTTCAACTTCAATGATTTCGGTGAGTTGCTCCAAGCCGATTTGCAAGTTTTCACGGGTGCTATCGTCAATGACGATCGGCGTGATTCCCATTGCTTCCCAAAAAGTTAGCTCTAGTGGATTTTTTTCTGGTTTCATTCGTCGTTGCCTCTAGATTGGAGATATGGCAGCACTTGATTGATGATTTCCTGGTCTTGGGGTGTACGTCCCAAGTTAGGCGCTCCGGCTTCATCGGTGGCGATGATGGCAGCAGCTTTATATGTCAAGTCTTCGGGTACACCGCTTTCTTCACAGGCTCTTACAGTTGCACCCCAAAGGTTTGGGTCAAAAGATTTACTCATCCGCCAATCCTCCGATATATAAAAGTATTAGAGGCTGTAGATTCAGTAACTTTAATGTCCGCTTCATCCATGCTGGCGATAATGTCTGCCGTGCCGGTTGTGTCGTGCCGAATACTTTTTTCAATCATTGCGCCTAAACCGGGACGTGCAGCGTCAAATACCTCAATTACTTTTTGCTCTTTACTTGTAAGCGGTTTTTCTGACATTATTGAATTGCTCCTTATTTTTATTTGGGGTCGAAACTTAGTATCCCCGTTACGGTTACTGAGTTTCGGGTTTTTACACTTTGAGAAAGCGATCGCACGGAAAGCGTAATCTAAGCGATCGCTTTTTCATTGATGGTCAAATCTTCCAAAATATAAGTGGCAACAGTGGTTGCTAATTCCAGCAAGCCTGCGTCATCCATTTCGCAGTCAAGAATTGTTTGATGGGGAATATCGTTAAAGCCCCACTCCTTCCACTGATACTCAATTGTGGTTTTTTCGCGGATGGCTAAGAAAATTAAACAGCCCAATCCGGTTAACTGGACGTGGTTTAGCTCGGTGAGGATTTCTTCGTGTTCTTCATTCATGGTGCTGGTGTGTAGTGGTTTGAAAGTGAAACTCGGTAGCAACGTCCGCCGCCAACCATCAAAACCTCTCGGTCAGATAATCGCACAGCTTTCGAGCGAGAAACTTTCATCATGGGAAAGGAGCCATCGGGAGAGAGGCTGAAAAGTTCGTAGTTTTTTAAAAAGCTCCATTCGACAGGGGTTTTATCTGAAAGTCCGCTATAAGCCACAACTGTCATCTCAGTGGCAGATGTTGCGCTGGGTAAAGAGGGCAAATGACGGCGCTGTTTAGTGTCTTTGGTGGCTTTATTCCCAGGTTGTGACTGGGTTTTAGTGCCATTACTGTTGGTTTCTAGTGCTTCCATAGTTGGGTTTTAATCCCCTATTAAGGGCGATAAAATTATTCTGTTTTAAGAGGCAGTAATGTCTGAAAGTGCCCAACGGTGGACTGTTCAGCCTCGTGAATCAGGGTGTTGATTATCAATTGCACAAGTTTTAGGCGCTCGTAATCAGTCAATGTTCCCAGGTAGTCCAACACTTCATCGTCAAGGTAGAAAAATAGCTCGTCTGACAATCCCTGAAAGTCATCGTCTGGAAACATCAAGCTACGGGAGAGTAGCTCTACAACTGACAATAAGTGGTCACGATTAAGCGTTCTTATTAGTTCTTGGTTGTTCATCGCTAGATTCTGGTACTGCTTGTTGGGCTTCAAGTTCTGGCTCTTCTTCGTAGCATTTAGGGTTGCAAGCCTCCTGTATGTGACCAATCTCTTGGAGATAACAAATATCGCATTCAAAGCAAATTCCCTTGGAGCTACTCATCATTCCTCAAGTTGGTTGGGTTGTTGGGGCGCAAATCTCACTCGTTCAACTGCTAGCAGGTCTTTTACTTGCACTACTTGGCTTGCAGGCTGCTATCTCTGCTTGGTTTGCAGTTGGGGGAGTGTGGTAATGAAAAATTAAATAAGGGCAGGCATCTTCACGGCGTCACTGTTTTGATGCCTGTTTTTTAGTTCCATCTGCTAGGCAATATAACTAGTATTTTTACTAGGAAATTTGCTTAGTTATAATGCTATGGTAAGAAAGAGAAAGAGTCAACCCCATTTACCTGAGGAAAACGTGGTGCCGCTAAAGGCTTTGCGTGAGGAGCTTAACATGACCCAAGCTGAGTTTGCTGTAACTATCGGCATTGATCCATCTACGGTAAGCCGTTGCGAAAGAGGGATTGCCGAGCCAACTTTTACAGTCTTACAAATGAAGAAGCTGTGCAAGCTCACTGGGAAAGATGTTTTGGATTTTCCCGATCACCTAGGTAAATCCTAAATAACAAGCCGTCCCCGCCTTGCGGTAGGGACGGCTTTTTGATGGGTGCGATCGCAGTGAAGTGCGATCGCGTCCAATGACTAATGCCCATTTAACCAAAACCTATGAAACGAAACAGAAGAAGCGCACTTACAGAAGCTGCCCGGTCAAGCCCACTTTTCCAAGCAACAGAAACAGCGGGAGTCGAACTAACTAAACTTATCGACTTTATCGAATATCACAACCCGGACATAGACAGAGCCACCGCCACGTTGACGGCTGCATTTGCCTTGCATGAGCTACGCGCTGCTTTCTTAGAGGAACCAGAGATGATGCAGCAGTTAAGGGCGATCGCACTCTGGTTTTCTCAAAGATAAAAAATTAAAAAGCCCCCCAGAACTTTAGCAAAGACGGGCGGCTTTTATTAAGTTGATTGAACTATAGGTACTTACGTATCTGCTTAATCCGCTCACAAACCGCTTTCAATCACGCTCTTAATCGCTTTTATAAGAAGAATGCAAACTTCTGCAATCACGCACTTACTTTGTACAATCATGCACTTACAATTATGCCACAAAATCAATTAGTTTCTTTCCCCAATCGTGAAAATAAAGTTTCAGTAAAGTACAACAAACCTCATTGCATTATCCCCATATCAGACATTACATGGATAACGCAACAAGTAAAAGCAGTTCAGACATTGTGGAATGAATGTTGGGTATCAGACCCATTTGGCAGTCGATGGGAGAAGCTATCAACCAACCTCACAGAAACAGCATTTAGGTTAGCTAGAAAGATTTTATACGCAGCTGGGCTATTTGAATTTAAGCGCGATACCTGCATACATGACAGTCGAAAAACAGCGGGCTGGTTGGTAATTAATCTTCATGGCGCTAGAAGAATTAAAGACTTTTGGTGCAGCGAAGAAACTGAAACGACATCCGACATAAACACGGCGACATCCGACATAAACACGGCGACATCCGACATAAACACGGCGATATCCGACACAAAATCAACGGTGGAAATTGTTGAAACCCCTGAATTTTCAAGCGTTTCAGA
>JAESGF010000230.1_pt1 | contig 29460 bp, 28 predicted proteins | sample 9269621 | NCBI WGS metagenome assembly JAESGF01 (sample SAMN14515066, study PRJNA621663) | algae metagenome | isolation source: Tolypothrix carrinoi HA7290-LM1 and co-occurring heterotrophs from dry rock... | place: USA: Makauwahi cave, Kauai, Hawaii | collected 2011-01-06
GAATACTGGTAACAACGGCATCGGCACGTTGGCGCTACGCACCAACGCCACTTTGTTGTACGCGATCGCATGAATTGAGTGATCACAAGCCGTATCAATCGATAACCCGCAACTTGGGTTAGTAGTTTACTAAGCTTCACAACTTTTGAAAAAGATTCCATAATGACTGCACCTCACAATTTGTCAGTATAAATTCATAAGTCAACGCATCCTCCCAGCCCCAAATCATCTAACCTAGAAATAGCACTCTTAAGTGGTAGATAAACTTATGGAACAACTTTTGATCAATAATGATGATTACTACGTACCAGATGCTAACCAGCTAGTCACTGAAGACGATACGCCTGTGGACAATTTTGGCTCTGCTAAACAACAACGTCTTTCAGTCGGTTCTCTTTACAGTTCTCGACAAAATCAAACTTTTTTAGCGGCTGCTAATGTTGGCATTTATCATACAGACGGTGAGCCTCCCATTGTACCCGATATTTTCCTCAGCTTAGATGTACAAGTGCCTCAAAATTGGTGGGAAAAGCAAAATCGTTGCTACATGGTTTGGCGTTTTGGTAAACCCCCAGAAGTTGCAATTGAAATTGTCTCAAATAAAGAAGGTGATGAATTAGGGAGAAAACTAGAAATTTATGAACACATGCGGGTGAGTTACTACATTGTATATGACCCCACTCAGCAATTAGGACAACCGCTACGCATTTATGAACTTAGAGGAAGGCGTTATTTTGAAACTACAGAAACTTGGTTAGAACAAGTTGGTTTAGGTTTGACTCTCTGGGAAGGAGAATTTGAAGGTAGACAAGATATTTGGTTGCGTTGGTGTTACAAAGATGGGAATATTTTGCTAACTGGTGATGAACGCGCTTTTGAAGCTGAACAACGTGCTTCCGAAGCTGAACAACGTGTTTCCGAAGCTGAACAACGTGCCCAATTACTAGCAGAAAGGCTGCGGGCTATGGGCGTAGATCCAAATAGCCTTTAGAGACATTACAAAGGCAGTTTACAAGCTTTTTCACCAACTTCCATTTGAGATGCTGGTAAAATTTATCTGTTTATATTTAAGGATAGGTCTAATAGATACCACCTCTATTACTTCAACCTAATTAATAATTATTAATTCATAATTCATAATTAAAAAGGGTTTGTACCCGATGCCTCCTATAAGCATTTTTGTTTCAGGTGAGGTTGAAATCCCGATTTGAAACATAATTATGAATTATAAATTATGAATTATGAATTTTTAAGAGGCTCAACTGGTATCGATCGCTTATATTTTTGTACTTCAGCCCGTTCTACTTTTTGAAACTAAAAAAATAGGGTAATGGAAAGTACCAAAATTACCCTATCAAAAGTTATGAATTGTTAATTAACTCGTGTACAGACGTTCCAGTGGAACGTCTCTACTGAATTACGCAAACGCGGCGGTTTTCACATCGTTGTTTGCGAGGATTTCTTGCAACTCATCAGCATCCACAGTTTCCTTATCAACCAGCATTTGCGCGATGAGGTCGAGAATGTGGCGGTTGCTAACTAAAACATCTTTAGCACGTTGATAAGCTACATCCACAAGTTTGCGGACTTCTTCATCAACTGCGGCAGCGGTTTCTTCCGAGAAATCGCGCTCTGACATGATATCCCGACCGAGGAACATATTACCTTGCTGACGACCAAGGGCAACTGGACCCAAGCGATCGCTCATGCCAAATCGTGTTATCATTTGCCGAGCAACACGCGCTACCTGTTGTAAGTCGTTAGAAGCACCTGTAGTTACTTCCTCTTCACCAAAGATAATTTCTTCAGCAATCCGACCACCCAAAGCTACAGCCATCTGATTTTCCAGATAAGCGCGGCTGTATAAACCAGTGTCCATCCGGTCTTCGCTGGGGGTAAACCAAGTTAAACCACCTGCACGACCGCGAGGAATAATGCTAATTTTTTGCACTGGGTCATAATCTGGCATCAAAGCACCAACTAAAGCGTGACCGGCTTCGTGATACGCTACCAATGTCTTGCGCTTTTCGCTCATTACTCGGTCTTTTTTCTCTGGACCAGCCAACACGCGGTCGATCGCGTCGTTGATTTCGTCCATTGAAATTTCCGTCAAATTGCGTCGTGCTGCCAAAATTGCTGCTTCATTCAACAAGTTCGACAAATCCGCACCGGTGAAACCAGGAGTACGACGAGCAATTTTATCCAAGTCCACATCCTTTGCCAAAGTTTTGCCACGAGCATGAACTTTGAGAATTTCGCTACGTCCGCCGTAATCAGGACGATCCACCACAACTTGGCGGTCAAAGCGACCCGGACGCAACAATGCTGCATCCAATACATCCGGACGGTTGGTAGCAGCAATAATGATAATGCCGGTGTTGCCCTCAAAGCCGTCCATTTCGGTCAGCAACTGGTTGAGGGTTTGTTCGCGCTCATCGTTACCACCGCCTAAACCCGCACCCCGTTGACGACCTACAGCGTCAATTTCATCGATGAAGACGATACACGGAGCATTAGATTTAGCTTGCTCGAACAAGTCACGCACGCGGGAAGCACCTACACCCACGAACATTTCTACGAACTCGGAACCAGAGATGGAGAAGAAGGGAACACCCGCTTCCCCGGCTACAGCACGAGCTAGTAAAGTTTTACCTGTACCGGGAGGACCAACTAGCAGCACACCTTTAGGAATTTTTGCACCAACGGCGGTAAAGCGATCGGCGTTTTTGAGAAAGTCTACAACTTCGTTTAATTCCAGCTTCGCTTGGTCGATACCCGCAACATCACCAAAAGTTACTTGGGTTTGTGGCTCCATTTGCACTCTGGCTTTAGACTTACCAAAGTTCATCGCTTGGCTACCCGGACCATTTTGGGCACGACGCAGCAAAAAGAATAAGCCAACTAAAAGCAATACTGGGAAAAATAAGCTGCTGAGTGCCTTAAACCAAAATCCTTCATCGGTTTGCGGCAAAACAGAAATATCAACGTTTTTTGCGGTGAGAGTGTTAATCAGGTCTGGATCGTTGACCAAGGTGACTATAAACTGGGTTCCTTGATTCGACTTCACAAGAGCCGTAGACCGATCTGCACTTAAACTGACTTTTGCAACGTTATTATTTTCAACTTCTTGAATAAACTGACTGTAACGCCATGTTTCTCTGCTTTGGGGTTGTTTGTCAAAGAATGCTGTTCCTAAAGCTATGACAACAATAAAAAGCAGCGCGTACAGCCCCGCATTTCTCCATCTTTTATTCACGCTCGGTCAATCCTCCAATATTTTTTGTGCGTTAGCTTCCAGCCGGCGCTTTGCGCCATCGCGTAGCGTCTCTGTTAAGAGAGGGCATTATAAGAATTATGTTAACTTATCTTAAGGTATATCAGATTTCCGCACCCTCATGCTAGAAAAAGTTCCCGCAATTGCTGAAAAATCGGATGCCTGGGATCATATTCTAGCTTTCCTGTCGGCTGAATGACGGTGTGGATGGGGATAAGTTCGACTACGCAATTACTGTAAGCGATCGCCTCAAATTTTTTGACTAACTCTGGCGTCCAAGGTTCCTCTCTCACCACTTGCTGCTGAGTGTGAAGGTAATTTATCAATTGCTTACGCATAATTCCTGGCAAAATTCCCTCTGTTGGAGGTGTCCACCAACAGCCATCAAGCCATCCCCAAAGATTGCCGGTACTCGTTTCTAACCAATTTCCCGCTTTTGAAACTAAAATTGCTTCTTGAGCATTCAACTTTTGAGCGCTATTTTTTGCCAACCAAGCACTCAGGTAATTTCCAGTTTTGTGAATCGCAAGACTGCGATAATATTCCGCTATGGAAAGGACGCAAACAATACCATTTTTTTGCTTATAAGTCAAATCCGGGATTAATAATCTGCCAGTTATCCACTCTCGTCCATCAGGAAAGACAGTAATTCTGAGAATGGGGAAGTGTGCCATGATAACTTCTGCACCTTGACGCAGACGCTTCCAGTCTGGTTGCTGCCAACCGAAAGTTTGTAAACTAAATTTTAGGCGATCGCAATGTGACACCCAATTAGTTAAACTACTATCCAGCTTGTCATAAACCCGCAGCGTAGTAAAAACCGTCGCTCCATAAAGTAACCCCGGATCGTCAATTGCTAACTCCAAGGTTTGAGACTCAATTAATTTGCCGTTATACCAAAACAAAGCAAGTGTTAGTAGTTAGAGGTTAGTAGTTAGTAGTTAGTAGTTAGTAGTTAGTAGTTATTAGTTCATATTAGCAACTAATAATTAACACCAATTCTCTATAAATATACTCTTAACAAGCCCGCGTAGGCGGAGAGAAGTTTGAGCGGAGGTTTCCTCCGATCAAAGCTTCGGAGCTTCGTTCGTTTAGCCCCAGGCTTCCAGCCTGAGGGCGAATAAAACGCAACATCACAGATAATTAGTATAACCACCAACCACCAACAACCAACCACCAACCACCAACCACTAACAACTAACCACTAACAACCAACCACCAACAAATCTTCAATCTTTCTTCGGAAACTTAATTTGATTTCCTTGAGGAGTACTGATTACCTTTCCTCCCAAAGTTTCGATTTTTCCAATTGCTATTTTACGGGTTTTATCATCAACATGATTATTTAAAACCATTGCCCATGAAGCAATTTGAGCATGTTTGCTATCAGGATTCTGACTGAGAAAATCAGCAGTTTTTTGAGAAATAGTTATAACTTGTTTACTTTCTTCATCTGAATAGTTATTCGCCCAGTTTGCCGCTGTTTCAAAAGATTGTCTTGCGGCTGGAGAATTGCCTAAAAATAATAACTCATCAATTCCTTTATAACGCCACACATAATAAGATTTTTCCGGAACCCAAGGAGATAGTGACTTTAAACTTTTCTCCATTAATGCAACAGACCTTTTTGGCATAGCAGCATACATAGAAGTACTAGTAGAAAGACCAATATAAGCTGTTAAAAATCGCGGATCGTTTCCCAAAATGACTTCAAAATATTCTGGACTGAGGCTGTAACCTGTTTTTTCGCGAATTTCATCATCACCAAAGTATTGCAAAAAATCGAGATATACCCAATCGGCAATTAAGTTTTTATATCCGAAACTGGGCATATTTTTCAGAAACATAAGACGTAATTTTTCGGATTTAATTTCTCTTTCTATTTTTAAAGATGCAATATTGCTACTGTTCTGTTTTTGCAGTCGCGTAAATTGGATTAATCCAACTCCGAAGATACACAAAACAATTAGAAAAAAAGTAGTCACACTTTGACGAGATAAAGAGAACATTCTGGTTGTTGAAAAATAATCAAACTACAGATATATAGTTCCCAGAAATACAACTTAAATAACACGTTCTGTGTTAAAAATTTTATTTACGCCAGAGAATGTTCACTTATTTACTTAGGAGCCTTGATTAAAGATAATTGAGATGGCGTTTCCAAACAACAGACAGATGTAGATGCATCAACCAAAAGCTCAAGAGAGAAAAGTGGTTCTTTGCCCATTGGCAGAAATACAGTACCCATGAGAACTGTACTACCGATTTTGAGCGATCGCCCTGTTATGGTACTGTTGGTTCTAAGGTTGAATCCAATCCAAAGTGCAAGCAGTGAGATAAGAATAGCGATCGCTCCACCTAGCAGCCATTGCCACCGTTCTGGTAATTTAGCTTGGCTTGACACGGTAAGGCTAAGTCGAGTGTAGTATAAGCCGTGAGCATGGCGATCGCCACCCAGAGCAAGACGCTTGCGAATGAAGATATCAGTTGCTTGCCGGATATTGTAGACCAAGACACCCAAACGCAAGCAACGCCCAAATTATGCTTATTTTCCCATCCAAAGCAATGCAGGGGTAAAGCAAAGATTTGACAGTAACTTTCATGCTTATTTTTTTCTACCCCTTTTGGTCAGATTGTCTAGATGTTTTGAAAAACTACCTCGCTAGGCTGAGGGATTACTTCTGACAATTATTAAAATTTTTAAATAGTTATTAATTTATCTTGATTTTTGGTCAGACCATGAAAAAGAGTAACAGCATTTTAGCAAAAGTATTGTTCAGTGCAATTAGTGTAGGCAGTCTTGTTGCTCTGTCTGCCTGTAACAACCAGCCGGTTGCCGAAAATCCAACAGTTCCTCCCGCTACAGAAACTCAGACAACCCTTGCCCCCACAACACCGGAAACTTCAGCAACTACCGTTCCTTCTGCCTCACCAACACCCGCAGGCACAACTGCAAACCAAAATTTGGGAGAATTGGCACAGACAGCAGCCAGTCAGGGTTCATTTACAACTTTAACAAAGGCAGTACAAGCCGCAGGCTTAACTGAACAACTGACTGGGAAAGGACCTTACACAGTATTTGCACCTACTGATGCTGCTTTTGCCGCATTACCAAAAGGTACTGTAGACAAACTCCTCAAGCCAGAAAACAAATCAAAATTAGTCAAGCTTTTGGGATATCATGTTGTACCCGGGCAAGTCACCTCTAGCCAGCTAACATCTGGACAAGTCAAAACAGTAGAGGGTACTCCTGTGACAGTAAAAGTTGATAGTGCCAGCAACTCAGTCACAGTCAACGGTGCTAAAGTCGTTCAGGCTGACATTCCCGCTAGCAATGGCATTGTGCATGTAGTTGACAAAGTAATTGTGCCACCCAATTTTAAGTAAGTCTTAAGCACCGTCAGCGCAAATATACTTAACCCAACTAAATAACCCCCTGTTTACGCTTCGCAGCAATAACTGGGGGCTTTTTCGTGCTTTAGTTTTAAAAGAAGTACACAAAAATTTGGTTTGAGAAAAATTCTTATTAAATAGTTTTACTAACGCACTTTACTTAATTGCTATATTTAACCATTTAAATGTCATTTACCCTGCCAGTTGAACTTTTGAAGCTGAAAAATAAGGCAAGCAGAAAGATAAACTTATTCATAAAAAGGATTTTTTGTCAAGTTTTCTCGTCAAAAATTACTAATTTTCCGTAGTTTGGTTAAATTTAGTGCAAGTTAGGTAGCCCTACTACTGAGGCTCTAATAAGAGCGATGGAAGTAGTCTAAAGTTTAGTAGTCGCAGCTGCACCAAAACATCTACTCCAACTAACGCGCTCTACCTTCATCTGACCCTAGTCCTTGCTCTTGGCTCAAATTTCTGGCTTTTAAGCGTGAACAGCAGCTTGTGAAAAACTTGCTAATATCTTCATGTGCTGTAGCACAAGTGACAATTTCCCATAAATGTCATGCAGTTTTGACGCTTTGTAGGCTAATATCTATAATCTTATGTGTCAAATCTTTTGTGAATTGATTAAAATATCGTTGTATACAATAAGAACAGTTTGTCAAGTTTCATAAGGCTGAAATCTCACTTCTTGCGCTAAGGTGTGATTAAGACCGAATTGAGAAAGCGCTGATTCTGCCCAATACCTTAACTCCTCAGTTTAGGTGATTGGAAAAAAGCCAGTTGAGTGCTTGAATATGAGCAACACAACTGTTCAGTTCGGAAACTAATGCAAGTGGGTAAGCTTAATCAATCATAAAAACAACAAGCTTGATGAAGCACTCATAGCATCTCAACTGTTTAGCTTTAAGGCGATGTCTAGTTTACGCAAATTATCACTCAGTAAGATATGAAGTAAATGTAAAAAGGGCTGCACTCAAACATCTAAACTGAGTTAACATTAAATGCACGGTTTCTAAGTAGCTAATGTTTTACATCATACTTAGAAATTAGAGAAAGGCAAGTATACCTCAGTTTGAATGTAATGATAATGCCACTGTAAATCCCAAAAAGATTTGGCAAAATTTAAGGGTATAATTACTTTTTTCAATACTTTTTAGGTGGAACAGGCTCAACTTTACTTAAAGACTTCATTGTAATTACACAAAAAGAGTGCAATTTCTGTGAAACAGGCTACAATCGGAACAGTCTTTACATAAACATCTCCCAACAGTCATATTAGTTTTATATGGAGTGGTGAGTTTTTTAAGAAGATGAGTCTTTTTTAGACCAGTTAGTCAAAAGTGATGTGTAACAGCAACACTTATGGCGTTTAGTTTCATCATCAGAAGTCGGTTGAAACGGCGGCTTCGCACTTAAGCTAGAAATACCTCCCTTGGGAGGCGTAAAGATTCCGGAAATATTAGTGGCTTTCTTTAAGCCCTGTATTTTCGCTTGTCAAAAAGCTCATTTATAAGAGCAGTAAAAACATCTTTCCTGAATTGATTCTGCAAGGAGCATGAGGAACGCGGCATGAACCAGGCTAACAACGTACTCGAAAGCATTTATCAGCCTGACCTAGAAATAATGAATCAGCCTGAGCTCGAGTTAGAAGAACTCTTAATCGAGGATGAAGAGGACTTGCTTATTAACGATGAAGGCGACGATGAATTTTTAGAGCCTCAGTCTGATGAGGACGACGCAAAGTCTGGGAAAGCCGCTAAATCGCGTCGCCGGACCCAAAGCAAGAAAAAGCATTATACCGAAGATTCGATTCGGCTTTACTTGCAAGAAATTGGTCGTATTCGCCTTCTTCGGGCAGATGAAGAAATTGAATTGGCACGAAAGATTGCCGACTTACTGGAATTAGAAAGAGCACGCGAAAAACTTTTAGATCAGTTGGATCGCGATCCGAAGGACAGCGAATGGGCAGAAGCAGTGCAACTGCCGCTACCAGCATTTCGTTATCGCCTACATGTCGGTCGCAGGGCGAAAGATAAGATGGTGCAATCTAACCTGCGCTTAGTAGTTTCAATTGCCAAGAAGTATATGAATCGTGGCTTGTCCTTCCAAGACTTAATTCAGGAAGGTAGCCTAGGTTTGATTCGCGCTGCCGAAAAGTTTGACCACGAAAAAGGTTATAAGTTTTCTACATACGCTACGTGGTGGATTCGTCAAGCAATTACTCGTGCGATCGCCGATCAATCTCGCACTATCCGACTTCCGGTTCATCTTTACGAAACCATCTCTCGGATTAAGAAAACCACCAAGCTGCTTTCTCAAGAAATGGGTCGCAAACCCACTGAAGAAGAAATCGCTACTCGTATGGAAATGACCATCGAGAAGCTGCGGTTTATTGCCAAATCTGCACAACTGCCGATTTCTTTAGAAACGCCTATTGGCAAAGAAGAAGATTCCCGACTCGGCGATTTTATTGAGTCAGATGGCGAAACCCCAGAAGACCAAGTTTCCAAAAATCTTCTGCGCGAAGACCTAGAAAAAGTCCTCGACAGTCTTAGCCCCCGCGAACGCGATGTTCTCAGACTGCGCTACGGTTTAGATGACGGTCGCATGAAGACACTTGAGGAAATTGGACAAATTTTCAACGTCACCCGCGAACGGATTCGTCAAATTGAGGCGAAGGCACTCCGCAAGTTACGCCACCCAAATCGCAACAGCGTTCTTAAAGAGTATATCAGGTAAGAGCGTGGAAGCGTGGAAGCGTGGAAGCGTGGAAGCGTGGATAACTGTTGAACGCCAGATGCCTCAAGTCGGGAAACCCTTTCGGCAGTCGCTCATGGGGGGAACCCCCAAGACCGCGCTGCCTCACCACAGCACTGGCTCCTGTTAACTCTTCGGCTTGGCTCGTTCCTCGCTAACGCTGCGCTATCGCTACCGCTTCTCCTTGCAAAGACGCTTTGCGTTTACGAAGTGTGCCCGCAGGGCTTTACGCTAACGCCACTTACGCGGCTGTTGGCACCGCAATTGATCGCAGTGGCTCACCAACAACTATCAATTATCAACTAACTACTAACAACCAACAACCATTAACCTAAAAAACCTGGAAGTGAATTAACACTCCCAGGTTTTTTTTATTAAGATATTTATCGTTTTAAATATTACAGGATGCCCCAGAAGTGCAGGAAACCTTCACCAGAGAATATCTCAATTAAAGCGGCGGCTAAAAAGCCAATCATTGCCAAGCGACCGTTCCAAATTTCTGCTTGTGGGGTGAAACCCCAACGCCAAGCATTGCGATCGTCCATTACGGGGGCGGAAACTTTTGTTGTGTTTTGCATGGTTGGCACTCCAAAGTGGATTTACGAAACTTTGTTACTCTATGTAAACTAATATAACAATCTTTTTCTAAGATGCAACATAATATTTCAAATATTGTGATATTTTATTGACTTTGATAGCGATCGCTGATATTGAGAACAGACTAAGAAATCCACTTGAACGTGAATTTTTAAGGCTGAGGTTACAAAGCGTTTCAGTTTTGCTTTGTCACAACTAATTAGATTTATTGAGATATTATTTCAATTAGTATATCTGTTATGGTGTCAGATATTAAGACTTTTTTACCTAATCTTTGATGTTCTGTGTGAATGCCGCTGTACACAGTCCTTTGAAGTATTAGTAATAATTAGCATTTAACGACAGAAGAGACGTTCGATCCAGAACGTCTCTACTAGTGAGGTAAGTTTTGTGGATTGAAAGATTAAATTTTGTCAGAAAAATTAAAAGCGCAAAAATTTCTAGTTGGTTTCAGCTTTAATATCGCCAACTTCAAGCAGGAATTTGAAGCGCAGTTAAACTAGCGTTTCTAAATCCTCTCTTAGTTGGCTTGCCTTTAGAATGAACATCGCCCTGCTTAAGAATACACTTGGGCAATGGTGATGATTTTTTCATCGCGGTTAAGCTGGAGAACGCTTTCACCGGTAGCATCTCTGCCTAACAAAGGCACTGTTTCTACACTAAGACGCACTACCCGCTCTCGATTTGTTACCAGCGCTACTTCAGAAGAAGCGATCGCCATTACCATACCAGCTAGGTTGTCAGTTTTACTTTTAAACTTCAGCGCTTGCGTACCCAAATCGCCGCGATTAGCTAGTTTGAAATCTTTCACTGGTATTCGTTTGGCATATCCTTCTTGAGTAACCAACAACAAATTACAATCCTTGGCAAATGTTACACAGCCGACCATTTGCTGATGTTTCAACAGCCGTAATGCTTGCAACCCGACAGCAGTACGACCCATAATCGCTAATTGTTCATCATTTACCGGAAACCGCAACAATCGCCCACCGGAACTGGCAACAATTAGATGTTCTCCAGGAGTAGTGAATTGGCTAAATAACAATTCATCATCGTCTTTTAGCTTTAAAATTGTAATTCCGCGACGAGTCAGGTTAGTAAATTCCCCTAGGGAAAGGCGCTTAATTCGTGCCTGCTTTGTCAAAAGAATCATTTGCGAGGTTTCGGCGTTTTCTGGCAGTACAAAGCGGTTGATAACAGCTTCTTGAGAGCCTTGAGCGGTACTACTGAGCATGGTTATCAGCGGTTTTCCCCGTGGAGAACGTCCAGTAGTTGGGGGAATATCTCCTACGTTCACAGGGTAGACTTTACCACCACTAGTTAACACCATTAACTCTTTGTCTGTATCAGTCACTGCTGTTTGGATAATGAAGTCATTATCTGACAAACCGTTGTCAGCTTTCGGCTTTTTAGCTGATGGCTGAGTACGGCGCACATACCCCCGCTGGCTAAACTCTAAAACAACTTCTTCTACAGGTTCTTCGGATTTTGGATTTTCGATTTTGGATTTTAAATTTTCCTCTTTGTCTCCTTGTCTCCTTGTCTGGTTGTCTTCTTGCCCCTTTGTCTGGGTATCAAGAGCCAAAAGTTTGGTACGACGAGCATCGCTGTACTTGCGCTTGAGAGTACGCAAGTCTTTTTTCAGCGCTTTGAGTAACTCTTTTCTGTCGTTAAGCAACCGTTGTAATAATTCAATTTCCTCAGCTAATTGCTCAAACTCCCGCTGTAAGTTTTGCTGTTCTAAACTGGTGAGACGCCGCAACGGCATAGCTAAAATCGCATCTGCTTGGACTTCAGTCAAATCGAGCAGGCTACACAGATCGATTTTTGCGCTAGCACCATCAGCCGCTTGCCGCAAAATCTCAATTACATCATCTAAGTTAGATAGTGCTTTGAGCAAGCCTTCAAGCAAATGTAGGCGATTTTGTGCTTTTTCTAACTCGTGGGTGTAACGCCGATTAAGAGTCTGTTCGCGGAAACTTAAAAATTCCTGCAACAAATGACGCAAACTAAGCTGGCGAGGTTGTCCATCAACGATCGCTAAAAGAATTGCCCCAAAATTAGTTTGCAGAGCGGTTTGGTGATATAAATGCCCAAGAACATCTTGGGGATTAGTATCGCGTTTGAGTTCAATGACGACGCGCATACCTTCGCGATCGCTTTCATCCCGCAGATCGGAAATTCCTTGCAAGCGACCTTGATTGACTAATTCCGCTACTTTCTCAATCCAAGCTGCCTTATTCACTTGATAAGGCAATTCCGTAATGATAATTGCTGTTCGCCGTTTGCTACCCCTAACAGGTGCAATTTCCTCTATTTGGGCAACTCCTCGCAGCACAATACCACCCTTACCTGTGCTGTATGCCTCGCGAATGCCAGCATCACCAATGATTTCCCCACCGGTGGGAAAATCTGGACCCGGAATTAGCTGAAATAATTTTTCATCACTTAGATCGGGATTGTCGATTAAGGCAATTAACCCATCAACTACTTCCCCTAAGTTGTGCGGTGGAATATTTGTTGCCATCCCTACGGCAATACCCGCACAGCCATTTAGCAACAAGAACGGCAACTGCGCTGGTAACACTGTTGGTTCTTGCTGGGAATTATCGAAGTTACCGATAAATTCCACCGTTTCTTCACCAATTTCTGTCAGCATTCCCTCATGGCTAATGGCTGCAAGGCGCGTTTCTGTGTAGCGCATCGCTGCGGGTGGGTCGTTATCCACACTGCCAAAGTTGCCATGTCCTGCCAATAACGGATACCGACTAGAAAAATCCTGCACCAACCGAACCAAAGCGTCATAAACCGATTGGTCGCCGTGGGGATGATATTTACCCAGTACGTCTCCGACTACACGAGCGCACTTACGATAGGGTCTGTCAGGGGTTAAACCGAGTTCGTGCATCGCATACAAAATGCGCCGATGCACTGGTTTTAAGCCATCACGCACGTCTGGTAACGCCCGCCCGACAATCACACTCATGGCATATTCAAGGTAAGACCGTTGCATCTCCGTGTGCAGGGCTGTGGTGATTACCTGTCCCGTTGGGAGAAGATTTAACTGTTTTGCCATGAGTTTTTTCCCTGAATTTTCACTACACAAAAATCTCTATAAATGAACACAGCAGCAACCACAGCATAACGGATGAAATGAAATCAAACACAAAATCTTGACACTCATAAGGCAAAAATCAGTAGTATTATCGGTCATACGACGGAGATACACATTGATTTTTTTAAACTAGACAGACAACTGTTTTGTTCGACGTGGTAAGTTCCCTCACCCTATAAGTTAAATTCTCATGAAAACTGTTTTGATTGTCGAAGACGATCTGATTAATGCTCGTGTTTTTTCCAAAATTTTGACCAAGCGCGGTGGCTTGGAGGTGAAACATACTGAAAATGTGGAAGAGGTAATGAAAATTGCCTCTTCCGGTGAAGCAGACATTATTTTGATGGATGTTTCTCTCTCAAGAAGTGTTTACCAAGGTAAGTCTGTTGATGGTATCAAGATTACACAAATGTTGAAATCAGATCCACAAACAGCAAATTTACCTGTTATTTTGGTAACGGCACACGCGATGGAAGGCGATCGCGAGAACTTTCTCAAGCAAAGCGGTGCTGATGGTTACATCTCTAAACCAGTTGTTGACCATCAACAGTTTGTTGATCAAATCATCGCACTGCTACCCAAACAAGACAATTGACAATTTATTTAGTAACTGTCGCCCGTCAATATGTTGGGCGACTGTTTACTTTTCACACTTTAGTATATATGTACTGTTAAATGGTGCTTTTAAGCAAGGGGGGATTGGGAGTGGAGGAGTGGGGGAGTGGGGGAGTGGGGAAGTGGGGGCGTGGGGGAAGGTGAGGGAGATAAGGAATAAATTCTTTTTTGTCCTCCTTGTCCTCCTTGTCCTCCTTGTCCCCCCCTCTCCTTGTCCCCCCCTCTCCTTGTCCCCCCCTCTCCCCCTCCTCTTATTGCGGCTGTCTATTGACTGACGGGGTTTGCTTTGGCTGGCGGGCAGCTTGAATGCGAGGTAATTCGAGGAATTTCTTCGTATCAGCGATCAAGCGATCGCCCCAGAGATTCTCCTTCAGGAAAGTCAAATCACCATAGCGCTCGTCGATTCGCATTGCAGCTTCTCCCATTGCCAAACCAGAAGCGCGATCGCCTTTAGTATACAGTGCCACTGCCAATGCTAATAAAGGTTCTGCGGCTTGTTTTTCTAGGGCAACTGCCGTTTGCCATTGCTTGATTGCGCCGGGGATATTGCCCTGTTCGTAGTTAATTAACCCGACGTTGTTAATCGCGGGCCAGAATTTTTTGTCAGCGGCTACTGCTTTATTGTATTGGGCGATCGCTTCTGGAAATCTACTCAGCTTATAGTAGGCATTCCCTAAATCAAACAATCCCTCTGAGTCATTGGGTTTTAACTTCAAACCCGCTTGATAATACTCAGCCGCAGCTTGGTACTTTTGCTGCTGAAAATTAGCTGAACCCAAAGCAAACTGAACGTCAGCATTCTTCGGGTTGAGAGATTGTGCCTTATTTAAAGCAGCGATCGCTGTATCCAACTGCTTGTTTTGCAAATACAAGCCACCTAAGAGAAACCATACTTTATCATTCTTAGGAGCGAGTTGAGATGCCAACTTTGCTCGTGGTAAAGCCATTTCCATCTGTTGAAACTGCGCTAGTTGAGCCGCTTCTTGCGCCAGACTCAACCCCTGCTGCTCCAATTTAGATGTATCAAGTTGCAGTGTATGAGGAATCAATGCCTGTGCATGAGCTTTATAAGGCAAACTCCAGAAACTACAGGCAATTAAAAGCGAAATTAATCGAACTAATTTGGGCACACTAACGCCTCTTAACCATAAATCTAAAGATTCTTTCAGCTAGCTTAAACGATCTAAGCTCTGAGCGACAGCTAAATTTTGGATTAGGGCATTGGGCATTGGTAATTGGGCATTGGGCATTGGGCATTGGGCATTGGGCATTGGGCATTGGGAAAAAAGAATTATTTGCCTTTCCTGTACTCCCCCTTGTCTCCCTTGTCCACGCCAGATGCTTCAAGTCTTTTGACCGAACGCACTGGCTCCCCTTGTCTCCCTTGTCTCCCTTGTCTCCTTGTCCCCCAGTCCCCATGCCCCAGTCTCCAGACTGATTACTCATGACTAAAGTCACCCGTTCAGGTGAAGTGATTTGTAAGTACATAAGGTTACTATGATAAAAAACTTAAGTTAATGTAAATTATCTTTTATCTGACGAAATCACGGAATCTCGATTTGCCGCACCACAGACAATTAATCTTGCCTAAGACAAAGAGCTGAAAATTACCGTTATACAACTTTTGATTGGTAACTTCCTCAAGTTGTTGAAGCGCTTATCAACCGCCAAAGAAAGCATCAATTTTTACAGGCTGCTATACACTCCTTATGCAAATAGAAGTCCCCGTATTTGGTAAAGTAAAGAATCCATTCCGCTGGCTGATTGGGCTGATGGCTGCTGGTGTGGTGGTTGTTGGCGCAACGACGACATACACCTTTGTAAATCAGGGTACACGCAAAGAGGATATTACGCAACTAACTGTGCCAGTGGAAGCGAAAAACGTCACTTTGCGGATTACGACTAGTGGTAAGGTTGTACCAGTTCAAAGCGTGAATATTAGCCCGAAAAATCCGGGAACCTTAAAACAATTGTATGTTGAGCAAGGCGATCGCGTCCAAGCAGGACAAATTCTTGCCCGGATGGATAGTGCAGACATTGAAGCAAGAATCCTGCAATTTCGCGCTTCTTTAGCTCAATCTCAGGCTCAGTTAGCCGAAGCACAAGCCGGAAGTCGTCCTCAAGAAATCGATCAATCGAAAGCGCGTTTATCACAAGCCCAAGCGCAATTAGCCCAAGCACAAGCGGGAAATCGTCCTCAAGAAATTGCTCAAGCTCAAGCTTTGGTAGATGCAGCTCAAGCAAAGGCGAATTACAGCAGCGAACAAGTCAAGCGTTACCAATATTTATATCAGCAGGGAGCAGTTCAAAAACAAGAATTAGATCAATTTATCAGCGAAGATAAAAGCGCGAAAGCGAACTTGCTTGAAGCACAAAAGCGATTATCGCTGCAACAAGCTGGTAGCCGTTCTGAAGAAATCGCTCAACGCAAAGCCGCAGTAGAAGAAGCAAAAGCGCAGTTGCGGTTGTTGGAAAATGGCACCCGTCCGGAAGTAATTAATCAGCGTAAAGCAGGTGTGGCATCAGCGCAGGCTCAATTGAAGGCGGAGCAAGTTAATTTAGAAGAAACGATTATCCGCGCACCTTTTGCGGGAATTGTCACCCAGAAGTATGCTAACATCGGCGCGTTTGTCACCCCAACAACTTCTGCCTCAAGTAGTGCCTCAGCAACTTCTAGTTCAATTGTCGCTGTCGCACGCGGTTTAGAAGTGCTAGCGCAAGTCCCAGAAGCTGATATCGGCAGAATTAAACAGGGACAATCAGTGGAAATTGTCGCCGATGCTTATCCAGATCAAGTTTTTAAAGGACGTGTACGCCTAATTTCTCCAGAAGCAGTAGTAGAACAAGGTGTAACATCCTTTCAAATACGAGTTGCATTGGATACGGGCGCAGATAAATTGCGTTCTGGCTTAAATGTCGATTTGACGTTTTTAGGCGATCGCTTGTCAAATGCTCTCGTATTACCGACAGTGGCAATTGTTACCGAAAAAGGTCAAACCGGTGTGTTAATCCCAGACGCGAAAAATAAACCCCAGTTTCGCGCAGTCACAATCGGTTCGCAAATCAAAGACCAAACTCAGATTTTAGAGGGAGTTAAAGCAGGCGATCGCGTCTTTATTAACCCTCCGAAAGAATACAAAATCGAACAAAAGAGGGGGAATGGGTAATGGGTAATGGGTAATTGGGAATGGGGAATGGGGCATGGGGACAAGGAGGACAAGGAGGACAAGGAGGACAAGGAGGACGACTTGGGGACAATTTGTTTGTATTACCAATTACCAATTAGCACATTCCCAATGCCCATTGCCCATTGCCCATTGACGGCAGATGCTCCACTTGGGGAGCCACCCCCGTGGGCGGGTTTCCCGACTTGAGGGGAGTGGCGTGAGACCCCAAGACCGCACTGCCTCCCCAATGCCCATTGCCCAATTCCCAATTCCTAATTCTCATGAACATTCTCGAAAGTGTCAAAATGGCAGGGACAACTCTGCTGTCAAATAAGTTACGTAGTGTCTTGACAATGTTAGGTATTGTCATCGGTAACGCCTCGGTAATTGCGATGATTGGCATCGGGCAAGGTGGACAGAAGTTCGTTAATAAAGAGCTCGAGTCGTTGGGACCGAACGTGTTATTTGTAATTCCCGGTAATCAAGAAACTCAGCGCATTTCCAATGAATTGCCAAAAACTCTAATTTTAGAAGATGCAGAAGCGATCGCTTCTCAAGTCCCAACTGTAGCAGCTGTGACGGCGGAGTTAAACAGCAGGCAGGTGGTAACTTACCGCAACCGCAACACCGATGTCAACATTATCGGTACGACTCCTTCGTTTTTGGTGGTGCGCGATTTTGAAACGGCTTTAGGACGGTTTTTCACCGACATAGACATGAAGCGCAGCAACCAAGTTGTTGTGTTGGGTGCTGATTTGGCAGAAAAACTCTTTGGTAATGCTAACCCCATCGGGCAGCAAATGCGAATCAAAAATGCCAGCTTTCAAGTAATTGGAGTGCTAGCAGCTAAAGGTTCGAGTGTAGGTGCAGATTACGATGAAGCAGCATTAACACCCGTCACCACCTCAGCAAATCGCTTGGTGGGGAAGACTTCTCCTTATGGATTGGAGGTAACTTATATCGTCGCTTCAGCGAAGAATTCAGACAGTGTAGATGCAGCAGAGTTTCAAATTACTAACTTGCTGCGACTGCGACACAAAATAATTAACGAAGATGATTTTACCATCCGCGCTCAAAAGGATGCACTGCAAACCGTCGGTCAAATTACTGGTGCGTTAACAATTATGCTAGCAGCGATCTCCAGCATTTCCTTAGTCGTCGGTGGTATTGGCATCATGAATATTATGCTTGTTTCCGTCACCGAACGCACTCAAGAAATCGGATTGCGAAAAGCGATCGGCGCAACTCAACAAGATATCCTGCTACAGTTCATGATTGAGGCAGTAATTCTCTCAGCCGCTGGTGGCTTAATTGGCACTGGAATTGGTATCGGTGGCATTATGCTAGTAGGTGCGCTGACTCCTTTAGAAGCGTCAATTTCTCCGGTAGCGATCGCTCTTGCCGTTGGCGTTTCTGGTGGTATCGGTTTATTCTTTGGTGTTGTCCCCGCACGTCGCGCTGCTAAACTCGATCCGATTGTCGCGCTACGTAGTGCTTAGGCTAATGGCAAGATGGAGAGATTGGCAGACAAAGGTAAATTTGGAAATTTGAAGTTTCGTGTTCTGAACTCGAAGTTCCGTGTTCTGAACTCGAAGTTTCATGTTCTGAACTCGAAGTTTCAGCCTTTGAACTCGAAGTTTCAGCCTTTGAACTCGAAGTTTCAGCCTTTGAACTCGAAGTTTCGTGTTCTGAACTCGAAGTTTCAGCCTTTGAACTCGAAGTTTCGTGTTCTGAACTCGAAGTTTCAGCCTTTGAACACCAACTTTCGTCCTCTGAACTCGAAGTTTCAGCCTTTGAACTCGAAGTTTCGTCACACAAAGAACTTAAATTAGGCTCGTAGTAAGCAATGCGCGTGCTTAAAATAAGCGCGAACAGCGCTTACTACAGATTTATATTCACGCTTTAACCTTAACTTTTAAGAAAATCCTTATGGCAAATACTCTTTCAATTACCGATTCCCGTATTCCCAATCCCACTCCTAAAAGTGCGATTATTCGGATTGAGAATGTCTTTAAAATTTATGGTACTGGCGAAACAGAAGTCAAAGCGCTCAACGATGTCAACCTGATTATAGAACAGGGCGAATATTGTTCGATTATGGGACCTTCTGGTTCTGGTAAATCCACGGCAATGAATATTATCGGTTGTTTGGATCGCCCGACATCAGGACATTATTATTTAGATAACGTTGATGTAGCACAAGTAGATGATGGCGCTTTGGCACATATTCGTAACAAAAAGTTAGGGTTTGTGTTTCAACAATTCCACCTATTACCTCAACTATCGGCATTAGAAAATGTAATTTTGCCGATGGTGTATGCGGGTGTGAGTAACAGTGAAAGACGCGATCGCGCAACAGAAGCACTGAAGAGAGTAGGCTTAGAAAAGCGTCTCCACAACAAACCAACTCAACTATCAGGAGGACAACAACAAAGAGTAGCGATCGCCCGCGCCATTGTCAACCGTCCCGTCGTCCTCTTGGCTGATGAACCCACCGGCGCACTTGATTCTCGCACAACCCAAGAAGTATTAGATATCTTCAGCGAACTTAACGCTAGTGGTATCACCGTTGTTATGGTAACTCATGAGCCAGAAGTTGCCCGCCAAACTCAACGCATAGTTTGGTTTCGTGATGGTCAAGTCGTACACTCCAACATGACACCATCCGACTTAACTCATATGTAGTCAGCACAAAGCGTGTTTAATAAAATAGGCGCAATTTACGCCTACCACTAAGGGACTTCCAATTAAAAAATATCCAATTTGTAGGGTGCGTTAGCGTGCGAGAGTACGGCACCGCGATAGATGAATAAATACGGTGCGTTACACTTTGTTAACGCACCCTACAAGTATCGGATAATTTAGTTTTTGGATTTACTTGCGTAAGTTCTATTAATTAAAGACTTGACGTTTTACCAGTTTGTGCTTGCGTTTCAATTGGCTTCACATCGGTGTAGCCCATTTCACCGACAATTGTCCGGAATATTGACATTTGCTCTTCAAAATCAAGCCCTTCTGTTTGGGAAACCAAATTATTAATTGGCTCACTTGCTTTGTAATTTTCTGGCATCCCAATTATTTTTTTCTCATCCATACCAATTGCCCAAGCATACCAAACTAATAGCTGATTATTTTCTTTTAACGCGCCATAAATCCGAGAATATTCTGTGTCTTGACGATTCACAAGTTCCCGCATAATGTTTAATTGCTGCTCATCAGACAATTCATAAAAATCTGCTAGCAGCTTCGGTGCTAGTTCTGGTTCCGCAGCAGCCGGTGCAGCAGGAGTAACTGAACTACCCATTTTTTTATAAACCAAATAAAACCAAACTAATTTGGCATCAGTATCGAGCTTATTAAACGCCTCTACCAGTTTGTGAGTTCTATCGCCTAATGCTTGTTCCGCTTTATTGTCACTTGCAGTCATAATTTATCTCCCAGGTTATTTAATCGAATTCAATCTGCGTCAAAAAGTTCAAAGTAATACTTGTTTAACTGTTGACTATTAACGACTTTGTTATCGACCTCCAAGAGAAAGAGTTTTATAAATTAAATATCGAAACTTTTATCTATCTTTCAATAGAGGTAAAAATCTATCTATAGATGCCAAGAACATGAGACATCACTTTGTTACGATTACCTCATAAATAGAAAAATTACTTAAGGGGTTAGTTATGCCTGATGAAGTGAAGCCCAATGTAGGGGAAGCTCCCACCCAAGACGCACAATTAGCTGCTGAAAACATCGCTAGTGGTGAAGAAAAAGCGCCAACAGTCGATGCGGAAGCTGATTACAAAGCCGCACAGGAATTAAGCGTCAGTGATGTTGACCGCACAGGTCAAGGTGAAGCAGCTGCCAAAGCTGCAACTGCACCTGAGTTAGAGGTGCCGAAACAACAAGAAACAAAAACGCAAGCACAGCCAACTGGTAATCCCGATGAATATATGAGTATGGCAAAGGATGTTGGCGATTCCGGAAATGAAGGTGTAAGCAATGTGAGTGACGACCTAGTAGAAGAAGCTTTGGAAAAGGGTGAATCGGGAAATTAAGTTTTTTTAACTGGTAATTGGGAACGCGGTAATGGGTAATAAGTTCTATCTAATTACCAAATTACGATTAGCAATTTTTTATCACTTCTAGCAGTTGACTTGGTTGGTAAATCAAAAAATTAGGATTTTGCTTGCTTAATACTTCCTGTGAATTGAAACCCCAAGTCACTGCAATCACTTTAATATTTGCTTTTTTGGATGCTTCTATATCTCTGGTTTCATCGCCGACATAAATAACTTCTTGAGGTTTTAGTTGTTTTTGTCTTAAGACGTTATTAATTATGGTTGTTTTGCCAAAAATTGTCACTCCGGAGTAGATAAACTCAAATAAACTGTCTAAATCGTTTATTTGCAGGAAGTCTCCGACATTATCTTTAGAATTAGAGGTGATAATTCCTAGCCTATTTCCATCATTTTGAAGTTCTATTAATGCTTCTTTAATTCCGGGAATTGGTTTAAACTCGTGTATTTTATTTTTTAATTCTGATTTAACTTTTTTGACTAAAAAAGGTATCTTGAAAACCGAGATACCTGAGTACTTAATAATTTCTCTAGAAGTAAAATTCCTCAGAAGCGCAAGTTCCTCCGGAGTAATTTGTATATAACCAAATTCTTGGGCTAAACGATTAGCAATACTTACTAGAGCATCTACTGTATCGGCAATTGTGCCATCAAAATCAAAAATAATTACTTTCTGGGTCATCTGAAGTATAAAATATAAATTCTGAAGAGAAAAGTATGAAATTATTCATGCTTTCTTGAAGCTAGTATGTGTATATTTTTTCATGCTTTAACCTTTACCTTAGCTTGCTCAAATCCGCTATGCATCTAGTTTGTTGTCTAGATTAGCACGGGCATTTCTTCGTAACATTTCTGGTTTAATTCGCCTGAATGCGGATGCCGGAAATTGTCTATCCCACTCCTCATTTGAGATTTTGGCTAATTCTATCAGCTTGGGCGCAAGATTCCCAGAGTAAGGTTGAAACTCTGCCACATCGGTTGTGCGAGCAAAACGCTGATTCCAAGGACAAACATCTTGGCAGATATCGCAACCAGCAACCCAGCCTTGTAAATGAGGTGTAATTGTAAGAGGCAATTTTTCCGCCCGATTTTCAATTGTATGATAAGCTATACAACGATTGGCATCTATTACAAACTCCTGAGTAATTGCACCGGTAGGACAAGCGTCAAGACAACGAGTACAAGTACCGCAGTGTTGTGTATGCGGGCGATCGCTCTTCAATTCCAGATTGGTCAACACTTCTCCCAAAAATACCCAAGAGCCATATTCCCTAGTTATTACATTACCATTTTTCGCAATCCAGCCAATTCCGGCTTGTTGTGCCCAGACTTTATCTTGCACTGGTCCTGTGTCTGCATAACTAAGCGCTTGAATACCAACTCCTTGTTCCTGCAACCAGGTAGTCAGCAGCTTGAGTTTTTTGTGCATGACTTTGTGATAATCTCGTCCCCAGCCATAACGCGACATTTTCGCGTATTCTTCACCTTCGGGACGTTGATGTGGTGTGTAATAATTTAGAGCGACACAAATAAGCGATCGCACTTCTGGCATTATTAACCGAATATCCTGACGCTTCTGTGAAGCCATCCATTCCATATCCGCGTGATAACCCAGTTCTAACCATGCTTGCAATCGCTGCGCGTGTGTAGTATCCAGCTTATCTACAGATGCAATTCCAACTTTGTGAAACCCTAATTCTAAGGCTTTTTCCTTTACCACACTGCTGCTGGTTGCGGGAAACTGATTCATTTTTCTTATCTAAATTTGCCCAGTGAGCGGGATTTCTATTTTACCTGATGCAGTTATCTGAAGGATGAAGTATGAAGAAGAATGTCAGTAGATCACAAAGTTTTTTCAGAAGTGCGATCGCCAACTCTTCAGAAGGCGAACACAAGTACTAAGAGCCATTTATTTATAAATAAAACTTATAACTTGCTGTTTGGTTAAGAAAAGATGAAATTATCAGTATTGTAAATAACGTAGTGGCTAACATAAATTGACTTTTTCATTAAAAACACCAGTTCTGACAGACTCAGAAACCTTAGATGAAGTTATTGATTATTTGATAGAAAACATTTCTATTCAAACCCAAGGAGCTTTTGAGCCAAAAAGTCTATTTGAAATTTTGATAGCCTGGCGATCGCACTTCTGGAAAAAATTTGTGATCTACTGAATGTAGAGACGTAGCAGTGCTACGTCTCTAAGGGTTTTGGATAACGCATATTTAAAAAAGAGCGTTAGGTACTTCAACACGATATTTAAGTACTTCAACACGATATTTAAGTACTTCAACACGATATTTAAGTACTTCAACACGATATTCGGGTACTTCAACACGATATTTAAGTACTTCAACACGATATTTAAGTACTTCAACACGATATTTAAGTACTTCAACACGATATTTAAGTACTTCAACACGATATTTGGGTACTTCAACACGATATTTGGGTACTTCAACACGATATTTGGGTACTTCAACACGATATTTAAAGGCTTAAGAACAAGAAATAAAATTTTTTATACTTTGAATTCTAGAGATTCCAAGTGAAATTAGGGAATAAATATCAGATTTCACCGTAAACTTCACTTCAGTTTTGGTGGTTTTTACTCAGGGAAAGAGGAATGGCAAATGGCTAAAGTGGAACCACAAGTCTGTACTAATTTCCACACGAGTTTTTGTAGGAGAGGCATTCATGGCACGACTGAAACGCAGTTCTATGGTATTGGATAAGGCAACGCTACGGATATCGGGGATGCGATCGATTAGCGAAACGCTTGAGTTTGGCGATGGCTTGAGTTTAGCGGAGTATGAAAGGCGGATTCAAACCTTGCAAATGAAGCTATCGAGCTACAACACGATGCTTTCCACGCTGGATGAAGCGGTGGGGCAGATTGAATTGCTAGAGCAGGAGTTGAGAAGCTACTCGGAAAAAATGTTGATGAGTGTGGCAACGCGCTATGGCAAGAACAGTTTGCAGTATATGCAGGCAGGGGGTAAACCACGCAAGAGTAGTAAGCGACCCGTGGGGAATACTGTACTGACGACTGCACCAACGACGACGATTGCAGCAGTGATGACACTGAATACAGAGAACGCAACGCCAAATGTCGAGGGCACGAAGGCGTTGGTAAAATGAACTACCTAGGCACTCCGCAAATAAAATCGCTCCGCTCATCTGACCGTAATTACGGTCAAGCAATTGAATCAGGATCTACACCAAGCGCCCTCAACCTTTGGGCTAATATCTCGGCGCGTTGTTGAGCTTGTTTTGCTTGTTCTTCTGGTGTTAACAATCTTTTTCCATGCTCGTCATACCAATATAACCACTCCCGCGTAATACTTTGATAAGTTCCCGTTTCCATACCAATTCCCAAATTAACCTCTGGTAGCCATACGGGATTGCTATCTTGTAATTGATATACGCCATCTACTAACTTGTAAACTTCAAAACGTGGCTTGCGGCGGCGAGTGGGATTGTAGACTACATAATACAAAACTCCTAGCTTTGCATACTCGTCTTTTTTGGTTGTGTACTCTCCACGATAACTTTGAGAAACTACTTCCAGCACAAATATGGGAACTTGCTCTTCTTCCCAAATTGCATAACTCAGACGGAGGTTTTCATCAAAAAACCGCTCAACTCCCAAACTCAAAAATCCATCTGGTACTATTGGGGGTAGATTGGGGTCGTAATATACTCCCATATCAACGCCAAAAAACCAATCCATTCTATCTGCCCAAGCCATAGCTAATATGGCTTCCAGCAAATTTGGCATTAAATGTTGCAGTTGATTATCCACAGGAGTATCGTCCGAGTCGGGCAGTTCCTCAGAAGAGGGCAAGCAAGCTAATGGATCGTACTTTAACATGATGGATTTGACAGTTATCTTCTAATTTCAGATCGTAAACGTAAGTTTGTGGTTGTTGTCAGATTTGCGGTGCAGCAGTTTCTCTTGTTTTGCCTTTTACCTGACTCCGCAACTGTGGCACAATAAAAAGCGGTAATAAGAAAAGTATTGATAAGGTAATAAGCGTGAGTCCTACAGCTCAAACCACGGCTAGTACGCGTCGGGTAGTGTTTCCGTTTACGGCAATTGTCGGTCAGGAAGAAATGAAACTGTCGCTGCTGTTAAATGTGATTGACCCGAAAATTGGTGGTGTAATGATTATGGGCGATCGCGGCACCGGCAAATCCACAACCATCCGAGCGCTGGCTGATTTGTTGCCAGAAATTCCCGTGGTTGCCAATGACCCCTTCAATAGTGACCCCAGCGACCCTGATATCATGAGCGATGAAGTTCGCGCTTTACTAGAACAAGGAGCAGAAATTCCTGTAGTTCAGAAAAAAGTCATCATGGTAGACTTGCCTCTAGGAGCTACAGAAGACCGGGTTTGCGGTACTATCGATATTGAAAAGGCTTTATCTGAAGGTGTAAAAGCCTTTGAACCGGGACTTTTAGCAAAAGCTAACCGGGGTATTCTTTATGTGGATGAAGTCAATTTGCTCGATGACCACTTGGTAGACGTGCTACTAGATTCTGCCGCTAGCGGGTGGAACACCGTAGAACGTGAAGGTATTTCTATTAGACATCCGGCGCGTTTTGTGCTAGTAGGTTCGGGAAACCCTGAAGAAGGTGAATTACGTCCTCAATTGCTTGACCGTTTTGGAATGCACGCCGAAATCCACACCGTAAAAGAACCCGCTTTGCGAGTGGAAATCGTCGAGCAAAGAGCAGAATTTGACCAAAATCCACTAGAATTTGTTGATAAAAACCAAACTAGTCAAGAAGCACTACAAGAGAAAATTGTCAATGCTCAGAAGCTTTTACCTTCAGTGAAAATTGATTATGACTTGCGGGTGAAGATTTCCGAAGTTTGTTCGCAACTTGATGTAGATGGCTTGCGTGGTGACATTGTAACCAACCGTGCCGCGAAAGCGATCGCTGCATTTGAAGGACGCACCGAAGTAACAATTGATGATATCCGTCGCGTAATTACTCTATGTCTGCGTCACCGACTGCGGAAAGACCCTTTAGAATCGATTGATTCTGGCTACAAAGTCGAAAAAACCTTTAGCCGCGTCTTTGGTGTAGAGGTAACAGAAGATACTACACAAGCAAACGGGAGTCAAAAATCAGGAGTTAGGTAGAGACGTTCCGTCGGAACGTCTGTACGAAAGTTAGGAGTTATTATTTGTCCCCAGTCCCCAGTCCCCAGTCCCCAGTGATGAGATTTTGGCGTTTTTGGTTTCAGACTTTTGTGATATCTAGTCAATACAATCCACCTCGGTTTGTAGAGCTATTGATGTTGATGCTGGCGATCGCTATGCTAGCAATTGCGACTGTTATACCCGACAGACCTTTTTTGGTACTGGGTTTGAGTTTAGTAGTTGGAGCGTCTATTTCCATCTTAGTGCGAGAAGCGATCGCTCCCTCACCCCAAACGCGAATCACTCAAATTACAGCACTGCTATTGCTCATCATCAGCATATATGGCTTTGCCGACATCATCAAAACGCTTTAGTGGATAGTGGAAGCGTTGATAGTGGATAGTGGGTAGTGGGTAGTTGATAGTGGGTAGTTGTTAGTTGATAGTTGATAGTGGGTAGTTGTTAGTTGATAGTTGATAGTGGGTAGTCGATAGTCGATAGTCGATAGTCGATAGTCGATAGTCGATAACTGTTGACTGTTAACCGTCAACCAACAACTATCAACCAACAACGAACAACGAACAACCAACAACTATCAACCAACAACCAACAATCACCACCCCTGCATTTCCACTAATTCCATACACAATTCGTTAATTTCCTCTAAGTCAGGTTTATGTGGCAAAGTTGATTCTTGATAAACACTTTCCATTTTAGCTACTAAATCTTCTGCCATTTTCATTACCTGCTCATAAGAATACTCACCATTGAGAATTGCTCTTAAATCTTCCGCATCACCAGCAATTCGTCTATCTACAATCACTTCTCCTGTACGTAATATCTCTACTCCACTACGTAGCAAGCGAATGCAGTGCATCCCATGTTTGAGGTCAAAACCTGACTTTTTTTCCATTTCAGCTCTAGCGGGATTTCTATTTTCCTGCCAGGATAAGTAAGCTTTCCATTCTCTTAAAGCAACTTGGTAACTTTGACTTTTTTGAAGCAAGCGAATAAAATCTTTGCGGCTATTTGTTAAGTTTTGTGTATAATCTAAAGTCTCATCCGGTAAAGTATATTGTTTCAGCACTCCTTTGAAGTCGATATCAGCCGTCAATAACTGATATAATTGTTCGGCTTCTTCTAAAAACTCGATTCTTCCTCTAATTAAGAGATAAAGATACTCCAAAAAGGCGTTTAACTCATCTTTGCTGAGAGTTGCTTCTTCTTCTATGCCAAAATCAGATGGTAGTGGTTTATTTTGCGGTGGATGTAACAACCACTTGCGATGACTTTCCATTTTTTTGATTTGAGCAAAAGCGTAACCAGAATAAGTATGCTTGACCTTTTTGCTCAAAAATAGCTGTTTGTGGTTAATTAAATGCTGTCCTACGTTCGTTAATACAGGATATTCATTCAACCACAGCAATTCTAAAACGTTGGGATTTGCTCCCGATAGTAACTGAATGATTTTTCTTAATTCGTAGATAACGGTGTCTTTGTTTTGATCTAAAAACGGAAAGATTCCTGGTTCATCCCAACCACTATCTTTTTGTTCAATGCGGTCAAAGCCTAAATAATATCTTTTGGATGCAATAAATACCCCACGATAATCATAGTCTGAACTCGGACGATTTAAACCATAGCCGTGGCTACCAGCCAAACCTACAAAAATCGCTCTTTGTTCAACTTCGATTCTTTTCATAGTGACTTAAATAAATAGAACTTAGGCAAAAATTCTCTCTCTTCCTCATTTCTCTGTGAACTCTGTGTCTCTGTGGTTCGTTTATTCCAACATATGAGCGTAAGTCCTGTAAAATACAGCCATCCTAACTCATGAGTTTTCAGAGTGGGATAAAAAAACTGAGCAACGGTTAATGCTGCTCAGAATTTATGGTGTTGTTCTGTGTCTTTAATAGCTACACACTCAAAAATGAAGATTTCGGCAAGCAAGTTAAATTAATAGAGATTTGCTCTGTTGAAATTTTTCTTGACTTAACTATAGTGTATAGATATAATGATAAATTGGCTGTCTAATTCCTGCTCGGATCAGGTAGATATACAGCAAAAGCTGGATTCATGCGGTTTATCGCTACTCCACAAGAGATGAAAGCCAGCTACCTGTACGGCATCTTCAAGGATAATTATTCCATGACTTACGCAATCATTGAAACTGGCGGCAAGCAACTAAGAGTTGAACCAGGTCGCTTTTACGATATTGAACTACTTCATCTCGAAGCGGAAGAGAAAGTTACTATAGATGCAGTGTTGCTAGTGCAGCACGATGGTGAAGTTACTATTGGACAGCCGTTAGTGACGGGGGCAACTGTAGAAGGAACAGTGGTGCGAAATTTTCGCGATCGCAAAGTTCTAGTCTACAAGATGAAGCCGAAAAAGAAAACCCGCAAAAAGCGCGGACATCGGCAAGAAGTCACTAGGCTGATGATTGATTCTATCAACTTGAACGGTTCGGTATTTACTGCTCCAGTTGCTGCAACCGCTGAAACTCAAGAAGAAGAAGCAACACCGGTTGAAGCAACTGTTGTTGAATAATATATAAGGGAATTGGGCATTGGGCATTGGGCATTGGGCATTGGGCATTGGGCATTGGTAATTCGGAAAGCGTTTTTTCCATTCCCCATTCCCCATTACCCATTACCCATTCCCCATTCCCCATTCCCCACTACAAAAGAGGAAATTATGGCTCATAAGAAAGGAACAGGTAGTACACGTAACGGACGTGACTCTAATGCTCAACGTCTAGGTGTAAAGCGTTTCGGTAGTGAAACTGTCCGGGCTGGTAACATTCTAGTACGTCAGCGCGGCAGGAAATTTCACCCAGGTAACAACGTTGGTATCGGTAGCGATGACACTTTGTTTGCTTTAATTGATGGCGTGGTAACGTTTGAGAGAAAGGGCAAAACCCGCAAAAAAGTCAGCGTTTACGCAGCTGCTGAAGCTAGTTAAGGTTAATATTCGTAGTGAGCGCTGTACTCGCTCATTACGAAAAGCTCATCAATTGTTTGTCTAAGTTGATGAGATAATCTTTTCCATAAGAATTATTTTCCAAATTGGCGATGAGATGATCTGGCAAGTCTTGGCTAATTTCTTCGCTACATGAACCCGCTGCAAGTGCGATGTCTAGCGACAAGCTGCTTCGCATCTACGCTCCCACTGTATCTACATCTCCTGTAAAGGGGAGTAATCTAAACGCCATAGACCGTAACAAGTCGTAGCAATACGGACTCCCCCAGACCACTCCTTAAGCAAGAGTAGCTGTTATCTCTAAGCGTTAAAGTTCGTACCTTGGGGTGTCGAGCA
>JAESGF010000231.1_pt1 | contig 29271 bp, 18 predicted proteins | sample 9269621 | NCBI WGS metagenome assembly JAESGF01 (sample SAMN14515066, study PRJNA621663) | algae metagenome | isolation source: Tolypothrix carrinoi HA7290-LM1 and co-occurring heterotrophs from dry rock... | place: USA: Makauwahi cave, Kauai, Hawaii | collected 2011-01-06
ATTGAAGACTTGCTTGATACTTTGCCGGAACCACTAAAAGAAAATATCACGGCGCTTGGTTAACCCTGCATCGTAGCTTTCATCCCCTGGCTAAAGCCAAGGGGTTTTCAGCATACCTCTTATAAGATTTGTCAGCGGAATACACTACCAGTAAGGCAAAATTACTATGGTAATTTAAGATTCATCAAAATTTTTGATAGTAACAATAATCAACCTGTTGGATGAATCAATCGGGTGAAGTCGCTAGTACCAACACTGTTTTAATTTAAAAGTCATGGAGGGAATACTAAATCAAAAATACTTACAACGAGGTTGATTATGAATCTGAGTATAATTGACGAAAAGTTACAGATAAAATTTAGTTTGAAAGAGCAATTGCGCTTCTGTTCGCTTTCACAAAGTTTGGGAAATTCCACTAACCCATATTTAACAAGTTACGACAGCCTAACCCCAAAGTAATTGGAAAAAACTTCGTGCGCCGGGAAGCTTTATTCCTGGAGTTGTTAAAGCGGGGACTTATTACACAGACAGGGGCAAAGAATTTTGGTACGTCAATAAAAAGACAAATTATTTAATTATTGAATTGCAAGATGAATCCTATAAGAGGATTATTTTGACCAGTGACAACAACGAGTCTTGGCAACAACAACTTTCAAAGGTTGACTGCTGCATAGTTTCTCGTTCCCATACTCCGCGTGGAAACGCATTCCGGAGCGCTACCACCTCCAGTAATAATAAGAGGCAGCAGCCCTCTCTTAGCACATTCCCAGGTTCAACCTGGGAACGAGAGACAACCACAGACCGCGTTCGCGTAGCGTGTCGCAGACAAGGCGGTCTTTGTACGTGTAGCCCACCCTTCTAGGGTGAGGGCTATTTTCAAAGTAGGGGATACTTCGTATATCAACCACCAGCCACAGCGGGAACGATACTTACTTCATCGCCATCTTTGAGGGGTGTATCTGTCCCTTCTAAAAAGCGGATGTCTTCGCTATTGACGTACAAATTCAAAAATCGCCGTGGTTGTCCGGCATCATCGCACAACCGCGACTTGATACCAGGACAGCTTTGCTCTAATGAGTCGAAAAGTTGAGCAATGTTGCTGCCGCTACATTCTAGAGTAGCTTGGTTATTGGTGAATTTCTGAAGAGGAGTAGGAACTAAAACTTTTACTGACATAGTGAGTTGATAGTTGATAGTTGTTAGGTGTTAGTTGATAGTTGTTAGGTGTTAGTTGATAGTTGGAGCGTTGATGGTTGTTAGTTGGAGCGTTGATGGTTGATAGTTGATGGTTGATAGTTGCAAAATTCATAACTACTAACTACTAACCACCAACTACTAACCACTAACTACTAACTCCTAACTAAACAAGTACTTGTTGCCATTCTAGGCGGTCGAGTGTACGCGATCGCTCTAGTGCGCGTTCAAAACTATCGAGTTTGGCGTCAATTGTCAAGGGTTCGCCTACGTAGCCTTGAACTGCTTCTTGGGTTTTCAAACCATTGCCGGTAATGTATACCACGGTAGTTTCATCTGGATCTATCTTGCCAGCTTCTACCAATTTTTTCAGTACGGCAACGGTTGTACCTCCAGCGGTTTCGGTGAAGATGCCTTCGGTTTCCGCCAAGAGCTTCATGCCTTCAATGATTTCTGCATCATTGACTGACTCAATGTTACCATTTGTTTTCTTCGCTATCTCCACTGCGTAAATGCCATCTGCGGGGTTGCCGATCGCAATCGATTTCGCTATTGTATTCGGTTTCACTGGCTTAATAAAGTCGCGTCCTTCACGAAATGCTTCCGCAATTGGTGAACAACCATCGGCTTGTGCCCCACTAAAACGCACGTTTTTACCTTCAACTAAACCGACTTCTGTAAATTCTTGGAAACCTTTGTAAATTTTTGTGAACAACGAACCAGAGGCGAGGGGAGCAACGATATGGTCGGGTAATTCCCATCCGAGTTGTTCGGCAACTTCAAACGCTAAAGTTTTGGAACCTTCTGAGTAATAGGGACGCAAATTAATATTGACAAAACCCCAGCCTTGTGTATTGGCTACTTCACAACAGAGGCGATTAACTTGATCGTAATTGCCTTTCACAGCCATGAGGGTAGGACTGTAAATCAAGCTGCCGAGGATTTTACCAGCTTCTAAATCGGCGGGGATGAATACGCAACAATCTAAACCGGCGTGAGCGGCGATCGCTGCGGTAGAATTTGCTAAGTTGCCGGTGCTAGCACAAGATACTGTTGTGAAACCTAATTCACGCGCACGAGAAAGAGCAACTGACACCACCCGATCTTTGAAGCTGAGGGTGGGCATGTTGACGGCATCATTCTTTATATATAGTTTATTTAAACCCAAGCGACGCGCCAAGCGGTGGGAACGCACCAAGGGAGTCATACCAGTTCCCACATCTATAACATTATCTGTAGCGACGGGTAGAAACTGACGGTAGCGCCAAATCGAATTTGGTCCTGCTTGAATTTTTTCACGGCTGACCGAAAGACGCAGGTTGCTGTAATTATATTTGACTTCCAAAGGACCAAAGCACAACTCACAAACATGGCTGGCTTTAAGTTCATATTCTGCGCCACATTCTTTACACTTGAGGGCTTCCAAGGTAGCAGTAGTGGTTTGGTTTGAGTGTGCGATCGCTTGAGTCATAAAACAACTTCCCTGTGTCTGGGTCAACTTTGGTTGATGCTACCACGAGCCAAAATACGAGTCAAACATACCCGACAAATTTTGTCGGGATTGATTTGCCGATGTGACTGTGGGAGTTAAGTACTTGAAGTGATAGTAAGTCGGGCGATCGCTTCTGGAAATAAAGTAATCAAATAATTACATTGAAATGCGTAAGTGTTGTGAGTCCAAAATTCTTTTTGAAATCAGGGGATAGAGAGTCATCTAAGTTTCGACTACGCTGAAAATACGGTATTTTTATATACTGATTAATATTTTTAATATAAATATATTTCCTTATTTACACAGTAGATTTTGCGTTGTCTAAAAAGTTAGAGTTTTTAGTCAATCCCTCCAAAGCAGGATAAATCGAAGAGAAAATATTTGTTTTAAATTTTTCAGACCAATAGTTTAACAGGTTGAATCGTCAATCTGAACGCCCAAAGCTTGAAGTTTTGGGCTAATTTTACTTAGCAATTATTGCAGAAATTGTTGAGTTAAATTCTACTTGGAAAAAACATTATTAATTGATGCCATAAATTAACATGTTCTATGAAACGTCCCAGCAAAGTGAAGAAGAAACAATCAAAATTATATCGTTCATTAATAACAACGTTATTATTAGCTAACGGAATTTTTCAATTAGTCGCACCTGCATTAGCTGAAGGTACAGCGGCTGGTCAAGATATTAGCAACACCGCTACAGCAACTTACAAAGATGATAGTGGTAACGACCTTAACGCTACTTCTAATACAGTTACTGTCAAAATTGCAGAAGTTGCTGGTATTACCATTACAAAGCAGAATTATGAAGATGATAACGGCGATGAAGTAGAACCGGGTGATAAACTTAAATTCAAATTTGAGATAAAAAACGTTGGAAACGACCCTACTAAGTTCCACATTCCTGATAAAACCAACGTGGGTATCACTAACGGTACTGTTGATTCACTAGAGTACAGCTTAGATGGTACTAATTGGATATCAATTAACAACTCAGATACACCTTCAATTGATGCTGGGAAATCTATTTTTGTCCGCGTTAATGTGACCGTCAAGAATGATGCTCAAGCTGATGATAAAGTTACCGTTACTCTTGGTAACACGGCTGTTGACCCTAATAATGCTGAACTGCTATTACAGAACCAACAACGGGATACAGTAGAAGCTGGTGACGTTTACACTTCAGATAATACAACCACACTTCCGCCGGGTGAAATTGATGGCAACCCGGCTAACGGTGTCCGTGAGGCTGGTGCTTTCCAAACTGCAACGGGAAAGGCGAAAAAATATGCTTTAGCGACGATTTTTAAGACGGAAACTGGCTATGAGAATGCTGGTACAGCCAAAGTTAATGATGATTCTTTTACTTATGACCTGACTCTGAAAGTAGAGGGAACAGATACCACAAAAAATAATATTATTCCGGGGACATTAGTAGGTACAAAAATTAATTTAAACGGGACTGCCGATACCATTCGCATCTTAGTTTCTGATGCTATTCCCCAAGACACAGAACTTGCATCTGTACCCACACCACCAACTGGTTGGATAGCAGTTTATACAGAAGATGCGGTGACAACTAACGCTAATCTTGCACAATGGAAAACATTCACAGCAGCGACTGATTTAAGTAAAGTCAAAAGGATTGGTTTCGTCAACGATCCAACAGCGTTTACTTCTATTGAACCGAACGCACCGGAAATCAAATTTCCGATCAAGATAAAAGTTAAATCTGATGTCGGCAAATCATCAGTGACAGTAGAGAACATCGCTCAAATATTTGGTCAAACCAAAGATGGCACTACCTTAGTTTACGATGAATCTGGTGATAACAGACCCAGCAACTATGGCGATGATGGCAGTTTACCGCCTGGTGCAACAGATGCCAATGGCGATAAGATTCCTGATAACAATCCTACTGTAGACAGCGGTTATATTGACAATCCTGGAAGCTTACCCGAAAGTGACACTGATAAAGATAATAACAACAGCGGTAAAGGTCCAGGTGGTGAACCGAATCGGTTCGTAATTTCTAATGAGGCAACAGTCAAGAATGGACCGAAAGATGCCCCAGAAGCTAAAGGTCCTACTGCTGATGACAAGGGTGATTATACAAACAGTGACTTTACCAACAAGTCTACGAAAGTACCAGCAGATAAGTCTGCACCCGGAAGCAAATTTGACCCGGATTTTGTCACTTTCGAGAACACGGTAAAGAATACCAGTACTCTCACAAACGACATTTCGCTGCTTCCTACTTTATCCGCAGGTTTGCCTAAAGATACAATAGTTACTATTTCTTACGGTGGCGTTGATAAGGTTTATACCTGGGATGGCACTAATTTTACTTCCCAATCTGATTACATCACTATTAAGGATGTGGCTGCGGGTGCAAGTGTTACCTACACCGTTAAAGTTGATTTACCAAACGACACCCCACTATCCACAGATACAGGCACAGGTTTCCCAGTTGCGATCGCTGCTTTTGTTGATGATGCAACTCCTGGTTTAGGCACCACAGAACCAAGAAATATCACTATTGACCGAGTTTACACGGGTTTCTTGAAAATGGTGAAAGTGTCACGAATTTTACAAGGAGATGGTCCTGCTGTTGGTACAGGTCAGGATGTCTTTGAGTCAACACCAGCTGTCAATAATATAGATCCGAATCCTAGCGTTGCTGATGTCGTCAGAACACCGGCTCCAGGAAACATTATTGAGTACCAAATTAGGTACAAGAATATTTCTCAAAATGAAGGTGACGGAAATGGCAATGTGCTTTTAAATGCGAAAAATGTTGAAATTACTGAAGACGGTACAGCGGGTACGAATAACTGGGCAAAGGATAACGATGGCGACAAAAATCTAGACACCACTCATGTTTCAGGTCAAGCTATCGATACTAAAGGCAGTATTGAATATTACGTTGGAGCAACTGCAACAACTGTAGATCCAGAAGTTCCAGGTGTTACTAAGTATGTAGACAAGGTAACAGACCAAGTTAAACCGGGTGACGAAGGAACGTTCACATTTCAACGCAAGGTGTACAAACCAGAAGAGGCAAATACTCCGTCTGAAACATAAGTCCCGATTACTCTCGTTCCCAGTCTCAGACTGGGAACAAGAGAAAACCACAAAATGAAGAGGTTAATAAAATGAAGCGTGTTTCTATTGCAAGTATCAGCGCGATCGCTCTTTTAACAATACCATTAATCGGTGCAATTCCAGGTATCCCAAATATGTGGGATATGGGCGAAGCCATCGCTCAAAATACCAAAAATCAAGGGCAATTACAATTGCGTCTGGAAGCAGAAAAGAAAATTCTCAAGCAAGAAAAAGTAACTTGGCAAGCATTGCAAGGGCAAGCTGTGGTGCAACCAGGAGATGTGCTGCGTTATACCGTTGCTGGAGAAAATAAAAGCGATCGCCCAGTTAAAAATCTCACTCTCAATCAGCCGATTCCCAAAGGAATGCAGTATGTGCTGAAATCTGCCACCGCTACCAGTAACGCCAAAATTACCTACAGCATCGATTCTGCACGCACCTTTGTGGAAAATCCTACCATACAAGTCAAACTTGCCAACGGCAAAGTAGAAACCAAACCTGCACCAGCAACAGCTTACACCCATATTCGGATGAATTTTAACTCTTCTGTGCCTGCCAGAGCGATCGTTAAGGGGACTTATGAAGTGCAGGTGCGATAGGGAGACAGGGGGACAAGGAGGACAAGGAGGACAAGGAGGACAGGGGGGACAAGGAGACAAGGGGACAAGGGGCACACGGGGCACACGGGGGACAAGGGGACAAGGAAAATAATTCTTCTTTCCCCCCATCTCCCCATCTCCCCATCTCCCCATCTCCCCCTCCCCCCCTCTCCCACTATTAATTTTCAGGGTATTTCAGAGGAGAAAAATTAAGTGATTCGTTTGCGAAAAAAACGGCAGACGGCATCTAGTAATAACTGGTTGCGAAGGTTAACAGCAACCATTTTGCTGGGAAGCGTCTTACAAAGTTCTATACCAACAAAAGCGCAACAAGTTGATAATAAAGCTGCGCTTATACCTATTAGAAATCAAGCTACATATACTTATACAGATTCAGCTAATAATACATTTCAAGGAACTACTAGTCAGTTGAGTGCTAGTTCGAGATTAATTGACCCATTAGGCAGAATTTTAGGCTGTGGTGGACAGATTCTCCCGGATTATATAGGTTTTTCTGTTGGGTTGTATGAGCCTAATTCTAACGATCCAACGCAAATTGAATTAGGAAGATTGCTTTCACTGACAACAACAGAGTTACCTGAAATTCCTAATAACAATATTCCTGGCGGATTAAAACCAAATATTAATAATAAAAATCCTTACGTTTTAGATAATCAGGAACCGCGAGGTACTTATAACTTTTTATTAGATTCAAATAAAGGTCAAGCTATACCTGGGAAAACTTACATTTTAGTAGTTAATCCGCCGGCGAATTCTATTTATAGTCAGCGGCGAATTAAAATTAAAATTCTTGATAACTCCAATGATATTATCCGATATTCTGCTACTTCTTTGGATGGTCAGCCAATTAGTACTACAGGGGATACTAGCTTTACAGATACGGTTGCTTTCATCCCTAATGCAGAAACAATAGGACTGAATTTATTTGCCTTTCAATTTCAGACTGGTTTGTGTCAACCGAATCAGGTGCAGATTATTAAAACAGGCGATCGCGCTACTGCTGAACCTGGAGATACAGTCATTTATCGCCTTTCAGTAAAAAATGTATCTGATATTAATTTTAAAAATACGATAGTTATTGACAGCTTACCTTTAGGATTCAACTTTATAGACAAATCTGTGCGCGGAGAACTTGACGGGCAAGCAGTAGCCATTACTACCTCACATAATGGTTCAACGGTGACATTACGCACAGAGGCAATTATCCCAACTGGAAAAGTGCTGAATATTGCTTATGCTGTCCAACTTACCACAGATGCGGTGCGGGGTTCAGGCAAGAATAGTGCGATCGCCAATATGCAACGCGCTGACAACAATTTCGCTGTTAAAGATGGTCCGGCAACTCATCAGTTGAAAATTCGACCGGGAATCGTCTCCGATTGCGGTACCATCATCGGTCGCGTATTTGTCGATAAGAACTTTGACGGGGAACAGCAACCTGGTGAACCGGGAGTTCCCAACGCAGTGATTTTTATGGAAGATGGCAACCGTATAACTACTGACCCTAACGGTTTGTTCTCCGTCGCTAACGTGTTACCAGGAAATCATACAGGTGTACTAGACCTCAGCAGCCTTCCGGGTTACAGCCTCGCTCCTAACTTAAAATTCCGCGAACGCAATAGCCAATCTCGGTTAGTGCGATTAGAACCAGGTGGTTTAGTACGTCTAAACTTCGCAGTCACCCCATCCTTTCGGGAGGAAGCTAAAAAATGAAACGCAGACTGCAACCCGGATATGAAAAGCTCACGCAAAGGAGCCACTGCGTTGCGGGGGTTCCCCCCGTTGTAGCAAGTGGCGTCCGCAGAGACGCAAAGGGATTTATTCCGCAACGGGATTATTTGCATTTCCTCGTTGGTGCTACAGTCGCCGTCGTCAGCACAATTTTACATCCAACCGTCGCAACAGCACAAACCGAAACCCCCCCCTCTGCGTCCTCCGCACGTTCTGCGGTTCAAATCCTCTCCCCTACCCCTGACACCATAGCCGACGATCCAGCAACTTCAGTAATTTTGCAATTTCCTGCTCTCACCCAGGTAGAACTACAAGTAAACGGACAACTCGTAGACAAATCCTTAATTGGACGCACAGAAACCGATTCTAAAACTAACTTAACAACGCAGATATGGTACGGTGTTTCTTTAAAAGAAGGCGAAAATACTATATCTGTACAAGTCGCCGGAAGCACACCAGTAATAACGCGGGTGGTAGTACGGGGAGCGCCGAAGCGGTTGACAGTGGAAACCGTGGAAGCCCGTATTCCGGCTGATGCACGTTCCATAGCGAAAGTCAAGGGGCAATTAGTTGATGAAAATGGCAATCGCTCTAACCGTGATGCTGTTATCACTTTGATACCTTCTGCTGGGGAGTTTATCGGCGCCGACTTGAAACCTGACCAACCCGGATTTCAGGTAGAGGCGAAAAAAGGAGAATTTACAGCTAATCTGCGTTCTGATTTGAAGGCGCAAACTGTGCGAATTCGAGCCACAGCGAATGATTTGGAAGCTTTTACCCAAGTGCAATTTGCAACGGCGTTGCGTCCCAGTCTTGTTAGTGGAGTGGTGGATGTGCGTTTAGGTGCAAGAGGTACAGATTATTACGGTAAATTGCGTGATTTCCTTCCCCCGGACAACGATAAAAGAACGCAATTAGATTTTCACTCAGCCGTATTTGCTACTGGGGCAGTTGGCGATTGGTTGTTTACAGGTGCGTACAATAGCGATCGCCCTTTGAACGAAGACTGCAATTGTGATAATCGTCTGTTTAGAACTTACCAGTTCAGCGAGCAAAATTATCCAGTTTACGGTGATAGTTCTACAGTTGATGCGATCGCTCCTTCGATTGATAGCGTGTATCTGCGCTTCGAGCGCTCCACTGGCAAGGCTAGCCCCGATTATGCCATGTGGGGTGACTACAACACCGAGGAGTTTGCACAGCGATCGCAGCAATTTACAGCGATTACTCGTCAACTCCACGGCTTTAAGGCAAACTACAATTTAGGAAACCTGCAATTTACGGGTTTATACGGAAACAATTTAGAAGGTTTTCAACGAGATACTGTTGCTCCTGATGGTACAAGCGGCTATTATTTCCTTTCTCGTCGGATTCTCATCCCTGGTAGCGAAAATGTCTTTATCGAGTTAGAAGAACTGAATCGTCCCGGTACTGTACTTCAACGCAAACAACTGAACCGGGGACCAGATTATGAAATTGACTACGATCGCGGTACTTTATTATTCCGTCAACCTATCCTGCGGACTGATGTTGATGACCAAGGACAAGTCTTGGTAAGACGGATTGTTGTCACTTACCAATACGACAGCAAAGACTCAAACAGCAATATTTATGCAGGTCGTCTGCAATATAATTTTTCTCGCACCCTCAATTCTGAAAGTTGGTTAGCAGCAACTTACTTACAAGAAAACCACGGATTGCGTGATTTTCAACTTTACGGTGCGGATGCGATGATTTCTTTGGGTTCTCAAGCTAAATTCATCGCTGAATATGCTCATTCTCAAAATGAGTCAGATGTGATGGGAATGGTTAGCGGTGACGCTTACCGTTTAGAAGCTGAAGCAAACATTACTAACGCTTTGCAAGGTCGTGCTTATTATCGCTTTGCCGATGCTGGTTTTGCGAATAACGCTACCATCAGCTTTGTACCCGGTCAAACTCGCTATGGAGCGCAGTTAACTGGTAAACTTACTTCCAGTACAAATTTACGGGTGCAATATGACCATGAAGACAACTTTGGAATTGCACCCCAACCGCTGAATACCTTTGAGGAATTGTTTACACCCCGTTCTCAAGCGATTCCTGGTAGTAAAGTTGATAATTCCCTCTCAACGATTTCTGCCGGAATTCAACAACGCTTGGGTAAAGCGACTTTAGGTGTAGATTGGATTCATCGGGATAGACAAGACCGGATTAGTGGAAGTGGATTGGATAGTAATTCTGACCAGTTGCGATCGCGTCTTTCATATCCTCTCGCAAAAAATCTCACCTTCCAGGCACAAAATGAACTTACTCTCAGTTCTGATACCGATAGCGTTTATCCAGATCGGACTATTTTAGGGATAAATTGGGCAGCAATTCCCGGTATCAATGTCAGTCTAGCGCAACAGTTCTACACACGCGGTCAGTTTGATGGTAACTCGATTACCAGCTTGAGTATTAATGGCGAACATAAACTTGGTAGAGATACGACAATTATCGGTCGTTATTCAATTTTAGGTGGTGCGAATGAACTGACAACTCAAGGAGCGATCGGACTAAATAACCGCTGGACTGTTGCTTCTGGATTGCATCTAAATCTAGCTTACGAACATGTATTTGGCGGTTTCTTTGGACGAACTGCGGCAGGTTCGCAATTTGCTCAACCTTTCACCGCAGGTCAATCAGCTTCTTCGATTGGCTTTAACGGAGGTGATAGTTACAGCGTCGGTTTAGAATATACTGATAATCCGCAGTTTCAAGCAAGCGCTCGTTACGAACATCGTACATCCTCAAGTGGTTCCAATACCGTAATTTCCGCAGGTGCGGCGGGTAAAATTTCCCCCGCTCTCACAGCTTTGCTGCGCTATCAACAAGCAAATTCTTCTAATCAAAAACTGACAGGATTGGGAGATACAGTCAATCTGCGGATGGGTTTAGCTTACCGCGACCCGAACAACGATAAATTTAACGCCTTATTGCGTTATGAATATCGCGAAAATCCGGCGGTAATTCCTGACACCATCCTTTTGGGTAGTGGTACGGGTTCGCAAGACCATACCTTTGCTATGGAAGGTATCTACGCACCGAATTGGCAATGGGAATTTTATGGTAAGTATGCTTTGCGTAACAGTACTTCTTATTTAGCTAACGATTTGGTAGGAACTAGCACAGTAAATCTAGCACAGTTACGGGCTACCTATCGCTTAGGATACAGCATGGATTTGGTGGGTGAAGCTCGCTGGATAGGTCAATCTAGCTACACAGAGACAGGTTTTCTTTTAGAAACAGGTTACTATCTCACACCTAACTTGCGACTTTCTGCGGGATACGTTTTTGGTAATATCGATGACCGAGATTTTTCCGGGACGCGATCTGCTGGGGGACCTTATTTAGGTTTAACGCTGAAACTGAACGAATTATTTGACGGGTTTGGATTGCAAAAAGTGGTGCCACCTCAGCAACAGGAGTCAGTGGTGAAACAACTGCGTAATTCAAAGTTAAAGAATAAAACAGAGAATTACTCCCTTCCCGCTCAAAGAATACCTAATTTAACGAACCGCCAAGGCGCCAAGGACACAAAGGAATAGGACTTACGCACACTCTACAAACTCTTGGCGCACTTGGCGTCTTGGCGGTTCGATAAATCAAGGTTTATGACAATTTTTGCGTAAGTCCTGAGGAAGAAAAAAGAGGATAGGTAATCTTGAACCGGCAAGGAATTAATCGCTTTAAAAAGGTAGATTTTATGAGATTTCGGGAAACCTAAACAAGGTATGGGGAAGTTAAGAGCGATCGCATGAGTGATTATGTTGTAACTAATAAAACAAAGATGAATAAACTTGCTAAATTAAATAACCGTAAAAGTATACCCTGGCAACTGATAGCAACATCCGCGATCGCGATGTCTCTATTGCAAGCATTACTGACAACTCCCGCAAAAGCGCAAACTGTTTCTATTAGTAAAAATGCTAACGTCAACACTGTACCGTCTGGGCAAACTTTCGATTACTCACTCAAATACAGTTGTATCAGCGCTGGTCCTAGTTGCCAAAACGCTGTAATTACCGACGTGCTGCCATCAGAAGTGCAGTATGTCAGTACTATATTGGGTATAAACCCAGCAGACATTAAACACGATTCAAAGACTCGTAAACTTACAATCACTTTCACACAGCCAATTGCAGCAGGTGATACGAGTGAAATCACTGTGAAAGTAAAATTCCCCGCTGGTACTACTCCTAACAATACCATTGCTCAAAATAAAGCCAACATCAATATTAGTAATGGCTCATCAGCAACAAGTAGCACCGTATCTGTGATTGCAACCGCAGAAAACAAGTTTACCGTAGAAAAACCCCCACTCAGTACCACACCAACGCTGGATCAAAATGTAACTTACACGGTAAGATTTAAAAATCCTACTGGCAGTGACATTGGCGGACTTAACCTCAACAATGCCCAATTGGTGGATAAGTTACCCCCAGGAGCGGTATTCGTTTCTGCTAGCGATAATGGTGTGTACAATTCTGCTAACAACACTGTTACTTGGGCAATGGGCGACTTGAAAGTAGACAATAACAACAAGGAGTATAATCGCACTGTAACCGTTAAATATCCCTCCTCTAGCTTTACCACTGCTAGCACTATAAAGAACATTGTTGAAGGTTACGGTCAGTCGGTGGGGGAAAACTCATCTAAGTTTATAGACACGGATAATATTAGTCATGGCTTTGCAAATCCCACACCCAACAGCGATATAGATAAGGGTAAGAGTGGTAGTGGTAATAATTATGCGATCGGACAAACTGTAAATTATACTTTGTCGGCGAAAAACACAGGCAACGTTCCCTTAGATAGCTTCGTTATTACAGATAACATTCCATCACAAGTCACAGTATCAAGTATCACTACAGGAATTTATAACAATCCGCCTTCTAATCTAATTATTCGTTATAAAACTAATCTCAAGAGTAATTTTACTAATTGGTCTGGAAGTCCCTTTAATCCTGCTATCAACCAAACCTTAAATGTCAGTGATTTGGGGCTGGCAACAAATGAATATATTACGGCAATTCAGTATGATTACGGTAGCGTTACCGTCGGTTTTAGCCCTTCAACCACGCCCAGAATTAACGCAACCATTAATAGTAACCTAACTGACGGTCAAAGCTTCCAAAACTGTGCAGACCTCAGCCGAACTTATGCTGGTACAACACCCACACCAAAATCTTCTTGTACAAAAGTAACAATTATTGACCCGCGCTCCATCATTGACCCAGGAAAAAGGATTGATACCAATTCTACAACAGGCACACCTGCACCTTATCTACCTAATGGCAATGTTCGCTTTCGCCTAGAAGTACGCAATACTTCTAGCAGCGGTGGTGCATTAACTGACCCAATTATTGCTGATTTGCTACCACCTGAGTTTGATTATGTTCCTGGAAGTTGGTCATTTGATAAGAAGGAAAATGCTAACGCTCCGACACCAGAATTTGAAGAAATCCCCAACTACAAAAATACTGGTCGTACCCTGTTGCGTTGGAAATTTACTGGAGCTTCTTCTTTCAGCTTTCCTGGCGATGGTAATAAATTATCATCATACATCTACTTCAAAGCGAAAGTCAAACCAGGGACACCGCCTACGAATTATACCAACACGGTAGCGATAACATCCAACAGTTCACCGTTTGTGTGTTCTGATAACAAAAGTCCTGGTACAAGCTTAGATACACTGGATTTAGATAATGATGGTAGCAGCAACGATACTTTATGTACAGCTAATACTTCGGTAACTGTCAGTTCCCAAGCGGCTTTGACTTCACAAAAATTAGTTAGGGGTGAGTTAGATAATGATTATGTGGGGTATCCAACTAGAGGAAACTCTGTAGTAGGGGGACGAACTGATTACAAACTGACCATTACCAATCCTGGAAACGTGCCAATCAAAAATATCACCGTTGTGGATATTTTACCCTTCATCGGTGATACTCAAGTCGCTAATCCCTCAATTTCTCGTAATTCCGAGTGGCGTCCGAATCTCGTCAATGCAGTTACAGTCAGCGATTCTCGCATTAAAGTATATTATAGTACTGCAACTAATCCCTGCCGTCCGGAGGTGGTGTCTTCGGGTCCTGCGGGTTGTGTTAATGACTGGTCACTGACTCCCCCCGGTGACATCACAAAAGTGCAAGCGCTAAAGTTTGATTTGGGTACCATCATCCTCAAACCACAGGAAAGTTTATCCCTCACCTGGCTGATGCAAGTTCCAACCGATGCCAAAATAAATACGGACGCTTGGAACTCTTTCGCTTATGTGGGAACCCGTACCGATAACGATCAACCCCTCGTACCTGCGGAACCGGGTGCAGTGGGTGTTGACATAAAACCAGCAAAAGCAAAGTTATTATTGGTGAAACGCATTACCCGCATCAACAACCAAGACGTAACTGATATTGTGGATGGTCGCAGCGACGTTTCTATTAACGATCCGAATTATGTACCAGAACCCTATGCAACTGATGATAACGATCCAAAATGGACTGCTGGCTACTTGCGCGGATTGATTAATGCCAGCACTGTCAAACCAGGAGATGAGTTAGAATACACGATCTATTTTCTTTCTAGTGGCAATGTTCCCATCAAGAATGTTAGTATTTGTGACTTGATACCAGCTAATAGCAGCTTTGTTGAGAATGCCTTCGCAGCAGGTTCTGGTATTGCTTTGGAGATTAACTCCACATCAACTAATTTAACAAATATCAACGATAGCGATCGCGCTGAATACATCCCACCTAATACAATCGCTCCAGGTGCTTGTAACAAAGCTGACATCGCTAACAAGGTTACTCCGCCAACACAACTTCAAGCCGCTGATAATAAAACAGGAGTAGTACTAGTTAATGTTGTAACTGGTTCAACAACTTTGCCTGAACCGAATAAACCTGCATACGGTTTCATTCGCTTCCGCGTCAAGGTAAAGTAATAAACAGTTAGGAGTGAGGAGTTAGGAGTGAGGAGTTAAACAGAGAGTGAGGAGTTAGGAGTGAAGAGTTAACAGTTAAAAATTCAAAACTCCAACTCCTAACTCCCAACTCCTAACTCCCAACTCCTAACTCCTACTCCAAACTCCTAACTCCTACTCCAAACTCCTAACTCCAAACTCCTAACTCCAAACTCCTAACTCCTAACTTTTTGCTATCCTCCGCTAACTGGGGGAATTAAGACGACTTCATCACCATCTTGGAGAATGGTATCTGCTTCGACGAATTGCAGATTCACGCCAAAGCGGGTGATTTCTCGCCATTGAGCAAGTTCTGGGTGTTCGGCAATTAGGCGATCGCATACCCCAGCTACTGTTGTACCATCAGGTAATTCCAGCATCAGTTCTGGAACTTTATAAGCTTCTTGATAAACAGCGAATAACTTGACGGTGACGGTGTTTGCATTGGACATAGAATAATAGGAAAAAAATTAACGCTGCTGTTGTGACTTGCAGCACTGATAGCCCATTTTAATTTTAATACTAATCGAGTAATAGGGATTGCTTAAAGGGGGCGATCGCGTTACTCCCAATTCTCTGTATCGATTTTTGCAACAAATCTATTTACTACCAAATTACGGCACAACCGTAAATTTCACAGTATAGCTATAATTACCGGCTCGCAGAGAACGACCTCTATCTATAGCAAAATCAATCGTTAAAGGAGTAGTTCCCGCAGGTAAAGCTAAGGGAGCATCACCATTTTTAGTAGAGCTACCAGAGGGAATTGTGACAGTTGCAACAGCAGATACCGGGGTGAATTCGGGTCCTGCAACTTGAATTGGTGCAGATACACTTATATTTGCCGATTGGCTACAAGTCGCATCAATTTTAGTTGGAGAACCACCAGCAGAAGCCAAGGTGGTTAATTTCTTTGGTAGAGTACCACCATTCGTGACTAACTGACCGGGAGTAGCTTGAGAAAAAGTGCATAAAGGTTCGGAAGCGATCGCACTTTTGAATAGAGTTAAATTAGCAGTGATAATTATAAGCGAGATAAATAGCGATCGGCGAATCATTTTGCTTTTACTTTCCTCTGGAAATATCTATTTATCAAAATTTGTTTAATCTTTGACTACTAAGGAGATGCGGTAAGAGTTACTGTAAAGCTATATTTTCCAGCGGAAATTTTATTACTTCCGTTATCTGCTTTCATATTGACTATAATTTTCCCCTCCTGAGTATCTGCTGGTATAGTACCGGTAGAACCGTCAGAACTAACGTTTATATTATTAGGCAGGTTGGTACTAGTTGCTGTTGCGGTTAGCTGTTGTGGATCTAAAAACTTTGTTGTACCATCTGTTTGTTCAGGCTTAGAAATAGTGAGAGTAGCAGCATTATTGCAATCTATTAACACACTTGCAGGTGTTCCACCATTTTCGCTCTGGAGAATAGTACCACCAGAATTAAGAATCAACTCTCCTGGCACAGCGTTATAAAAAGTACAGTTACCTGTAACTGTACCACTAGCACCAGCATCTTCAGCATAAGCTTTGGTGGCGAAGGTAACAGTACTTGCAAGTATCAAAGCTGAACTCATTAGCAAGTGACGAATCATGCTTGAATATCCATGTATATTCGGACAAGATATCAACCGTTATAGGTTAACTTCAATCCACAAGCTTTGTGTTGAGTGAAATAACGGATTTTTATTCACAGGCTATCTACGTGAATCATCTATAATACGATGCCCAGAAACGCGACTTCTTAAAGAAGTCGGGTTTCTAAATTTCACGCTCTTGTTTATAACTTACGCAATTGATACATCCTAAACTTTCGTAGTAAGCGTTTCAACGCTTTTTCGGGCATTAAAGTGCCCACTACAAGCCTCAAATTTTTATTTGAATATCGACAAGTTAAGTACAAATACGTAAAAACATATAATTTATAATTTTGCAATTCACAATACAGGTTAGATTATTTTGAAGTTATTAAATAAAAAGCTACTTAAATTCATCAACTAATTCAAAATCGCTCCACAAACTCTTCAGAACAAACATAGTGTAACTACTGAGGCACTGATTTATCTCTCAAGTTGATAATTATTAGCTAATGGCTATTAGTTGTATTTTACGTAGCTTTGAAATAATTCAATATTTGTTTGGCAAATGGAGTTCATATAGATTTTATTTTAAAAAATAAAAAATTGATAATAAAAACTTTGATTTCTTGTCGAGAAATGTACGTTGAGTTTGCATACATAGTATCAATAACAAGTAGAGGTGTTTCATATGGTAACTTTAACTGGTACGCAATACAGTGAAGATTTTGACGGTATTGGCTCAGGTCTACCACTTGGCTGGCTGATATACACAGGTGCAACTAACTCATCTTTGGGAAATTCAGCAACTTGGACACAAGCAACAGCAACTTGGGGTGAAACTAACGGTAGATTCAAAAACTTTGCAGCAAACGATAGTGGTCTTGCATCAAATGCTTCAGACATCGTGCAAAACTCAGCTACAGACCGAGCATTAGGTATCCGTCAGACAACCGGTTTTGGAGATCCTGGTGCATCGTTCGTTTTCAACCTTGACAACACACTTGGCTTTCAGAATTTTGGGCTTTCTTTTAAAGCTCAGATGCTGAGTGTTCAACCTCGTTCTACAACTTGGAGTGTTGATTATAGAGTTGGAAATTCTGGTAATTTCAATGTTCTTGAAACTTATTCAGATCCAAATGCATTTGGCTCTTCTACTCTAAATTTATTAAATTTTGGCACTGATATTAACAATCAGTCTAACCAAGTTCAAATCCGAATATCTGCACTCTCAGTCAGTACAGGTAGTAGCAATCGAGACAGTTTTGGTATTGATGATTTTCAACTGACTTATAGCTCTGTACCACCAAGTAATCCTCCTGTGGTGACTTTGCCTGGTACGGCTATCTCTTATACCGAAAATGCTTCAGCTACGATTCTCGATGCAAGTGCGACTGTCACAGATATTGATTCACCCAACTTCAACAATGGTAGCCTCACTGTTCGTTTCACGACAGGAGGTAGTGCTGATGACCGTATAAACATTCGTAATGAAGGTACTGGGGCAACTCAGATTAATCTTGATGGCAGAGAAATTTATTACGGTAGCAACTTAATTGGTAACTTCATAGGCGGTATTGGCACTGAGAGTTTGGTAATTAGCCTGAATACAAATGCCACTCCAGAAAGGGTTCAGGCTTTATTACGTAACATTACTTATGTAAACGTTTCTCAAAATCCTTCAACAAGCAATCGTACTGTCGAAGTAGTATTGAATGATGGCAATAACGGCATCAGTACAGCGATTACAAAGACAATTGCAGTTGCCAAAGTAAATGATGCACCGCTAATTGGTGGAACTACTGTTCTTTACGATGGCTCTTTGGGAGGAACACCAGACAATCAAAATAAAGGATTAACATATTATGGACCTGGTATAACTCCCACCTATAGTAGTGGTGTTACAAATCTGAATACACTCGGAAATAATAGCTTCCAAGCAGGATTTTCTAACTATTCAACATCTGGAACCAATCTTACCTCATTTACACTTGACCGTACCACTGGTTACACCATTAGTTTCTCTGCTAAAGTCACAGATGAAGCACGCGCTGCAACAGCTAATAAAAACAACGATGGTAAAGATGACCGTGCTGGTTTTAGTGTTATTGCTATTAGTAGTGATGGCAAGTTTGGTATTGAATTAGGTTTCTGGAAAGACCGTATTTGGGCACAAGATGATGGCACTACTCAGAAAAATCCTTCCTTGGAACCAGATGCTGCACCAACTAGCAATTTCCGCACCTTGTTTACTCAAGCAGAAGGTGTAGGCTTCACCACCACTAGTCTAGTGAATTATGACCTGACTGTGCTGGGTGATACCTATACTTTATTTGCTGATAGTAATGCAATCCTCAGTGGTAAATTACGGGATTATAGTGCTTTTACTCATCCAGTTCTTCCAGTTCTTGATGTCTACGAAAAACCCAACTTTATTTTCTTTGGCGATAATACACCTTCGGCACGAGCGAATATTGATTTGAATCGGGTAGCGGTAACTACTAATAGTATCCCCAATCTGACAATTGACGAAGATAGTATTACAGGACCAATTCCTTTTAAAATTCGTGACTTTGAAACTGTTGCTAATTCCCTAACGGTTAATTTTTCTTCATCGAATACAGCTTTAGTTCCAAATAATAATATTTCTTATAGTGTTACAGAAGTCAATCCCACTCGCACTTTTACTGTTGTACCTGCTGCAAATCAAAATGGCACAGCAACAATTACCTTGAGTGTCAGCGATGGTATTACGACAACTCAGCGTACCTTTGATATCACTGTTAATCCTGTCAACGATCGCCCCACTTTCACCATTGGCAATAACCAAAGCGTAAAAGCAGGTGCAGGACAACAAGCGATCGCAGGTTGGGCAAGCGGCTTTTATTCTGGTGCTGATAATGAATCAGGGCAAGGTATCAAAAACTATATAGTTGATTTCGTCAACTCTTCAGACAGTCAATTTTTTGATGGTACGCCAACAATCGATTCTTCTACAATCAACCCTTTAACAGGCGACCTTAAATATACTCCAACTAGCAACACAAGTATTACCAGCACTACTGTAAAATTTAAAGTCCAAGTCCAGGATAACGGTGGTACTGCTAATGGTGGTGTCGATATTTCAACTGTGCAAACTTTCACAATCACCGTTAATCCCACAGCTACTAACTCAATGAATGGTACGCCAAATGCTGATACTAATTTAATGGGAACGGATCAAAGCGATCGCATTTCCGGTTTAGATAATGACGACACCATTTTTGGTGGTTTAGGTAGCGATCGCATTTTTGGCAATAATGGTAATGATACCCTCTACGGCGATTTAGAAACTATACCCACTTATGGCGTTAATTTTACGATAGATGACACAATTGCTGGCGGTTTAGGTAGCGATCGCATTTATGGCAATGGTGGCAATGACAAGCTTTATGGTGACGAGGGAGATGACCAAATCTGGGGTGGAGATGGCAATGATGAAATCTGGGGCGGTTATGGCAATGATATCCTTAATGGTGGTCTTGGTAAAGATGCTTTTGTCTTAGTTAGAGGTCAGGGAGCAGATATTATCATGGATTTTACAAGTGAAGATGTGCTTGGTTGTGCTGGTGCTTTGAAATATAGTTCGTTGATATTTACTAAGCAAAACGGCGATACTTTAATTACTGATATAAGTACAAATCAGCTATTGGCAACCCTCAAAAACTTTACCGGAACTCCTAATAATGGAGGTCAGTTTTAAAACAGTGTTTGGCGTTTCTAGGTTTCTCTTGGGAACGCCTAATTTAGCAAAAAATGAATTATAGTTTGGTTATTGGAGTGTTTGAGAGATATTGCGGTTTATACTGCTTAATTAAATAAAAAAGTTAAAATCTTAATTGTGTCCGCCAAAGATGCTTTTCATTATGTTGTCAAAACAGCCCTTCAGAAAGATGGCTGGTTAATTACTCATGACCCATATCCCCTGCAAGCTGGTACATTTGACCTTGCTATTGACCTCGGTGCCCAAAAAGTGATTGCTGCTCAAAAGCAAGGGCTGGAAATTGCTGTGGAAATCAAAAGTTTCCTCGGTCCGTCCAAGATTTCCGAATTTTACGGAGCATTGGGACAATTTATTACGTATAGGGCTGCTTTACGCAATCAAGAGCCAGAGCGTATATTGTATCTGGCAGTCTCCAGCGATATTTACGATCGCCTTTTTGCAACTGTATTTATTCGAGAACTTGTTGAGCAAAATCAAGTTTACCTGGTAATATACAATATTGATCGGGAGGTGATTGAACGATGGCTACCGTCGATGAGTACCGACGACATATCCAACACCTATTAACTGAACAGGCAAAGTTAGTTTGGGATGAACGCATCCAGGCTGAAACTATTTTCGATATCGAACGCGATCGCTATCAACTAGTCTACGTTGGCTGGCGTGAGTCTAAGCGATTATATGGTACTGTTCTTCATCTTGACATAATTGATGGCAAAATTTGGATTCAGCAGGATGGTACTGAAGTTGGTATTGCCAACCAATTGGTGGAACTCGGTGTCCCCAAGCAAGACATTGTTTTGGGGTTTGACCCTCCAAAGATGCGTCATTACACTGAATTTGCTGTGGGATAATGCCGCTTTTTTCTTGTTACCAAGCTTTGCCTCGTTTCATTCTAGCAGGCGGAGCCTACCGGAAGGCATTCCCATGCAGAGCGTTTGTGTACGAGAAAAGAGCGCTGAAGCGCTCACTACTTATCTTTCTCTTTATTTGGCAAGGCACTTTGATTTACACTAGGAATTACAGCGCGAAATTCTTGATTTTCTAACTGCTGGACATTGAGTTCTTGAAAACCGAGGGAAGATGCATCTAAATTCAATGTCATACCACCCACAGGTTTATCATTTATCAATAAATCGTAAGTGCCTTGTTGCAGTCTTTCTAAATAATAAACTCCAGCGGTGTTGGTGACAGAAAATAAGCGCACTTTAGAATCTTTAGAAACTGCTTCTACCCTCGCACCATTAATTGGTTTACCTTGAGCATCGGTAATAACTCCCGAAAAGGCGTAAGCACGAGTTAATGGTAACATTACTGGTGTGTAAGAACCTGCGATAACATCGACTGCGTAAGCGTCAGTTGTAGCTTGCCAATCTTCCGGGAAACCTGCGGGATCTAAATCTAAACGATAAGTTCCTGGATTTAAGCGTACCAGAATGCGATCGCTTTGAATATCCGGTTGCAATGATTTGATAACTCGATTGTTCACAACTAGCAATGTATCCGGATTTTCTGTATATAATTTCTCACCCGCATCGCGTTTGCCGTTATTATTATTATCAAAGAACGGCTGAATCAATAAACCGCCTTGGGTACGGAAATAATCAGAACGTCTATCCCCTAGTGTAATTCCACTTTGCAAACCCGCGCTAGAAACTAAGTCTATATTAAAGCTGGCTTGGTCGGAAGTCACAGATACGCCTTGATAACGCGCCCGCAACAAAATACCTGGTAAAATTGTAGTTGATAATGAAGCAACAGGTCCGCTACCCTGAGAACCAATCCCATAGCCTAACTGCGCTTCCCAACGATAATTGCCATCGCTAGCGCGTTGTGTAGAACGATATCGCCAACCTAAAGTCAGTAAATTATTACTCAAATTTTGACTGCGGGTTTCATAACTTACTACCAGCGAGTTTCCTAAATTCAAAAAGCTGCTGTTTCTAGAGAAATTATAGGTGAATTCCGATAAAGTGCCGATTTCGTTACCGCGTTGATTTAATTCTAATCTGCCGAGACGTTGCAGCAAAGTCCAGCGCAAGCGGTTTTCGGTATCTAAGCTAATACGGGCGAAGGTAAAAGCGTTTTTACCACTAAAGTTTAATTGTACACCACCGCCTGTAGCGTCGCGGCTATCGGTAGTGGCAAATAAACTTAAGCCAGGAAACACGCGCCAATCTATGTTAAAACGATTAGAAAAGCGATCGCTTGTAAATGATGCACTCAAACTCCGAGTAGGATTAAACCGGATATCTGCGTTCACATCCCATTTACTACCGCTGAGTGCAGAAACTGCAACTTCTAAAGGCAAATTTGCCGGACGATAAAATATTTCTGCTAAACCTCTGGCGGAATCGTCGTATACTCCACCTACACCGACTGTGAGATTTTCTGATAAACCCCATCTTTGAGCGATTCCACCGCGAAAATCTGAGAAGTTGCCCAACAGACTGTTATTTAATTCGCGTCGCAAACCACCAGAAAAAACCAACGCAGAAGAACCTGCGGGTAATTGTCCTGGTACAATTGAGTAAGTAGCTTCACGGATTTCTGGTTGAGCGGTGAGTCGTCCTTCTGGGTAAAGCAAGACGCGGTAACTGCTGCCATAGTATTGATTTTCGCTTCTGACGTTTTCAAAGCGGTAAATTCCGGAAGAATCTACCAAAACTTCGCCAATTACGCGATCGCCAAATGCTTCTGCTAACCTAACTAATGTACCAGGTTGAGCCGTACCTGTAATTGTCCTGCCAATTTGTGAAGCTTGCAACCGCAAGCGAGGATCGACAAAACCACCACCAAACAGTTGCGGTGGGGTAAATCCTTGTCGTTGAATATATGTAAAACCCCAATAATCGCTTGCACCTTGACTGCGCCAAAAAGTCGGTTGGGAACCTAATATATAGTCAGATCGATTATTTGGTCGATAAAATTGTGCTTCTGCTAATCTCCAACTTGATGCATCTTGGAAATTTGGCTGATCTGTACGCACAAACCAACTACCACCAAACAGACTACCAACCGCGAGAAAATCTCCTCTGTAACTCGCTGATGTGCCTTCGGAACCGCTGGCGTTAACTTTTTGTTCAATTGCGCCAAAACTGAAGTTACCCGGTGCAATTCGTGGTATACCTTCTAATATAATCGGGGATTCTGCTTGCCCAATTCTCGAACTCGATTGATTTAGCCAAGGTACATCTAGCTCAATTGCGTAATCGTTGATGTTGAATTGTGCTTTAATGCCAAAGAGAGTATTTAAGTCTTGAATCGAAAATACTAAGCCTAACTCTGGATCGTTGCGAAGCTTTTTTGGGTCGATGCGAGTGACAAGACCAGGCGATCGCACTTCTAATTGACCATCTGGTAGATTTTTTAAGTCTAATTTCAACGCTTGAATTATATCATCAAACGGTAAGAGCCAATTTTCAAAGTTAATTGCTTGCGTTCCGTCTTCTTGTCCCCGGATAATCACGCTGGGGTTGACATTGCGTTTGCCCACACTTAAACCAACCGGAAATGTACTGAATTCCTTTGTCTTTTTTTCAAATTCAGATTTAACTTCCGGCATCAGTGTTTCCGACTTTGGTTGCGTCTTTTCTGCTAAATCAGCAGCAACGTTATCTTTAGACAGCGTAGGCTTTAGCCGTTGATGCCAATTTGAATCCTGACTTTTCACCTCATCTGGAAAACCTAACCCCCCAACACCCGAACCTACAAGGGAAGGGGGAGAGTCTAAACCTCTCTCCTCATCGGGAAGACCTAACCCCCCAACACCCGAACCTATGAGGGAAGGGGGAGAATCAAAGCCTCTCTCCTTGTAGGAGAGAGGTTTGGAGAGAGGTTTTCTAGATTTAACCGCTTCCCGATATTGAATCAGCCTTTCCCGCAGATCCGCACGACTAGCTTCACTAATCGGCAAACTTTTTAACCTTTCCTCTAAAGAGAGTGAATCGTAGTTCGTTTGATCTGAAGTTGCATTCGTAGGTATCACCTCACCCCCCCGTTGGCTTGCGTCAACACTTCCCTCTCCTTTATAAGGAGAGGGGTTAGGGGGTGAGGTATTATCTATATTTTCGTCTGCAACAGTTTCTTCTGAGAAGTCAGGGGTAGGGTTCTTAGCCTTAGCTGGAGTAGCGCAAAAAAGGCAAACCGCAACCGCAGAAAGGTAAAATAGGGGATTTTTCACGCTAACTTTTACCTTCTATTTCTGGTTGGCGATGGGGTAGAATTTCCTCCAGGAACAGTTAAATCCAGCTTGAATGGTAGTTTACTTTTGTCGTTATCTTCACCCCACAGCAACTCACCACTCAGTTGATATGTTCCAGGAGAAAGAGCTAATTCATCTTTTTTAGATTGATTTAAAATTAAATTGCGATCGCCATCAGGCACAATACCCGCATCTGGTGTTTCTCCAGATTTAACAACCGTTCCACCTTGCTTGAGAGTCCACTTAATAGATGTGTAAGCAGATGCTTTACCACTGTTGCGGACTAACATTTGTATCTTCTTTGCCTCTGCATTCCATCTGACGCTATCCACCATCAAATTAGGACGCACATCACCTTTGCGGACAAAGAAGGCACTACCAACACGAGTGATAATGTTCGTTGTAATTCCATTCCCATTCTTAACAGTATTCGGCTTTAAAGGTTCGGTGAAAATCATTGTCCGATATTCACCAGCTGGCAAACTAGGAGCCAAACGAGCATTCAAGCGCACTCTTCTAGTTGTTCCCGGTGGGACAACAAGTTCACGCGGCGAAAATTGCAAATATGGTCTTAAATCGGAAGGGCTAGATGGTAAACTTTGAAAACCCGAATCTCGATTGTATGTAAAAGATTCAGCGTAGACGCGAGCGCGAAAGGTTTCGTTACTAGTATTTGTGATATTAATAACGCCTTGAGCTTGACCGCGATTTGTTTTAACTTCAATTTTTAATGGCGAGAGACTCACCTGTGCTTGACTTGCACCTGCCCAAAGTAAAGTTGCAGATAATGCCCAGGAACTTAAACGCAAAACAGTACGAACAGGTGCGGAAACAACTCCCACCTTTTGAGTTGAAAAGAACATTTTAATTTGATTCTCCTAGCATTTAAAGCTTATAAAAACCTGCTTGTTTTATTGTTAATATCGGGCTTTTCGTCCTCCATAATCCGCCAGAGACTTTAAGTCTCTGGCTCATAGCGAAAGTCCGTTAAAACGGACTGAATTTAATTTTTAGTCGGTTTAAACCGACTTTTGCTATTAGCCCGGAAATTAATTTCCGGGCGGGTATGGTCGAGAATGAAATAGCCTTGATTCATAAATCTGAATGTGGATAATAGCAGGTTTATTACATACCACGTAAATTTGTATGATTTTGGTAGATACTCACTTCTGAAAATTTGGCAATTAATAATCGAATAGTGATGAATTAAGAGTTAGGAATATTAACTCTTAATTTATAACTTCTCAATTACTAATTACTCGTTAACAGTGATTCTGTTTTAGCAGTCTTTTTAGCCAGTGATAACCGTAGAATCTACAGTATTTGCCTGAGTTGATATTAAGCCTAGTTAAATACTCGCTATTTCCACCGAACCGCACCCCGCGTTTAACTTATCCGCTAAATTACCCGCAATATAAACACCTCACCCCTAACCCCTCTCCTTACGCTCGTAGAGGGGAAATAAAGCACAGCTTTATGGGGGTGAGGTTTTATCGGAATAATGTTAATTTACTCGACGTGATATGATTCTTGCGGGGTGCATTTTGCGCTTTAAAAATGAAAAAGACGGGTGAGACACCCATCCTACAAAAATATAAATTTCATCCAGCAAATATACAACACTTATGAAAAATTCCCCTCCTCGCAAGCGGGGAAGGGATACTTTTATGTTCTGTTATGTTGGGTTGAGATAAGAAAACTTAACATCATCCTTGAATTTGTTGGGTTTCACTTTGTTCAACCTAACCTACAATAACTACCGCCTATTTAGTTGCGGTAACAGTAACGTTGAAAACGTAATTTCCTGTAGCCAAAGCAGTACCATCAGTACGTGAGGCTGTCATGCTTACATCCACAGGTGTGTTAGTTGCAGGAGCATCAATTCCTGTTGCAGCACCAGAGTTAACAGCATTAGCACCAGATTTGAGTGTTGCTACTTTTGTTAAATCTGCGTCAGCAGTAGTTCCAGTGCTAGCAGGATCCTTTATAGGGGTAGATACTTTTAGCGTTCCACCAGCACAATTAACGATAACCGTAGCAGGAGTAGTAGTGTTTAAAGTTGTATTGTCAGCATTCGCAGCCAAAGCTCCATCTGTTTTAGTACCAAAAGTACAGGATTCAGGAATTGACCCAGTCAAACTTAGAGTTGGTGAGACGACTTGAGCCTTAGCGCTAGAAGCAAAACCAACGACGCCAGCCAACATCAAAGCACAAGCGAATAAAGAACGACGTAACATAGTAAAGTCCTCACGAATGTAAATTATTTTTGAAAAGCGCACAATCACAGAAACAACTTAGGTTGCAATTACGACTTTCAAATTAAGGGCAAAATTGAAAATTGCTGTGCAAAATGCCACAGCAGGTTCTACGCGCAACCTAAGATAATCAAGTGGTAGTGACATTGCCCTAATTACTTTTGAGGTTGGTTAAATCCAAAGTTGAAAAAACCAACCTTTGCTGTGCTACTTGGATGATTTGAATAAGCAAATATCAAGTTAGTCAGCTTTGAGTGAAATTTCTCTGAACCTGGTACTAAGTTAACTAGCAAAAGATACAAAGCAAACAGTGTTAATACGCAAAATAAACGCAGTGAAATAAACTGCGTCAAAATACCGATTTTCAGCGTATTTATGTAAAGTTATCTTCAAATCAGCTTGAAGCGCTGGAAATTACGTTTTCATTTCCATCACTCGTCTATATTAATATACAGATAAATCATCCTCCCTAGGACAGATTTTGTGATTACACACTTTCAACCCGCTGGTGGAATTAACACCACATGAAAACTAATGCACAGGTCTTGGCATTAGATTAGCGCATTGACACTGCCCTGGCTATCAAAACTTCGCTGTCGCTCGTTTTGATTTAAAGCCAGGGGATTCTACATTCTTCCTAGTTACTTGCTCGCTTCTGGGTTTCCTCAATCAGAGTAGAGGTCACTAGTCCTGTAGCGTTACTTCGGGACTGTCCGTCCCTAGCTTGTTTTCCAAGATTCAGAATATTTATTGCTGCGTTCACATCTCTTTGCATTTCGCAACCACAGCTACATTTATGGGTACGAGTTGAAAGAGACTTTTTCACAATTGCACCGCAATCAGAACACTTTTGAGAAGTCATTCTAGGATTGACGGCAACAACTGTTGTACCGAACTTAACAGCAAAATATTCTAACCAACGACGGAATAGACTCCAAGCTACATCATTGATAGACTTGGCAAGACAATGATTTTTTACCATGCCTTTGACATTCAAGTTTTCATAGGCGACTAAAGCGTTAGCTTTGCATACGTTACGCGCGATTCTCTTCGCGTGTTCATTCCGCTGCCTATTTACTCTTAAATGCTTCCGAGCATATCTCTGTCTTGCTTTGCGTCGTTGGTTCTTTCCCTTTTCTTTCTTGTAGATTTGACGTTGAGCGTGTTTAATAGCTTTCTCGGCTTTCCTTAAAAACCTTGGATTTTCTTCGTGATGTTTGTTGGAATCAGAGTAGAAAAACTCAAGCCCAACGTCAAGACCTACCTCACCGTCAGCTATCCTAACCTCAGTCTTAACCTCGACATCAATAGCAAATTGACAGTAGTAACCATCAGCTTTTTTAACTAACCGAACGCGCTTAATTGATTTGACTGGATAGGTTTGAATATCCCATTTGCCTAACAGCTTGACTTCACCAATACTTTTTTTGTCGGTAAAACTGATGCGTCGTTTTGTCGGGTGCAATGACCATCCAGAAGTCTTATATTCAACTGAGCGATTATCTTTTTGGAAGCGTGGAAACCCGCAAAGTCTGCCGGACAGAGTATTCTGTCCGGCGAGCTTTGCCTTTCTACCTAGCTTTTTAGATTTACAATTGCTGTAAAATCTATCAATAGCACTCCATGCTCGCTCAGTAGCCGACTGACAAGCCATTGAATTTAAATCTGCAACAAAACTAAACTCTTTACGCAGTGCTGTTGAGTAATTATTTAAAGCTATTTTATTAACTTTTGCTTCTCTAGGTGCATCCATCCAATATCTGACAGCTTTATTTCTGATGAATTGGGTAGTCCTAATAGCCTCATCAATTGCTTGATATTGCTGTTGCTTACCTTTCACTTTGTACTCTAGTACCAGCACTGCGTTATCACCTCCTTGCCCTTTGTGTTATACTCCTAAGACTAACTTATATAGGAGTATATGTCAAATGGCAAGAGGCAAAAAAATGCAGTTTTATTTATCTGACCAAGAATATATTTTGCTTCAAGAATACGCTGAGGATAGGCAAATATCAATGGCAGAAGTATTACGAGATTATCAGGACTTACGCAACTGGCACATTGCGATCGCCAATTAGTAGTAATTTAGTACTAGAAACAAGTATTTCTGAAATCAGCCCTTTTTAGAATTGTTGATAGAAATGAATCAAGTAGATTCCGGGAAAAATTTTATGAGACAATAAGTAGAGGGTGCATAAAAAAATTAGTTAGCAATTAAATTTACTAAACTTAATTATTGTCAATATTTACTTAGTAGTCAAATTAACTATGCAATGACTAATTTAGCAGAGCACTTAGAAAATATTAGTCATGATAAAATTAATTATTATTTAAAAAATCAAA
>JAESGF010000232.1_pt1 | contig 29215 bp, 24 predicted proteins | sample 9269621 | NCBI WGS metagenome assembly JAESGF01 (sample SAMN14515066, study PRJNA621663) | algae metagenome | isolation source: Tolypothrix carrinoi HA7290-LM1 and co-occurring heterotrophs from dry rock... | place: USA: Makauwahi cave, Kauai, Hawaii | collected 2011-01-06
CATCCTCCTTGTCCTCCTTGTCCCCCTCATCCCCCCCATCCCCCTCATCCCCCCCATCCCCCCCATCCCCCTCATCCCCCTCATCCCCCCCATCCCCCCCATCCCCCTCATCCCCCACTCCCCCACTCCCCCACTCCCCCATCCCCCCATCCCCAACATGGCAGAAACTACTACGAGCAAGCGATCAATTTATCGTTTATCGAGCCTCTATTGCTGGACCGACTGTGATTGCTGGTTATCATTGGTTCAATGACTGGGGACGCGATACCTTGATTGCTTTACCGGGTTTGGCGTTGGTTCCGCAGCGCTTTGAACTGGCAAAAGGACTTTTGGAAACTTTTGGGCGTTACTGTCATTACGGCTTGATTCCCAATGCATTTCCTGATGCTGGTGGGGAACCGTTTTATAACAGCATCGATGCAGCGCTATGGTGGATTGAAACTTTAGGACTTTACTTAGAAGCTACTCAAGATTGGGAATTTTTGGCAGAACAATATCCGGTGGTACAGCAAATCCACAAAGCGTTTATCGGCGGTACGCGCTATAATATCCAGGTTGATTCTACCGATGGGCTGGTTAGTTGGGATACTCGTGGTGAAGCTCTCACCTGGATGGATGCGGTAGTTGAAGGACAGCCTGTAACTCCCCGTCGCGGTAAGCCAGTAGAAATCAATGCGCTGTGGTATTCGGCTTTATGTTGGGCTTCTCGGTGGGCAGAAATCTTGAGCGAAAAACAACCACCAGCGGAATCAACGCGGTTAGTTAAGCAAGCGCGACGTTATATTGAGCAAGCCAAACAGGTGCAATTTTCTCTGCAAAAGTTTTGGAATCCGCAGCTAGACTATTTGTACGACACAATTGAGCCAGACGATCGCCGAAATTCTCAAATTCGCCCAAATGCAGTTTTAGCGCTTTCATTGCGTCATTGTGGGTTTTCTCAACAGCACGGGCGTCAGATACTTGATAAAGCAACATCTAGCTTGCTCACTCCCTATGGTCTTCGCAGTCTCGATAGAAGCGATCCCGAATATATAGGTATATATTTAGGCAATTCAGAACAGCGCGATCGCGCTTATCATCAAGGCACTGTTTGGAGTTGGCTAATAGGTCCATTTATCCGCGCTTGGGAACGTTTTTACCCAGAAGAACCTCTGCCCTTTGATTGGCAACCGTTATTAGATCACTTCCTTAATGATGCTTGTATTGGCTCAATATCGGAAATTTTTGATGGTGATGAACCTCATCATCCCAGAGGTGCGATCGCTCAAGCTTGGTCAGTTGCAGAAGTAGTTCGTCATTATCGTAATTAAAAAGGTGATTTTTAATTTTTGTGTTAAAGCATAAAATCAGGCGCAAATTGATTTATTGTGCGTTGCGTTTTGTGAGATATTTTCAGGCGATCGCTCACTGTCATTCTAAAAAATTAATTTGAGAGCAACCAAGCTTTGATACTCGTGCTTTGAGTCCCAAAGACTCATTAATGAGGTTCTGAGACTGATTAAAGAGTCTTTTATACTCATTAATGAGGTTCTGAGACTGATTAAAGAGTCTTTTATACTCATTAATGAGGTTCTGAGACTGATTAATGAGCCTTTTATACTCATTAATGAGGTTCTGAGACTGATTAATGAGCCTTTTATACTCATTAATGAGTCTTTTATACTCATTAAAGAGGTTCTGATACTCATTAAAGAGGTTCTGATACTCATTAATGAGTCTCAAACACTCATTAAACAAGTTCAGATACTCATTGACGAGTCTCAAAGACAGATTAACGCAGCTTTAAGTAAGTAGACTCAGATATTGCAGCAGTTGCATCATCCGCCATAGGTTATAAATTTATGGCTTATAGCGAAAGTCGTCTTTAGAGGACAGGAAGAAGATTTTAGTCTATTCAAGTGTTCCAAAGCTTTTATCATCAAGAGCGATCGCACCCCTCTACAAGAGAAAATCGCTGACCATAACAAAACTAAAAAGCGATCGCACCCCTCTAACTATAAAAGAGCGATCGCTTTTTGCGTCACTTCTGAATTTCTGTAATCGAGTAAAATTGGCGTTGGCGTTCGCGGAGCGTCTCGTAGAGAAGCCCAGAGCAGGCATCGCTCTTGTTTAAGTGTTCTTATTTGCCTGCTTCTGACTTACAATACTTTTAAATAATTCAAATTGTTGTTGATGCTCCTCTGACGATTGGGGTGGATGAAACCAAATTGCTTCCGAATCAGGACTGCGACGATTAAATAAAGCATTTAGAGCCTCTGTATCTTCTCGATGGGTTAGAATATAAGCTCTTAATTCCTTTGTGGACATTGTTTCAAAGTTTGGTTTCATTCAAACCTCCAGTTTCCTGATGGAAAGACAATAATTTGCAGATCGTCCCCAGCAAGAATAAACAAATATCCTTCCTGGTCATTGAAACGGAATAAGTGAATATCCAGGTAGCAGTTAGATAGCCATTGACAGACTCGTACACAGGCTAATGCTTGTTCGGCTGTAGGATTGATGGTCGTTTCCTCAATTCTGACATAGATACTATAAACCTTGCGTGCAGTTCATTTGTGATGCGATCGCCCTGACTCTACAATATAAAATCGCTGATTATAACAAAAGTAAAAAGCGATCGCCCCCTTGTCCCCCTTGTCCCCCTTGTCCCCCTTGTCCCCCCTCTCCCCCCCTCCTCTACTCTCAAAGCACACACCCCAGACGCCTCAGGATGGGTAGTCAAATAAACCTGAAGCCAACTGCAACCCTGCGCTAATAAATCATCTAAATCCAGATTCCACAGTTTGATAGTATTGTCAGCACTTGCGGAAGCTAGAGTTTTCCCATCCGGGCTGAAAGTCGCGTTATAAACTGAACTACTATGCCCCTTGAGGGTAGTAATTTGTTTTTTCGTGTCCAGATTCCACAGTTTGATAGTATTGTCACCACTTGCGGAAGCGAGAGTTTTCCCATCCGGGCTGAAAGTCACGTTATAAACTGAACTACTATGCCCCTTGAGGGTAGTAATTTCTTTTTTCGTATCCAGATTCCACAGTTTGATGGTGTTGTTTTTACTTGCGGAAGCGAGAGTTTTCCCATCCGGGCTGAAAGTCGCGTTATAGACCCAACTACTATGCCCCTTGAGGGTAGTAATTTCTTTTTTCGTATCCAGATTCCACAGTTTGATGGTGTTGTCGCTACTTGCAGAAGCGAGAGTTTTCCCATCCGGGCTGAAAGTAACGCTATTGACCGGCTGACTATGCCCCTTGAAGGTAGTAATTTCTTTTTTCGTGTCCAGATTCCACAGTTTGATAGTATTGTCACCACTTGCGGAAGCGAGAGTTTTCCCATCCGGGCTGAAAGTCGCGCTATTGACCGAACTACTATGCCCCTTGAAGGTAGTAATTTCTTTTTTCGTGTCCAGATTCCACAGTTTGATGGTGTTGTCCTTACTTGCGGAAGCGAGAGTTTTCCCATCCGGGCTGAAAGTCGCGCTATTGACGAGCTGACTATGCCCCTTGAAAGTAGTAATTTGTTTTTTCGTGTCCAGATTCCACAGTTTGATGGTCTTGTCAGCACTTGCGGAAGCTAAAGTTTTCCCATCCGGGCTGAAACTGACACTATAGATCGGCTGACTATGCCCCTTGAGGGTAGTAATTTCTTTTTTCGTGTCCAGATTCCACAGTTTGATGGTATTGTCAGCACTTGCGGAAGCTAAAGTTTTCCCATCTGGGCTGAAAGTCGCGCTATTAATCGGCTGACTATGCCCCTTGAGGGTAGTAATTTCTTTTTTCGTGTCCAGATTCCACAGGTTGATAGTGTTGTCAGCACTTGCGGAAGCTAGAGTTTTCCCATTCGGGCTGAAAGTCACGCTATTAACCGAACTATTATGCCCCTTGAAGGTAGTAATTTGTTTTTTCGTGTCCAGATTCCACAGTTTGATGGTCTTGTCAGCACTTGCGGAAGCTAAAGTTTTGCCATCCGGGCTGAAAGTCGCGCTATTGACGAGCTGACTATGCCCCTTGAGGGTAGTAATTTCTTTTTTCGTGTCCAGATTCCACAGTTTGATGGTCTTGTCAGCACTTGCGGAAGCTAAAGTTTTGCCATCCGGGCTGAAACTGACACTATAGATCGGCTGACTATGCCCCTTGAGGGTAGTAATTTCTTTTTTCGTGTCCAGATTCCACAGTTTGATGGTGTTGTCAGCACTTGCGGAAGCTAAAGTTTTGCCATCCGGGCTGAAAGTCGCGCTATTGACGAGCTGAGTATGCCCCTTGAGGGTAGTAATTTCTTTTTTCGTGTCCAGATTCCACAGTTTGATGGTGTTGTCAGCACTTGCGGAAGCTAAAGTTTTCCCATCCGGGCTGAAAGTAACGCTCCTGATCGGCTGACTATGCCCCTTGAAGGTAGTAATTTCTTTTTTCGTGTCCAGATTCCACAGTTTGATAGTATTGTCAGCACTTGCGGAAGCTAGAGTTTTCCCATCCGGGCTGAAAGTAACGCTATTGACCGGCTGACTATGCCCTTCTAAGCGATTTTGTTCGCGAATCTTCGGCAAAATTGTCTGTAAGCTAAACAAAGGGCTGTAGATAGGATAATCTGCTAAAGATTGTTTATCTTTAACCAAAAGTTTCAATTTTTTAGAAGCCCACATTGCTGACACCAGCCCGTCGATTTCGTTTGAATCAAACTGTTGTAACGCATAAGTTCCGTCTTGTTCCAGTTTCGTAGCTGTGAGGGCATTTTTACGCGCTGTTTCTGCTTGTTGAGCAAACATTGCCAATACCACGGTTCCCACCAAAGTCACCCCTAACACCACAGAACCTATGCGAATCCGCTGATTAGCTTTGCGATTTGCTTCTGCTAAAATCTGCTTTGCTTGTTCTTCGGCTTCCAGTCGCTTCTGCACATCGCGCTTATCTAAATTCTGGCTAGCAGTAAAAAACTGATAGTCTAAATCACCCAAGCTTTTACCCGCAGCCCAACTTTGAGCATCCTGCAAAGCTTGTCCCCGCAACAAGCGCGACTCATCTTGATAGTCAGAAGCAACCCAAGCATTCAACGTATTAGAATAGGGACGCAGTTTTGCAAGTATTTTTTCACACCATTCTTGATTAAATACCTCGGCGTAAATGCGGTTGTAAATTCGCAGCTTGCCATCACGCTTCACTACCAACCCCGTCAGCCGCAGTTCTGTTTGTTCGGGACTGTCATCAGCGGCTATCTCTCCTTCGCCGAGATTTTGACCTAACCCCCCAGCCCCCTTCCCTACGAGGGAAGGGGGAGCATCATTTCTCCCCTCCCCTTGTAGGGGAGGGGCTGGGGGAGAGGTCACAATTTGCTGACACAGCCCCAGTAATCTGCCGGTACGCTGTTCGCCACTGTGCATAATTCTGTCTCGGATGGTTCTCAGATGTTCTGGTTCATCCTGCGCTTCCCAATTTACGATAATACGCTCTCTCACCACGCACTCGACAAAAGCTTGCGGATTCGGTATTTTAAATTGCTCCCCCCCTCCCCCACTCCCCACGCCAGTCGCTACAACGGAGGGAACCTCCGCAACGCGCTGGCTCCCCTCTCCCCCTCTCCCCTTCTCCCCCACCGCTGCTTGCAGTACTAATTTACAAACCTTCTGCGTTAAAAACGGCTGTCCCCCCGTCCAGTCAAGCACTGCTTTCATCACCGTTTGCGGTTCACCCATCACCGCGAGTCCCTGTGCTAAAGGTTCTGCTTCCTCAAGCTGAAACCCTGTTAAATCAATTGCCCGACCAATATTAAAAGGTGTCCGGCGCTTATCTTGAATCAAATCGGAAGGGGTAGAAACGCCCAATAAAGCAAAAGTCAGGCGGTTGTACGCGCTCTTTTCTGCGCGACGGTTATAACAATCGCGGATGATGGCAAAAAAATCATCTGTCTTAAACGGAAGGCTGAGGATACTGTCAATTTCATCAATAAAGATGACAATATTCTCCGTAATTGTGTTGAGCAAAACTGTCTCAATAAACTTGCCCAAACGCTGGACAGGTGGCAGCAAATCGTTCTGGATCCACCATTCGTCTAAATCAAAGCTTGTATAAATATTGAAACTGCCAGCTATACTATCAATCACCCCCGCATACCATTGCTCTGGGGTAATATCAGATGTGCCAATAGATGTAATATCAATCACCGCACAGGCAAACCCTTCATCCTGCAACCGCTGCATTGTCTGCACCCGCAAGCTAGATTTACCCATCTGGCGCGAGTTGAGAACGTAACAAAAATCACCCGCCTTCAACGCTTCGTAAAGGTCTTCGTCAGCTTGGCGTTTGACATAGGTTTGGGCATCAGTCGGGAGACTGCCTCCAACTTGATATTCGTAGGCTGCGATCGCTTGAGGGTTTACCATTTATTGAATCACAATCTGAGCAAGGCGCTTCAACGATTTAACAACGGTATGTAAATCATCGCCACGATTTAGCGATAATGTGTAAGATAAAGCATATCTGGGTATACCTTGTTTGATTAACTTAATAAATTGAAACTCCCGACCATTGGTGACAAAACCAAATGCAGGTTTTTCCGAGTCAGGATTACCCAACATATAAGTTAATGCTTGGGGAATTGCTACCTCTAAAGAGTAATCAGCCCGTTTTGCCTCAACTACAACCACCCAGAATAAAGGCTGGAAAACGAGGATGTCGATGCGTCCTCGAATAATCGTGCCTTCGTCTTCGGAAGAAATTTCGACTTCTTCCTCCGAGGCAATGTAGAAAGGTGGTTGATAAAAACCTGCCAGACGCAATAATGGGGATAATACCACCATCTTGACTACAGGTTCTAAAATTTGATATTGAGATAAATGGAGATATTCTGCTTTGACTTGGTTGAGAGATTGCTTTTCTAAGTCATTCAACTCTGGTAAATCGTGCTGCCACTCTGGGAAAAATTCCTCATCTGAACGTTGTAGACTAAATCTCTCGACTAGCTGGGTAATGGTGATATCTTTTGCCTGAATAACTTGAACCATGTGTTTGTGGCTTTTATTTTAATAGGACTTACGCAAAAACTCTCTCAAACTCTTATTCCTTCTCCTTCACCAGACGCCAAGGGCGAACGTGTACGAGCGTGCCTAGCCTGCGGCAACGGCAAAGCCGAACGCGGTTCGTTATTCCGTGAAAGAGTGCGTAAGTCCTATTTAAGTAATATCATGTCCTCAGTTGGCAGACATATTGAGCGAGACGTCCCGTCGGAACGTCTCTACGAGGGTTGCGGTGTTAATTTTTAATTCCCAAGCGATCGCCAAAATATTCACAATACAATTCACACAAAGGCATCACCTCGTTCCCCTGAAATTTCACTAACCCCATACTGCGAAGTTTAAAAGCTTCTGCTGTCCCCACATCTACAGGACAATCTACTGACAGCACTTCCTTGAATGCGGCTAGTAATTTCGCATTTTCCTGCAAATTCAGTAAATGACGGCGCAAATGGTCGCTGTAGGGTCCTTCCTCTGTCGGGGCAATTTGCTGAAGTTTTTCCAACGTCATCCTGTCCCGTGCAATTTGATACAAAGCTACCCGCGTTAAGTAAGGATGACCACCTACAAGCGTCATTAATTGCTCAACTTGTTTTTCAGTCCAATTAAGTCCATGTCGTTGCACTAACTCTTGCACCTGTGCTTGACTCAAGTCTGGCAATTCAATCGGCAATCCGACATTAAAGGGTGACTGATTGATATTCAGCGGGATGTAAACTTCTTGAGAATGCACAATTATTAACCTGAGCTTTTTCCAGACAGGATCGTTTTTTGCCCGTTCATGCCAAGCTCGTAATAGTCCAAAAAAATCATTAGCGATCGCCGGATGTTTGAACACCTCATCAACTTCATCCAAACCCAAAGCTACCGGGGTGTCAATAGAAGGTAATAAATACCTCTGAAAGTAATTTGTACATTTATTCTTACTACCCAAAACGCCTTTCCAATGTTCCTCTAGCTTCTCTGGTAATGAGAGCGCATCGGTAATACTCGCAGCAAACCATTGTAAAAATAGATCCAAATCGCCGAGCAATTCTCCATCTACTGACTGAAAGTTCACAAAAGCAGTTTTATAGCTTTGTTTGCTTGCGTGGTCGAGGATTCGCGTCATTAACGAACTTTTGCCCATCTGTCGGGGTGCTTTGACGCGAATCAGCGCACCCGGTTTAAGAATAGCTTCATAACAGTCCGTTTCAATCGGCGGGCGATCGATATAATAGGCAGATTCCAAAGGTATTTGCCCTTCTGGTTGTTCTAAGGGAGATGCCGGTTGAGTATATATCACTTTTTCTGGCTTAGGCTTTGGCACTCGAACAGCGTCCCGATTTGAAGGTGATTCTACCTCATCTTGGTTCGGCTGTTGCTGGGGAATCGCTTTGAAATTTTTTATGCTTTTGAGTTTTGGAGTTAAAGATTCTGGAATGCCCTCTAAGTCAATGGCATTACAAGCAAATTTATAGGCATCCTCATAGGAACTGCCAGCACCAAGCGCATCATAAAACCCAACGGCAAATTCAATTGCAGCGCGATCGCCAATTGCCCGATTCATGCCAATCACGTAGTCAGCATATTGACAAATTGCCTCGGCTTGCGCTTCACTATAGCAAGCGTTTAACAAGACACATTCAATATTTTTAAATAACCCAAATAGCCCTGCCAGTGTCTGAGTTCTCACCAGCTGCATTTCCCCTGAGTTATTCTCTAAGGCTAAACCTTGACTCCCCGCTCCATGTCCGGAAAAGTGAACAATTTCAGGCTTACGATCCAACAAAGCCCGACGCAAGTCTTTCGGACGCACTGCTGATGTAGAGAAAATTTCAAACTGATCTCGGTTTTTAGAGCGTTCCAAGCTAGCCCGAATTTCTCGTACTTCCTCATCCAGACGCAGCTGATTTGTATTCGTGGGATTTGCTGACAAAATCAGAATTTTCTTCACGACGCTATCATCTCTTAAACACGGGCTTATTACCTAGATGTAGTTTACTACACCCTACTTGCAATGAATTACTGACCGAAGAAGGGAAAAGGGGAAAGGGGAGGCAGTGCGGTCTTGGGGTCTCCCCAAGTGGAGGAGGCAGTGCGGTCTTGGGGTCTCCCCAAGTGAAGCACCTGCCGTCATCTGCCGTGAAAGGGAAAAGGTGAGGAAGTAATTTTAAATATTTTTACTAATTTTAAATAACTTCGTCCCTTTCCCCCTTTTTCCTTTACCCTTTACCCCTCTTTTTTATTTAAGTTTTTAGCTTTAACTCACATTTTGCACAGAAGCAAAACGTAAACTGACTCTTAACACCAAAAAACTAGATAATTAAGCGCTGCGATCGCCAAAATCTTCTAGGTTCTAACTCTAGGAAGAGATATAAAACAAAAATTACCAAAAAACTTAAGAGTTATTAAATTCAATTACTTGTGAACAACTTTGTACAAGTAATTGAATTTAAATGAATTGAACTTTGAAAGTAAATTTGCATGAAATTAATTAAGCAAACTAGCAAACTATTTTGAAGTTTAACCTTAGTTATGATTTTAACTATCACCAACGCCCGTGGTGTTTTGGCTGAAACTATTCATGTCAATTCGTCTTACACATACCTTGCCCAAGCGAGTACAGACTTAGGCGACCAAGTTAAGGCTAATCTCAAGAAAGCTCAAGGAAAAGCTCAAGAGACATACGGCAATATTACAGGCGATCGCAAAGCACAAATCGAAGGAAAAGTAAATCAAGCCTCGATGAACAGGGTGTGGGGTATAGGGTGTGGGGTGTGGGGACTCCTCCTTTAAAAGAGTCCTGTTCAAGTAAGGACGCGCTTACGAGCGAGTACTACGTATCGAAGAGTACATTTTTTTCTTTCTTCCCCTTAAAAGGGTCAATACTGACCAATCCTCCAGGGCGGTTTTCCCTGAAACCTGCAACCCCAAACCTGCAACCCGCCCCGGAGGGGCTTTGGTGAGCAATTCGTTCAACTCAAGGCGGTTCTGAGTGGGATATTGAAGGTAAAACCCGCCAAGCCGAAAACAATATTCGTCGCTACCAAGCACGAGACGGCAAAGCAAATAACCTCAAAGAGGCTCTTGACTAACGCCTAATTTCCAGTAAATATAGGGTAGCGATCGCTTGAGAAATCAACCAAAGTTAATTATCCAAAATTTCCATCGCTGGCGGTACTGTAATTGTCGGCAACTAAAGAAATTTCATTAATTTTGAGGAGTTCGTAGTGAGCGATTTATCGCTCAACTTCAACAGCTTTCATCCGCTCACTACAAACTCTTACAAATCCTCAAAACTAATGCGATCGCCCACTACTAAAGCTGAAGAAGCCACTCGACAATTTGCGGATTTACCAAATCTGGTACTTCATCGTGGGGACAATGACCGGCGTTAGGAATAGGAACGATTTTGATTTCTTTGCCATTCTTACGTGCCTCCTCGTAAATCTTTGCCCCGGTGATTGGTGTCCAAGGATCATCTGCACCCCAAATTACCAACAAGGGACGCTTGACTTTGGGTAAGAGTTCCGCAGGTTGGGGACCTGGAGGTGCAGTGAGGATCGAAGCGAAAACTTGCTGCGCTCCCGGATCGCAAGAGGGAGCGTAAAGTAAATCGACTAATTCATCGGTGACAGCTTGGCGATCGCGATAAACTTGATATAATGTCCGGCGAATTTGCTCCTTTTGACGGATGCGATTAAAAACAAATTTGCCTGAAATTGGATGACCCACTAATCTGTTAAACGTTGACATGACAATGCGTAAGGGTGGGTTCAATTCATGAGGACGATGACTCAAACCACCCGCAGAATTAATCAAAACACCACCAGCAGCAATTTCCGGATGTTCCGCTACCACCATCAAGCTTAAAAGTGCGCCGATAGAGTTACCGATAAATACCGCAGGTTCGCTAATATGCGCTGTGCAAAAATCCTTAACTAATTCCACCCATACTTCTAAGGTGTAATTCAACGGGGGCTTATCAGAACCACCGAAACCCAACAAATCAATCGCAAATACTTGATAGCCTGCTGCTGCTAAAACCGGGATATTTTTCCGCCAATGTCCAATCGAAGCACCAAAGCCATGAATCAGCACCAGGGGGCGACCTGTACCCATGACGGTATACTGAATTTTGTAGTCCTTCCAAGTCCAGAAGAGTTTTTCAAAGGTGGCTGTTGTTGGCTGGTTAGTTACAGTCATTATTAAGATTTATAAAGTGTTTCTTAAATTAATAGTAATATTCTCTGACGTATATGGGTTAACAACAAAATGCTATTTTTGAATCAGTCCCAGTTGAGTTGAGATATTTGCTTTATGAGTGTTTTTGCCAACCAACTCAAGACAGAGATTACCTACTCTATCTACCCCATCTCTGACGGTAAACCGATGGCAGAGAGCGACTCAGCACGCGATTATCTGATTTATGGTGTTGAAGCTTTAAATATTTATTTCCAAGACCGAGATGACGTTTATGTATCAGGGAATCTGTTCATTTACTACAAAAAGGGTGTTCCCAGTGCGGTAATGGCTCCCGATGTGTTTGTAGTGTTTGGGGTTGAGAAGAAAAAGCGTCTCAGTTACAAAGTTTGGCAAGAAGCAGGTAAAGTCCCTAATTTTGTTTTAGAAATCACTTCCGCAGCTACTCAGGAAAATGACGAAACCGAAAAACCTCTGAAGTATGCGGCTTTGGGCGTGCAAGAATACTTTCAGTACGACCCGACAGGGGATTATCTGACACCACAACTCAAGGGTTCGCGTTTGGTTGAGGGCAAATATGAATTCAGAAGGCAGCTATGCTGAGGGCAGAGGGCAGAAGGAACCCACCCTTAAAAGTGTGGGATTGAAGCAAGGACACCGTTTTTCCTCGCGCTCCTTTTCTCGAAAAACATCTTTTTTTTAAATGGGCTTTAAACCCATAACTAAAGTTTTTTTTTAGAGGGCAGGAGACAGAATGCCTTCAGCATAGCTGCCTCCTGCCCTCTGCCTTTCTTTGTAATTTCCCCAAACCATTTACCTGATGGGGTTTTGTCAATTCATAGCGAACAATTAAGTTTAGATTTACGGCTAATTGATGGAGAATTGCGCTTCTACGATCCCCGTACTGGAAAGAAACTCTTGAGTTATCAAGAAACGGAACAAGCGCGACAGCAAGCAGAACAAGCGCGACGAGATGCAATACCTCGATTGTTGGAATTGGGATTGAGTGTGGAACAGATTGCAGCTGCTCTTAGCTTAAGTGTGGAGGAAGTTAGGCATTTGGTTCTGTGAATAATAGAGCGATCGCTTTATCATTGCATTAGTCGAGTGCAGAAGCAAAAGAAAAATGGGAAAGGATAGGGATTGAAGAGATTGAAATTTTCTTTCTCCTCTAATCTTTATTCATAAGAGTGCAAAAGCTACTTTTGTAATCGGTTGTTGGAATTGGGATTGAGTATAGAGCAGATTGCAGCTGCTCTGAGCTTAACTGTGGAGGAAGTCAGGCACTTGGTTCTGTGAATAATAGAGCGATCGCGCACAAACATCTACTCGATAATAGAGCGATCGCTTTATCATTGCATTAGTCGAGTAGCGCAATTATGATTCGGCGTGCATTACTACAACAGCATCGCCTTCTTGCAAGCTTATATCCTGGCTCAAATCTCCTTCTGACAAGTACTTATAGATATTTACGTTGATAATAGTTGGTTCTGAACTATTATTAATTCGTCGGCGAACTTGAACCTGCCGAACATCCGCATGAACTGTTATTCCTCCAGCTATCTGAATCGCTCGAATTACAGTAGGTAACTGCTGTTTCGACACAGAACTCCCATCGGTTTGGGCTGCAACGCCAAGAAAATAACCTCCAGGACGCTGCACTTCACCGATGACCGCAATATGGATACTCTGTATTCTTTTTGGTTGAGTGTTGGGTTGAGCCTGACTCAACTGGTGTGTATGTGAAGTGGCATCAACAATAGGAGCAGCTAACGTCGGAATAACCATCATAGACACTGACAAAGTAGCACCTAAAAGCCCTATCCCAGTAAGGTATCGCATGAGAGTTGCTCTGAAAAATATAATATTGTCTGATTTATTTTGACGACTGGCACTGATTTATTCAAGTTCCTAGTTTTTACTTAGCAGCAAAATTGCCTGTTATATCTGCTGAGTAAGTACAGTTTTGTTAAGTTTCCTAAAGTATTTGTTTAAATGTTAGTTTCTCACCTGCCACGGGATTAATAGCTGAGGGAAGATTTCTTCCTATTAAACTTTTTACCCGGTTGGTGGGGTTGTGAGATGACAAACTTTAATCATAGTTACTTGGCTCATTTTGGCAAAGTTTTTTTTGCTGCTGCTTATGTAGCAATAACTTCGCCAATGGCTTATGCTGCTTCAGGGTTCTCAACCACCACCGAACAAACACTGAATAATTCCCCAAGTCAACAACTTGTGGCTGATGAGTCCGGTGGTGACGATGACGACGATGACGATGATGACAGTGATGCCAAACAGGTTCAGGCAATGCCAGAAACTGTCAAATCAGCGGTTTTACAAGACATATCCCAGCGTGCAGAAGTAGAAATGTCTTCTTTGCGGGTTGTTAAGGCGCAAAAGCAAAGTTGGTCAGATGGCTGTTTGGGTTTACAATCAGATGCAATTTGCACTCAATCTATAGTTCCAGGTTGGCAAGTAGTTGTTGCCAATGAACAGCAAATGTGGGTGTATCGCACTGACGAATCAGGAAAAGTCGCCAAGCTGGATGAAAAATCAACTCAAGCTGTGACTGCTACGATGATGCGACGGACTTCTACGACTGCCCAAACTAGCAGTCGCACTACGATTCAGCGACGCACTCAAACTATGACTGTACGACGCAGTACTCAAGTTAGCGCTGCTAGTGTTTCTTCTGTGAAAGCGAAAACAAAAGGTTTTAGCCTTGCGATTTGGCAACCATCCGGTAACTTTTCGGAAGTAATTACTCGTATATCCATCAAGCCTAAACGTGGCAAAGGTTACTTAAAAGAGCGATTTTTGGGTGATTACAAATGCAAGATTAAACAAAAAACGAAATTTGTTAATGGATTCAAAGCAGGCGATCGCATTGTTGTCCGCTTGTACGATACCGAAAACCGCTTTATTGGCTACAGCGAATTTGAAGCAATATCTGCAAACACAACGGTTAACCTGATTTTGTCATCAAACCCAACAGAATACAAAGTTGTTCGCACTGTCTACGGTGTTGATGCAGACATGAACGGCATAATTGACGCGGGTACTACCACCTACGATTATTTCACCCAAGTGAATAATCAAAGTGTCAGCTTCCTCAGCAGTTCTCGAACAATCAAAGTTAGCCAATTTCAAGCACAAGGTTTATCGATTGCAGCAAATAGCGTTTATCCCGCTTCCTTTACCAAAGGTGAGTTTGCTGTCGTGCGTCAGTCAATGAGTGCCTTTAGTTCCAGTTTAGCAGCGGCTTTAAAAGCTGCTCCTGGCAGTTTGGTACAGGTGAATGATGTTAGCGATAACTCTAACTTTGACCTCGCGCAGATGATGATGGAATATCGAGAGGTAGGAGTCGCTAACGGTATCCAAGTCAAGTTTTCTGACGTACCGACAAATTATTGGGCAAAAGATTTTATTGCTGAGTTAGCAGCGATGGAAGTTCTCGAAGGTTTTCCTGATGGAACTTTCCGTCCAGATGAACAAGTGACTCGCGCTCAATTTGCGGCGATGATTAGTCAAGCCTTTGAAAAGGTAAAAATCCGCAATGCCATCAAATTTAATGATGTTTCTAGTAAATATTGGGCTTACAATGCGATTCGCGAAGCTTATGCAACTGGCTTTTTAGGGTCTTCTGGCAATCAGTTTAACCCTACCGCTAACCTTTCTCGCCTGGAAATTTTGCTTTCAATCGCACGCGGACTCAACTATACTTTCAGTGGTTCCACGGAGACAATATTAGCAGCTTACACCGATGCTAGCAGCATTCGCAGTGATGTTAAGAATGCGATCGCTGCACTAACCCAACGAGGTATTGTAGTCAATTATCCAAATATCGAGTCTATCAATGCTGAAAAGGTAGCAACGAGAGCAGAAGTCTCTGCATTGCTATATAAAGCATTAGTTAGCACCGGCGATGTTGCAGATATATCCTCGCAGTATGCTGTGGGACAAAAAGAACAACCGCAAGTTGAGGAACGTGCTGAAGTTCAGGGCAAAAAGCCTCGTCAACATTGTAACCAAGGCATTGGTAATGGTGCTGAAGGCTGCGACCCTGGCAATTCTCATCCGCATGGTGGTAGCAACGACGAAGGGGGACGAACTCCAGGCGGTAAAAAGTAATACGACATCTCGTTTGTCGTAGAGGCTGACAAGACAAAGACAAAAGGTAAAGGGTAAAATTTATTACCTTTTACCTTTTTTTATAGGTTTTATATCATGCAATAAAGACGTTCCGGACCGAACGTCTCTACAATACAATATGTGTAATAAGCCTGTGATGATATTATTCTGGTGTTAGCACTCCGTTACCATTTTTTGTTTGATTACCTTGTGTATAAACTTCTCTAATCGGAAAGGGAATTTTAATGCCTTCTTCCTGATACTTTTTATGCAATTGCTTAATAAATTTGTGTTTAGCAATGCGTTGGTCAAAGAATTCGTTCACCCGCATAAATACCGTAAAATCAATACTAGAATCTCCAAAAGTATGAAATCTGATAAACGGTTCATTTTCTAATAAGTCGGGTGAAACTTCTTGCATTACTTTTTTTGCAACCTCTACAGTTACTCTTTCAACTTGCTCAAGGTCGCTTTCGTAATCTACACCAACATTAATCGTTAATGTAATTTCCTTAACTGGTAAATGGTAATTAGTAAAAATCGCTGAGGCTAGTTTAGAATTAGGGACAATTATCACATTATTTGAAAGCTCTTTTATCGTCGTATTCCGCCATGTAATATCTGTAATATATCCTTCGTGTTTATCTTCTAATTTTACATAATCTCCGGTTCTAACTTGCTTAGAAATAATTAAATAAACACCCGAAAATAAATTTGCAAGTGTATCTTGAAGTGCCAAACCAACTGCTAAACCACCAATTCCTAAAGTGGTAAGTATCGGTGTAATTTGAATGCCAATCGTTTGTAAGATGATTAATGTTCCTAAAATTAAAATGGTAGTTGTGGCAAGGTTAGAAAGTAGTGATGCAGAAACTCCTTGTGTTCTCCGACTATATAATCTAACAAAACCAGCAATCAATCGGGCAATAACTAAGGTAATTGAATACAAAAAAACAATTGTCAGGATTGTTTGCAATACCTCGGCAATATCTGGTATTAAGCTTCGATAAGCACGAATTGCTCCATAAAATCCAGCTAGCACAAACCAAGTAAAGGTGATGCGCTGTAAGGAGCGAAATAATATTTCACTACCTGGTAACCGTTGGCGAGCAGCAAATGTTTTCAATTTACTAAAAACGATTTTTTCAGCAATTATTCCAGCTAGTAAGCCAGCTAAAATAAATCCCAACGGTAGAATCCATTGCATCAACATAAGCAAATCCCAATTTCAAGAAGATTATCAATTATGTCTGGAATATTTTCAATTTGTGATTTTCAATTCAATGCCTCCGTAATTGTGACGTTATAACCAATTTTATCGACTCAAAAATACACTTAGGTTTATTTGCTACTTGACTGTGTTTGGTTACAGTTTAAATTATACTTGGCTGAGTCAAAGAGCAACTATCACAGTTTGGGTAGTTGGCATTATTGGCGGTTAAAACTGAAAATTAATTATATGGACTTGCCAATTATTTATCACCCAGATTACGTTGCACCACTACCTGAAGGACATCGCTTTCCGATGTTAAAGTTCCGGCAATTATACGAACTGCTGTTAGCTGACGGTGTGGCACAATTACAACAATTCCACATCCCTGAATCTCCGCACCCTGAGTTGATAGAGTTAGTTCACAATCCAGACTACGTACAAGCTTACTGTAACGGAACGCTAGACCCAAAAGCACAACGGCGCATTGGTTTACCTTGGAGTCCGGCGTTGGTAAATCGTACTTGTGTGGCGGTAGGTGGTACAATACTTACGGCTAAACTCGCACTAACTCACGGTTTGGCGTGTAATACTGCTGGTGGTACTCATCACGCCTTTCCCAGTTATGGTTCTGGTTTTTGTATTTTCAATGATTTAGCGATCGCCTGTCGCGTCTTACAAAAACTTAACCTCATAAAAAAAATCCTGATTGTCGATTTAGATGTCCATCAAGGTGACGGCACCGCTTTTATCTTTCAAGATGACGACAGTGTTTTTACTTTCTCGATGCACTGCGAAGTCAACTTTCCCGGTACTAAACAAAAAAGCGATCTTGATGTTCCCCTACCAACAGGAATGGAAGATGATGCTTATTTGCAAACATTGGCAAATTATTTACCATATTTATTGTCAGATGTCAAGCCAGATTTGATTTTATATGATGCTGGTGTCGATCCGCATGTAGGCGATCGCTTAGGAAAGTTAGCTTTAACTGACACTGGCATTTTCCGTCGGGAAATGCAGGTATTAAGTACCTGTGTAGCTGCTGGTTATCCCGTTGCCTGCGTTATCGGTGGTGGGTACGCGGATGATATCAAGTCGCTTGTGTGGCGTCACTCGTTGGTGCATCGCGCTGCGAGTCAGATTTATCAGCAGTATGGACTTTAGGCGATTTTAAGTAAGTTTCCGTGTTGGCATTTGGAACACTATAACTGAACACTTTATTGGGTTGGTTGCAGAAAAAGTTGGGGATAACGACGGTGAGTTCTTGGTCAAAGTTGATTATGCTCAACTGTCACGATGAAAAGGCTGGATTTGAAGGTTTTTTTCAGCTTTTGTCTTTTGTTTCAACAGCCAGATAAAAGTTTAGATGAGGATGGTGAAAAGGTGATTAAAAGTTATTTGGTAAAAGAACATATTTCTATCATATTGAAGTACAAGTTCCTCCTGTGACAGAATCTAAGAAGATAGATGCGATTTTATCAGCGATCGCCTCCACTCAAGCTGTCATCGAGCTTTGACTTTATTCAGGTTGATGAAGTACAAGATACTCATTTATCTGAATATGAAATTGTCCAATGTTTAGCTTATCGTACTGGCAATATTGCCATGATTGGTGATTTAGACCAAACTATTTACGAGTGGAGAGGTTCTGAACCTGATAAATTTATCAGTCAATTTAAACAAGAGTTTCAACCTCAAGAATATTCTCTGACTTGGAATTACCGCGCTACTCAAACCTTACTTAATGCTGCTTCTGGTTTTGCTGACTGTTTTGAACAAAGATACACAAAAATTACCCCTGCACCTAATTGTGAGGTTGGAGAATTAATTCCAGTTTATGCAGGTCAAAATGAATTAGATGAAGCTAAATGGATTGCGACACAGATTCAAAAGTTAGCTAAGAATGACCCCAATTTTCTCTATAACCGTATTGCTGTTTTAACTAGAAATCATAAACGAATTGAGATTATTACTAAACTTTTAGAAAAGTTAAATATTCCCTGTGTAACAGTTGAGCAACATCAATTCTTCATGCGTCAGGAAGTTAAAGATGCTTTGGCTTATGTACGATTAATATTAAATCCTTTTGATACAGGTTCAATGCGTCGAATGTTACTGCGTCCAAATCGGGGAATTGGTTCTGTGACTATTGAGAATGTCATCAAAGAGGGAGAAGCTTGTGGGTTTAAACTCACTGATATGGCTTCAACTCAAACTTTTATTGATGGTGATGCTTTTAGCAATTTACTAACCGCTTATAATTCTGGCACAATTGTTGTTTTTGATGTGGAAACAACTGGTTTTTCAGCGAGTCAAGATGAAGTTATTGAAATTGCTGCATCTTTATTAGTTGCTGGGAAACTAGAAGATGATAACGGCACATGCTCAAAAAGTCGGTTTATTCACTCCTAAATTTCAATGGGCAGATACTTGGGATTTAGCTAAACGCTTTATAGAATCAGATAGCTATAGTCTTGAAGCTTTGGCAACTAAGTTAAAGCTGACTCAATTACCCAGTCATCGTGCAATTGACGATACACGCACAACTGTAGAATTTTTAGCAATTTTAATACCTTTAGTTAAAGTTCATGCTGACTATCGCCAAGCTTTAGTCTATCGTTATGGGCAAGAATTTGAAAATTTAGCTCATGGTATTGAAAGTTGGAGAGATGCAAGCCAAAAATTACGTCCAGCAGATTTATTAGGTAAAATTTTAGTTGAGTCTGGTTTATATGACTATTATCACCAGGACGAACCAAAACGCCTAGAAAATATCAAACGGCTAGTAAAGATTTTTCAAGCACAGGATGATTTAGAACTTCATCCAGATACAGCACTCAGAAGTATTATTGAGTATATTGCATTAGCGAAAAACTTAGATCAAATTTCTCAGGATAATAATGAAGTCCTTGTTATCACAATTCATCAATCAAAAGGGTTAGAATTCGATACAGTTTTTCTATCAGGTATATCTGAAGATGAATTTACCACTTATTTCAGTGTGCGTGATAGTAACGTAGAAGAGGAAAAACGTCTATTTTATGTGGCTATGACAAGGGCAAAAAAACGCTTGTTTATATCGTTTTTTATGAAAGATTCTAAAAACTACTCGAAGTCAAAAAGTCAGTTTATTAGTTCACTACCTTCTGAATATTTAATTGATGTTGTTTAGTACGCTCAATTCTTGGGTCTTCCAACTTTTGAAAAGTATTTGAGTATAGTATCGTCGAAGTTCGCAGTCATAATTTGTAAATCTTAAGATGCGATCGCATCGCCTGAAATGCATTCGTAAAAGTATAACCCTTTAATATACCATTACTTTAGAGCCAATTTTGATGCGTTTGCCCTGATACACCTGAGAAATTTATAGCCGCATCTGCTGCATCCCAAAACACCACAAGACAACCTCAAAGGCACAAAGTATAAAACCTTAAAAGCTAAAAAATAGTTTAAATGCTGGTGTCGATCCGCATGTAGGCGATCGCTTGGGAAAGTTAGCTTTAACTGACACTGGCATTTTCCGTCGGGAAATGCAGGTATTAAGTACCTGTGTAGCTGCTGGTTATCCCGTTGCCTGCGTTATCGGTGGTGGGTACGCGGATGATATCAAGTCGCTTGTGTGGCGTCACTCGTTGGTGCATCGCGCTGCGAGTCAGGTTTATCAGCAGTATCGACTTTAAAGGATTTTAGTAAGTATCCGCTCAAGTAATTTATAACCGATTTTCAAAAAACAAATGTCGGTGAGAGAAAGCGGCTTTTGCACTATTTGCGAAAGAATAGAAAGATTTTCCAACAGATTTTATATTGCGATCGACTCAATTTAATGTCAATTTATATACTTAGCCTACATAGCTTTTAGTCGAGTACATAGAAAATTTTGGCATATATAACGTAGATTATGAAAATTATCAAAACAGTAATTCTTGCTGGTATGGTTGCTTGTGCGATCGTGTTTGGAACTCCAGCACTTTCCCATATTGTTGAACATCATGAGTATAAGCAAGCATCAAATCCGATGCTCAATAACGGTTCCAATACCGTGTCAGCATTTCATTACCATAATGCAATTCATTCCTCTACCGACGCTGATTCTGCTCTTGCTCCCGCAAACAGCAAGCGTCTTATTTGGAAAAATAAAGCTTTTGGAGCGATTGTTAGAAAGAATGTTGTTGACCTTACCCCAAAAGAGAAACGGGCATTCGTTAATGCTGTGCGGGCATTAAAAAATATTGTACCAAGGGGTAGCCGTACTAATATCTATGACCAGTTTGTTGCAGTGCATGTGGGAGCTATGGGTTTAATGTACGATGATGCCCAAGGTCCTGCTGCCGGACATGATGGTGCCCATGAAAGCGCTATATTGCTACCGTGGCATCGTGAGTTGGTATACCGATTTGAAAAAGCCTTGCAATCAGTAAACCCCAATGTAACGATTCCCTACTGGGATTGGACAGACCCTAAGGCGTTGTCAGTTATCTTTAGTGATGATTTTATGGGACCGAATGGTGAAGGAGTAACCCTTAACATCCCGATTATCGAAGGTGGATTTGCTGTGTCGCTTGGTGATGGTCAACAACCAAACTCGAATCTTCCGGGTTCAGGTAATGAAGGGGGATCTGATATGTCGCTTGCTGATGGTCAACAAGCAAACCCCAACATCCAGACGGTTACTGTTCAAGGGGGACCTGTTCAGTCTGGTCCTTTTTCAGCAGCTAGTGGATGGACTGTGAACCCAGACTTACATTTCAAGTCGTCATCAAGAGAAACATTTGGCGATCAAATCTTACGCTTTCTGCAAGTGCCTCCGACAAATAGTTACCCTGTTCCTAAAGAAGATATAGAGCAAGTCCTTGCCATTGACAACTATGAAACTTTTCGCCCAGCTTTAGAAGGTTTTATCAAAGTAGATAGCTCTACTGGACAACAAACACCTGGAATCTATTTGCATAACTATTCTCATAGCTTGGTTGGTGGAGGTACTTTCGACCCTGCTGTAGGTCGTCCTGAACCTCTAGGCACAATGGCTGACCTTGCTACTTCTATCAACGATCCAGTATTTTGGCTAGTTCATTCCAATGTGGATCGCCTTTGGGCTGAATGGCAGGCAAGTGGGCATGAAGGTAGCGATTATTATCCTGCCGTTGGTGGACATTATGGAGAGAATCTTAACGACCGGATGTGGCCTTGGGACGGAGGTGAGTCTACACCAGCGAATTGGGGTCCAGGGGATTCGTTATCCTTACTACCTGTTTTTTCAGCAAATGATATTGTCACACCAAGAGACACTCTGGATTTCCGAAAGTATCGCTATACCTATGACACTCTTATTTTTCCGGTTCGCAAACCTACTTGGAAAATAAATAGTGACTAACAAGCACATAAGTTAAGGAAGTATTCGCCTCTGTACAATGCTAGTGTTGACCCTCATCTAGGCGGCTTGGGAAAGTTAGCTTTAACCGACACTGGCATTTTCCGCCGGGAAATGCAGGTATTAAGTACCTGTGTAGCTGCTGGCTAGCCCGTCGCCTGTGTTATCGGTGGCGGGTACGCTGATGATATGAAGTCGCTTGTGTAGCGTCACTCCAAGAGTGCATCGCGTCGCTAATCAGATTTATCAGCAGTATCGCCTCTAACAAAAGGAGGAGATATAAAGATTTACATGTCTACCGATCCCTAGATGTTTTTGATTTATTTTTAGATGATTCTTAATAGTTAATTAACTATCACGTCCCAGCAAAAAATCGTCTAATTCGATACAATTTATAAGCTATAAGAGGCGAGGAGAAGTAAAGTGGTGCTATCAAAAGGCTTTGAAATTGAGATGTACACAGGCACGCCTCAAGGAGAAATCGTGGGACTCTCCGACAAAATTGTGGCATCTTTAGACGGATTTGTGCGAGAGCCAGATAGCCGCAATGTGGAATATATAACCGCACCATTTCACAATTATGAGCAGCTATTGTGCGCTCTGTTGCGTCCGAGGCAGCAACTGCGTAATTACCTGAAACAATTGGGCAATTACACGCTGATTCCGGGAAGTACTTTATCTTTAAGTGGTAGCGATCGCTTTTATCGTTCTGACCCCAACAATCCATACCACGATTACATTGAGCAAACCTACGGTACCAAAGTCGTCACCGCTAGCGTTCACATCAATGTCGGCATCAGCGACCCGGAATTATTAATGCGGGCATGTCGAATTATCCGCTTAGAAGCGCCTTTGTATTTAGCTTTAAGTGCCTCGTCTCCCTTTATCGATGGCAAGGCAACCGGGTATCACTCCACCCGTTGGGGATTATTCCCGCAAACACCTGAAGGAGTGCCGTTATTTGCCAGCCACGCTCATCATATTGAATGGGTGGAAAATCAACTGGCTGCTGGTACAATGCAAAATGTTCGTCATTTGTGGGTATCGGTACGACCAAATGGCGATCGCCGTCCTTACGATTTAAATCGCTTAGAACTGCGAATTTGTGACTTAGTAACAGATCCAATCGCTTTACTAGCAATTACCGCCTTGCTAGAAGCGCGTTTATTACAGATAATAGAAAATCCGCATATCGATCCGCTTACCCAAAGCAACTTCTCACCTGAAGAACTAATAACCCTCACAGCAAGCAACGAAGCAGCAGCAGCGTCTCTTAGCCTCGATGCTCAACTAATACATTGGCTTGATGGCAGAAGCATTCTTGCCAGAGATTGGATTGCCGAATTAAGTAATGAAGTTTCGGCGATCGCCAAACGTCATGGCTTTGGCTGTTTCCTTTCGCCCTTACAAAAAATACTCCGCGAAGGCAATGAGGCTCAACAGTGGCTGCAACTGCATTCTGTAGGTTTTGATACGACTTGCGTCATGACCCAGGCTATTCGTGCCACGCGAGAACGAGAAATTGAACTAGAAAACAAATTGTGTTCCTCCCTAGTGGCTTAAGACTGCACCTTTTGTGTGGAAGTAAGTGATTAATTGCTCTGAAAAGAAAAAAAGTCAGCTTCTTTACATAAAATTTAATATTTCTTCATAAAAGCAAAAAAAACTCCCAGATATTCCTCTGGGAGGATTATTATTTTGTTTTAAATATCTAATCATTGGTATTTCGAGAGAAATATTAATAAAAGTTATATATAGAGAGTATCTATACGTAGAGATGGCAGTTTCGATACATTGATTGTTTGTATACATTTATCCGCTCGCAAATGCCTCAGGTAGTTTTAGTTAATCCGCAAATTCCTCCGAACACAGGTAATATTGCCCGTACTTGTGCAGCTACGGGTACTGAATTACATTTGGTTGGACCATTGGGCTTTGAAATTAGCGATCGCTATTTAAAAAGGGCAGGTTTAGATTACTGGCCCTATGTAAAGCTACACTGTCACGAATCTCTAGAAGCGTTTCAAGTTGTACATCAGCAGCGTGGTGGTAGATGCTTGGGCTTTAGCGTTTGTGGTAGTTTTAATTATGCAAACTTTCAGTTTCAAGCTTCGGACTGGCTGCTATTTGGCAGTGAAACTACTGGCTTACCGTCAACAGTTTTGTCTACTTGCGATGCTACTCTGCATATTCCTATGTTCGAGAAGAATGTTCGCAGCTTGAATCTTTCAGTAAGTGTTGCCGTGAGTCTGTTTGAAGCCCGTCGTCAGTTAGGCTATTTACAGTAAGCGCGACCAAAAAAGGATAAAGTATGTTTACCAAAGCCCCTTCGGGGCGGGTGTGGGGTGTGGGGTGTGGGGTGTAGGGGAAAACCCCGCCCCGAAGATCCAATGGTTAAGCGGCTCTCCCTTTAGGGAGAAAAAAGAAACAAGAATGTGTTTTGAGATACATAGTACGAAAACGGGCGTGTCCGGGAAGTGAAACTCCGCACCTTTTGGGCGGAGTTTCTACACCCCACACCCTACCCCCTACACCCTGTTCATCTAGGTTGCCGCGAACATACTTAAATTAGTATCATAAGTCTTATTTGAGATACACTTAAGTAGCGGTAATTCATGAATTACCGCTACTGTATAATGTGCCTGCACAATTATTTTTGCGTAAGTCCTAACTTATATAGATTGCCAAGAAAATCATTTTTTTAAGGAAAAATTCTTGTTTTTCTTAAACAACAATGTTAACTAGTATACTTTTAAAAGATTTGTGAACAAATTATAGTGAAAAATACTTACGAATTTGGGTAGGCTTATATAAGAAATTTGTATATAAAGTTGGAGTGGGTGTCCGACCTGAATGATAGTTTTTCATGAACTTGAAGTTATATGCTTTTGGGAACAAAAGCGGTGGAAGCTTGTCTTCTAATGCATTTGAGCTATTTTTGCTAAAAAAGTGATATTTGAACAGCAAAAAACGGCGTGCGAGTTTATACGGTTGTATTTTAGGGAAGAATCAACGTAAAGTCTCGTGTTGAGAAGGCGGATTGGGTGCAGAAATCTAGAAGATATCTACAGTAGGGGGCATCGCTTTTGTTTGAAGTCTGAGTTCATAATCTGGCGAAGAGCGCGAATTTTTACTTATCGATAAAGCGCGATCTGAAGCAAGATATACACTCTTTCAACGATCTAAAAGCATATATTCCCAGGTGTAGAGGAGTCGAACGGACAAGTAAGCACAGCAACTTGAAATTTTGCTGCTTCGCGTAATGAACTTGTCGAAATCAGAGAAGCAAGATAATCTTGCGTAAGTATCTCTGGTGAGTGTGATCTTGATCTGTGATTCAATGTGATCTAGATCATTGACTAGTATCCGAATTAAAGATCGAGGTCAGTTAAGCGCTAGTAGATCATAGGAGGTCGTCTTTGAAACGAGCATTAAAGGAGAAAGTGAAGGCTGTGCTTGAAAATCCCCCCAGTGATGATGCCCCAGTGGAACAGCTAAACGTGGTTAATCCATACGTTAATCGTCAAGTACGGACAAAAGCCGCCATGATTGGTTTGGCAATTTCAATGGGAGCTACCAGCCTCCTGGTGACTCGGCAAGGCGACCAAGCCCAAGCAGCAGCTCCTGTAGGCAATCAAAACACAGCCTCAACGATTTCTGCGGCTCCTAACACCGAGGTGAAATTTGCACCCACGCCAAAACTGGAATATCAAGCCGTTTCATCAGTAAGCGTGCCGGAAAGTCCTCGGATAGTGGAACCAACAGCAATTTCACAGGTGCCTGGGCTTCAAGCTAAATTGGAACTTGCTGCACCTGTGGTAGCGAGAACAACTACCACAATTCAACTTCAGCCGGTCTTCCAGCCACAAGTCGCAGAGAAAGAAAGCATTCCCAAGGGTTATGCTGACAAGCAAAGCGATCGCAATTCCATTGCTGGCGCTGACAGCATATCAAAGTTGAATGCCCAACCACAAACAGTAGTTTCGGCATCGATTGCTAACAGCTCGTCAGTCAATTCTCAACTGAGGGCACAGCAAGACTTTGCAATCAATCGTTTACAAGAAAAATCGAACCGTTTAAGAAGAAGTCTGGCCCAGTTGCGGTCACATGAGACAAAATTATCACAAGCAACAAACTCGGTAGCACCAACGATTGCGGTGGAAAAAACACCACAGTTGAACGCAAATAACACTGCACTACAGCCATCGAAAAATGCTAAAGATGCCAGCCAAGCAAGCCTGGTATCGAGGTTAAAGCAGGCAAAGGTAGGAAATGCGCCTACAGGTGCGACAAACGCACGCCTGACGCCATCTCCAACAGCTTACGAAGTAAAGCCTGGAGATACATTAGGAGCGATCGCTTCGGATCGCGGTACTTCAGTCTCAGAAATAATCAAGAATAATAATCTCAACAATCCCAACGAACTGCGAATCAATCAAAAACTCACAGTTCCAACTGCCGAAAACCCCAGTACTGCCATCAAGCCAATCGCACCAGTCACTCCCGTGCAGTCTGGCAGTGCCCCTGAGATTGTTACGCCATCATTCCCGCTTAATGCTGGCTTAACTCCTTCTGAGCCTTCACAGCCATCAGCCACGGCTAACAACAGCAGTGTTACCATCCCGACAGCAGTAATTTCTGACAAGCAGATTCAAGCAACTGCGATTAAGCCCACAACAGACCTCACCACAGCCCCCGCTTATGGCATCGGTGGTGACAGCCCAATCCCACAAAACTTGAATCAAATGCAACTGGCGAAAAAGCCGCCAGAGGTAACACGGGCAAAAAATAATAATCCGCGCCTGCGTAGCTTACAAGACGAAATTGAGAGATTACGGGCGAAATACCGCGCTCAAGAAACTGGTAACGTAGTCGTACCTACAGAATCCCCAAGCAACGAAGCTGCGGTGCAGATTCCTGTTTCTCGACCAGATAATTTCCCGGTGTCAAATCCCGTTACTAGAGTGAATAATGTTGCGGTGCCCATCCCCGTTCCTAGACCGATGGCACCTAACTATATAGCTCAACCTCAGCCTCAATTCCGTGCGACTGGCTCGAACAACGACTCAGTTAATCCAGACTTCTTTTTTATTAATCAAACATCACGTCAGTCGAATCCTAGCGGCAACAGACCAAGTGTGAGAATTGCTACACCTCCTGCTGGTGTTGATGCTTCTACATCCCTTGGGGCAATGCGTGGAAGAACAGTTTCTCCAGATTTACCGCCTTTAACAGCAGCAGTCGATAGATACTTACCCAGAGCGATTGACCCGACCATGCCCGCTCCGTCTACAATGACCACTGCTTATATTTGGCCCGCCAAGGGTGTCCTCACCTCTGGCTTTGGGCAGCGTTGGGGACGTCCCCACAAAGGTATTGACGTTGCTAATGGTACAGGCACACCAATATACGCATCGGCTGACGGTGTAATCGAAAAAGCTGGCTGGAATAGGGGTGGCTACGGCAATGTTGTGGATATCCGCCATAACGATGGCAGCATGACTCGCTACGGTCACAACAGCAAAATTCTGGTGCAGGCAGGTCAACCAGTCCGCCAAGGCGACACAATTGCTTTAATGGGCAGCACAGGCTTTAGTACTGGTCCACACACCCACTTTGAAATTCATGCATCAGGCAGGGGTGCTGTTAACCCAATAGCCTTGTTACCCCCTCGCGTGTAGTTCCTGGCTGTCTTTTTGGTTTTTGAAAGTAAAACTCCCTATGAACGCTTTTCATCACCGCTACTAGGGAGCAATGAGCCGGGAGTGGTGAAGATTTTATTTCCTACTCCCTCATCTCTATTACCTAATTTTCTTTGCCTTGAAAAGCGCGAAAAATAATTGAGTTAAATGCTAGCCATGACAAAATTTTTCTGCTATATTTAGGAAGGCATTAAGAAAATATGGCTCAGTAGCTCAGTTGGTTAGAGCGTGGGACTCATAAGCCTGAGGTCGTGTGTTCGAGTCACACCTGAGCCATTTGAAAAATATCATAGTAGAGACGTTCCACTGGAACGTCTCTACTGTTTTTCCTATCTTAAATTTCCGGTTCTACTCCTAGCGCTCTTAATTGTTCTGCCAATCTTTCTGCACGCTGGCGTTCTTGTTCTGCACGCTGGCGTTGTTGTTCTGCTTGTTGTTGAGCCACGTCTTTCTCTTGCCGTTCTTTTACTGCTAACTCCAAACCCCACAGTAATAATTCTCCGTCTTCATCCCACCAGCGCAACCAATAGCCTGTACGATTTTCTCGGCTTCCTTGCCAGATGCCCAAAAACAAATTTATTTGAGCAATCCAGTAACGATTATTCTCATCGGTTGGTTGCAGTTGATAATGCCCAGAGTTATCTAGCTGATAAACTTCTAAGGTTCCTGCTTCTGGCTCAAAAATCGTATAGTTAGGAACTTTTAAAACTTGCTCGTAATAAAACCATTTACCAGGAGGATAAGTTGGTTTGCTAGAATATTCTCCACCTTCGGTATCCGAGAGAAATTCCATTACAATCGCGGGAATATCGCCTTGAAGTTGTGGAGTATAGCTACGCTTAACTTCTTCTCGCGACACTCGAATCGATGGCACGTAGCCCCAATCCGGTGCTTTGACAACTATTTTATTATTCAAGGTGGCACAAATGCCGTAGTTAGTTGTGGTTAAGGCATTTGTGGGCAATTTACCGGCAAGTTCCAAGCTTTCTGTTAAAGCGGCAGCTAGAAGTGGCTGATTAATATTGTCCACTGGCTCGTCGTCTAAAACAAAATCATCTGGTAGCTTTTCCCAAATAATTTCATGAGTGGCTGCAAACGCTTGCATAATAAACTACTTTTTGCGATTGTTTTGGTGTCGGCGGGTAACAATCTGGCATTGCAACTTATTATAACTGTAGGCGATCGCTCTCTATATTAAAAGTTAACTAATTAATTACTCTGTGCGATGACCTATGAAAGCTGAAGAATATCCGTTTGTGCAAGAGTTAATCACAGACAAAAAAGGTCAAGTTATCAAGGTTGTTTTAGAGTTTGAAGAATATCAGCGTTTGTTGTCAGCTATTGAAGATGAGGGGCTAACCCGTGCTATACAAGCAGTTATTGGTGAAACGCCTCTAAGCCTTCATCAAGCGCTTGCGGAACTCGAACAGCCATGAACTGTGAGTATATGCCTACTTTTATTAAAGACCTGAAGGCACTCAAAAGTACTTGAGTATTGTAAAACTTTAAACAAAATATAGTCTAAAATCATCAAATATATTCAGATATCCCGAATGTGGTATATTAATTTCAAGTTGTAAATAATCATCATGTGTCGAGTAGAAAAGCACGTAATCAAA
>JAESGF010000233.1_pt1 | contig 29122 bp, 34 predicted proteins | sample 9269621 | NCBI WGS metagenome assembly JAESGF01 (sample SAMN14515066, study PRJNA621663) | algae metagenome | isolation source: Tolypothrix carrinoi HA7290-LM1 and co-occurring heterotrophs from dry rock... | place: USA: Makauwahi cave, Kauai, Hawaii | collected 2011-01-06
CGCCGAAAACTTGCGTTAAGGTTGGTTCTGTCATAAAACGGGTTTTTCATGAAGTGGATAAATCTGTTTTAATCAGCAATTAAAACTATGTAAATATTCCGGTTATATGTAAATTCGGAACTATTACTGAGGTGCTAAAAAGTAGACACAGATTAGATTAGAGCCATATTTAACTACTAGCTAAATATACAAATATTCCGGTTTAACCAGTGCCAATGGTTAAATCGGAAGTAGTAAAAGGCAAAAAACTTTGAAAACAGACAGACATGGACAGGCGTGTTTACTGTCCGATACTGACTATTCTAAAATCCGCAAGCAAATCAAAAGCAGGAAATATAAATTACTTTTTGATTTGGCTTGGTACACTGGCGAAAGATGGGGTTCGTTAGTGCAATTGCGGATTGAAGATTGTTACAACCCTTCGGGGGAGTCCTAGAGATCATATCAATTTTCGCGCTCGGACTCGCAAAGCTAGCCCGGACGGGAAACGTCAAACGCGCCAAGTGTTTGTCCATGCGGTTTTACGGGAGTCGTTGCAAAACTATAAGCCAGACTCAAATTCAAGAAAGGATGTTTGCCGATCGCACTGGGGATAAACCTATAACCCTCAGATGGGCTGATATGATTCTCCGCGCTGCCGTCGAAAAAGCCGGCTTATCGGCTAAGGGGATCAGCACTCACAGCACCAGGAGGAGTTTCATTACCAAGCTGCACCGCAACGGGACTGACTTATACACAATCAAAAAAATCACCGGGCACAAGGATTTTAAGGCTTTGGAGCGTTATGTGGAAATTGACTCTGACCGTGTAAAAGGAGCAATCGCTGCGTTATGAAAATTCTCCTATTTCACCAGCACCTACAACGGACAAGCGAATTAATTTCAGGACGCCTGCTGTTACTAGACTTGGAGTTGACCAATATTGCTAACATCTACATTGCCACGTCTGGACTGCCCAATAATCAAAAATTTGATTGCCTCTCGTCCCCAGGCAGAGGACCGATTCCTGCCAATAACGTTATTGGCGTTGACTGCTACCAAGTTTCAACCACACCTATATATATGCCAGAAGTTAAGGGCGTTGAGGGTAACTTTTACAAAATTAACCCGCATATGGTGACGGTTAATGGCGTGGAGCGCGGTGACTTTGGGGTGCATTTTGACGCAAATCTACCGGGCAGCAGCGGGTGCGTAGTGCTGCGAACATCTGTAGGTTGGCAAGCCTCCCTTGAAAGACATGAAAGTTTTATTAACCTTTGGGGTTAAACAAGTCCCCTTATTAGTGAGTTACTGCCGATGAACGCATTGTTTTTAGAAATTGAAACTTTTTACGACAAGCTGCAAGCAGGTGAATTTGATGAACCCCTCAAGCTAGCAGGAGTGTTGCAAAAACTGTCAGATGCCGCTTGGTCACAGGTTGAGGAGCTGTACCAGTCGGCAACTCGCACACTCTGCGTGAGGTTATAGTGGTTGCGCGCGTAAAGTCCACGCCTGCGATCGCAGTAGCGTAACGCGTTCGCAAAGCGTTGCCGTACTCGGCATCGCCTTTTCTCTAACTTTAGTACTTTGGCACAATTGGACAAAAGCGTGAGTTGCGTGGACTAACTCCTAAAACTTCGGATCAGCGCGATTATCTCCTGGGGGGATTGTCCGTCAAGAATTGCTTTTTCTACTGCCTGCTTTTTTGACTTAGCCTTATTGCTTGTGACACTGCCAATATAGACGCGGTGTAGTTTCCTACCCTCCATCCAGGTGTAACGATAATACCAATATTTATTGGTTCCTCTCTCTACCCAGTATTTTTCAACCGAATGGGTAGCTTTTTCATCACTTAGTTGAGAGTATAATTTCCGCTCGTGTTGGTGAGCAAACTTTAAGGTATCTGATGTAACTTGCTCACCAACACTTTTACACGCAGAGTCAGAATCAGGAAGTTGCTCACCAACACTCGGTTTTTGTTGGTGAGCAAAAAGTTTATCTACGCCAAAGTCGAGAGCCTTGCACTCAACTGATGGCAAGAATGCACACGTTACAGTATCGCTGGTTTCCTCTATTTCATCCCAGTAAGGATCGTGTTGGGGAGCAGGGATTAGAGACCCAGGAGAAGGGGACCAGGGGAGAAAGTCGTCGAACGCTTGATAGTTGCGTATACATTATGACTATCCCTTATGTAGTGGCGCTTTGCAGCCCAAAATGTAGAATTCCCGCTGGTTCTAGCTTACGCAAAGTTGTATTGTTCATGGTAGATGTTTATTTTGGTCAAACTCGCCGGCATTGGGCGAGTTTTTATTACTTAGGTATTGGTTGGAGCGTAGTTAGTAGTTAGTAGTTGGGCGATCGCGCCATTTAAAAACTCATTGACTATGCGCCTCCGAACGCTTGGGCGGTCCAAAATCGTCTGGAAGTTGGTCTAGAGTTACTCCCAAAGCGCGGCATAAAGCTTTGGTCTGGGAAATAGTCAACTTTGGCTTGTCCTCTCCACTTTCCCAACGACTAATAGCTGATTGATTGAGACTTTTAGTCCCAGTCATATCAGGAATTTTTCTAGCCAAATCAGTCTGTGACAAGCCAACAGCTTCTCGAAGTATCTGTAGGCGGGGCATTTCTTCTGGATTTTGTACACGCTTCTTTTTAGGCATTCTAGCAATTTATATGCGTGTACGCATTGACAGCTAGAGCCGTTATGCGTATACTCATAATAACGACAACACAAAGACCCACCAGTTAAAACTGGCTACGCAAAAAGTGGAATTTTTTGTGAGTGGTCTTGCTTAAATTGTCTACTGCATAGTCTATTCATGCGAATTGAGGAGAGATGGTAGCCTCCTAGAAATGAAAGACCTACCAGCATGAAATTTTTATATGCAGATCATCAAGCCGCGAAACGTTATTCAACTTCGCGAGTGTTAACTGTGCTGTAGCTACAGACTGTAAAAAACCTTAGTAAGGCATTCTGCCCCAAGCCAGAGCCTATAAGTGGCGGGTGTAAGTGGGTGGCAACAAGAGGTGCACGGGCAAGGCGGAAATAAGACCTGGGTGGAAATCCCATAGAGGTAGTCGTCGGGGTAGTGTCTCGACGAACAGTTTCACACGCAATTGTGTAGCTTTACACATGGAAAGAAGGAAGAGGAGCGATCGCGCTTCGGCCGCAAGCCGGCTGCACTTCCTAAACCTTATGGAACAAAAAGGAAAGTACATCACCAAAAGTAAACGCATAACATCACTTGAAAAACAAGTTGAGGAACTTCAAAAACAGATCGAGACTTTAACCATTTATCTGGATCGAAGTCACGAAATGCTGTTGCGTTCAAATCCGCGTTTGGCGCAATCATTGAGTGCGCGATTGGGAAGAAATTAATCCACCACCACCAAAACCCAAACAACCGAAACAACCAAGACAGCGGTATAAGACATTACCTTTATTACCCCGTGCCGACGCCCGTTTTAACACGAGATTCAAACGGGCGGCTCGTCGCCTCACCCCGCCCCAACAAAGTTTAGTTGTAAGTTGAGGACTCGCCTATGAGGAAATAATGTTCGCTTTCTTTTTCAAATGACTACAATTACCATTTTTTGCCTGGGGGATTAGTTTTAATCCCCCTTATTTAGGGACCTGCCAATCATGAACGAAACAACCCAAACAGACACAAAAAAACCCAATTCGCTTACGTCAACGCGCGATCGCTGTACTTACTTTCAAAGAAGAAGAAATTAGGATTGTTAGTCGATTCTGTGACTATGTACGACGCCACTTGTTACGCAAGTATACTCCGACAAACTAACCCTCACTCTAAATTTTCAGTGAGATTTTTATCTACCACTACCTATGCCGATTAAAAGCATCACCTACAAGCGGGTTTGTGAATCTGGGGAACATTGATGTCAAAAACCCTTGAGGCTACTTCCATCATCATATGAAGGGGGTTGCAGGTTTCGGGTGTGGGGTGTAGGGAACCCCATAATTAAAATCAGGGGTTTCTCTCCAAGGATGCCGTATCTTTCGACGGCAGTCCCACCAGGTGGGGAAACCCGCCCACGCGGCTGCCTCCACTACGTGCCTCAAAATACATCTTTTTTATTTTTCCATACTTAAAAGTACTTGCTCTGTACCCTTTCCTTCGGGGCTTTTTCGACATGCAACCCCACACCCCACAACGCCACTTGCTTACTGCTGTGGAAACCCGTCCACCGCAGTGGCTCCCCCACACCCCACCCCGAAGGGGCTGGTCAATGAAGGTGACGATGCGGCGCGGGAAGCGCGAGGAGTTGATTGCTTTTGTGGAGGGAAATCTTTTTCCACCCCAAGCCGTAAGCGCTCTTGTAGAAAACAGCGCTTTCCAAGCCCTCGCTGCAACCGCCCAAAGCCAAGCCGAAACTCTTGAAATTGCAAGAAGCATAGAAACTGCGTTACCCGAACCATCCGCTGACACGGAAGACACAAACATTCCGCCATTTTAGGGAACACATTATAAACGCGATCGCGCTCAGGTACATTCGACTGTTGCTGTTGCGCGATCGCCTACTCCAAAAAATCGATTGCTGAAATTAGAGTATGAGCCATATTATCATTTCTGTGCCGTCTCTGTACACCTGTAAACTACCGAGCCAAGGTTGGATTAATGAGCGCCTTAATCCGCCAAGTTCAATATGACGATTTAAATTATATCCCCATAGCACTTGTGACATAGACGCGCTCTGTACAAGACTTGCTTGATAATTCTGACAAGCAAAGGGGTTTTACGATCGTCACAGATTAGGCATGATCGGAGGTTTGAATTTATGCGATTAGAAAACGATGAAGTCGTAATGGATAAGGAGGAATTTTTAATTAATTCCTTACTTACAGGAATTGCCTGTCAATTACTCGCAAAAATTAGGAAAGAGGAAGTAAGTCATTGGATGGAATGTTTATCTGAAGAAGCAGCTGAACAATACAAACAAATGTCTCCCAAACAGCGCGAAGACATGATTAACGCCTACGTACAAATCAGCCAACAATAACGCCTGACGAGGCTACTTAACCCAGTAGCCGAAACGTGGGATTGTTCCCACGTCGCGGACCCTTGTCCAAACCAGTCATGCCCCAAAAATGCGTGGGATTGCGGCGTTGAGCTTGAAAAGCGCCATTTATGGCGTTTATTCTTTCAAGCGCAGCTATCCCGCCTCACTTGGGTTTCCCAGTTCGTTTAGGAGTGAATCGCGCCCCTTTTATGTGGGGCGTTAGGGTGATTCTGGCGAGAAAAAACTGGGTTTAACCGTAACCAAAATAAACATCTACACCTAACAACACAAACCATGACAATTGAATTAAAAACTCTGGGAGTTGATGTTTCAAAATCATCTGTCACAGTCCATCTACTATCATCTTACCCAAAAGGAGGTTTAAAAAGTTATTGGGAGAAAACTAGGAACAAAGCATCAACTTTCTACCCAACTTTCTACAGCAACCCGGATGCTAAGAAAAAACAGAAAAGTGCTTTTGACTTTGCTGATTATATATTTGAAAGTAAACCGGATGTAGCAATTTTAGAGCCGACGGGCAATCATTACTCACGGCTCTGGGCGTCGATACTCAAAAATTTGGGGGTAAAAATTCGCGCTTGTGGGACATATCGAATTGCGGCGCTATCGTGGCTCTAAGAATCTGCCGGCGGAAATCCGACGCAAAGTCGTGCTTTGGCAATGGCTGCATATCCCCTCGATGTGGAACACCACACAGAAGACGGGGAATTAAATTTAAGATACTTTCTCATGCACCGTCCTGACCCTATCGACGAGTTAAGAGAACTGTGTCAGCAATTGGAACATCTCAACCGCGTGCAAAGCCCGATAATTAATTATGCACGGCAAATGTTAGCTTGGCAGTTAAGAGAAGTTGCTCACCTCAAGGTGAGCAACTACTTTGTCGGGTTTTGTTCCCCCATTATGGGGATGGCTTGCGGGTTTGGAATCTGAGGTGTCACCGCAAAGCTGGAAACGGTTGCAAAATCAATATAGTAAATCGATAGCAATTGCAAAAGGTTTAAATATTGACCCGCTGTTGCAGCTTCATGCAAGTTGGGTGTGTGATATCAAAAAAACAGAGCAGCTCTTGGAAGGGGAAATTGGCAAACTGTTGTCTGACGACTGTTTCAAAATCTACAACCAGATTTTTGACTTATTTGGTTTTGGATTACGAGTGCGCGAAGCGCTTGCTTAGTCGAATTTATCCGTTTGAGGCTTTTTTAAGTGCCGACGGGAAACCGTTGATTGAGTATGAAGTCAGAGAAGTTAAGAAAGTGGAGAAAGAGAAGAGCGATGGGGTGAATGTAATTAAGCGATCGCCCGGAGATATCAAACGGGTGAAGCGCAACTTTACTCCGCGATGCATTTAAAATGCGGATCGGAATGGGGACAGTGCTGGAGCAATCGGGTGATGAGTTGGTAGAAAAAGCAATACTGTTCGGCACTGTGTCGAATGGCTTTATGGCAGTATGTTTTGTGCCAAGTTGAGACTGGTAAACTGAAGCCCAACTCGGTTACAAAGCGGCTTTTGGACTACAAAAACGCTTTAAAAAATCTCACCACCCCTCAAGGCAAGCAATTGCTAAATGGCAAGCACTTGCAGGGTAAACTTATGGCGAAAGTTGCAAACATGCTTTTTGATGAATTGGTCAAAGCGATCGCGCACCCAACGCTCCAACGCTCCAACTAACTAGAGTGAAAGTATAGAAAATAATGCTTCAAACTTCTCACAAATATTAGAGGTAATTACTACTTTATGCGTAATTCTGTCATTCTAAGCCAAATCTTAGCACAAAAAACGAAGTTGCATCTTACGCTTTATTTCCTCTTGCTCGGTAGAAACTCACTATAACAGACTTTCATTGTGTAATTTCTCTAATAATTAACATACACGTCTCGATATGTCTACTTTTTTCTTTGCTGGATTTTTTGTTAGTGTACTAACTTTATTTGGTTGTGCAGCGATCGCTTACCTGTTTGGGCAAGATCGTTCCAGGTAAGTAACTCATAATACCTTTTTTCCATCACTCCCACCATATCTGATAAACTTCATTGCCTTGCGTCATCATGTGATGGCGCATTTTCGCTTTCTTGTCAAAAATAATTCTCGTTTTTAATATTGTTGCGAATATTTATATACACATTTGATAATCATTTTTGGTGCTACAAGCAGCATTCAACTTGTAATCAGCATTTTTCTTCAGACAAATGTAAAACTTTATACTTTTAACCAAGTGCCAAAATGGCAACATGGATTTGTTTTTTTAGTTATGCTGGAAACTTATCAACAAAAGCGAATATCCGAGTATTTTATACCAAAACATAAAAAATATCAAACACTATTTTAGAAGCCACACACCTTGTTCATCCGATTGTTTCATCAATTGTATCTAACTATTTTTCACAGTAACACTACGAAAATCGAGAGCAATAAACAAAACCATATATTTGTTTGTAGATGAACAAAGTGCAGCCTGTGAAAATCAAACCCTGATTGGCGATTACTGACAAGGGCAATTAAGTAAAATTTTTACTTAAGTTTATCTGCTACCCGTATAAAAATTTTTATACACGCAGTAATTTAACAAAATATGTAGCAGTACTTTGTTTAAATTAGACTAACAGTAGATAAATTTTCTGCCAGAAACACTTTAAAATTTTGATAATAACAAGATTGAGCTAGTTCAAATCATCAGTATAATTGCTAGCCAATTGAGTTAGATGAGAAAATAAGTGTAAGTACTGATTTATATGTATTATGTTTTCTACTAACATTTATCTTATTGAAAAATGTATCATTGAGATCAAACTCAAAAATTAACTACCGCTGTTCAAACATATGAATGTCCCCCGACAAAATCGTGTAATAATTTCCTCAAGGTCATTTTTGGTAAATATTAAATAGCTTAAGGAGTGCTAACAGTGCATAAGATTCAAATAGCTTTAGTTATTAGTTACCTGTTGATGACCTGCTATTTTTTTAGCAATTGGCTCAGATTTACCTTGCGTCATCCCAGTTCTTCGCCAGAAGATAAGTTTTTATCTTTGGTAATGTTTTTCATCTCAACTGCATTATGGCCCTTACTTCTTCCCCAGAATTGTATACAAATGATTAAGACACGGGAATTAGAGTTTAGTGCTGTGTTTCCTGTGATATTAGCAGCGTTTGCGTTTAGTGTTTCGTTCTATCTGAGTTGAATGCATTCATTTGTGTTGTGGTATAAATTTCTGCTGACACAACACAATATCCGAGTCAGGAAATTTTCACTCTTCTTACCTTTGAGATTAAGCGGGTGTGATAAGTGCGTTATTAAATGAAGACAGATACAGAGAATGGTGATAAGAGATGAAGTTAATATTCAGTCTTAGAAATGGCTATTGATCTGTTTTTACTTACTTTCGCCCTTGCCTGACTTTAACCGAAAATTAGACGAAGCACGCTTTTATTTGACACTCAAAGTAAAGTGCGAAAATTCACTACTCAGCCTGGAAACCGTAACGAGACAGTCTAGGCATCTACCATCTTTATTCAAAGTTCCCTAAAAAAGCATCAATAACGATAAAAGCGATCGCGCGAATGCATTTATAAGCGCGATCGCTTTTTAATATTTGCACAATTCAATCAGGATTTGATTCCTGGTGCGATCGCGAAGAATTAAGATTATTTTCATCTTTAGATGCTGTAATTGCATCTAATCTCTGTAATAATAATTCTTCCATTCGTTGCAGTCGCTGTTGCTGGTCTTTCACCAACTGCGTCAACTCGACAATTTCCACTTCCCGCAAAATATTCATTTTATCTTGCAGCAGCTCAACTTCTAGTTCGGCTTTCACATTCACCTGATAGTCATGTTCAGAACGCTCTCGATCAATGTTAGACTGCCGATTTTGACTCATCATGATAATTGGTGCGGTGTATGCTGCTTGAAATGACAGCATCAGGTTAAGCAAAATGAAGGGATAAGGGTCCCAATGCTTAATTGTGGCAATAACGTTGAGAATAATCCACAACGAAAGCAGGATACTTTGAATGATGATAAATCGCCAAGAGCCGACTGTAGAAGCCACAGTATCAGCCACGCGATCGCCCATCGTCATCTTACTCTTAGGAGGGTGTCGTGCTGGCTCTTGATCGCGCAACCGTTGCAGCATTTGAAATTCTTCTTTACTAACCCGAGGACGCATCCATTTTGGCTGACGCATAGCTCAACACCTGTAAGGGAAAGGGGAAAGGGAAAAGGGAAAAGGGGTATGAAAAAAAATGCATTCCTTTACACACTCATAGTGCATTTATAGAATGAGTGCAAGAGGTTTATTAATCACTTACAGCATAGAAAAAAATAGGGACAGGCAAAACATGCCTATCCCAGAAAATTTATAGAGGGGGAGAGGGGGGGATGGGGGGATGGGGAGAGGGGGGGACGACTTGGGGAGGGGGGGACGACTTGGGGAGTATTATTCAAAAATTCTCCTTGTCTCCTTGTCTCCTTGTCTCCTTGTCTCCTTGTCTCCTTGTCTCCTTGTCTCCTTGTCTCCTTGTCTCCTTGTCTCCTTGTCCTCCTTGTCCTCCTTGTCCTCCTTGTCCTCCTTGTCCCCTTGTCTCCTTGTCCCCTTGTCTCCCTTGTCAAGAAAGGAAGGTGCAAAAATCTATTGCATTTGCTCGGGCAAAGCACCAGGACGCACAGATAAGTTGATTTTCTGCCCATTGCGACGCAATTCTAGGCGCACATCAGCCCCGATTTGACTATTTTCTACAGCCTGTTGTACGCTGGCAGAATCGGCAACTGATTGACCATTTAGCTTTTCGATGACATCACCAGCACGTATTCCCGATTTTGCAGCTGGTGAGTTAGGCACAACTTTCATGACTAACACACCTTTATCTTCATTCACGGTCAAACCGCTATTGGGATCTGAGTTGATGTTTTGCTTTAACTCAGGTGTCAAAGCCTGCATTTGAATTCCCAGATAAGGATGTTGTACTTTGCCTGTACTTATGAGTTGATTGGAAATGCGTTGCGCTGTATTGATCGGAATCGCAAAACCTAATCCTTGCGCTCCTTGAATTATAGCTGTGTTCATGCCAATTACCTCGCCACGGGCATTTAGCAGAGGTCCACCAGAGTTACCAGGATTAATTGCGGCATCTGTTTGAATATACTGTACTCGTCGGTCGGGTGCGCCAATTTGATAGCTAGTGCGTCCGGTAGCGCTGATGATGCCGGTAGTTACGGTATTGTCAAGACCTAGGGGATTACCGATCGCGATCGCCCATTGTCCTGGTTGTAGCTGGTCTGAGTTACCCAATTTCAATGTTGGCAAATTTTCGGCTTGAATCTTGACAACAGCGACATCTGTTAACTCATCTTTACCCATCACCTTACCTTGGAAGCTGCGCCCATCTTTGAGTATTACCTTCACCTTATCTGCACCATCTACCACATGGGCATTGGTCAAAATGCGACCATCAGCACCGATAATGAAACCAGAGCCGGTACCCCGTTGCATCCGGTTTTGTGGTGAATTTGGTAGTTGAGAACCAAAGAAGCGTCGGAAAGCTGGATCGTTAAATTCTTCTGGTAACTGAGTTTTTACAGTCCGGGAAGCCTCAATCCGTACCACCGCTGTACCGACGTTTTGCACAACCCCGGTGATAAAGTTAGGATCTGTAGAAGCGGGTAAGGGAGGGGCAGCATTTACTGGACTAACTGCCAACTTAGATGCGCTTTGAGATATGTCTTGCTGGTGCGATGCTAAATAACCGCCGGCAAATGTCATACCCGATCCCAGCAGCACCAACGATAGATTAAAAGCTGTTTTCTTCCAAGGTGCAGCGTTAGGGGTTTTTTGAGAATAAGCGTTAAAATTATCTTTGTCTTGTGGCTGGTTTTGCATTTGTCTGGAAAGATATAAGGTTATCTAGATATAGTCCCAATCTAGATATACATTATGACGTTTCTGTGTCAGGACTGTGGCATCAGTGTGAACAGGATAATTTATAGTTTTTTAACAGAGTTAAGAGTTTTTTAGCCGGATATTCCTTAGATATACCAGAATAACCTATACAATTTATTAGAGAAGCTACTGAAACTATTTAGGCGATTCATATGGCAACCACATCTAATCTTCAGGTGACAATTTCCTTATCAGACCCGGATTTAGATGACCAGGAGTTGCAAGCAGAAGTGGAAAATTTGCTACCGCAGGTTAGAGAAGTGGATGGGGTAGAACAAGCAGATTTAGTGGCAGCCACAGAAACCCCGCGAAGTGCAAAGGCTTTCGGTGGCTTTTTGTGGGGAATGTTAAGTGCAGAAGTCAAACCAGCCAATATAAAAGCTTTGTTTGGATTTTTGAGCGATCGCTTCGGCAACAAACCAATTAAGCTAGCACTTAAAACTCCTGACGGCAGAGAAATCAACTTAGAAGCCAGTAGTCGCAAAGAGTTTGAATTCGCTATGCAGCAAGCGCAGGATTTTCTCAACAATACCGAAAATACATCAAACAGTAAAGATGGCGAAGGTAGCACTACTGATCGGGGTTAGTGAATATAAACATGGTTTAAACCCGCTACCAAGTGCTGTCAAAGATGTCGAAGCGATGCAGCGAGTTTTAGCAAACCCAGAAATGGGTGGTTTTGCTGAAGCAGATATCACGGTGCTGAGAAATCCCCAACCGGACGATATCGCATATGCTATATATCATCTGTTTGCCGATCGCCAGAAAGATGACCTGCTGCTGTTTTACTTTTCTGGGCATGGCATTAAACATGACAGAGGTAAGCTTTATCTGTCAAGTTGTGCCACTAAAAAACTAAATGGCAAGCTAGTAACACCCTCAGCCGTTGCAGCTAGTGTTTTGCACGATAATATTAACGATAGCCGCTCTCAAAGACAGGTAATTATCCTGGATTGTTGTTTTAGTGGAGCGATCGCCCAAGGCATGACCGTCAAAGATGATGGTAGCGTAAATGTGCAAGAGCAGCTAGGCGGTAAGGGAAGGGCAATCCTCACTTCTTCCAGTTCTACCCAGTACTCATTGCGTCTTGAGTTAAAACTTACCCCGGAAGTTGCTGACGCGATCGTGCGCTGAAGTTCAACAACCATTACAGGAGTATCAGCGGAAATTAGCAGAGTACGAGGAAACGCTGCTTGAGGCAAAAGAAGCTGAGACAACCCTAAGCGAAACTACGCTCAATGACCTGAAAGACTATCAGCAACATCTAGGGCTGAAAGATGAAGATGTAGCATCAATAGAAGAACGAATTATTGGGCAGCGAAAACCGACGTAACGAATTGAAGAAAGGAAAAACTCTGCGTTTCTTTGCGCTTACCGCCATATTGACAGAGGGCACAGCCCCTGTCAAATGGCTCACCTTTGCGTCCCTCTGCGTTTAAAAACGCGCTCGTTTTTACGCAACCTTTTACACAGTTATGCTTGATTAACTTGCAGGTCGCAATAATTCCCGCAGAGCGATCGCGCAATCAGGAAATGCCAGCGGTGAAATTGTCACATATAAACGAAAGTATCGTCTCACTTTGATAGCCATCTGGACTCGGTAAGCGATACACATGCAGTTTACGCTGATTTACATTTAAAATCCAGTAATCAGCAATACCTGATTTAGCATAAGCGATCGCTTTCACTTCGCGATCGTATTTCAGACTAGAATCGGCTACTTCAATCAGCATATAGGAATTCTAAATAAGAGCGTGATAACTCTCTTTTTCTCTTTTCTTTGCGCTCTTTGCGTCTTTGCGGTTCGTTTCTTATTCCTCGCTCAAGTCAAAATTAACCCGCTCGTAAATCTCCTGCAAGGAAATTTGAAAATCGAGAGAATTTAATCCTAAAATTGCATCTTCCCCTTCATATTCCTTAAAAATCCATTCTCCGGCTGCTTTTTTAGCAAATTGTTCCACGGAAAAACTATATTGGTCAATCATAATATATTCCTCAAAGGAAGGAATTGAACGGTAATATTTAAATTTGTCTGTTTTGTCATAATTTTTAGTAGAATTTGATAAAACTTCAACTATTAATAACGGGTTAGTTATCTTTGTTGTACCAGTTCCTTCATAAACCGGTTCACCTTTGATGACCATAACATCCGGGTAAGTATAGATACGATAATTCGGTATCCATAACTTTACGTCAACCATGTATATGTCATAATCTTGACCTTGTACCGTAGAAGGAAATTTTCTGCAAAAATTAAGTGCAATCTTGTTGTGGTTGGTTGTCTTGGCTGTGATTGGTCTAATTTCTCCATCTATATATTCACTTCTTTCTTCAGCTTTTTCTTCTAGTTCCAGATATTCTTCTGGGGTGTAAAAGCGGCTTTCTGTTTGGATTAGCATATAATTCCCTCAATTTAAGTATATTTTTTTCATGTGTTTCAAATAATTGTAGCTTAATAATTTATTTTTGAGATGGTGCGTTACGCTTATAACGCACCCTACGATTAGTCAGTAAAATTAGGTCGCGCTTTGTGATTTAAGTTCAACTTTTCTTCAAGCGTAGTCCAATCTTCTTGCTCAATTAAGTTAATTAAATCGTCAAGTTTGTGGCGATATTGTTGCAGGGAATTGAGCAATGCTTGGCGATTATATCGTGCCATCATCAAGCCTAATTCAGGATTTCCACCACCAACGCGACTTGTATCTTTAAAGCCGGAACTAGCAAATTTTTGGGCTAATTCTAATACCTCTGAGTCAGTTTCACTCATGCAAGCAGCAATCAACGAACCACTGACCATTACTGGTAAATGAGAAATCCAACTAACAGCGCGGTCATGTTGTTCTGGTTGACAATGGTAGATATTAGCATTAAGCGATCGCACAATTTCCTCAACAACTTCAATCGCATAAGTTGGTGTTGTCGATATCGGTGTTAACACATAAGGCTTCTTGACAAATAAATTACTTTCTCGCGCTTCTATCCCATTATCTGTGCTTCCTGCCATTGGATGACCGCCGATAAAATTATCCCACATGGGAGAAAGTGCTTTAACTATCGGTGCTTTCACCGAACCAACATCAGTAACAATTGTAGAAGGCGACAAATAAGGAATTAATTCCTCAAATTTGGGAATAATAAGCCCTAGAGGTGTGCAAATAAATACCACATCTGCTTTTGACAGCAAGCTCAAGTCAACTGAAGCCTCGGAAACACTACCGAGGGCGATCGCTTTTTCACAAGTCGATTCACGACGGCTGACTCCTAAAACATGATGTCCTTGCGATCGCAAATCCCAACCCAAAGAGCCACCGATCAGTCCCAATCCTAAAATACCAATATTCATCTGTGATTTTGACATCGCTTTTACATAATTTCTACATATACCAACTATTAGCCTTGGCATTCGAGGGGTGACATTCATGACTGTAGAGGAATTACTGGAAAAATACGCTTTCGGAGTCACAGACTTTAGTGGGGTTGACCTTTCGGAAGCGAATCTGAGTGGTATTAAACTCATTGGTGCGAATCTTACGAGGTCTAACTTGAGTGTAGTCAACCTCAGTGGTGCAAATCTCAGTGAAGCAAATTTAAGCTACGCCAAGCTGAATGTAGCAAGATTGAGTGGTGCTAATCTCAGCGACGCTATCTTAAAGGACGCCAGTCTCAATGTAGCAAATTTAATTCGCGCCGATCTCAGTCGTGCTCAACTCAGGTTTGCAACGCTGATTCGCGCCGAGTTAATTCGCGCCAATCTCAGTCACGCTGACCTTTTAGAAGCAAATCTTAGCAGCGCCGATTTACGAGAAGCTACACTGCGTCATGCTGTACTTTGTCGCGCTAATTTGAGTGAGGCGAACCTGAAAGGCGCTTCTTTGACGCAAGCTAATTGTGAGCAAGCTAATTTCAACGTCACCGATCTGGGTCGTACTGACCTAGAAAGTGCAAATTTCCGAGAAGCCGAATTTAGACAGGCGAATTTGAAAGCAGCTAACCTCAAAGGTGCTAACTTGAGTGGAGCGAATCTGCGATGGGCAGATTTAAGCGGTGCGAATCTGCGATGGGCAGATTTAAGCGAGGCAAAATTGAGTGGCGCAAACTTAATTGGCGCAGATTTGAGTAATGCAAATTTAACAAATGCGAGTTTGGTACACGCCGATTTATCAGAAGCTAAATTAATTAAGGCAGAATGGGTAGGCGCAGATTTAACCGGAGCGACTTTAACTGGGGCAAAACTTTACGCTACCTCACGATTTGGTTTAAAAACTGAAGGTATAACTTGCGAATGGGTTGACTTGAGTCCGACAGGCGATCGCTCAATTATCCAACATTTTACCTCTGTTGACTCACCAGACTTTTTTAACGAAACTCCGCCGACAATCCGCATTATCGTAGATGCACCCCTAGAACCAGAAGCACATTTTGCCTTAGCTGGCGCTTATTATCAAATATCCCAGCAATATCGGCAACTCAGACAACCCCCCAGCATGGAAATCGGGCGGCGTCGGACTGTTTTCACCTTTCGCGTAGATAGCGACGCAGCTTTATTTCCTACAGCTTACATTGCCATTCTTCCTTTTAAAGATGCCGCAACTACCCAAAGAAATATTCATGAAGTTGTAGAAATAGTTAATCGTGAAGATATCTCTACCCAGCGAGAAAATAAGAGCGATCGCGCCAAGCAATTATCTGCTTTGATAGAATCAGCTAGAAATAATGCCTCGATAATTAGACAAATGCAAAAAATTCTAGAAATAGCAGCAAAATTCAACTTCTTCCAAACACCTACCCAAACTATATTAACAAATTCCAGCGCTCACACTTTGATTGTGCATGACCATCCCAACTTTGGGAAAAAATTTATTAATCGCGGAGCAATTAATCCTTCATATGATGAAAGCTATAACACATCTGCCAATGTTATACTACCTTCGGTAAACACAATTGTCGATTTTGTTAAAGGGTTTCATTATATTAGTTAGTGGAGAGTGGCTAATGGCTAATAAAAAGAACAATTACCAATTAGCAATTACCAATTAACAACCAACAAATCTAAGGAGAATCAAAAATGCGCGATGGCTTTAATAGAATGATGGGTCGGACTCGCTATGTAGTCTGTCGCCTGTTTATACATTTAGCAGGATCTGAAGTAGCACCGATTTTGGGAGTATTAAATCGGGGGGCACGCCAAGCAATTGATGTCGATGGCGATGTAGAAGTTTTAGGAGAAGGATTGGTAGAACTCTGCCAAACTCTACTGCAATACGATGAATATTGGACTTCTGCGGCGAATGAAGGAGATGTATTTTGGAGTGAAGGCGAGGCAGGAGATTATGTAAATGAATTATTTACCGACTCCGCCGAACGTTATCTGAGTGAACCAGATTTTAGTTCTAACTCTAGGTCGAATGAACCTTTATCTATACCTGTGACGCGCAATGTAATTGTGATGATTACATTGGCTTATGAAGGAGAAGTACCAGAATTAGAAAGTGACCTTTCTAACATTCAGGCGTTAAAAGATGGATTGAAAGCGATTATAAACTTGCACTACAAACATAAACTAAGAGCAATAAGCGTGCATTTTTCGCCAGCGCAGTTAGGTGACGAACTAAGTAACGATCAGTTGTTGCAATATTACCCAGAATTGATTCCCTTGTAACTTGTAGGGTAGTCCCTACTTACTGCCGGAATGAATAACTTGTTAAGCTCGAAGATAGGATAATAGTAAAATGCTGATGTCAATAATGCGTAAATTTACAGCCGTTTTTTTAGCCCTAAGTTTGTGCTTGACAACTGTCGGGTGCGGCGGCAATTCAAACCAAGCTACTACTCCTCAAGCTAGGAATGCTAGCCAAACCTCAACTAACACAAGGCTGAGTGATGGTCAGTATGATGTGCAACAAGCTACATTCGACGATAGCAATGGGGAATACACGCTATTTTTATTTAATGCTAACCCCCCAACTTTTAAATCTCAAAATCTGCAAATGGCACGGCTTACCGATGATGAAATTAAGCAAGGTAAGAAAAGTTACCTAAAAGTAGAAAACGGTCAGCCTGCTTTATATTTGACACCAGATTTCAAAATTGAATATGTCCATAATGTCACCGAAAATAGAACAAATCCCCAAACCGGACAGCAGGAAACAGTTGTAGTCAGACAACAAAATGGCTTCTGGGCGCCGTTTGCTGGAGCTGTGGCTGGTAACATAGCAGGACAGGCGATCGGTAGTTTGTTGTTTAGACCTCAGTATTATGTCCCGCCTGCTTATCAGCCGGGAGGGGTGATGAGAGGCTACGGCGGCTATGGTAGCAGCTACGGTGAAGCGGTTAGTAACTACCGAACTCGTTACAATGCGCCACCCGCAGTCGAGAGAAACCGCACTGCTTTCCGCAGCACAGGCTCGATTAGAAGGTCATATCCTGGTAGTTCTAATGTACGTACTGTACCGCGTCCTTCCACGGGCAACAGCCGCGCCACCGGTTCAGGTTATGGCGGCAGTACTTTAAGACCTTCTGGCAGATCCAGCACCATCAGACGTCCTTCTAGTAGTGGTTTTGGTAGCGGCAGGCGTTCTGCACCTAGCCGCTCGTTTGGTTCTGGTAGACGACGTTAATAGTTAGGAGTGAAGAGTGAAAAGTTAGGAGTGAGGAGTGAACAGTTAGGAATTTGGAGAAAAAATAAAGAAAACGAAGAATCTTTCATTCTCCATTCTTCACTCCTAACTCCTAACTCCTAACTTTTAACTTTTAACTTTTAACTCCTAACTTTTTCATGCTATGGCGATCGCCTGCTGCCAACGTCCAACTGCTTTACCAATCACGGCTAGTTCTTGCATCAAACGGTCGAAACGCTCTGGTGTGAGAGATTGAGGACCATCGGATAATGCTTTGGGGGGGTTGGGGTGAACCTCTATCATCAGAGAATCACATCCGGATGCGATCGCAGCCATTGACATTGAAGGCACAAACTCAGACCAACCTGTGCCGTGGCTGGGATCGATCATAATCGGTAAGTGTGTCACTTTTCGCAACACTGGCACCACCGACAAATCTAAAGTATTGCGAGTAAATTGCCGATCGAAGGTGCGAATACCCCGCTCGCACAAAATCACATTCGCATTTCCTGCCGCCAGAATATACTCAGCAGCCATCAACCAATCTTCTATCGTCGCTGCCATTCCCCGCTTTAAAAGCACCGGTTTCGGCTGCGCTCCCACTTTTTTCAGCAACGAGAAATTTTGCATATTTCTCGCCCCAACTTGAATCACGTCAGCAACTTCGGCAATTTTATCTAACTCGCTAGAGTCCATCACTTCCGTAATAATACCGAGTCCGCTGACTTCTCGCGCTTGCGCTAACAATTCCAAAGCACTTTCGCCGTGTCCTTGAAAAGCATAAGGGGAAGTCCGGGGTTTATACGCTCCCCCCCGCAGAAACTGCGCTCCAGCCGCCTTTACGCGCTGCGCTGTCTCCACAATCATTTCTTCATTTTCTACCGAGCAGGGACCGGCTACAACGACAACGGGGTGGTGTTCACCAAATACAACTTTTCCATTAGGTGTATCCACCACTACCTCAGAAGCTTCACCGTGACGGTATTGACGGCTAGCGCGTTTGTAAGGCAATTCTACCCGCAACACTTGCTCAATCCAAGGGCTGACTTCTTGAATTTGTAGTGGGTCTAAATTAGCGGTTTCACCTACTAAGCCGATTACAACTTTGTGCTTCCCGACAATTTTTTCTGGTGTCAGTCCCCAGCTAGTCAGTTCCTCTTCAATGCGGTTAATTTCTTCGGTTGGGGAACCAATTTTCATGACTACAATCATGTTAAATTTCCTTGATGGCTACTTTTATCCCACCTGAAGAATACCTAATTTTGTTACGAACCGCCTTCGCGCTTCGCGTCTCGAAGAGAAGGCGCCAAGGACGCCAAGATAAGAGGAAATAAGTAATCTTAGAGGGGGAAGGGAGTAATTGTTAATTGCTATTATCTATGAGTTATTCATTAGTCGAGAAAATCTATTAAAAAATATAGCGCTCAGATTGTTTTGTTACTGTATTTTGGGTTTCAAAAAAATTATAAATTTTTAATTAGCAATGTTGAAGTTATAAAAATTATCTAAAATTTAAACTTCAACATTTACTTGAAAATTTACCCAACAGTGCAAAAGTTAATACCTGAGCGCTGATAATTATACGTTCTTTTGACGAGTTTCCCGCCAAACTTCGACCATTCGTCCCCAGTTGGTGCTGAACTCACTTAAGCCCAACAAACCCCCAACTCTCTCTTCGTCCCAAGAGGCAGATAGGACACCATAAGTTATTCCTATGACTCCCAAACCGAATAATCCCATGTTAACTAGTAACACAGCGATCGCAGGTAGCCTAATGTGGGCGTAAATAGCTAGCAGATAGCTAACAACTAGGGTGGCAATGCCTAAAAATGTTGGTACACCACAGAAGCCAGCTACCCGTCTAATCATGCGCTGACTGACAACCTTGGGGATTGCCATTTCTTCTTTGGTGTAACGCTTTTTGTCAACCTGTTTTTCAGCTTCTTGCTTTACAATCGGCTTATTTTGAGATTTCGGCGCTTTTTGGCGTTTTTTCTTCGGTTCAAAGGGCAATTGACTGCGTTCGGATTCTTCAGCAGACATAAGCGTAGTCCCTATCCACGAATACCAAGACGACCAATTAAAGCTTGATACTTTTCGCGGCTGTCTTTTTGGATGTAAGCTAAAAGGCGCTTGCGCTGACCGATAAGCTTTAACAATCCCCGACGCGAAGAATGGTCTTTCTTGTTTGCTTGGAGATGCAAACTGAGACGGTTAATCCGCTCTGTCAGCATGGCAACTTGGACATCGGCGGAGCCTGTATCGGTTTCGTGAACTTGGTAATTGACGATTATCTCTTGTTTGCGCTCTTGCGTTAAAGCCATGATCGATTCTATTTATATATGCAGCAGTTTCCCATAATATCATAGCCCTCACGCTGTATGTGGAATCACGTTTGCTGCTACGCCTTGAGGTAGATAGGACTTACGCACTTCCTTCGTCGTCAAAGCTTGAATTTACGTAGGGGCAATTCATGAATTGCCCCTACAAGACTTTAGTCGGTGCGTAAGTCCTAGTAGATACGCATGAATCAATTAATGCTAGTATTTGGGTTTTTAGCACTAAAACCCCAAGTACAAGCCAGAAAGCATCTTGTATTTAATTATATGTACATAAAGTAACAGTTTAATAACTGATTAAAAAGTGGAAGAATGATATAAAGTTAACAAAAAAACAAGTTAATGATTAGCAAGATGAAACCACCTAAAAGCACGCGAAGGCGGGGATTTGTGCTGACTCCTGTAGGGCTGAAGCGTTTACAGACGGCGATTTTGGCTGTGGAGATGGTAGAGAACAATGGCATCCGCTTTACTCTCGACGAGCTAGGCGATCGCATGAATGTTTCAAGCAAAACACTCTCGCGATTGTGGTCTTTGGATACAGGCGTAGACCAAAAAACTTTAAAATTGTGCTTTACCACCTTTAACTTGGAATTACGCAATCAAGACTATGCAATACTAAGTGAACCGAACAATACTGAAACTTCTCATGCGCTCTGGTTGAATTTAGATACAGAAGAAGTAAATTTGTCTGAGTCTTTATCCGTAAACTCATTTGTTAACCAACAGCCTGACCAACTTGAAAATCTCTGGTCATACCCGGATGGACCCGTACCTTTGGATTCTCCCTTCTATATCGAACGTCCCCCAATTGAGGAACTGGTTTATCATGAGGTACATCAACCAGGCTGTGTGATTCGGATTCGCTCCCCCAAACAGATGGGTAAGACTTCTCTGGTGCTGCGACTCTGTGCCTTTGCACAAAAGCAAGGGTATCGCACAGTAAATCTAAATTGCTACCAGATAGATTCTGATTGTCTAACTGACTTAAATAAGCTTTTACGTAATTTTTGCTGGCAAGTTGCAACAGAATTAGGCATTGACCCCAACCTGAATGATATATGGGATGAGGAAGTTGGTTGTAAGTTGAATTGTAGCTTTTACTTGCAGAACTATTTGCTCAAGCAGATTCAAAGTCCAGTGGTTCTGGTGTTAAACGAAGTTGACCGCTTTTTTGAATATCCTCACATTGCTACTGACTTCTTTGCCTTGTTGCGATCGTGGTGCGAGTCAGCACGACAAAATCCTAATTGGCAGAAGCTGAGGCTAGTGGTGGTTTACTCTACAGAAGATTATGCCACTTTGGATATCAACCGATCGCCATTTAATATCGGACTACCTATTCGTCTAAGCGAATTTACTCAGCAACAAGTAGAAGATTTAGCCCAGCGGCACGGACTAGACTGGAGTAGTGGTAAAGAATCCGCTCAACTGATGTCACTTGTAGGGGGTCATCCAGCGCTGATTCGGATTGCTCTGTATTATGTTTGCTCTCAGGTAATTACTTTAGAAGATTTAATGCAGGAGGTAGTTGACAACGGTGGCATTTACCGCTATCATTTATGGCGACACTGGGCGAAACTGCAAGAAAAACCCAGTCTGGCAAAGATATATGAGAAAGTTGTCACGACTGGGAAAAGTATTTCTCTTAATCCTATAGAGGCTTATAAGCTCGAAAGTATGGGATTGATTTGCTTTGAGGGCGATCGCATTCTACCGCGTTGCGAACTCTACCGCGTTTATTTTGCAAAACAGCTATCGGCAATTGTTTAATAAAATACCACAATCAAGAGGATTTGTAATCTTCAAATCCCCTTGATTACGAGATGATATTGCCTGCCAAAAGATGTGCGCGAAGGCGTTGCTGAATCAAAATATGAATCATGCGTAGAAAGTAGCCCGTCGTAGACATCGCCGCAATCATCATCCCCCTATTAGGCAAAGCCTTTTTGAGGGCTTAACTACACAGCCTCAAATTTCCATTTTTGGTTATCACCTCCTAATTTTTGCCATTGATGCACATTGGCTGTACTATCTTTGCTATTACCAGCTACATCGGCAACCTTGCCACTATGCATTGGCGGGAACCAACTTCCAAGGTACTAGATTCGCAGTGTCATCTTTTCCAGCAAGTTTCACGTTATCGCCACTGAAACTGAGGTGCTTATCACAGCGTGAATCATTCTGCTCGCAGTGCCACCGATTCCGGATGTAGAATTCATCAGTCTTACCAGGCACAGGAATAAACTTCCAAGGTACTAGATTCGCAGTGTCATCTTTTCCAGCAAGTACCAACTTATCGCCACTGAAACTGAGGTGCTTATCACAGCGTGAATCATTCTGGTCGCAGCGCCACCGATTCCGGATGTAGAATTCGTCAGTTTTCCCAGGCACGGGAATTAACTTCCAAGGTACTAGATTCGTAGTGCTATCCTTTGAAGCAAGTTCCACGTTGTCGCCAACGAAGCTGAGGAGCTTATCGCAGCGTGAATCATTCTGCTCGCAGTGCCACCGATTCCGGATGTAGAATTCCTTGTTTGCTAGGTGTGACAGGCTACCAGAGGATGGTTGAGTATCGGTTCCTTGTTGTGAGAAAGGCTCAATGGCAATCCAATTAATATGCCATTTATAACCATTGGCTTCTTCTGGGGTAATAGCTGTAGTCTTGTAGTCTTTCTCCCATCTAATAAATATACGAAAGCCTGTGGCGGTAGCACTGTAGACAGAACTAGCTCCAGTGGTTCCGTAATGGTTGCTATCACCGCCAATTGATGTAACGTATACTGGTGTTTGAGCAAACCCAGCAGCACTGGTGTCAACATCGACATAAACATAATCGTTTGATTTTTGCCAATTGGTTGCACCTGGTTGGGTTCTTCCCGATGCAATCTTGGCAACTGTCAACACAGTTGTATTGGTTGTCTGATTTGGTGCGGTTGTGGTTGTCATAATTTGAATTTCCTAAATGACTGAATTACGGGTATAGTTGAGGCTTTTTCCTTCTCTGTCAACGCGCAGACAACTCAGTACAATAGTTCGCCACAAGACATTAGTCTGTGGCTCAATACTATTGCAGCAGAGTATATAATCGCGATTTGAGCGCGTGTCCTGTTTGACAAAGCTCTGAGTAGAAGTTGCCTTAACTCCGTATATACATACTCTTGCTTTTATAGTGGAAATGCAAGGACAGATAAGACAGTTAAGAAACTACTTGAAAGAAATAACGGACAGTTAAGACAGTTAAGACAGTTAAGCGAAAAATGGGCAGATGCAAATTTAATGACCTCGAAAAGTGATAGAATTTGAAGTCAGAGAAAAATGCAGAGTTTAGCTGACTTTTATAATATCCAAGTGGTTGCCAACAGCAACTTGGGCTTTGGAGAAAGTGAAGAAAAAGAGCGATCGCTTAATATAAGAAAAGCTAGGCGATGTCTAGGCATCAAACTGTGCCATGTTTACTTTCAACAAATTATCTACAAGTTATTATTTCTTGGTCTAATATCTTCCTTTTCTAATCACACTTCACTATGAGATACCAGGTTGGTGGTAGCCTCCGCAGTAACGATCCCACATATATTGTCCGTCAGGCAGACGAACAACTTTATGCCAGCTTGAAAGCCGGTGATTTTTGTTACGTCTTAAACTCTCGTCAGATGGGCAAGTCATCCTTATTACAACGCACCAGTTATCGTCTGGTGGAAGAAGGGCATAGCTGTGCTTACTTGGACGTAACCCGATTGGGTAGCGAGAATACCACACCGGAACAATGGTACAAAGGTATCATCCTCAGCTTGTTCTACGACTTAAATCTGGCAGAACACGTCAAGTTTAAAAATTGGTGGGATATGCAAGCCGGTATTTCCCCAGTGCAAAAACTACACTTGTTTGTTGAAGGAGTTTTACTGCCAAATGTTCAAAACGATCGCATTTTCATCTTCATTGATGAGATTGATAGTTTGTTGAGTTTAAGTTTTCCTGTCAATGACTTTTTTGCCTGGATTCGTCATTGCTACAATCAGCAAGCACATGACCGGAATTTCCAACGCTTGGGATTTGCACTATTTGGGGTAGCGAGTCCATCTGACTTAATTGCTGATAAACGTCGAACACCCTTTAACATTGGTACAGCGATTGAGTTATATGGGTTTCAACTGCATGAAGCCAAACCATTGCTCAAAGGGTTAGAGGAAGTCATCAGCCAACCCTCTTCAGTGCTGCGGGAAATTATCTACTGGAGTGGAGGACAACCATTTCTGACTCAAAAACTCTGTCAGTTAATTGTCCAAATTTCCTTAGAGACATCAAATAGAAAAATTGTTTTACCTCCAGAAACCGCAGCATATTGGGTAGAACAATTTGTGCGATCGCACATTATACAACACTGGGAATCACAAGACGAACCGGAACACCTCCGCACGATTCGCGATCGCCTACTTTTCAACGAACACCGAGCAGGACGGTTGTTAGGTCTTTATCAGCAGGTGTTGCTTTGGGAACAAACAGATACTCAAATATCTGGTGTATCTACTGATGACAGTCGGGAACAGACAGAACTTTTATTATCTGGATTAGTCGAGAAATACAACGGCTATCTCAAAGTTAAAAATCCTATCTACCGCAGTGTATTCAATTCTGAATGGGTAGTAAGGCAGTTAGATAATCTGCGTCCTTACTCGCAAACATTCAATGCTTGGGTAGCATCTGACTATAAAGATGAATCGCGTCTGTTGCGAGGACAGGCTCTAAAAGATACTCAAAATTGGGCACAGGGCAAAAGTCTGAGCGATTTGGATTATCAATTTTTCGCTGCAAGTATTGAATGCGAACAGCGAGCTGTGCAAACGGCATTGAAGGCAGCACGAGCCAAAGAGGTAGAAGCACGACTAGTACAAGAGAAAAAAACGGCTAAATTACAAAGATTTTTGTTAGTTGCAGTGTGTATCGGCTTGCTCGTTTCTAGCGCGTTGGGGCTAGGGAGTTTCACTCTGTACCGCCAAGCTATTAAAAGCGAAACTCAAGCCAGAAGCAGCGAAATTGAAGCGCTGGTATCTTCTTCTGAAGGACTTTTTGCCTCAAATCGCAGATTAGATGCGCTTGTAGAAGCAATTAAAGCCAAAAAAAGACTGCAAAAACTGAGTAAACCAGACACAAATATTGAGCGTCAGGTGGAAAATGCATTGAGGCAAGCAGTTTATGGAGCAGATGAGTACAACCGTTTTTCGGGTCATACAGCAGCTGTTATGGCAGTAGATGTTAGTCCTGACAGTTCTCTAATTGCCTCAGCAAGTACAGATAAAACAATCAAGCTAATTCGACGTGATGGGTCAGAAGTTGCAACTCTCAAAGGTCATCAGGCAACAGTTAGGGCAATCGATTTTAGCCCTGACGGTCAAATACTCGCCTCGGCTAGTGAAGATGGTATCATTAAACTCTGGAAGCAAAACGGTCAGCTGCTAAGAACTCTCAAAGGTCACACTGCTTCAGTCTGGGGAGTAGCGTTTAGTCCGGATGGTCAGTTTTTTGCCTCTGCCAGTTGGGACACAACTGTGAAACTGTGGAAGAGAGACGGTCAGCTGCTAAGAACGTTTCAAGATGGCAGAAGGGCGTTTTGGGGAGTCGCGTTTAGTCCTGATGGTAATATCGTTGCTGCCACAAGTCTAGACGGGACAGTAAAACTTTGGAAACGAGACGCTTCGGGCTGGCAAAATGCCAAGCGCCTACCATCTCTCCAAGGTAACACCGGTTGGGTTGTAGGAGTCGCTTTCAGCCCTGACGGACAGACCATTGCTTCATCGAGTGAAGATACAACCGTCAAACTTTGGCAGCGAGACAGCACAGATGGAAGCTACCGTCTTGATAAAACTCTTAAAGGTCACAGTGCCGGGGTTTGGGGAGTTGCTTTTAGTCCGGACGGTCAAACTATTGCCTCTGCGAGTCTCGACAAAACGATTAAACTTTGGAACATTGATGGTACCCAACTGAGGACGCTTAGAGGACACAGTGCGTCCGTTTGGGGAGTAACTTTTAGTCCCGACAGCAGCTTTATTGCTTCGGCAGGTGCAGAAAACGTTGTCAGACTCTGGCAGAAAGAAAATCCATTTCAAAAGTCTATCATTGCCCATCAAGCCGGGATTTGGTCAATAGCTATTACCTCCGACAGTTCGACAATCGCCACAGCAAGCCACGAAAACACCGCTAAACTTTGGAGTCGCCAAGGTAAATTGCTCAAAACTTTCACTGAATCTGGGAGCATAGTCTTCGAGGCTTCATTTAGTGACGATCGCAAGTTAATTGCTCTTGCCGGTGACAATGATACTGTAAAACTCAAGAAGCGAGACGGCACTTTGGTTGCTACTTACAAAGATCGTCTCGCTAAACTCTTAGCAGGAGTATTGAGTCCAGACGGTCAAGCGATCGCAATGTCAAATGTTGACAAAATTGTTCAGATATGGCATCGCGATCGTCCTTCACCGCAGATTCTCAAAGGACATCAAGCGGAAGTGTGGCATGTCGCATTTAGTCCCGACGGTCGGCTCGTTGGTTCAGCTAGTGGCGATGGCACCGCTAAACTGTGGACGCTGGATGGTGAGCCAGCGCTGCGGGAGGGTATCCCTCGTGCCGGCTCTGGCGAACCCCGAAGGGGCAAGTTGTTCAGAACCCTTGTAGGACACTCGGCGGCAGTATGGAGAGTTGCCTTTAGCCGTGATGGTAAAATGGTAGCTACTGGAAGTGGCGATAATACCGTTAAGCTGTGGACGCTGGACGGCAAGTTGCTGAAAACTCTCAAAGGTCACACTGCTGCGGTTTGGGGAGTTGCGTTTAGTCCCGATGGACAAATAGTTGCTTCTGGCAGCGTGGATAATACTATCAAGCTTTGGAAGTTGGATGGTAGGGAACTAACGACCCTGCGAGGACATACCGCAGCGATTAGGGAAATTGCCATTAGCCCCGACGGGACAATTCTTGCTTCAGGAGGTGATGACAACACACTCATTCTGTGGAATTTGCCGCGAATTCTCAATCTAAATGCACTGACTTATGGTTGCGGTCTTGTGCGGGATTATTTGAAAACTAACATAGTAGTTGAGAAGAGCGATCGCTCCCTTTGCAATAATATCAGTCGGGATGCAAAGAAAGCGATCGCCGACTCAAATTTTTAGAAGAATTACTACTGGGAAACGAATATTTTTGCTGTAAATGGCGCTATATCAGTAGTTAGAATATCTTCATCAACTTTTACAGAAGTTTCAGTCAACCAATCTTGCCAAGATTCAGCCGCTGGGAAGTTGGGAATCTGATATTCTGGTAAATTCTGGTCAGAGAAATTTACCACGACGACGATGCGAGAACCTTGGAAATTCCAGCGGGTGTAAGCGAGTACTTTTGCTTCAGGATTTTCGTGGAAAAACTCAATATTATCGCTTTGCAAAGCTGGAGTTTGCTTGCGAAGGGCGATTAGTTTTTTGTAATATTCAAATAAATCGCGATTTTCCTCTCTTTCCAATAGGGGCCATGCTATTTTCTTCGGCTGAGTCACAGTTTGGCTTTTGCGCTTGTGTTCGCCAAATTCTTCACCCATCCACAGCATCGGTATACCCATTGCTGTTATTAACAGTACAGCACCTAACTTGGCGCGGACAAATGCAGCTTCATCAAAGATACCGCGATCGCCTAATTCTCTAAATAAATGTTCGCGATCGTGAGTTGCTAAATAATTTACCACATTTATTCCAGTCGCATAACCTTGCTGTTTTGGATCTAAAATCTGCTTTAGATGGTCTAATTCAAATGTCTCACCGCAAAGGTGAGGAACCAGAAAATAGCGAAAACTTTCATGCCAACAAGAATCCATCGGTCCTTCTGGCGCTGTCACGGTGCTTGTATCGGGAATGTGTTCGGCAATATTATAAAACGGCTTGGGTGCAGTATTCTTTTTTGATTGTTGTGCCAGCCAATCCAAAAATTCAAAGTTAGCTAATTGCCGCACCGCATCAAAGCGAATTCCGTCAATGTGATACTCTTGAACCCAATAGCGCACCACATCCCCAACGTATTTCCAAGCAGGTTTAACGTCTAATTTTTCGTCATAATTATCATAATTAAATTCCGGTCCCCAATAATTGTTCGGGTCTTCCGGATAATGCATGTGTTCGTAATACCAATAATTCCTATCAATCAGCATTAACGGGCATTCTCCATCTGTATGGTTGTAAATTCCATCCATGAAAACCCGAATACCTCTACTATGACACTCGTCAATAAACCGCTTTAAATCTTCTGTTGATCCGTAGCTTGATTCTGTTGCGAAAAAGTGCCGCACTGTGTAGCCCCAGCTATAATCACCAGGATACTCATTTACTGGCATTAATTCTATTGCATTAATTCCCAATTCGCGCAGATAATCTAACTTTTCAATCGCATCTACATATTTTCCACGTTTATGAGGATCAACCTCACCACCTGTAAAATCGGCAACGTGCATTTCATATATTACTAATTCATGATTTCCTGGCAATAATTTATCGTCGTGCTGCCAAACATAAGTATCAACTATTCGCTTACCATCTTTGACCCGCGTTATACCGACTTTTTTCTCATCATTTACATCTGTGGCGTAAGGGTCAACTACATCCACCCATTCATCAGGCTGAAAATTTGGACTTTTGCTTTGAACGCGAAATTTGTATTCATAAACACCGTCTTCTATTTCTACATGAGTACGAAAATAACCATCTTCGCCTTTTTGCATCGGAATCTCTTTCCAATCAGAAAAAGACCCAATTAAAGCTGCTCCTTGATTACGAGGAGCAAACAAATTAAATTCAATTACACTTGCCATTTCTACCTTTTTAGATAATTACTACTATAGTTCTGGCTCATAAAATTATTTTGTAATATAAATTTATGTTAAGCTTCTTTCTAAAGTAATATCAACAAAATAAAAAATTTATTCGCCCTGCGTCAAGCGATCGCACTCGCGTTCAGACGCTTTACCCGCTAGCTCTACGAATTTAGTACAGCATGAGCGTAAAAGCGTAGCGTTTTTAAATGCAGGGGAACGCAATCGCATTGTATCGGGATGCAATCGCATTGTATCGGGATGCAATCGCATTGTATCGGGATGCAATCGCATTGTATCGGGATGCAATCGCATTGTATCGGGATGCAATCGCATTGTATCGGGATGCAATCGCATTGTATCGGGATG
>JAESGF010000234.1_pt1 | contig 29082 bp, 28 predicted proteins | sample 9269621 | NCBI WGS metagenome assembly JAESGF01 (sample SAMN14515066, study PRJNA621663) | algae metagenome | isolation source: Tolypothrix carrinoi HA7290-LM1 and co-occurring heterotrophs from dry rock... | place: USA: Makauwahi cave, Kauai, Hawaii | collected 2011-01-06
TGAATACTGGTAACAACGGCATCGGCACGTTGGCGCTACGCACCAACGCCACTTTGTTGTACGCGATCGCATGAATTGAGTGATCACAAGCCGTATCAATCGATAACCCGCAACTTGGGTTATTAGAGAAAATAGGCTGAAACTTAACGATCGCACTAATCCCATCAACCCGAATAAATGCGTAGCCGTAAGGCTTGTCGTGAGACATCGCTTTCAGGCTTTGGATATACTGAAAACGTGAAATAACTACCCAAAAACAATTGAATGCATCACAAATCGTGAAGAATTGATCCAGGAACTCGAACAAGCTCCTGATGATATAGTTGAGTTGGTATTAGATTTTTTTCATAGAGTAAAAGCAACACGTAAAATCCATCCTCTGGCAAAATTTGCAGGTATTTTAAGTGATAGAGAAGCGGAAGAATTAAAAGGGGCGATTGCAACGGAATGTCGGCAGGTGGATGTGAATGAGTGGTGAGATTGCTCTAGATAGCTCTGTGGCATTTAGCTTGCTACCTTGTTCAAAAAACTGTTGAAGCGATCGCTATCCATCAAGCCATTTTCCGACAGTATTCGTCGCACTGCAACTAAATGCAATCTTCTTACATAGGCTTGTTGCTCGTAACCAGGCAGAACTATTAATGTACCAGATGATAGATGCTGGTAAATCTTTTGCGAACCAAAGGTCTGCATTGTTACAAACCCCGTCTCTAAGAGCAATTTCTCTAATTCTGTGAATTTAATTTCTCTAACCATGATGACGAATTACTCCTTGTAACTGGCTGAGAACATCATTTTTAAATTTAGCAAATATTTTGATCGCCTGCCGATTTAATACGTTGTCTTTAGATAAACGAACAGTTACACTATCACCAACATTGGATAAATCGAATCCCTCAAAGCTTTCAAAATATGATTGTATATATAACCAATAAGCTTGGCTGTTTTTGGCATCATATACAATTAAAATACATGGCATTGGTTCAAGCAACCATAATTCAAAATCTGAGCGTGCGAGGGCAAAAGTAATGGTTTTTTGGTCTGAAAGTATAGAGAGTGAATCTGTAGCTTTTAACTGTACATATATCTGACCATTTTCAATTTCACCTTCAGCATTATAAGTAAAAATTATTAGATCGTAGCCATAATCATACTCAATGCGCTCTACAGAATAGCCGCATAGCAAGACATATCGTTCCACATAATTTACACTTAAATCTGCTATTATATGCTCTCGTGGTCGCTTTTTTATTGGCATTTACCGAGCTTTTTAGTTTCAAGATCATCAATATTATCAAAGTTATATTAGAAGTTTCTTTATATTAAGCTTCGCATATCGGAGTCTATGCCATCAACTCCCAATAAATGCGGTCGCACTCTCTTCAAAACCACCAAAACGCGATAACGAAGTTAAAGCTACGCTGATCGCACTCTCCCCAAAATAACCAAGCAGGCGATCGCACTAATTCTAAAACCTAATAAACGCGATCGCACAAATCCTAAAACAACCTAAATGCGATCGCACTTACCCAACATCATAAATGCGATCGCACTCCATCTCATCAACTCAACAAATGCGTAGCCGTAAGGCTTGTCGTCAGACATCGCTTTATGCGCTGAAATATGGTGTTTAATGTGAGTCTCTTTTTTAAATAACAACTTCGTCTTCTTTTACCAACACATCTTGTTTCTCTTTTATGTTGTCCCAATCAATAACAGCTACCCACAGATTTTCTGTTGTAGAATATTGAACAATTCCATCTACTTCTAAATCTTCGCTATAAAGCGTTATTTCTTGACCATTTTGCAACCAAATTTTCTGATGAGCTAAATCCTCAATCGTACCAGTACAATTAAGGCGTAAGCGACCTTGAACATCAGCGTTATGGAAATCTACAAAGACTTTTGGCTTTTCCATATTTTGAGAACTCCTAATTTGACTTAGCTGGGTTGTCAATTGTGGGTGTCAACAAATTACTAATCTGCTCAGGTGTCAAGCCTATTAATGTAGCATGATGGGGGCTTCTACCAGATGTCCGAATAACATCACCCCCAAGTTTACGAATTTCACCTACGGTTGTCACGCCAATTTGCCCATGAGGGATTTTTGCAGATAGTTCCTCTACAGATAATCCTAACGCGCTTTCTACAGAGATTCCAGTTACAACACTGGGGTGTGTTCCAATTGCTCGTTCAATATCTTCTGGACGATTGCGTCCTCCTCGAACAACCACAGCTTCATCTGGTATTGTTTCTAGGCTCACAAGCTAATGACATTTATTTTCTCAACAACAGCATACTATCGGTATTGAGTAATATTTAGTATAAGAAAAAAAATATTTACATCAACGCGATCGCACAGCTTAACGAAGTTATCGCACTTTCCTCAAACTAACCAAAATGCGATCGCACTTTCCCAACACCACCAATGCGATCGCACTCTCTCCCATCAACCCAAGAAATGCGATCGCACTTCCTTACAAACCCAATAAATGCGATCGCACTCTAACTCAAACAACCAGAATGCGAATTGCAATTCCCCAACATCACAAATGCGTAGTGTGGCTATTTATCATCAGGGCAAATTTCTTTTCGCAAATCGGGACGGGAAGCGAGGTATTCTTTTAAATGGTCGCAACCTCGCGTTAGTGAACTATCTAAACTTTGAACCCGACGCAACTGTACAAAAAAATCATCTACTTTAATGGCAATTAACTTACTATCCGGGCTGAATACTACACCCCTACCTTGATATTCAGCAAACTGCTGCCAAGAACCATCTCTTACCTCAGTCCACAGACGCATAGTACGATCTAGTGAAACAGTGGCAATAGTCTTACTGTCAGGGCTAAATGCTACATCAAATACTTGCCTGTTATGTTTGAGAGTGGCAATTTCTTGTCCTTGCAAGTTCCAAATCTTGGCTGTACCATCTTGTGAAGCAGTGGCAACAGTCTTAGTATCAGGACTAAATACAACCTTTTTGAGAAGATTGTCATGTGTGAGAGTAGCAATTAACCCACCTTGCAGATTCCACAGTCTGGCAGTATTGTTAGCATATGAAGTAGTAACAATTGTATTACCATCTGGGCTAAATAATACATCAAATACTTCTCTGCGATCTTTGAGAGTGGCAATTTCCTTACCTTGGAGGTTCCACAACCTTACAATTCCGTCATAAGAAGCAGTCGCAACAGTTTTACCGTCAGGACTAAATACTAATTTGCTGACATCTTTATGTCTGAAAGTCGCAATTTCTTCTCCTTGTAGGTTCCACAACTTGGCTGTATCGTCTTGTGAACCAGTAACGATAGCCTTACCGTCAGGACTAAATACTACATTGCCAAATCTATACTTATGTCTGATACTAGCAATTAACTTACCTTGCAGGTTCCACAACTTGGCTGTACCGTCAAACGATGAATCAGTAGCAACTGTCTTACCATCAGGACTGAACACTACATCCTCAACCCGATTATGTGTAAGAGTAGCAATTTCTCGTCCTTGCAGATTCCACAACGTGACTGTATTGTCATCAGAAGGAGTGGCAATACTTTTGCCGTCGGGACTAAATACTCCCCTAAAGATTAGAAAGTTATGTTTAAGAGTCGGGATTTTCCCACCTTGCAGGTTCCATAACTTGACAATTCCATCTGATGAAGCAGTGGTGACAGTCTTACCATCAGGGCTAAATGCAACATTTAGTACCCGACTATTATGTTTGAGAATAGCAATTAAGTCGCCTTGTAGATTCCATAACTGTGCCGAGTCAGTATTTTCAGTAGCAATAGTATTACCGTCAGGACTAAATACTACTTTAGAAGACCCATTCTGAAGCGTATTACTATATTTGAGAGTACCAATTAACTTTCCTTGAAGGTTCCAAAGCGTTGTATCATCATAGCGGGCAGCAATAGCAAAAGTTTTACCGTCAGGGCTAAACACTACGTCAGTTTGGGCTGTTCCTCCACTATTAATAGTAGTAATTTCTCCTCTTTGCAAATTCCACAACTTGACATTTCCATCTTGTGAAGCAGTAGCAACATTTTGACTGTCGGGGCTAAATACTACTTTCACGACTAAATCCTGATGTTTAATATTAGCTATTTCCCTTCCTTGCAGATTCCAAAGCTTTGTACCTTTCGATAAAGCAGTAGCAATAGTCTTACTGTCAGGGCTAAATATTAATTTCTTGACACTATCACCTTTGTGATTGAGAGTGGCAACTTCCTCTCCTTGTAGATTCCACAACTTAGCAGTACTGCTATATACTGAAACAGTAGCAACAGTTTTACCATCCGGGCTGAATACTACGTTGTCAATTGACAAATCGTATTTAAGAATAGCAATTTCTCCACCTTGCAAGTTCCATAACTTGGCGGTATTATCCGATGAAGCAGTACCAACAGTTTTACCATCGGGGCTAAATGCTATGTCTTTAACCGTATCGTTATGTTTGAAAGTAGCAATTTCCCCACCTTGTAGATTCCACAATTTAGCAGTACCGTCATCCGAAGCAGTAGCAACAATTTGACCGTCGGGACTAAATGCGACATTGTTAACCTTTTTGTCATGTTTGAGGATGGTAACTGTCCCTGTTTGCAAGTTCAACAGCTTGGTAGTACCATCATTTGAAACGCTCGCCACAATTTTAGTATCAGGACTAAATACTTGCTTCTCAACTTGACCATCATCTTTTAATTGATTTATTTCGCGGACATATTCTAAAGTATTGTGCAAGGCTAATATGGGGCTAACAGTTGGGTAATCTTTTAGTTGACTACCATTCTTGGCTAACTGTTTTAATTCCTTTACAGACCTCATTGCCTCAATCAAATTTTCCAATCCAACATTCCCACGCAAGCGCAATAAACCAGCCGATGAGCGCTCTAAATCTGTGACAATTTGGGCTTGTTTTCGTTCTATGTTTGCATTCATCGCCCCAATTGCTGCTACTATTGCCCCAACAACAAATAAAGCTAAAATACCTCCACCAATACGAATCCGTTGATTTGTCTTCCTTTCCACCTCAGTCAATCGCTGTTTCGCGTTCCTCTCTTCCTCCAAAGCCTGATTTTGTTTCGCTTCCGCTTTCGCAACTTTCTGATTTAACTCTGCTTCCACACTCGTAGATAAAAACCGATAATCAGCATTGCTCAAACTTTTACCATCAGCCCAAACACGAGCATTCTGTAAATCTTCCCCACGCAACAAATACGAATTATCTTGAAATTTACTATCTACCCAAGCCTTAAAAGCATCAGCATAAGGACGCAATTTGTCTAATTCTTTTTCAACCCAATTTAAATTAAAAATATTTGCATAAATTTGGTTATAAACCCTTAAATTTCGCTGCTGTTCTACTACCAACCCAGTTAGACGCAACCTCATCTGTTCTGAACTTCCATCAACAGCAATCTCACCCTTTTGCAAAATTTGCTGATAAAATCCCAACAAGCGCACAGCAATTAGTTCATTAGCAAGAATCCTATCCTGTATCGTCTTTAAATGTTCTTGCTCATCTCGCACTTCCCAATCATCAATAATCCCAGTTCTCACCACTGTTTCCACCAACTCTGTAATCTGGAACCTCTCCCCTAACCCCTCTTTGAAGCACAGAGGGGAACTATCATTCTCTTCCTTCCCTTGTTGTAGAGAATGAGGAATAAATTCAAAGCCTCTCTCCTGGTAGGAGAGAGGTACCCTAGCGGGAAGCCGCTTCGCGTCTATGGAGAGAGGTTTTTCAAGAGTTAGCTTCAACAAATTACAAACCTTCTGCGTCAATAAAGGCTGTCCCCCCGTCCAAGCCAAAACCTCTTGCATTACTGCTTGGGGATTTTCAAATTTTCCTACTAACCCCCTTGCCAAAGGTGTAATTTCATCTAACTTAAAACCATAAAGTTGAATTGCCTGCCCAATATTAAAAGGCGTTCGTTCCTCATTTTTAATTAAATCTGAAGGTGTCGCTACCCCAACTAAAGCAAAAGTCAACCGCTGATATTCAGCTTTAAAAGAGCGTTTTTGATAGCAGCTTCTAATTAAAGCAAAAAAATCATCCGCCGGAAAATCCAAGCGGAGAATACTATCAATCTCATCGATAAAAATCACAATATTTTGGGGAATATTTGGCAATAACAACTCATCAAAAAGTTTCCCCAAACGTCGCACCGGAGAAATTTCGATAGATTTGTCCCACCATGCAGATAAATCTTCTGGTGCAATAAAATTAAGTTCAGTTAATAAGCTATCAATAATACTCGCGTACCACTGCTCAAGGGTGATTTCTTGGCTACCCAATCCAGAAACATCAATCACAGCACAAGCAAAGCCATCAGCTTGTAGCCGTTTCATCGTCCGGACTAACAAACTCGTTTTCCCCATCTGTCGGGAGTTAAAAACGTAACAAAGCTCTCCCGCTTTTAATGCGTGGTAAAGCTCATAATCCGCTTGTCGCACTACATAGCTGGGAGCGTCTTCTTCTAAACTCCCACCAACTTTATACTCGTAGTCTCGCGTCATAATTTAGTTTTTAATAGAGAAAAATTACATCGATACCTATCTTGAGTTTAATTTCCAGAATGTTAAGTTTTTATCGAGTTGTTATTGAGTTGTGATGGAGTTGTAATTGACTTTACCAAATAAATACCTAATCTTGTAAGCTGAATTCTGTAGTCCTTCCCATCATCAGCTATGTCATATTCGTCAAGGTCTGTAAAAGTACATACAAACTGCATACCTAAAGTAAAATTGGCTCTGCGACGAAATGGCTACATTAGCCAGAGAATACTAGCTGAAGATTTAGGTATTTCCCAATCTACTGTTAGCAACTTTCTCACTGGTAAAGCTGTCGATTTTTCATACTTCAAAGAAATTTGCGACAAATTGGGACTTGAGTGGCGAGATATAGCTGATTTAGAGCTACCTGATGAAACTGATACGCAAACACAAAACATCAATCATTCTCCCGCATCCCCCCATCTCCCCATCTCCCCATCCCCCCATCTCCCCCTCTCCCCATCCCCCTCATCTCCTCCCTCCCTTGAATATCCAGAAGGAGAGGTAGCGTTAGATTCTCCCTTTTATCTAGAACGTCCCCCCATCGAACAGCGTTGTTATCAGGAAATCAAAAAACCTGGTTCTCTAATTCGCATCAAAGCACCGCAAAACATGGGTAAATCTTCGCTGTTGGCGCGGATTCTCCAGCAAGCGGAAAGTCAGGGAAATATCACGGTGACAATAGATTTTCAGTTAGCAGAAGAAGAGTTGTTCTTCAACTTGAATACATTTCTGCGCTGGTTTTGCGATACCGTCACTGAGGAAGTCGCCGCTAAAAATCCAGAATTACAGCAAAAGTTGCTGCAAAAACTCGATGAACATTGGAAATCAGCGCAGCGCTTTGGCTATATGAAAACTTGTAAAAATTACTTTGAGCGCTATTTATTTCCCGAAATCAACCAGCCATTAATTTTAGGCTTAGAGACAGTCGATAAATTATTTGAATTTCCCAAAATCTACAGAGATTTTTTTGGGTTATTACGCGCTTTACACGAAGAAGCCAAACGTCGAGATATCTGGAAAAAACTCCGACTGGTGATAGTACACTCGACTGAAGCCTATGTACCAGTAGATATCAATCAATCGCCGTTTAACGTCGGTTTGGTAGCGGACTTACCAGAATTTACCCACGAGCAAATAAAAGATTTAGCTCAACGCCATCAACTAAATTGGAGCGATACAGAAGTTGAAAAGTTAATGGTATTGGTGGGAGGACATCCCTTTTTAGTGCGGTTAGCTCTATATAAAATAGCCATTCAAGAGATAAATTTAGCTCTATTGTTGCAAACAGCAGCTACCGCCGAAGGAATTTATAGCAAGCATCTGCAACACCTAGAATATATTTTAAAGCAACAGCCAGAATTATGGACTGCTATGCAAGAGGTTGTCGCTAGTAGCAGTCCTGTCTTTTTACCAACAGTAATCAGGTTTAAATTACATAGTCTCGGACTGGTAAAGCTACAAGGTGACGAAGTTACAGTTAGATGCGAGCTATATCGTCAATATTTTCGCAATTCTTCAAAAGACAATAACAACGCAATGTAACTAAATTAACTCAATGGCATCTCCAGTTTGAACTCAAGTAGCACTTTTAGATCATGGAATTGTCGAGTTCAACAGACAATTCAATGCTACATAAAACACTTCAGGCTAAATTACTCGGAACCCTCGCTGCAATTATTGCTATTTTTAGTTCGCTTTTTATAGCACCTACCCCAGTTCGGGCTGATAATCGCGAATATGTTTATGAAGTTGGCGAACAGTTAATGCGAGCTGCGATCGCTTCTGGTTTACGTGGCTATAGTTTAACTCATGACCCGTTTATCGACGCATTAAATCACGGTCGCTCCGATTATATAACAATAAATCTGCGTGCAGGTACATCATAGGGCATAGTTGGAGTGTGCGATCGCGATTGTCGAGATTTAGATATTGCACTTTACGATAGCCGTGGAAATCTGATTGCTTCTGATTTACAAGATGATGATATTCCTGCCATCACCATAAATCCTTCTCGAAGCGGTACATATCGAGTCCGGGTTGATATGGCTAGTTGTAATACCAATGCTTGTTACTACGGTATCGGTGTATTTGGTCAGTAAAACCAACTGACCTTGCATAAACAAAGGGGCAAAGAGACAAACTTTATCTACGTCTTATGTTACTTTGCACCTTTGATTTCTCGCCAAACCTTTGAATCTAAATTTAATACCATTATTTAGCCCACGCAGGTGGGCTTTGTTCGTATAGCCCCAGGCTTCTAGCCTGAGGGCGAATAAAGCGCTAGACATTTTACCAGCTTGACTAGCCTTGACAAAACTTTACAAACGTGACCTTCTTAAACTTTCTGCAAGAAGTATTTGTACTTTTATAAAGTATAATTAAGAATAAAGATAAAAAAGACGGGCAACCTCCCTTGGCTAATATTGCCTAGAAAGTTACCCGGAAATGTAAAAAATTTAATTGTTGTAGATAGTTGTAGATAAAAACTACAAAAATCTTGTCTTTGCAGCCAACTTGTAATGCAAGACAAGCAAACAAAACAGTAAAGTTATCGGTTTAAGAGGCAAAGGTCGGCGTGGGTCAGTATCAACCAGCTCAGTTAACGAGCTACAATGCAAACGCGATCGCTCGCTACTACAGCTTGCGTCCCTGGCTAGCGATAGCGCGATCAATAAAGATAGTTTGGTTTTTTGCGGGATTTATTCTCGGTTTAAAGTGGGATGAATGGCGTGGAGAAGTTGAACGAAACAAGTTCAAACGAGCCATTCAGTTGCGACAAATATTAACGAGTCTGGGTCCAACTTTTATTAAAGTAGGTCAGGCACTCTCGACGCGACCGGACTTAATACGCAAAGATTTTTTAGACGAACTGATAAAGCTACAAGATCAGTTGCCACCTTTTGATAATGCGATCGCTTATCGGATTATCGAAACTCAACTGAACGCAAGCGTTTCAGAAATTTATAGCGAATTGTCACCAACTCCAGTAGCTGCGGCTAGCTTGGGTCAAGTATATCGCGGTCGTCTCTACACCGGCGAAGAAGTAGCCGTAAAAGTGCAACGTCCGAACTTACGTCCGGTGATTACACTCGACCTTTATCTAATGCGCTGGGCAGCAGGTTGGCTGAGTCCTTGGTTGCCCCTGAATCTCGGTCACGATTTAACTTTAATTGTGGACGAGTTTGGCACAAAGTTATTTGAAGAAATCGACTATATTAATGAAGGTCGCAACGCGGAAAAATTTGCAAGTAACTTCCGCAACGATCCGCAAGTCAAAATACCAGCCATTTATTGGAGTTATACCAACACCCGTGTTTTAACTCTGGAATGGATTAACGGCTTCAAACTCACAGATACGAAAAATATCCGTGCTGTAGGTTTAGATCCAGAAGCGATTATCCAAATTGGTGTCACCTCCGGTTTGCGACAGTTGTTAGAACATGGTTTCTTTCATGCAGACCCCCATCCGGGTAATTTGTTTGCCATGCCTGATGGTCGCATGGCTTACATTGACTTTGGCATGATGGATCAGCTAGAGGAAACCACCAAAGAAACTCTTGTAGATGCGTTGGTGCATGTAGTCAATAAAGATTATAATGACTTCGCCGAAGACTTGGTAAATTTAGGATTTCTCACACCAGAAACGAATATTGCTCCGATTGTGCCGGCATTAGAAACGGTGCTGGGAAACGCAATTGGTAAAAACGTCAAGGATTTTAATTTCAAGACAATTACCGATGAATTTTCGGAATTGATGTATGAATATCCTTTCCGCGTTCCGGCAAAGTTTGCCTTAATTATTCGTTCTTTGGTGACGCAAGAAGGTATTGCTTTAAGCCTGAATCCGAATTTTAAAATTGTCGAGGTAGCTTATCCTTACGTAGCGAGACGGTTGCTAACAGGAGATTCTCCAGGATTGCGGCAGCGGTTATTGAATGTGTTGTTCAAAAATGGTAAATTCCAGTGGCAGCGGTTAGAAAATTTAATTGCGATCGCCCGCACTGATAACAACTTTGATTTATTACCAACAGCGCAATTAGGTTTACAATATTTGCTGTCTGATGAAGGCAAGTTTATCCAAAGACAGTTGCTGCTTGCTTTGACTGAAGATGACCGTCTTCACACCGAAGAAGTTCAACGCTTGTGGAATCTAGTGAAAGATGACTTAAAGCCGAATCGTTTGTTGAGTGTAGCGATCGGCATTTTGACAGAATTCTCTAGAGAAAGCGCAGCCGCTATTTTACCGACTGCGACACATCTTGTTTCTTTTGGAAAAAAACAGTAACAACGTGGGGACTGGGGACTGGGGGACAAGGGAGACAAGGGAGACAAGGGGAGGACACTTCCGTGCGGGGGTTCCCCCCCGTTAAGGAACGTGTCCGTGGACAAGGGGGAGCTGTTATTGAGCTGGGGAGGAATTACCCAATGCCCATTGCCCAATGCCCAATTCCCAATTCCCAATTCCCAATTCCCAATTCCCAATTCCCATATTAATCAGGAGTTTTCATGTACTATTACCCTCTACATCCGCCATATTTTCTGTTAGCTGTTGGTTTATTTATTGCATTAACCTCTGGTGCAGCCTTATCGGGAACGCTAAAGTTAATTATGGAAAAAATGCAATTAAATAGTGTAGAAAAGTTAGGTTCTCGTTTTTGGAGCAGAAAATTATTTGTTCCATTTCTCGGAATCGCTGGCGGTGTTTGTTTATTTCTTACATCAGGTTTTGAAATATTCGGTTTTCCACCATTCCTTGCTTATATAATTGGTATACCGATTTCTCTTTTAACAAGCGTACTAGTTTGGTTGCAATTAGGAAGTATGCTGGCTTTTATAGAACGCCAAGGAATGACATCTCTAGACTTAGATTCTATGCCTTGAGTATAAATATGGACACAGAAATGCTGTGTCCAAACCTAATTTATTGTGTTATGTCAAGTCCATTTGATGACTTATTATAATTTCTCTGCGCCTCTGCGTCTGGAGCGTGAATTTTAATAATATTCTAAATCTAAAATTTCAAAATATATTAATTCAACATCATTTTATTTATTAAAATAAGAATTAAGTATAACTACTGAAGTTACTAACTTGATTTGTATTTATACCAAATTTACATACAGTATTTCTATCTAAAGTAGGAAATTAAAAAACAATGAATCAAGCAGAGCCAGAATTTTGCTTTTGCACTATAGCATTTGGTAAGAAATATCGCGCTCTTGCCTTGTTATTAGCACAAGATATAGAGAGATATTCGCCGAAAACTTATTTTATAGTTTTAACTGACAATCCCAGCGACTTTAACAAACAACCCAACATTTTAGCCTTTAAACATCGCTCGCAGAGCGTTAAGTTTTATCACGACAAAAGATTTGCGATCGCCAAAGCATTATCTCTGTTTAATTCTTGCATATACATTGATGCAGATATGCGAATACTAGCACCAGTGCCAGTAGATATGCAATGGATTAAAAAAGTAGGAATAACAGCAAGAACTTGTGAAATTATGCCCAAAAAATATGCAAAAGTTATTGCAGGCACTGCTAGTGCTAAACTTTGTCGAGAATTTCAAGTAACCAAAAAAGCTGCACAAAAGGTAAATATAGACCTAGAAAATGAAAACGTTAAATTTGTGTACGAGTATTTATTTGCAGTTACAAAAGACTCTGGAAAAGAACTTGAATTTTTCAAACAATGGGAGACACTCGCCAATTATTTTGAATTAAATGGGATTTATGATGGTGAAGGAAACGCAATAGGTTTAGCTGCTGCCAAGGCTGGTTTGGATGTTAGATTAAGTGAGATGCAGGGCATTTCCTTTTTTAAAGATAAAACCGAACTAGTCAGAATCCAAAAAGGACAATCAAAGATGGAGGAAATGTCCATATATTTTCAGCAACAGAAGATGCTAGAATACCCCAAGCGATCGCTTCTAGAAAAAGTCGCTGCTAAACTCCGTCAAAGTGTTACTCATTTATATAATTTAGTCCGTCTGAGAATTGTTACCTTGAATAAGTTTGATTTTTATTACCGATAAGTATAGCAATCCGTTTAGGAATCGTTAAAAATAAGATTCCCGACTTCTCTAAGAAGTCGGGAATCTGAAACTGTAAGCAGCTTCAAAAACTTTACTTTTTCAGAAAGCGGAATAGAGTTTTAATTTGACTTAAAGTTTGCTGCCAAGAACTTTTTTTAACCTTAACTGGGAAAATTGGCGGTGGCAGTGATGGATTGAGATTGCGGTAATACTCCCAAATTTCCCAATAAGGGCAATCAGGTTCAATCCGCATCCCTGCCCAGTGAAGAAACTGTAGAGGCTGATTCAACTTGGGGTCTATAAGTATATGCCCTTGAGCTTGAAAATGAGGGCTACCTGCCCAATTTCCAGGTGCTTTACCAGGTCTATTGACTATATTAAATCGGCGCGGAACATACTTTAAGACGAGATAGTTAAGGATAGTTTGGTCTGAGTTTAATAAATAGAAATATTCCGGATGGCGGACGCATTCTCTAAAGACTTCCCAGATATCTTCCTCAGAAAAAGCTTGCTTTTTAGAACACCAAAAACCACTATTAAAAACGTCTTTTAATTCAGTTTCATTAAAGATATTATTCTCTTTAATTGACTGATTGAATACTTCATAAATTCCGCCTGTATGTTGATAGTCATAACAAACAAAATCATTTTCTTGAAGATAGCTGAGATTGTCGATAATTTTGTTAAACACAACAATATCAGTGTCTATATACAAAAACTCATCGAAAGAACCAAACCAGCAAACAAGCTTACGAAGTAAGTTAGGTCTATCAAAGAAATTTTTTCCGCAGATGTTATCGACTTGCTCGCAAAAGTACTTGATATCTTCTAAATTTTCGTAAATTGTTACCCCAGAAAAGTTAGAAAAAACCTCTGCTATCTTTTGATAATTGTCATTGTAGGGAATCATGACAATTGGTGTATCCGAGTCATAAAAACGGATACTATTAATTAAGGCAACGGCATTATCCATCACCTTGTCATTGCCTAGAAGATAAATCCCGCGATTCATTGATTATTCCTCAAACTTTTATACCCAGCTTTTTGAGAACTCTTGTCTTCAAACTAGGAGGTGCATTGTAGGGTTGTGGCTTAGTAGTAAACTTTGGTCGTTTATCGGGTTCGTGCAGGTAACGATAGTGTAAGAAAATATCTCGATATGGGAAATCAATATTGTCACCGTTGCAGACTCTATCAAATAAACTGGATGACAAGCCGATGTAGTGCAGATAAGTCAGTTTGTTACCTTTGTCATACAACCAATTAGATTTATATTCAAAGTGAGAAGAAGTGACAGCATTCCCAGTGATTTTGCTTTCAGGTAACTGCTTTGATAAGTTACACACCGGAATATTTGCTCGCATTACCATATAGTTGAGAACTGACTGATTAGGTGCTTCTGGGAATAAAATTTCTGCCTCTCCATCTGCCAGTCGAGATACAATAAAATCTCGTTCTTCTGAACTAAATAACCCCCGCTTACCAGCATAAAAACCCGCACAAAAAATATCAGATTTAATTCTGTCTTCACTAAATATCTGAGATAATTTGTCAGATTTTACATTAAAAATGTGCGAGGGGTCTTTGTACTGAAAGTCATAAACAACTAAAGGATGGTCGTTTAACTTCTCAAAAATAATTTGCAGAGAATCTAAGACCAAAATATCTGCATCAAAATAAGCAAATTTGTCAAAGGGACTGCTGTTATCAAAAGCGCAGTATCGACGGTTCATGCCAATCCGACGCACCCCTTTAATGCCTTGTTCTTCCCAAACTTTTAAAGCAGTGGGATGTGTTTGCCACACTTGCAGAGAAAAATCTTCCCAATTTTTAAACAATTGGGCATCATTTAGCAGAGTCACATTTTTTCTTGTAGCGACTTCTGCACTAACTTTTTCGATGTTGTCGTCATAGGCAATTACACATACTGGAATATCTGTACCTACATTGACTTCAACACTATTAAGAAAAGCTACGAGTTGGTTATAAACTACATCGTTGCCGATTGTATAGATACCATTAGTCATGGAAATTTCCGTAAGTGTAAATTTTATTTATGCAATTTGGTTAACTGCGTTATCTAACCAGTTCAGCAGGTTTAATTTGTGCAAAATAATCTGCCTAGCTTCAGCGATCGCTTCTTTAGCTGCGTACCAAGCATCAGGAGTAGACGTTACTTCCTGAATGTATGCCAAACCCTTTTCATCTATACTTGGTAGTCTCAAAAAGCTTCCTGGTGGCAACAATTTATCAGCGGCAGAACCACCGTAATAAATTGGCAAACACCAAGCCAAAAGAGAATCCCAAAGCTTCTCACTCACATACCAATTATTATCAGCATAATTTTCTATTGCCAAGTTGTAATAATAGGGAGCCATGCTATGCCATTTATTATTAACTTTTCCATTTCCCTGTGCCCAATCTGGTAAATCTCGTCCATACAAATCGAAGATTAAACCGCTTTCTTGCAGCATTTTTAAAAAGTTAAGACGTTGCTGATGATTTGCCGTGCGATCGATACCCGATGTAATCCAACTGCAAGAACGAACCTTTTCTGGAGGTGGCATTTCGTTCAGTTCTCTAAACGAATTCGCATGATACCAAATAGCAGGCATATACTCAGGTATTGGCGCAAAATCATCTGGACCAGAGACATAACCGCAGTATTTAGAAGCGTTTTCGTAATCAGTAATTCGCTTTTGTTCCAACTCTGGAAATGGCGGTTCTCTTACTAAAGAAATTATTCTTTCTTTCGGCACTCCTCGCAGTAGATTTGTTATGTTTTCTTTCTGCTGTGGCTGTGGTTTAAACTTATTCAACCAGCTTTTCTTGGCAACAGGCTTAACAAAGTCGCAGAAATTGTATAACAGTAGAAAGTCTGGCTTTGAGTGATTTGCTTGGATTTGAATATTTTTCCACTCACCAAATGCATGAGGGGTTTGATGCCAAAGCCAATCACTTTGGTTAATAGCTTGATAGCCAGTAATCATACCGATAGTTTTTTTTACCATAATGATAGCAAATTAGTTGAATTACTACTTTGTTGTTCGGCGATTTAATCTCAATTCATTGCCACTGGACGCATAGAATCATCGACATAGCTAAGAATTTTTTGGATTCTATTTTCCCAAGTAAACTGCTTGACGAACTCAAGACTATCTGAATAGCCTTCGATTTTTCTGGGACGGGTTTCTAAAACGTGTTTAATACATCTGGCAAATTCTTGTGGATTATCTGGTTCGCACCAAGCAGCCACAACATTTGCAGGCTTAAATTCCATCAATGGTGGAATCTCCGTTGAGACGATGGGTGTACCAGCAGCCATATAATCAAAAAACTTCAGAGGAGAGGTAAAAGTTGATGCATTTCCCGAACAATGAGGGTGAGCTAAAATATCAGCAGCTTGCAGCAAACTTCCTAACTTGTGGTGTTCTATGTAGCCTAAAAATGTCGTGTTGGTAACTTGCTTTTCTCTTGCCATCTGCTGATAAGCTTGCACTTGCTCTTCTTTTCCGCCGGCAAATACAAATTGGACGTGCGGTAAATCTTTGGCAACATCAATTAATAAATCAACCCCTTTAAATGGATACAGCGCTCCAGAATAGACAACCATATGTTGGTATTTATCTTGAAGCAGTTTTTCTCGCCATTCTTCAGCTGCTTCCGGTTGTCTGGTAGCAAACAATTGACTGTAACCATTATGCATTTTGACAACTTTTTCAGGTGGCATTCCATTTTGGATCATGCTTTCTCTAACTGTATCGGCAACAGTTATAGCAATCGTAAAAAGTGGATTTTTGACAATTTCTGGTTCAAATTTTTTGTCTTCGTGATGGTGGTGTTCGTAAATTGCGGGAATTCCGTGCATTATTGCTACTTTGACAAAGTTCCAGTCGCGAGTATGGACAATTTTAGTGGTAGGAAGAATATGAAAGGGGAAATAGTATTTTGATATAAGGGTGCTAGAATTTGTCAATTTCCCACCAAATTTATCTACGAACCAAGGCATTGAAAGAGGAGCAACTTTGAGTTTTTCTTGTAAGTTGTAAAGCTTGGCAAGTTTTTCTTCGGGTTTTCTGGGTGAAAAGGGACGAATTAAACTAATAGGGTTATGAGATGTTAATCCTTTGTGGCTGTAAACTAAAACGGTTGAATAACCCAAGTTAGCAGCTGCGTTGGCAGAATTTGCTACCTGCACTAACTTTGCCTCTGGCTTAGTTAAAACATTTCTCGTGAAAAATATATAATTGTTTCTTTGGGAAGATGTTTTCATGATATTAAGTCAAGTATTTTTCTGGTAGTTATTGTTTTGTAATGAGGATTAATCGATACAATTATTTCATTGTTTGACGGGAGAATTTAAGGCTTAATGCTATCCTCAAAATATTCTATTTTGTTTAGTAGATGTATTGCTGATTCACAAGCTTCTTCAAAAAGTTGATTTTGCTCTTGGGGATTTTCTACCAAATTGTCTGCTAGCGATCGCAAAGAACTAAGGATGTCATTGAGAATTGTCCGAAACTCTTTAGAGAAATGAGTTAAGATTTCACTATCAATAGTTTCACCGTAATTTTTTGATGTAAATGATACAGGTTGGTATTTGATTTGCAGGTTAGCAATATCGTCAAAAACATCAACAGCGTTGAGAATTATAAAAGCAGATTTGTAAGATTCTGCAATTAGTTCTTGACGCTCTTGGGGATTGTCTACCATATCATCAAGTATTAAGCGCAAGAAACCAATCGTAGAATTAAGACGCGATCGCATTTCATGAGAAATCCGAATCAAGCTTTGATGAGGTTTGGTCTTCACTTCCGAGCGATCGCTAAATTGCATCGAGTACAAACGCGAATAGTAGCCATTCTTGCTTAACAGTTCTTCATGATTTCCTACCTCAACAACACGTCCTTGATCTAAAACAGCAATTTGATGAGCTTTTTGGACTGTGGAAAGTCGGTGTGCAATTACTAAAGTAGTGCGATCGCGACTGAGATCGTCAATTGCAGCTTGTACCAAACGTTCAGAAACGGTATCTAAAGCGCTGGTAGCTTCATCGAGAATGAGAATTTCCGGGTTTTGCAGTAATGCACGAGCGATCGCTAATCTTTGTCTTTGTCCACCAGATAACATCACACCGCGATCGCCAATCATCGTTTCCAATCCCTGAGGCAATTTGCTGATAAACTCATAAGCATTTGCCCTTTGCGCTGCTGCAATAACTTCATCTTCTGTAGCTTCTGGTTTTCCGTAAGCTATATTATTTCGCACCGAATCATTGAAGAGAAATGTATCTTGACTAACAATTCCCATCGCTTTCCGTAAAGACGTAATATCAAAGTCGCGCAGGTCAGTTTTATCAATCGTAATACTGCCAGATATCGGGTCATAAAATCTTGGTAAAAGGTCTGCAAGCGTTGACTTACCCGCACCCGAACCACCTACTAAAGCTAAAGTAGTACCACGCGGTAAAAATAAATCGACATCCTTCAACACCAACTTTTCTTGATTCGGGTAAGAAAATGTGATGTTATGAAAATGCACTCCTTCCTCTAATTTTGTGTAGTTTAACTCACCCCTCTTCATTAAAGGTTTATTATCCAGTCGTAAAAACTCTGTCACCATATCTACACTACCAGCGGTATTCGCAAAAGCACTGCGGACAGTATTTAACTGAGAAATTAACGGCAGAAGTCGCAAAAGCACTAATAAATATGTAAAAATAACCGCTGAAAGTGACGCAATTTGTGATGCGAAAAAGGTGCGGCTCAAAAACACAATTAGTAGCAAAGCCGTAATTCCCATCACCTCACTAACTGGTGCGATTATCTCTGAATTAGCCTGGGATTGGTACTCTGCTTTTTCGCGATCGCGAATTAGTTTTTTAATTCTTTGATATTCCTTCTCTTCATTACCAGTTGCCTTGACTAAGCGAATTCCACTCAAAGTTTCTAGTGTACTGACTGAATAAGCTTTAGACATCTCTGACAATTGCTGACCAAAATTTTTGGAACGACCTATAGCATACTGATTAATTAGCATTACCAAAGACAGCAAAAACGTAGCAGCAATTGTCAATTGCCAAGAAATTGATAACAAAAAGCCAACAAAAACTAAAATTGTAATTCCGAGAATAACTAATTTAACTGCATTCCCTATAGCACTAGCAGCACGGGCAATTTCTCCACCAAGACGATTGATTAAATCACCAACTTTCATCTTGGCATAATAATCTATGTCAATTTCTAGTAATAACTTTACTCCCGCTTCTCGCATATCCGAGGTCAGCATTCGCGTTAAAGTACTAGATGCTAACGTACTAGCATAAGTTGCACCATTTTTTAAAATAATTGTCAATATAATTGCCCCTGCCATCAACGGTAATCTGTAACTTTCCGATACCTTATCAAACGGATACATAATTACTTTGAGAATACCAGGAGCGCTGGTTAAATTCACTTCTTGTCCGACGATTTTTAAAATCACTGGTACAATTAGTGCTGTACTTATCCCATTAAATAAAGCTCCAGAAAACCCCAAGATTATTGTTATAATAATCCAGCCAGGATAAGGTTTAGCAAATTTGATTAGTAGCTTATTGCCCAACATACTGTATGTATTTACTTTAATAATATTACGTTTTAATAATACCGTGAATGACACTTGTACATCCATGCACTACTATATCTGTTGCATGATGTTTCCTAAGGTAGTTGTCATTGCATCAATACTGTAGTATTCCACACATCTTTCTCTGGCTAGCTTTCCTCGCTCATTTGCTTCATCTAAATGCTGGAATATGTATTGAATTTTTTCGGCTATTTCAAGAGGGCAACTTGGCTCAACTAGATAACCAGTTTCACCTAAAATATCAGGAATATCTCCTACCCGTGTTGCTAAAACTGGCTTTGCCATTGCCATTCCATCGGTTAATTTCAATGGAAACTGAGCTAAAGCTGCTGGGGTATTTCGCTGGGGAACAACAATAACGTGCGCTGCTGCCACAATTGCAGGCATTTCTGAAGATGGATGCTTTGGTAATTTAATTATCCAACGTCCCCATTTTTCGGTGAGTTCAGCATCATAATTATCATAAGGACTGCCACCGACAATCACCAGTCTTAAATCTGGCTGATTTAGTTTATCTAGCGCGATCAATACATCTTCAACACCTTTGTATGGTCTTGGCGCACCAGGAAACATTAAAATGCGATAGCCATTAAGTCCATAACGTGTTCTACTTTCTTTAGGATCGTAGCGATCGGGATTAAATAAACTAGTGTCTTTACCATTGGGCAAATAAAAGCCACCAAATCGCTCTTTTAAAAAGTGGGTGTGAATTGTAATGGCATTAGCATTTTGTGCCATCCCTTCAACCCACTTTAAATAAAGCGGATGATCCGGATATCTCAATGCACCATCTGATTTAAAAATGTCTCTAGCAAATTGCTTAATTGAAGGGCGATATTGCCACTTATCGCCACCATGCCAACTTAGCTCCCAGTCGTCTATATCTAAAATTAGAGGTCGATGATTATTTAATTTTTTTAGCAAAGATAAACCGAAGGTTGTTGGTTTCGGTCGCATTGCATAAATAATATCACCATCAAGTTTTTTCAGAAGCTGAGAAGCTGATACTATAAATTTTGGATAGTTGTAGCCAACAAAGCTACTAACTGGAATTTCCGATTGAGGAATCACTGCTGGCTCGTCGCCAAAAACAAATCCTAAAATTTCTACTTGATATTGAAGCTTTTGGAGTGCTTGAGCTAGTAAAAATGAACGAACACCTCCACCTCCCCACCTTCCAGCTCCAGCGCTCGATAGGTCACTGACAAGTATGGAAACTTTCAATTGAGTTTTGCTTTGCTGTAAACTCACAAGACTTTGCTGTTGTTAATGTGTGCAAAAAAGTAGTAGATTCATCACACCCTTGTTTTAAAAGTAACACTTAAATATTGGTGATACGGGATGTAAAGATTTTATGTTACTTGCAATCCGAAAAATCAAAATCAATCTAACCTTACATCTGCTACCATTTCAATAGAAAATTCACGGATAAATCAAACTTATTTTGCTTATATATGATAAATAATCAGTAAAATCACGGTAGGCAGTCATAAAAATATTATATTATTGCTATTTCTGACGATGAGCAATATTTATTAATACTTATTTACATCCATCGTTTTAATTCTTTTATTTACATCCAATAGACTGATTACTTGTTATTAAAAGTAACGATCAATGTGGCATATTAACTTTTTTAGTGTTGACTTCTAAATAGATAAATAGCCACAATTATCTACGGATGCTACCAGTCAATTAATTTTAGCTGACCTGTCTGGATACAATCAAATACGCGATTAATTTGGCGACGGTTTACTTCGCTGACATTACCTTCAGCAAGTACGGTAGAGGTAAGCAGGATATGGTCTTGACGACTCATCTTTCCTGAGCGGAGAATTCGATCTACAATCTTTTTCACAGTTAATTTACATTGATTATTAATGTCTGTGTACGTAGAATTTTGGTAATTCATATTCCTCCGGTTGGATGCCAAAAAAAGAAATGGTAGTATTTGCTCACCCTTTTTTTGCAAAAGGGAACTGTATAGAAATTGAAAGATTTTGAAAACTAACAACTCAGAGCAAATATGTATGATTTTTGGAAATACTCAGACTTGTTCGTATCTTGACAAACACGATAACAATATAAATTTCACTTTGCATACTCTTTACAAAGGAATTCTGTCTAAAGATGTAGATAAGATATTTCCAATTAAATACGGTTGACAAAATAGATATTATATGCATAAAAATTTATAATTAAAAAATAGTTAATATACTTTGTGAAGGTAGACCTGTCGCTGCTAACTGAAACATAGGATGAGGGAGGCTATTGTCATGCAGGTATTTCGTCTTGAGGCATTATCAGACAATTACATCTTTCTGCTTTTCGAGCCAAAGCAAAATATCGCTGCTGTAGTCGATCCGGCGGAGGCTGAACCAGTATTAAAGCAACTTGCTAAACTAAACGCTAAGTTGGTGGCGATTTTTAACACGCACCATCATCAGGATCATGTTGGTGGCAATAAACACTTAATGCAAAAATTTCCGGATGTGACGGTTTATGCTGGAGCCGAGGATCGGGGGAGAATACCAGGACAGCAAGTGTTTCTTGTAGAAGGTTCCCACGTTCAGTTTGCAGACAGAATCGGGGAAGTTGTCTTTGTTCCCGGACATACCCGCGCTCACATCGCTTACTATTTTCCCCCAGCGCAATCGAGTGAAACGGGGGAGTTATTCTGCGGTGATACGCTGTTTGCTGGGGGTTGCGGTCGCTTATTTGAAGGAACTCCTACACAAATGGTGGATTCTCTGAGTAAACTACGCTCTCTACCGGATGATACCCGTGTTTGGTGTGCCCACGAATACACTTTAAAAAATCTTCAATTTGCGCTGACTGTAGATACAGAGAACGCCGATTTACAAAATAGATATGATGAAGTGAAGGCTTACCGCAGTCGGGGAGAAGCTACTGTTCCTTCGCTACTGGGGGTGGAGAAGCGGACAAATCCCTTTTTACGTTGGGAGCAGCCGACGTTACAATCATCTGTTAAGAGTAGCGACCCAGTACAAACCTTTGCGCGTTTGCGGGGGATGAAGGATAAATTTTAAGAGGGGTTAGGGGTTAGGGGTTAGTTGTTAGTGGTTAGTTGTTGGTGGATAGTTGTTAGTGGTTAGTTGTTGGTGGATAGTTGTTACTTGTTGGTGGGAGCGTGGTCATCTTTGAAGCACTCACAGATTAAGGACTGGTGAAGTTTCTTGTGGCTAATGGTTGCGATCGCACCCTACATGAAGCTAGGATCTGTAGGCTTTAAGCTTTATGCTCCGATTAGCTTGTGGGAACACAGCTACAAATCATGTGAGTTATCCTGCCCAAAGCTAAGATGTGAGAGATTTTACCGGAAAAAGAGAAACGAAAAACGATGGCGAAACGCATACAGTTAGTTTTAAACCAAGATGTCAACAAGCTGGGAAAATCTGGTGACTTAGTAGAAGTTGCTCCTGGCTATGCTCGCAATTATCTGATTCCACAGAAGTTGGCAATTAATGCTACTCCTGGTATTCTAAAGCAAGTTGAACGCCGTCGCGAGGTGGAACGTCAGCGGCAATTAGAACTCAAGCAACAAGCGCTTGAACAAAAAGCAGCTTTGGAAAAAGTTGCTAGCTTGAGAATTGCCAAGCAAGTTGGTGAAGGTGAAGCGATTTTCGGTACTGTCACTACTCAAGAAGTTGCTGATGCAATTAAAGAAAGTGCAGGACTAGAAGTAGATCGGCGCGGTATTACTATACCTGATATTAGCCAAACAGGTACTTATAAAGCTGAAATTAAGCTGCATTCGGAAGTAACCGCGCAAATCGATATTGAAGTCGTATCTAACTAACAGCTTTTTGATTTTAAACCACAGATACACACTTTGTTAATTTGTGTTGGTCTGTGGTTCTAAAGTTTGCTGTTGAATGTTTAGCAAATTGTCGCGCTTGTAAGTGGGTGAAATTAAACTTAAAACGTAGTGAGCGGTTTACCCAACGGGAGAGCCAGTCGCTCATGGGGAGCCAGTGCGTTGGGCGGCTCTGCCGACTTGAAGCACCTGGCGTGGAAACCACGGCAGGTGCTTCAACGGAGGGAACCTCCGCAACGCACTGCCTCCCCAAGACCGCGCTGGCTCACCGCTCAAATCTTCGTTTTTAAGGGCTGGAGCCGCTTACTACTATTAAAAGGGATTTTGAGATATAAAATCCCCAATTTATATATAAGATTATTTATGGCTGAAGAACTAAGTTTTCAAGGTGATGGAAGCGATCGCTTACCACCCCAAAACATCGAAGCGGAAGAAGCGATTTTGGGGGGAATTTTATTAGATCCTGAAGCGATCGGACGAGTTAGCGAAAGTCTTATTCCAGAAGCTTTTTATATTAGCGCTCATAAAGACATTTATCAAGCAGCGCTGCGTCTCCACGCTCAACATAAACCCACGGATTTGCTGGCGGTGATCAATTGGCTAGCTGACCATGATATGCTTGCCCGCATTGGTGGCAGAAATAAATTAGCCTCTCTTGTAGATCGCACCGTTTCCGCTGTTAACATCGACGCTTTAGCATCGCTAGTAACAGAAAAATATCTGCGGCGTCAGTTAATTAAAACTGGTAATGAAATTGTCCATCTCGGTTTCCAGACAGAAACCGAATTACCAATAGTTTTCGATCAAGCAGAACAGAAAGTTTTCAACGTAACACAAGAACGTCCGCAATCAGGTTTAATTCACATTGAGGACATTTTAATTAATGCTTTTCAGGATATTGAAGATCGTAATAAAGGTGTAGCTTTACCGGGTATTCCCTGCGGATTTTATGATTTAGATGCGATGACAACCGGCTTTCAGCGTTCTGATTTAATCATTGTCGCTGGCAGACCGTCAATGGGAAAAACGGCTTTCTGTCTCAATCTAGCTCATAATGTTGCTACTTCTTATAAATTACCCGTTGCTTTTTTCAGTTTAGAAATGTCAAAAGAGCAATTGGTACAGCGGTTATTAGCTAGCGAAGCGCAAATTGAAAGTGGTTATTTGCGGAGTGGACGCATTAGCCAAACTCAGTGGGAATCTTTAAGCCGTGCTATTGGTATCCTCTCAGAAATGCCAATTTATATTGACGATACGCCGAATATTACAGTTACACAAATGCGGAGTCAAGCGCGACGTTTGCAAGCAGAACAGGGAACAGAATTAGGATTAATTGTCATAGATTACTTGCAATTAATGGAAGGTGCCGGCGATAATCGCGTACAAGAATTATCTAAAATTACGCGCAATCTCAAAGGTTTAGCTCGTGAATTAAGTGTGCCAGTTATTGCTTTATCTCAGCTAAGTAGAGGTGTGGAAGCGCGTACTAATAAGCGTCCGATGTTGTCTGATTTGAGAGAATCGGGTTGCTTAACAGGTAATACTCTGGTAACACTTGCTAGTAGTGGAATCCGTGTTCCAATTAGAGAACTAGTAGGTAAGTCTGGCTTTGAAGTCTGGGCATTAAATGAAACAACACTAAAGCTTCAAGCTGCTACTGTAAATAGTGCTTTTTCAACTGGTAAAAAACCTGTCTTTAAGCTCACAACTCAATTAGGTCGATCTATTCGAGCTACTGGAAATCACAAATTTTTAACTATCCAAGGATGGAAGAGGTTAGACGACTGTAAGCTAGGTGATAGGTTGGCAATACCTCGTCATATTGGCAGTTCGTCATATCAGACAATGACTCATCCTCAATTGGCACTTCTTGGACATCTGATTGGGGATGGATGTACTTTACCCCGTCATACTATCCAATACACAACTAGAGAGGAAGATTTAGCTAAGATAGTTACTTCTCTTTCTCTTGAAGTATTTGGTGATGCCATCTGTCCAAGAGTGAACAGAGAAAGAAATTGGTATCAAGTTTATCTTACGTCTAGTCAACGCTTGACTCATAAAATTAGAAATCCTATTGCTCAATGGCTAGATTCTATGAGCATATTCGGATTAAGGTCTTACGAAAAATTTGTTCCCGATCAAGTCTTTGAACAACCCCAGGAAGCGATCGCACTTTTCCTGCGTCATTTATGGAGTACTGACGGTTGTATTAAGTTAGTGTCAGGTAAATCATGCAGCCCTGTTGCTTATTATGCTAGCAGCAGTGAGAGATTAGCTATAGATGTACAATCACTTTTATTAAGGGTTGGTATTAATGCTAGGTTAAAAATGATTCCACAGTTAGGTAAAGGTCGAAATCAATATCATGTAACTGTAACAGGTAAACCTGACATAGAATTATTTGCTCAAAAAATTGGGGCGGTAGGAAATTATAAAAACCAGTCTCTACAACAAATTGTCGAGCATATTCAAACCCGTGTTTCTAATACTAACAGGGATGTAATACCAACAGAAGTTTGGAGAATGCATGTTGTTCCGGCGATGCAGTTAGCTGGTATCACAACACGGCAAATGCAAGCATCTCTTGAGATGTCATATTGTGGAACATCTCTTTATAAATCTAACTTGAGCCGTGAACGAGCGTTAAGAGTCTCTGAAGTTGTTAAATCAAGTGATATGGCTATTTTGTCTAACAGCGATATTTACTGGGATGAGATAGCATCGATTGAATCTGATGGAAGCGAGGAAGTTTTTGATTTAACAGTTCCAGGCTTGCATAACTTTGTTGCTAACAACATTGTGGTTCATAATTCCATTGAGCAAGATGCCGATTTAGTTATTATGCTTTATCGAGATGAATATTATACGCCAGATACACCCGATCGCGGTGTGGCTGAAGTGATAATTGCTAAACACCGCAATGGTCCCACAGGAACTGTCAAACTTTTGTTTGACCCGCAGTTTACTAAGTTTAAAAATTTAGCTAAACCAAGTCACTATTAATTGCGGTAAAAAGAATTAATCATAAAAATGCCTAGCACCTTGGTTGAACACTAAGAGTGTTGTTATAACAAGGTTAAAGCTGTAAATAAACTAAAAGTAGAAATCATGAATATCCAACTAAAACCTGAACTAGAGCAAATTATCCAAGCGCAAATTGCTACAGGTAGATACAAAGGATGCCGAAGAAGTACTTAGTAAAGCCTTGAAGCTGCTATTAGACTGGGAAAAAGGTTATCAGCAGTGGGTAGAAGAAACACGACAAAAAGTTGAGGTTGCGATTGTTCAGTTGGATAGAAAAGAAGGTATTGATGGGGAAGTTGTAGTTGAGCAACTACGAGAAAAATTGCGTAAAGCGAGAGAAAAGCAAGGATGAAACAACATATTATCTCTCCAGAAGCAAGCCAAGATTTAGAAGAAATTATTGATTATTTTGCTAGTATAAATATTGATGCTGGAGAGCGTTTTGTTGATGAGTTTGATAAAAAGTGTAAATATTTAGCTAATTTTCCCAAGAAGTGAAGTTCAAATTGTGCGCGTAATTAGTGGTTATCGAAATTTAGAGTCTTTATTTAGAGAATGATACGAGTAAGTTGTTGATTAAAGGTTAGTAGTTGGTTGAATTTCCTACCAACTACTAACAACTAACTACTATCCACTAACCAACTTTGATCAATTCCACATCAAAAAGCAGGGTAGCGTTGGGTGGAATGACACCACCAGCACCACGGGCACCATAACCTAACTCTGGGGGGATGATTAACTTACGACGACCGCCTACTTTCATAGTGCTAAGTCCTTCGTCCCAACCTTTGATGACTTGTCCGACGCCGAGTTTAAAGTCGAAGGGACGGTTGCGATCGCGTGAACTATCAAATTTTGTACCATCTTCTAAAGTGCCGGTGTAGTGTACTGTCACCTTTTGTCCGGTTTTAGGAGTATCACCAGTCCCCTCTACTATTTCGACATACTTCAATCCAGACGGGGTAGTGACGGCATTTTCGTCAGCCATAGTTTTGCTCGCTATCAGGGTATTGTTTTCAGTTACAGTAGTGGACGCTGGTGTAGTTTGAGTCAAAGGTTCAGCAACAGATGTATCCTGTTTTCCGCCAACTTGAGCCAATACTAAAACCACTACACAGACCAGCATGAAACCCACGCTAAGTAAAATTGCTTTCATTCATCAGTCCTCCCTACATACGTGGTCTAAGATTCTTGTTTACCAGTAGGACAAAACTTAGTTTAAATCAGAAAGCGCATCCTAACGCCAGAGCTTATTTTCTAAATCGCGAATTTGACGCTCTAGACGATCAATTCTACCGCGTAGTTCGTCCACTTCTGACTGGCGAGCAACACCCAAATCCTGCATCATATTTCGCATTTGCCGTTGCATGTTGCCTTCAAAGTTGCCCTGTTCGGACTTTAACTGCTGTGCAATATCATCGATTACCGCTTTGGCTTGTTCGGGATTCAGCTTGCCATCTTTGACTAAATCATCGCCCACTTGCTTGAGTTTGTCTGCTACCAAAGAGGTTGTACCAATACCAACCATTAATAATTGTTGCACCCAATTGTTGTTGTCCATATTTTTTTCCTATTACTTTTTTTAAACGAGCCGATTCTTGCTTTTGTGTGTAAGTAATTAAAGCTATGCAAAAAAGCAAGCGCTATTTTAGCCTACAGCTCTATTTTGGCAAATTTGCACTATTATACAAAAAATAAAAGGTGTGGTTATCGAACTACTCAAGGTGAAAATACCGCCCAAACTGCGATAAAAATTTATTCAAACATAATGCAGAAATATGGACAGCAGCGCTGGCTAAGTATCCAGGATTTATCGCTTCATAGGTTTGGATCAACCCCAACGATCCCACAGAAGTTGTGCTGATAATTCATTGGGAAACTCGCGAACATTGGCACGCTATACCCAAAGTTGATTTAGAGGCGATCGCTTTGAAGTTTGACACCGCGATGGGAAAATCTTATCCTATTGTGGAGTCCGCTGAATATCAAGTGCGGAAATTTCCCCATTCCTAAAAGCTGTGCCTCTACTAGAAGAGAAAATCGTTATAATCATCTTCGAGTTTTACAAAAAAACCAGCCATGTTATTTAACCTGCCGAGGTACTTGCCCTCTGCCGAAGAATTACCCGACTCTGACGAGACACCCGTGGATAACGAACTGCAAGAATTAATACCAGGGTTGTTGAAAGCAATACTGCTGATACTTTGGTCAGAGCGCATGGACTGGTTTTTTGGCGTAGATATGGGTATTTATTATCACCCCGATAAGCCGCCGATTGTACCAGATGGATTTCTCAGCTTAGGGGTAGAGCGCGTTTATGATGAAGAATTACGCCCCAGTTATGTACTGTGGGATGAAAATGTTATTCCTATTTTGGTGCTAGAAGTAGTTTCCCAAAATTATCGTAAAGAATATAGCACCAAATTAGATGAATATGCGGCTTTGGGTGTACTTTATTATGTAATTTATTCATCTCGTCGTCGCCGCAAACCGCGTTTGGAAGTGCATCGGTTAGTTAATGGTAAGTATGAATTACAAGAAGGAAATCCCGTTTGGCTACCGGAGATTAATTTGGGAATTGGTTGCGAACGGGGAAATTATTGCGGAGTGACGCGAGAATGGATGTATTGGTATGATGAGCAGTTGAAACGATATCCCACACCACAAGAACGAATTAAACAAGCAGAACAACGATCGCAAAGACTAGCCGAACAATTGCGATCGCTTGGCATAGATCCTGATACTCTTGATTAAAACGATGTCTTTTGACGCGACCAACAACGCACCTCCTACGTTATTGGATAGTGGTTAATTGATAGTTGAAGCGTTGGAAGTTGCATTTTTGACGCGACCAACAACGCACCTCCCACGTTATTGGATAGTGGTTAATTGATAGTTGAAGCGTTGGAAGTTGCATTTTTGACGCGACCAACAACGCACCTCCCACGTTATTGGATAGTGGTTAATTGATAGTTGAAGCGTTGGAAGTTGCATT